>Ga0207694_10000018_pt1 | contig 331281 bp, 335 predicted proteins | sample KBSC34metaG_FD_184353 | JGI IMG/M metagenome (GOLD analysis project Ga0207694, IMG submission 184353) | Corn rhizosphere microbial communities from Kellogg Biological Station, Michigan, USA - KBS C3-4 metaG (SPAdes) (version 2) | ecosystem: Host-associated > Plants > Roots > Rhizosphere >... | reverse complement strand
GTCTCCCAGATCTTCATGCCGTGATAGGACGGGCAGGGCTCCGACAGCGTCGGGAATTTGCCGTTGCCCCAGTTGAACTTGCCGCCGTCGACGATGAGGCCGGCCATCGAGTTGCCGTGACCGCCGAGGAATTTCGTCGCCGAGTGGACGATGATGTCCGCACCCCAGTCGAACGGCTTGATGAGATAGGGCGTGGCCATCGTGTTGTCGACGATCAGCGGCACGCCCGCATCATGCGCGATCGCGGCAATGGCTTCGATATCGCAGATCGTGCCGCCGGGATTGGCGATACTCTCGCAATAGAGCGCCTTAGTCTTGTCGGTGATCAGCGCCTTGAACGTGTCGGGCTTCTGGCCGTCGGCAAATTTCACGCGCCAGTCGAACTTCGCGAAGGAATTCTTGAACTGCGTGATCGAGCCGCCATAGAGCTGCTTCGCGGCCACGAACTCGTCGCCCGGATTCATCAGCGGATGGAAGGCGATGAGCTGTGCCGCATGACCCGAAGCGACGGCCAGCCCCGCGCGCCCGCCCTCGAGCGCCGCGATGCGTTCCTCGAGCACGGCATTGGTCGGGTTCATGATGCGGGAATAGATGTTGCCGAAGACCTGGAGATTGAACAGGGCCGCGGCATGGTCCGCGTCCTCGAACACATAGGCGGTCGTCTGATAGATCGGCGTGGCGCGTGCGCCGGTCGCGGGATCGGGCTGTGCGCCTGCGTGAACGCTCAGCGTGTTGAAGCCGTATTCGCTCATCGCTCGTTCTCCATTGGGGATGATATACTACTAATGCAGTCGAGTTTTATGTCAACGCTCTGGGAAGCCTGAGCAGCATCAATTTACAGCATGATCGTTCTTCATTGAACCAAGCACGTTCTACAGAAGCGCAGGACGCGTCGTCCTTCGAGGCTCGCTCCGCTCGCGCCTCAGGATGACGCGCCTACTGATAGAAACAAGCGCGTCACCCTGAGGTGGCCGCGAAGCGGCCCTCGAAGGGCCCCCAGACATTCAAGCTCAGAAAGTCTCTGCCGGTCAGTGGGTTTGTGTGTTCTGGTGCTGGGCTTGCTGCTGCTTTTGCTGGGCCTTTTCCTGCCGCTCTTTCGTGACGGCCATGTGATGGCCGATGACGCAGCCGGCGACCGCGCCGAGCACGGTATGGCGATGCATGAAGTGACCCGCCACGCCGCCGACCACGGCGCCCTTCAGGCAGCCCTTGGCCTCGGCGGCCCCGGACATCAACGAAACTGCGAGCGCTATCGGGACAATAAATTTCTTCATGGACGCCTCCGAACAACACCAGGGAGTTGGGGGCGGCCGGTCCGTATTTCAAGCGCGGGTAGTGTCCTAATTTTTCATGGCAAAGCAGGACCGCCTGCGGCCTCGGCAGGATTTGAAGTCCATTAGCAAATCCCTCCAGCTTTCATTTGACTATGACAGCACAAAAGACTCTGGCCGGGGTCTCTAATGCGAGCAAAGAAAGGAAGCATGTCGCCTGCGTAAAGAACGCGGGAAAAAACCGTGCTATAAGGCGCGGGCCATATAAAGAAGGAAGCGACGTGAACGCGGCACTGATAGGTGCAATTGTTTTCGCGGCGGCGTTCTTCATCGGATTGTTCACGGGACAGCTTGTTGCGGCTCCGCTTTTTGACCGGAGTCGCGCGACCAACCCGCGCCTATACTGGCTAGTTCAGTTTGGGTACGCATTCGCGGCCGTTCTTTCCGGCGCTATGGCGCTGCATCTCTTATAAATTTCAAACTGAGACACTACCCATGACCGAAGTCTCCCCCGATCAGCTTAAGCAGGCCGTCGAATCCCAGCACGGCGGAACGGCCACGTTTGTCCAAGCGGTGCCGGTGCATGAGGTGCACAACGGCGAGACGGTCTGGGACGGTGTGGTTCATGTCTTCGATTTGGACGACCACCCGGACGGCGCATTCCGGGCCTATGCGTGGTCATACGAGCTTGGGGGCGGCAAGCGGCGGTTCTTTGCAGTCCTACACACGCCGCAGATCGACGGCCCGCGCAAAGCCGTACAGGCGGCTATAGTGGCGGAGGCGAGGGCAGTAAAATGAAGCGGTCCCCATACCTCATTTGTGCGGCGTTTATTGCCCTGTCCGGTTGCGCCGAGACGAAATCTGCGTGCTATCAGCGCTATGTCGCAAAGGCGGCCGTCGCCGTGCCCGGCGCTGAAACGGTGGTCTGCCGCTGTGGCAACTGCATACCGCCGGAGGCGCGGGCGAAGTGACTCTTGGGATGTTCTTTCTAGGACTGTTCTACGCCCTTACTGGCGCGGCGACGCTGTTCATCAACTACATGATCTGGTTCAAGCTGTTGCCGATGGTGTGGAAGCTCAATCGCGAAACTTCCCGGCGCAGACGGGAGCGGCGGAATATAGTGGCAGAGGCACGGGCGAAGTGAGCAAGTACAAGTACCTTTGCATCCCGTGCCGCTATGCGGCGAAGCTTGAGCCCTATGATCTCAAGGAAGCGCGCTGTCCAACGTGTCGCCAACCTCTTCAGTGTTTTGGCTGGACGCTACCCTTACCCAGAAAGAACAACATCAAGGCATGGGAAGCGCTTGCGCGCGGGGAGCGACTGATTGGAAAGGGCAAGTGGTCGCGATCCGCTAAAGTCCAATGAAACCCGCCTACAGAAATTCAAAATAGGACACTACCCAAGCGCGAGATCAGCCCAGTTGCTGCATCAGGGCGGCGCGGTCGAGCAGGCACCAGCGTTCGGCGACCTTGCCGTTGGCGATACGTGCGATTTCATAGACTTCGACCGCGATCGTCTTGCCGCTCGGCTTCATGCCGTTGAATTCGCCGCTATGCGTGCCGCGCAGGACGAGGCGCGCACACACTTTATCGTCCTCCGCAACGAGATCGAGGATTTCGCTCGTCTGATCGGGAAACCCGCCCATGACGGCACGGCGATAGGTGCGGATGCCTTCGATGCCTTTGGGAAAATGCGGCGGCAGATCGTGCGCGACGAAATCCTGCGCGATCACCTCGTCGAGCCGTTCCGGATGCGCTAGCACTTTCACGTAGTGGCGGTAAACCGCCTTGTTGTCTTCGATCGACATGCTCAATTCCGTTTCAGGCTTCCGCCCTTGCCGAAGAGCAGGGGCTTGCGGTTGTCGATGATGCCGCGGCTGACCCCCATCCACCCGATCTCACCCGACATGCGGCCATATTCGATCTTGGGACAGCGGTCCATGACGACGTTGAGGCCGGCGGCGCGCGCCAACTCGGCGGCTTCCTCGCTGATGACGCTGAGCTGCATCCACACCGTTTTGAGTCCGAGGCGGTCTTTCTCCGCGAGCACGTCCTTCACGATGCCGGGCGCGGCTTCGGAGGCGCGAAAGATGTCGACCATGTCGACCGGCGCGGGTACGTCCTTGAGCGCGGCGTGGACCGTCTGGCCCAGGATCTTCTGTCCCGCCATGCCGGGATTGATGGGATGAATGACGAAGCCCTTCGCGAGCAGGTACTTCATCGCGAAATAGGACGGCCGCATCTCGTTTCCGCTCGCGCCCACCATGGCGATGACCTTGGTCGAACGCAGAATGCTTTTTATATAGTCGTCGGTGTAAGTGGGCATCAGGCTGCTTGCTTCTTGACTTTAACGGTGACGCTCAATCCGGCCCTCGTCGCGAGATCGACAAGCGCATCCAGGCTGAACTTGTTGATCCGTCCCTTGAGCAGATCGTTCAGACGCGGCTGAGTGATACCCAGGCGCGCGGCAGCTTGTTTCTGCGTGATCTTCCAACGCTCCACGGCCCCTTCCAGCGCGATCATGAGTTCGGAGCGAATGGTCAGACTAGCGCGCTCGGCGGGATTGTCTTCGAGTGCATCCCAGACATTTTCATAGGCTCTAATCTTCACCATCTCACGACCTCGCTATCTCAGCGTACCGCCGGGAAGCAATCTCCAAATCCCGCTTCGATGTGGCCTGCGTCTTTTTCTGAAAGGCATGCAGCACGTATACCGCCCCGCCGATATTGGCGACATAGATTACACGATAGGCGCCGCTTTCGTCGCGAATCCGTATTTCTCTGACGCTAGGCCCTACGATCTTCAGCGGCTTCCAATCCTTGGGGTCGAGACCGGTTTGAACGCGATAAATCTGATGCCCGGCCTCGTTGCGCGCGAACTCCGGGAATTCCCGAATTCTGTCGAGTGAATCTCCGAGGAATCTTGCCGACTTCATGTCTATATCAGTTCAGATATAATCGATCAAGATTGAATGTCGCCAACATCGCGTAAAACCCAACTGCTATTCCGGCCACTTCGGGTCGCGCTTTTCGACGAAGGCGCAGATGCCTTCGTTGGCTTCGGCATGGAGCATGTTCTCGGTCATTACCTTTGACGCATAATCGTAGGCGTCGCTGAGCGGCATTTCGAGCTGGCGGTAGAAGGCTTCCTTGCCGATCTTGACCGTGGCGCGCGGTTTCCCCGCGATCTGCTGCGCCAGCGCCATCGTCTCGGCTTCGAGCGTTTCGGGTGCCACCACGCGATTGAGGAGGCCCATGTGATAGGCCTGGTTCGCGGAGATCATGTCGCCGGTGAGCAGCATCTCCATCGCATGCTTGCGCGAAACGTTGCGCGACAAGGCCACCATCGGTGTCGAACAGAAGAGCCCGATGTTCACGCCCGGCGTCGCGAATTTCGCGTCCACCGAGGCGACGGCGAGATCGCAGCTCGCGACGAGCTGGCAGCCGGCGGCGGTCGCAATGCCCTGGATCTGCGCGATGACGGGCTTGGGGTGCCGCACGATGGTCTGCATGAGCCTGGAGCATTGCGCGAAGATCGCGGCGAACGCGGCCTTGCCGGAATCCGCCTCCGCGCGATGGGCGGTCATCTCCTTGAGATCGTGACCGGAACAGAACGCAGGGCCTTCCGCGGCGAGCACGATGACGCGCGAGTCGTCCCTCGCCGCTTCGTCGAGCGCGTGCTGCAGCGCCGTCATCAAGCCTTCGCTCAGCGCGTTGCGCGCCCTGGGGCGGTTGAGCGCAAGGCGCAGCACGGGGCCGTTGCGCGACGTCAGGACCAGCGGTTCGGAAGCAGGGGCGTTCATGGCACCTATATAAGGAGTCGGTTGGCGAACCGCTACTTGTGCAGTTCCTTGATCAGGGCCTGCGCCGCAGCCGGATTGCGCTCCTTGGCGCCGGAGATGAAATACAGAAAGACGTCCGTCTTCGCGGGCTTCGCAGGCTTGGCGACCGTGGGCAGGTCCTTCGGCGGCGTGCCTTTGGCCCAATCCTCGGCGCGTGCCTTCCATTTTTTCAGGTCTGCGGTGGTGTAGCCGGTCTCGACTTTCGTGGCGGAAGACTGCAGCCGGGCGTAGACGAAATCCGCCGTCACATCGGCAGCTTCCGGATAATGATCATGGTGGGCATAGACGATGGCGGCATTGTGCTGCCGCAAGAGCGCCATGAACTCCGGCACCAGAAAGCTTTCGTGCCGCACTTCTATGGCGTGGCGGAGTTTCAGCCCTTCCACCGATTGCGGGAGCAGGGCCATGAACTTCGCGAAATCGTCTGGCTCGTATTTCTTGTGCGGCGCGAATTGCCAGAGGATCGGGCCGAGCTTCGATTTCAGGTGATGGACGCCGCTCGCAAAGAACTTCTCGATCGAGGGGCCCGCTTCCGCGAGCACGCGCCGGTTCACCGCGAAGCGCGGCGCCTTCATGGCAAAGACGAAATCGTCCGGCGTCTCCTCCGCCCATTTGATGAAGCTTGCGGACTTCTGCGAGCCGTAGAACGTGCCGTTGATCTCGATGCTGGTCACCTTCCGGCTGGCATATTCGAGCTCGCGCGCCTGGGCATGGCCTTTCGGATAGAACATGCCGCCCCGCCAGGGCTCGTAGGTCCACCCCCCGATGCCGACCCGGATATCGCCAGAAGCCTTGTCTTTCGCCATCTTCTATACGGTACTATAATACCGCTTCCCGAAAAGAGCCAATTTCTTGGCTTTTTGGCTTGACCCCACAGGGCGATGCCGCTACACGGCGCGCCTTGTTCGGAGATATCCTGCCATGAAAACCTACTCGGCCAAACCGTCCGAGATCCAGAAGACGTGGGTGTTGATCGACGCCGAGGGTCTCGTCGTCGGCCGCCTGGCTTCCATCATTGCGCTGCGCCTGCGCGGCAAGCACAAGCCGACCTTCACGCCGCATATGGATTGCGGCGACAACGTCATCGTAATCAACGCCGCCAAGGCGCTTTTGACCGGCGATAAGCTCAAGAAGAAGGTCTACTACCGCCACACCGGCTATATCGGCGGCATCAAGGAACGCACCGCGGGCGAGATCATGCGCGGCAAGTTTCCCGAGCGCGTCGTCGAGAAGGCGGTGGAGCGCATGCTGCCGCGCGGCACGCTTGGCCGGCGCCAGCTTTCCAATCTGCGCGTCTATCCGGGCGCCGAGCATCCGCACGAGGCGCAGCAGCCCGTGACGCTGGACGTCGGCGCGATGAATCCCAAGAACCACAATTTCCGTAAGACGAAGGCGGCCTGATCATGGCGGAAGACACAAAGAGCTTTGGCGATCTGAAAACGACCCTGATCAAGGCGAAGCCGCAGGCGCCTGCCGGCCAGCCGGCGGAGCAGATCGCCGGCAAGCGGGATTCCAAGGGCCGCGCCTACGCAACCGGCCGGCGCAAGGACGCGGTCGCGCGCGTCTGGATCAAGCCGGGCCGCGGCCAGATCATCGTCAACGAGAAGGACGAGAAGGTGTATTTCGCGCGTCCGGTGCTGCGCATGATCCTGCGCCAGCCGCTGATCGCCACCAACCGCGACGGCCAGTTCGACGTCATCGTCACGGTGAAGGGTGGCGGTCTTTCGGGACAGGCGGGTGCGGTGCGTCACGGCATTTCGCGCGCGCTGGTCGCTTATGAGCCCAGCCTGCGTGCGGCGCTGAAGCCGGGCGGCTTCCTCACGCGCGATCCGCGCGCCGTCGAGCGCAAGAAGTACGGCAAGCCCAAGGCCCGCCGCAGCTTCCAGTTCTCGAAGCGCTAAGCGATCTATCCAATATGGGTACAAGAACGGCGGCTCGGAGAAATCCGGGCCGCCGTTTTTTGTCCCGATCGCCGCCGGGCCACTGCCGAAAAAAAAGGCGCGGAGCTTTCGCCCCGCGCCGCTACGTAACGAAGTCTCAAAAGCTACTGCTGGAGCCAGAGGCATCCGTGAGAGCGGTTGCTGGTGTCGAACCAGTAGCCCCCGATCGCGCCATTATTGTTGATCGCGGTCGCGACGGTGGTCGCCGCACCGTCGAAGAACAGCGTTTTCAGCTTACCGTCCGGCTGCCGCAAATAGGCACGGGCCGTGTTGTCGGCGAGCGTGTAGTAGCCCGCGACCCGGCCGGCATTGTTGATGTTGTAGGCTATTGTCCAGACGGCTTGCGGTCCCTTGAACGTGCTGATCGTGCCGTCAGGCGCCCTTACGAATCCGTTGAACGCGTGAGGCGCCGGATTATCCACATAGCTGCCGGAAATATAGCCTTTGTCGTTGATGCCGGTGACAATGGTCTGCGCGGCGTTGGGGCCCATGAACAAGGTGGCATTGCCGTCCCGATCTTCGACAAATCCGACTTCATTCTGGTCGAGATCGTAAGCAGAGCCGGCGATGGAGCCGTGAGGCCCGAAAACAAAGGGAAACGCTGTATACGTATTCGGTACGACGACTTCCTTGATCTTGCCGCCGGGTTTGCGGATGAAACCGCGGGGCGTGTAGTTCACGTCGTTGTAGTAACCGATGACGGCATCCTTTCCATTGACACTATACGGATTGGTGCCGTGAACGGAATTGTTTGGATCGAATTCGGTGATTGTTCCGTCGGCGGCGCGTAGAAACCCATGCTGTGCACCGGTGTTGTCGGTATAGTTTCCCGTGATGGCGCCGGAATCGTTGATGTTCATCGGGTAGGTGGACACCGATCCGGGCGGATCGAACGTCGTGATGGTGCCATCAGGCGCGCGCACATAGCCGTGCTTCGCCTTGTTGCTGTCGGTGTAGTAACCCGTGACAGCATCGGAATTGTTCTCCGACCAGACGTAGACGTCGACCGCGCCGTCGATTTCGAATTTGGTGAGAACCAGCTTGGCCGCGGCCGCATCGAATGCGCCCGAACAAGCCAACGCCAGGGAAACTGCCCCCATTAGTCTGATCGATTTGTGCAACATGTCCTCCTCTTGGTTGGGCGGACTATTGACTGGACAAATGGAGCAGGTCCTCAATAAGAGTCTTAAATACTCTCATCAAATCCTAAGGTGGCCGGTGAGTTAGCGCATGTCGGAAGTATACAGCTTCGGCCGTTTCGCGCTGGATCCCGCGGAGCGCAGGCTCTACGCCGACGATGTGCCGGTACCTCTCGGCTCCACGGACGCAAGGCTTCTGATCGCTTTGGTCGAAAAGGCAGGCGCCACCATCCCCAAGAGCGAGCTCGTGGCGGGCGTGTGGGGCCGGACTGCCGTGACCGACAACGCGCTCTATGTTCACATCAATGCGCTCAGGAAGATCATCGGCGACGATTGCATCGTTAACAAGCAGGGGCAGGGTTACCGTTTTGTCTCCCAGGTCCAGCGCACGCGCAAGGCCGCGCATGCGCGCTCTGCGAGGGGTCAGCTTGGCAATTTTTCGGCGAGCGCGCTCGACGGTTCCCGGCTCATCGGCAGGCGCGAACAGCTTCAGACGGCCTCGAAACTGCTTGCGCGCAAGCGGCTCGTGACGCTCACCGGACCGGGCGGTGTCGGCAAGACGAAGTTCGCGCTGCATGCGGCGGCAAAGAGCGCGGCCCAGTTTCCCGACGGGTTGTGGCTGGTGGAACTGGCGAGCCTTAAGGATGCAAGCCTGGTATTTGCCACGACGGCGACTGTGCTTGGCGTCGAGATCGGCGACAAGGCCAATCCGCTCGACACCCTTGCGCGCCATTTGGCCCGCCGGAACCTGCTGATCGTCCTCGACAGTTGCGAGCATGTGATCGGCGAGGCCGCGACCATGTGCGAGAAGATCGTCAATGCCGCTCCGGGCGTGAAGATTCTCGCTACGAGCCGCGAAGGGCTTGGCTGCGCAAGCGAGCAGGTGTTCGAGATGCCGGCGCTCGCCTTGCCCGGCGCCGATGCCGTGAAAGCGGAATCGGTGCGCGAAAGCGGCGCGGTCGAACTGTTTGTCGAACGTGCGACCAGCGCCGACGCCAACTTCAGGCTGACCGACGGCGATGCGCCTCTGGTGGCGAGGATCTGCGGCCATGTCGATGGATTGCCGCTCGCGATCGAGATTGCGGCAGGTTGGGCAGGTGTTCTCGGATTGGAAGCGCTCGACACCAAGCTCGGCGGTTCGATCAAGAGCTGGCTCAAGGCGCGCAACAACTCTTCGCCGAGACATTCCACGCTCCACGCGACATTGGAGTGCGGTCACGACCTTCTCTCCGCTTCCGAGCGGGTCGTGCTCCGGCGCCTTGCCGTGTTTGCCGGCTCGTTCGACATAAAAGCGGCCGAAGCCGTGGCCGGCGGAGACGATGTGCCTGCCGGCGAGGTGTTCGATCATCTGATCAGTCTCGTGCGCAAGTCGATCATCGCCGTCGTGCCCGGAGCGCAGCGCTACCGGCTGCTCGAGACGACGCGTGCGTTCGCCGCCGAGAAGCTCGAGAAGTCTGCGGATGCCGACGCCACGCGGCAACGCCATGCGCGCTACGTTCTCGGACTGCTGCAGAAGGCGACCGTGGAATGGGAAACCACAAGTGACGCGGTGTGGCTGGCACGTTACACGCCAATCGTCGACGATCTGCGCGATGCTCTGGACTGGGCTACCAGCGTCGATTTCGACACGGCGATTGCGATCGCAGGGGCGTCCTGGCCTCTATGGTGGGAGACGTCACTGCGTCCCGAAGGGCGGCGAAGGCTGAAGGCTGCCGTCGATCTCATCACGGCAGAAACGCCGCCCGCCCTGGAAGCCCAGCTACGGCGAGGCCTTGGTGAGTTGTGGTTGAACAGCGCGCCAGGAAGCGCTGCTGCAGTGGAAATCAAGCGTGCGGAAAAACTCTATCGCGAACTCGGCGACAAACCGCGGCTCGGTATGGCGCTTACCGCGCTGGCTTTTACGTTTCTCATAGCCAATCGATTCGAAGATGCGGACAGTGCAATAACCGAGGCCATCGGCCTGCTCGAAACGGCCGGTCAGCCGCGAATGCTCGCGCATGCGTATTCCTATCAGCTGTGTGTCGAATCCTGCCTGCATCGGCCGGAACAGGCGCGCCGTGCGGGAGAAAAGGCACTCCATCTTTACGACGCCATCGACGCTCCACGTTCTTCGTTGACGGTCGGCGCCAATCTCGTCGAAGCCGGCGTCGATAGCGGCGATCTCGATTACGCGATTTCAACGGCGAGGAGTCTCTTGGCGCGGATTTACGATACGCCACACGCCTATCTGCTGGGATACGTGCAGGGTGTGCTTACGGCCGCGCTGACCGCACGCGGCGATCTGCACGAAGCATTGATGGCGGCGCGGGAAGCCGCACCGCTTCTGCGCGATGAGGGCATTCTGTTTTCGCTGTTCGATCACCTGGCGCTGCGCTCGGCACTCGCGGGGCGCATCACGGATGCCGTGCTTCTCGCGGGTCACGCGGACGAGGCTCACCGGCAGAATGGGCATGCGCGCTGGCCCATGGGCGTTCGCGCGGTCGAGCGCCTTCGCACACTCCTGCATGACACCTTGCCAGAGGATGAAATCACACGCTTGCGTGTATTGGGTGCCGCTCTCTCCGAAGATCAGGCCATGACCCTGGCGCTGAAAGATTGAGTGCTGAAAGATTAAGTGGGTCTTCCGCAGGACAGCCAGCAAAAAAAAACGCGAGACAGTTGGCTCCTGTGAGCAGAGTTCCCACTCTGACCCCAATCTGCTTGGCCGCGCTGATCGCCGCTCAGGAAGCGCCTGTCGCGAAGCGTGGGCCATACAAGAAGAAGGCAGCGTAAGGTTTCGTTCGCTACTGACACAGGGAGCGCTTAGGCCTAGGCTCGGCCTTCAACCCTTGGGAGGCTTTCATGCGCTGTTTAGTTGCTACGGTGGCTGCCACTCTATTGTGCGCTCCCGCTTTCGCCGACAACTTCAATTTCGGAAGCGGTAGGGTCGTTACCCACCGTGGATCGAACGTCACTGTGGCCCCGGGTGTCATCAACCTGGACAAACCAAATCACGTGACGTGCAAAAGCGCCAAGGGTTGTTCCCTGGTCGCACAAACCCAGGTGAATTTCGTTCCAAATGAATATCTCACTTACAACAGCACGCTTTGTGCTTTGGTCGATGGCGTTCCTGCCGATCCCGGCTGTCAGTCAATGACGTCCGGCGTCACGGATACGGTAATGTCGTTTCAGGGTCTGCCGTCGCTGTCCGCCGGCCGTCACGTGATACAAACGCAGATAAATGCGGCCAACAGCGCGACAATCTCCCAGTTTCAGATCGTCTACACGCTCTATGAGCACCAATAAAACGGAAAAATTTCAAAAGTTCGGGTCGGAGTTGGAACTCAGGCGCGCCCGCTCCGCTGCCGACTGGGCCCAAGCCGAAAGCGGTGAGTTCGGGGTCGGAGTTGGAACTCGCGTGGATCCGTTATAGTCTGAGTGTGGCTCAAGGGAGCGAACGGCATGGCGCGGCTTGGACGGTTTTTTATCGAAGGCCAGGCGTTGCATGTGATTCAGCGCGGTAACAACCGCCAGCCGGTGTTCTTCGTCGAGGACGATTATGCCAACTATCGCCAATGGCTGATCGCGGCTGCTGCGGACAACGGGCTTTCGGTGCATGCCCATGTGTTCATGACCAATCATATCCATCTGCTCGTTACGCCGGAGACGGCGGAGAGCCTGCCCAGGACGATGCAGTCGCTGGGGCGGCGCTATGTGCGCCACGTCAATACGCGCGACCGGCGCAGCGGAACGCTGTGGGAAGGCCGCTACCGGGCCGCGCCCATCGACTCGGAGGAATACTTCATCGCGTGCTGCCGCTACATCGAACTCAATCCGGTCCGCGCGCGGGTGGTGGCGCATCCCCGGCAATACCGCTGGTCGAGCTACCGCGCGCATGGCGAGGGCGCAGACGACGCTCTTGCGCGCTTCCACGACGCGTTTCGCCGGCTTGGCCGCAGCGTCGAGGACCGGCGCGCGGCCTATCGTGCGCTCATCCGGGAGAAGCTCGATCCGGCGTTCGTCGAGGCTTTGCGCGCCGCCACGAATGGCGGCTGGGCGCTGGGCGGTGAGCGCTTCCGCAAAGAGATCGAGGCATCTGCGGAACGCCGCGCAGCCCCACTGCCACCCGGCCCCAGGCCGAAGCCCGCAAAAAAAGCGAGGCAGATGCGGCTCCTGTGAGCCGAGTTCCACTCTGACCCCGATCTCCCCGATCTCCTATTCGCCCAGGCACAATTAGCACGGCTTTGTCCCTTGCGCCCAAGCCTTCACCTTTTGCCCAAAATCGGCCAGGTGATTAAGCTTCTTCTGCTCGAAGGTGTGGATTTCGGTTTCGCTTCCCCGATCGATCAAATCAATTACGGCATCGATGTGATAGCCAAAGGCACCCTCGACGCCATAGGTTATCGCGGCGGTGCGCCCGTCGCCGCCAATCTCGTAACGTGAGACAAAACCTCCGACGTTGAGTTCGCGCGGCATGCAGTAGCGGGAGACGTAGAGCTCATTGCTCAATACCGTGTCGAAGTCCAAGCGAACGCTAAACGTCGAGTGCGCGCCGTTGGCCTGCCGGATGTCCTCCGCGGTATTGGTGCCAAAGACAGCACATCTCTGGAGCATAAGAGCGAACAGAAGCGCCGACCATGTGGCGCGCTTGGAACGATTCATCGAGTGTCGACCCCCGGCATGCCGATCTACTGTATCCGTGCGCACAGGAAGTGGTCCATGAGGGCCGACCGGAAAGCTAGGTGTTGCTGGCCGCTGGTCCGCAGTGCGCTTTGGAATTTAGCCGTCAGCTTCGGGTTGTGCCCCTTGCAGATGTACTTTGTGCAGGCGGCCTGCAGTCGCCGGTGATCGCTTCCTGCTTGTTGCTCAGCTGTGCGTTGGTTTCAACAGATTTCTCCTCGGTGCGGTAGCGAAGAGCCTCCCCGTGTGCGGCATCGCCATGCGTTAGATGAAATCGCTCCCGGTGATCGTGCCGCTGTAGCCGGTGATGTCGATGGCGAGGTCGCTTGCGCCGCTGTACAGCGCATCGCCGTTGAAATCGATCAGCAGGATCGAATGTCCGGCCAATGCGCCGCTCGTCACATGGAACACCACCGCGTCGTTCTCACCGGGACTGAAGTAGCTGTTTGCGATGGCGCCGAAGTCGCTGAAATCGTCGGCCGTGGTCACGGCGATGACGCCGGGCAGGAAGGTGACAGCGAAGGGCAGGTCGAAGTGATCGGCGGATGTGTCGAAGCCGCTGATCGTATCGGCATGGATCTTGGTGTCGGCCGCGGAGTCCGCCGCCGACGCATAGACGAAAGTGTCCGCCCCGCTGCCGGCCGTGAGGGCATCCGCGCCGCCGCCGCCGGTGATGGTGCTGCCGTCGTCGCCGGTGACGATCGTGTCGTTGCCCGCGCTGCCGTTGATGGTGAAGGCCGTGGCCGTCGCGCCGCTGGCGTCGAAGGTGAGGCTGGAAGCGGCGCTGGCGTCGACGGTGAGCGTGCTTCCGCCCGTGATGCCATCTGAGACGGCGAGGTTGTAGCTGTTCGCTGCGCCCAGAAGTTGCAGCGTTTCGATGTTCCCGACGTTGGACAGCGTCATCGCCGTCAGCGTGGAATAGTCGCCGTTCAGCGAAAGCGTGTCGCTGCCCCCGCCGCCGTCCACGAAATCGCTCGCGTCGAAGGTGCCGCCGAAGGAGAAGGTGTCGTTGCCGCCGCCGCCAAACCCCGTGTCCGCGCCACCATACGTGAAATCGAAGGTGTCGGATTGCGCGCCACCATGGAAATCGTCGTTGCCTGCGCCGCCGGTGAAAGCGAAGTGGCCGTCGGTCTCCGCAAACCCGTTGAAGATGAGCGCATTGGTGCCGGTGAGCGCGCTCCCATCGACCGTCAAGGTATCGCCAGAGCCGACATTGTTGTCGTTTGAGATGAGCTGGTAACTGTGGCCGTCGGCGACCGTGATGGTCTCGATGCTGGTGATGGTCGCGGCTCCGAAGCCCACGCTGCCCGAATAGTCGCCGTTCAGCACCAGCGTGTCGTTGCCCGCCCCGCCGGTCAGGCTGTCGCTCGCCGTGAACCCGCCAGCGAATTTGAAGACGAAATTGCCGTCGCTCTCATCCGAGCCATTGAAGGTCAGGCTGTGACTGGCCGTCAGCGCGCTTGCATCGACCGTGAGCGTGGCGCCCGGGGTGACCGAGTCATCGAGCTCGGTGACGTTGTAGTTGCTGTCGTCGAGCTTCACCGTCTCGACGCTCGTCATGTGGAGCGTATCGGCCCCGCCGCCGGTGAGTGCCATCGTGTCGTTGCCGGAACCGCCGTCAAAATAAACGAACACACCTCCAAATGCCGTGAACGTGAGGGTATCGTCGCCGCCACCGCCAAGGATCTGGTTATCCGGCGTGTCGTCATTGCCCAGGGTGAAGGTGTCGGACAGCGCGCCTCCCGTGAAGCGGACGAATTCCGCATCCGCTGGCCCAATGATGGCGAAATGGCCGTCGGTTTCGGCGCTGCCGTCGAACGCATAGTCTCCCAGGATACCGGCCGATCCCGAGAAATCGACGGTCAGCGTCGCCCCGGACGCCACGTTGGCGTCGTTGGTGAAGATGTGGATTTGCTTGTCGGAGGTGATCGTCAGGTTCTCGACATTCGTCAGCGTCGTTGCCGTGAAGGTGATGTTGTTGATGCCGCCTGCTGGGTTGATGTTCACCGTATCGTTGCCGGCACCGCCGTCGATGGTGTCTGCGGCGGTGAACGCCGCGCCGAGATTGAAGGTGTCGTTGCCACCGCCGCCGTGCGCGGTGTCGTTGCCGCCCTTGGTGAGATCGAACACGTCGTGCTTCGCGCCGCCGGTGAGCACGTCGTTGCCTGCACCGGCGATGATGTAGAACTTGCCGTCGGTCTCCGCCGAGCCGTCGAAGGTCAGCGTGTTGCCGCTGCCGAGTGCGCTGGCCTTGACCAGCAGCCCCTCGCCGGCCGCCACGTTGCCGTCATTCGTGGTCAGCTTGTAGCTGTGGCCGGCCACGAGGCCGATCACCTCGATATTGGTGATGGTGTCCGCATTGAAGACGACGCCGGTGGAATAGTCGCCGTTGAGGAGCAGGTAATCCCTGCCGGTGCCGCCATCGAGCTTGTCGCCGGCATCGAGAGCCGCCCCCATACGGAAGACGTCGTTGCCGCCGCCAGCATCGACCGTGTCGCTGCCCCCCTGCCAGAGCAGGAAATTGTCGTTACCAGATGTGCCGGTAAGATTGTCGTCGCCGGCAGTTCCGCGGATGCCAGAAGCCATCGATGCCCCCCAAATGTGACGCCCGACGGCAATTTGCCATGAGCGTAGGACGCTTGCAAAGCGGGTGTTAAATTGTGAGTTCCCTCATGGCCGCCACCTGATCGGACGCGTTTCCCGTCGTAGATCTCGCGAGGTGCCAGTGTGCGAGCGGAAGATTGGGTCAGAGTGGGAACTCGTGGAATCTGCCGTAGGCTCGCCGGGTGGAAGGGGGACGGTATTTCATCGAGGGCCAACCGCTGCACGCGATCCAGCGCGTCAACAACCGCACGCCGCGGAAATTTGCACCTCTTTTTGAAAGCGTATATCCGCAGCGGTCGCGAACGCCATTGCGTAACGCAATTCATTTTTCTTTCTCTTGTAGCCCTTCTGCGCCTGTCCCATTTTCTGTTGTTCGCCGAAGGAAGTTTGGAACGTGCGTCTGGGTGTACAACGTTGCTGCACACACATCGCGCTCCCCGAAGAGAAAAGCGGCTCTGTCCGATGGGTGAACCAACATTTCTGGGGGCTTGCGAAGAGTTCGAAACAGTCTCACCGGAGAGGCGGGGGAGGGGGGCAGGAAATAGATGCAAAGTCGATTTCAACAATCACGATGTGGGAGGATGGGGAAAGCAAATACAAGGTGTAGCAAGACCAGTTGGGAGTTCCGCGCGAGCGACTGGGCGAGCAAAGTCACACCGGTGCGCGTAGTACCACGCTTCTGAAGCTTTCATTTTGCTCTACCGCGTTTCTGCGCAACTTTCGACAAGTTAGCAAACATTCGCGAACCGTTGAGCGCAATATGCACATGCGAAGCAGTTTTAATCTCTGGCTTCCCTCCCGGCGCTTTGATAAGGGTTACAAATGTCTCATGTGGTTGGGGCGCTCCTGCCACCAACGCTGAGTACTCGCGAAGGGAGATGATTCATGCATCGTATTTTGCGCGGCGGAGTTCTTTCCGCACTTGTCGCGCTTGGGCTCGCGTCGGCTGCGGATGCTCAGGCCGTCCAGCGTTCCGGCAATACCTATCATGTGGCTGTGTGCGGTCTGACGACGGCGCCGGCGGGATATGCGCGCTGTCATGCGCATGTCGTGACGGATGCGAAAGGCCGTGCGATCGAAAGCGTCAATCCGCCGATCGGTGGAAAAACACCGGCCAATCTGCAGGACGCCTACAAGACCACCGGCCACAACGGCATTTCGACGACCATCGTCGCGGCTGTCGATGCCTTCGGTTACACCAACGCCGAAGCAGATCTCGGCGTCTACCGTTCGCAGTGGGGTCTTCCCGCCTGCACGACGGCGAATGGCTGCTTCAAGAAGCTCAACCAGAACGGCCAGCAGGGCAACTATCCGGCACAAAACATCGGCTGGGCACAGGAGTCCGCACTCGATATCGATATGCTGAGCGCCATGTGTTCGAACTGCCAGATCTGGCTGGTCGAGGCCAATGACAATTCCTACAACAATCTTGCGACGGCCGTGAATACCGCAGCGAGCCTCGGCGCGCACGTCATCAGCAATTCCTACGGCGGCGGCGAAGGTGGCACGCAGAGTTTCGAGAGTGCATATAACCACGCAGGCGTTGCGGTGACCGCCAGCACCGGCGACAACGGCTACGCGGCCGGTCCGCAGTTCCCGGCGACGTCCCCGCACGTGATCGCGGTTGGCGGAACGCATCTCGTCACGGACGGCAGCCAGCGTGGCTGGGCGGAAACGGTCTGGTCGGGCGCCGGCAGCGGCTGCAGCACGATCTACGCCAAGCCCGCGTGGCAGACGGATCCGAATTGTTCGAAGCGTATGGAAGCCGACGTCTCGGCTGTCGCAGATCCGGCGACGGGCGTGGCTGTGTTCGGCCCCAACAGTTCCGGCGTCGGCACCTGGCTCGTGTTCGGCGGCACCAGCGTATCGGCACCGCTCGTCGGTGGCGTTTATGGCGCCAACGGCAAGCCTGTGAAGAACTACGCCCAGATGCTCTACAACAAGCAGGGCCGGTTGTTCGACGTGACGTCCGGCAGCAACGGCAGCTGCGGTGGCACCTATCTCTGCACCGGCAAGCCGGGCTACGACGGCCCGACGGGGTTGGGCACACCGGACGGGATCAGGATTTTCCATTGATCCGTCCATCTTTTGTATGATGAAGCGGCGGCCCGGCGAATGTCGGGCCGCTGTTTCTTTTTGATATCGAGGCCGCGAATCCGAAGCTCATGATGTATCGCGGCCCGAGCAGTGCATTGCTCGTCGCCTTCACGATACTGAGCGTTTGCACGGGCGCCGTTGCTCAGGCGGACGTGGCACGAAGGCTTTCTAGAGAACAGGCCTGCGCAGCATCACTTGCGTCTCGCGGCCTTGCGTGCGCGGGGGCCTTTTTTGACGGCCTTCGCTTTCTCGCGCTTGTTTTCCCGGCGATCGCGTTTGGGCGCGCTGGCGACAAGAAAGAACGTGCCGCGATCTTCCCGGTTCTTGCGCAGCACGCCCTTGCGGACCATGCGCCAGAGTTTGTTCTGGAGAAATCGCCGCTTCTGTACGACATGGGATTTCCGGTACAGACCGATCAGAAGCTGGTCCAGATCGGCGCTGCCACCATGCGCCTTCATCACCTCGACGATCTGGCCTTCAAGTTTGTCGGCGTGGCCCGCACTCAATTCCTTCAGCAGTTCCGGCGGCAGATCCGAGGTGTCCAGCGTCTGCGATTTCGCGTCGGCTTTCTGGCCGATGAAGGCTTCGAGAGCTGCAGCGTGCTCATGCCAGCGTGTGTACCGTACCCGGTCGGTCGCGGAGATACCCGGCTCGTTCTCCGAGCGCCGCAAATCTTCGGCAAGTTCGCTGACAAGGAGCGAAGGATTTTTCTGCGCCAGCCGTCCAGCCATCTGAAAACCCTTCCTGCCCGCGTTACATGTCCGCGATTCTCGTCGCTTTTACCGCAAGTGAGGCAAAGCCGGAAATATCGTCTTCGCAGGTCAGTTTTCGGGACATCCGGTCGCTGTCTCTCTAAATTGCCAAAGCGGTATTATCGGCGGGATCGCGAAGTCGTTGGGCACTGCAGCCAGAGTTCGGCCACGCGATCCGCGACGCACAGATATCCTGTCTCGGTCACCGGCATCGCGAGTCGACGCGTCTTGAAATGCAGAATGGCTATTCGGCCGCTTCCGGTTCGCGTGCGGCGTCCTGGTTCCGGCCCGCTTTGCGCTTTTCCATCCGTTCGGCCCGCTTGTCTTTTCCCTCGCTGGGCTTATCCGTCACATCGTCACGCATGCGGAGCCGGACGATCTTTTCCGCAGGCTTGCCGTCTTCGGCAGCGATTTCTTTGAGAAAGAAGATTCCGAATCCGGGAACCGTCACGCGCTCGCCGCCCTCAACCGCCGCTCGCAGCTGCCGAAACGTTTCCATCTGCGCCTTGAGAACGGATTTCGTCGGCAGGTCGCAGGTCTTGGCGACGCCTTCACTGATTTCTTTGAGCCTCATGAACTTTCTCCTTCGACTGAATCTGGCGCGGTACGCGTTAAGGCAATTCTGCTGCGATATCAACTTATTTTTCTATTTTCGTTTATTTTCGTTCAGTTTCGTCGCCGGCTGGCCCGTTGCTCAAACCTGTTGCCGGAAGGCGGGCTGACGCGAACGTTCCGCCGCGGCCGTCGGTTTGCCCGGGACTCAGGAACGGGGGAACTCGTTAATCGGCCTTTGAAACAAAGGTTATTCGAAGAAACCACTTAAGATTGCCTTTTGTCTGTAATTCTCGATGCGCCTCTGGTAGAATCGAAATAGAAGGGGCCTGTTCTCGTAACAAAGGCCCGGAAAATCGGGCGAGTGCGAGAGTATTCCTGCAAAGAGGAGCGACTCATGCGTCGTGTTTTAGCCGGTGGATTACTGTCAGCCTTTGTTGTTCTAGGCCTTTCCTTTGGCGCGAATGCGCAGGTGGAACGGTCGGGCAACACATTCCATAAGCGGGTTTGCGGCCTGGTAGCCGGACACGCGGCGCGCTGTCACGCCCATGTCGTGACGGACGCGGCGGGTCACCTGCTCGTGAATCCGGCACTGCATCCGCCGGCGCCGTCGGGTTATAGCCCGGCCAATCTGCGTAGTGCCTACAATGTGAGTGCGACAGGAAGTTCGTCGACCATCGTCGCGATCGTCGATGCCTATGGCTACAACAACGCGGAATCCGATCTCGGCGTCTATCGGGCGCAGTTCGGTCTGCCGACCTGCACGACAGCGAATGGCTGCTTCAAGAAGCTCAATCAGAATGGCCAGCAAGGCAACTACCCGGCCCAGAATACAGGCTGGGCGCAGGAGTCCGCGCTTGATCTGGATATGGCGAGCGCCATGTGTCCCAACTGCAAGATCTACCTCGTCGAGGCGACGTCAGCGACGTTCGGCAACCTCGCGGCGGCGGAAAACACCGCAGCCAATCAGGGCGCGCACGCGATCAGCAACTCCTATGGCGGCGGCGAATCCGGCTCGCAATCTTATGAGTCCTCCTACAACCATCCTGGCATCGCGGTCACAGTCAGCTCCGGTGACAGTGGCTACGGCGTCGAATTCCCGGCATCGTCGCCGCACGTGACGGCCGTCGGTGGTACGCACCTTGTCACGGCGAGCAACAGCCGCGGCTGGACGGAAACGGTGTGGTCGGGTGCGGGCAGCGGTTGCAGCGCGCTCTATGCGAAGCCGGCATGGCAGACTGACGCTGGGTGTTCGCGTCGCACGGTTGCCGACGTGTCCGCCGTTGCCGATCCCAACACGGGCGTCGCGGTCTATGGTCCGACGAGCGCCAGGCGTTCGGGTTGGCTGGTCTTCGGCGGCACCAGCGTTGCCGCTCCGTTGATCGCGGGCGTGTATGGCGCCAATGGTGGCGCGGTGAACTATGGCAGCGACCCGTACAACAACGTTGGTTCGCTCTACGACGTCACGTCGGGTAGCAATGGCAGCTGCGGCGGTTCGTATCTCTGCACAGGCATGGTGGGCTATGACGGCCCATCCGGTCTCGGCACGCCGAACGGCATCGGCGCGTTCTAATCTCCCTGAAGGTTGTTCACTGGCGGCCCGGTGAAAGCCGGGCCGTTTTTTTTGCGCCGAGCGCGCATTTACCGCTCGCTAACCATTTTGCGAACTTGCCGGATCATGTCCGCAACCGGTGGCTGCCCTACGCGTTGAGCACAAGGCAAAAGCGCGGCCAAAGGGTTGGAGCACGTGCAAATTGTTTTCGATTGTTGCCCAGCGGCGTGTGTCGTGCCGGAGGTTTCATGCTGAAAGCCGCCGGCCATCCCTACGAAAAGACCGCCGTTACCGCGATCGGATTTCAGGATCTCGCCTGCGCCGAAACGACTGCTCTGGTGCAAGCCTGGAAGAAGTGGAAAGGGTGGCACGCGCTTCCGCCCTATAGCGCGTGGCGCGACGCGAGACTTGGCAAGTTCAATGACTTTTCCAGCATCGCCGCCGTGATCGATGATGGCGCGGACTACGAATTCGAATATATCGGTCACGCGCATGTGCGCGCCTATGGCGTCAACCACCAAGGCAAGCGGATCAGCGAGTTGACCGAATTGTCACCGCGTTTCGGCAAGCAATTGCGCGCATCATACGATCTGGTGCGGATATCGGGTCACCCCCACGCCTTTCAGGGCACGATCGGCAACGACACCGCCGATGCGCGCTTCGTCTCGTTCGAGACGGTCTATCTTCCGTTCGGCGGGCACGGATCGGTCAGCCACGTTCTCAACGCCGCGGTTTACGAGTTGCGCGACGGTCTGGCTGCCTGAGGCGCTCTCCTAGCGATCCGCGGGCCACATCGCCGGATGATCCTTGGCGTGCAGGACGATGTCCGCCTTGAGCGTGCCGTCGGCCGCGATCCGGCCGCGTGCGATCAATGCGTGTCCGCCCCGGGGCTGCGCCTTGTCGAAATTCGCGGACGCAGCAGCCGCATCGACATTCACGGTCTGTCCGTTGCGGGTGTGAATGACGATCGAGTTGCCTGCGATGCTGCTGACGATGCCATAGACCTCGTGCTGACCGGGCGCCAGCGGCAGGCGCATATCGACGACTCTCGGAACCGGCAACGCAGCCGTCGCGGCCGTGTTACTCAGGCCAAAGATCGCAAGCGACTGGTTGGCCGCGACATAGACTTTTCCATTCGCTACGACCGGCACGATGTTGGAATCGCCCTGCGTGTTCGGCCAGCTACCCGCGACATCCGCGAACAGCCGCTTTCCCTTGGCTGGATCGAAAGCGTAGAGGCTGACATTGGCCGGATTGCTGTTGGTCGGTCGTCCAACAGCCCAGACCACGGCGGTTCCTGCAAGCGTTCCGTTCGATGAGACGCTGGTGAAGAAGCCGGGGAACTGGGCGCCGTCGACGCTGCCCGGGCTCCCTTTGGCGACGAGCTTCGGATTTGTCCCGCTGGCATTGACCTTCCAGATGCCGACGTCGTTGTTGCCGCTCGTCACCACGCGCCCGAACCCGTCGCTCGCTTTGTAATAGGACGGTCCGCACCAGCACGATCCGACATTGGCCGTGCTGAACGCCCGGCCGCCATTGGCTTTGCCATTGTTCAGATTGTCGGCGTTGAGCACATACATCACGCCGACCTTGCCCGCGGCGACGAGGATGTTGGCGTCCGAGCCCGGCTGAGGCGGCAACAACATCGCGCCGCCAGACCCGAAATCGGCATCCCAGATGTCCAGATTCTGCCAGCCCAGATCGCCCATCGGCGTGAACAGACTCTTCACCGTCGACAGATCGGGCGAAAGCTGCACGACGCTTTCGGCGATATTGCGCACCTTGTTGTAGGAATCGCCGCTGTAGTCGGAATTGCCGGTGACGAAATAGATGTCGCCCGCGACGCTGGAGGCGAGCCCGTAGCCGGACATCCAGATCGAAGTCAGGAAGAAATCGTCGGTCGAATTCGTGAGCTTGTTGGTGAGTTCGTTGTTGGGCAGCGGCGTGAGCGTGCCCGCCTGCCAGCCCAGTATCCAACCGCGCGACTGATCGGCGGCGACGTCGCAATAGCTGGCAAAGCCGGCATAGACATTCCCGTTTGCGAGCAGAAGCGCGGCGCGCAGACGGCTGGCATAGGCGTTGAAGTTGTAGGTCGAGCCGTCGGAGAGTTTACCGCTCGCGGTCACAACGACCGGGGTCACTTTGTCGTTCAGGGTTTCCGGATCGAGCGCGTGGATGCGATAGACGGCGTGGCCGTTCTCGAACGTGTCGGTGACGACATAGATCGTGTTGCTGGAGGTATCGATCACCGGCGTCGAGTTGATGCCGATATTCGGTCCGTTGTTGTCGCAGCCGCCTGGCAACTCGCTTATCGGCACAGGGACCCCGAAGTTCTTCTGCAGCAGGATCTGGCCATTGTTGGCGTCGATCGCGTAGATCGTGTTGCTCTCGGTCGCGACATAGACGACTTCGCGCGCGCCGTGCCCATTGACCTTCTGACTGCCCAGCACCAGAGGCTGCGCATCGACCTGGTCGTCGAGCGCGGCCGAAGCCACAAGCTTGAATTTGGCGCTTCCGACATTCTTCGGTGTCAGCGTCGGCTCGATCTGATCCCAGCCGGTTCGAAGATTGTCGTAATGATAGGTCGTGACGTTGATTGGTCCGGCATGGGCGTTCGCGCATAACAGCGCGGTCATCGAAACAAGACACAGGACAGTACGCGAATTCCTCATGATGCATCCTCCCTCGACCGAGCCCGAGAATGCGCCTTCTATGTCTTTCCCGCAATCAAACCGTGAGGGATGGCGCGTTCACGCAGCTGTTGCATCGCAAAGCAGAACGCCGCCTCCGACGGAGACGGCGTTCGCGCAGTCGATGACAATGCTGCTACGGCCCCGGTGTCCACACCGGCGGCGGCGGGCCGTACAGGTTATCCCCGGCCTGTCCGGGCTGCGCACAGAAGTAGATCAGCACCGCCATAGCGGCGAGCCACAGGAGCCATATGATCGTGGCAAACGCCGCAATAAAAATTAAGAAGCCGAAGACGCCGCCGAGAACGGCGAGAGATCCGAGCACAATCATCAATACGCCCGGAATAAGCGGCAGCAAAACCCAGATGCCCGGCTTGCCAGTGTCGTGCAACCGGCGCACCGTCATGCCGAGATTGGGAAGCAGCAACGCGAGAGAAAAGAGAGATGACAAGGCTCTTGTCGTGACCGATGCGATGATCGCCACGCCTATCGCCAAAACAAAAACCACCAAAATGTAGTACCAGTATTGCGCCCGGCCCATGCGGCCGTTGAAATCCAGATAATGATTGGTGACGGTATCGACGAAATTCTGCCAAAGCTTGTTGAAATCCATGACATCCTCCCCGCAAAGGTGCCGGCACGCCGGATTCCGAGGGACTCGGAATCTCCACGTCGAATGAGCTAAAAGGCCTTGGTACAATCTGTCAACGACAACGGGGCCGTGCACGCACGCCCAAACAGGAACCATGGCGGCAAAAGTCTTTATAGATGGGGCAGTTGGCACCACCGGTCTTGAGATCCGCGAGCGTTTGGCGGGGCGGGAGGAGTTCGCGCTTCTGCAACTGTCGGATGCGGAGCGCAAGGATTTGCACTTCCGCACGGCCGCGTTGAACGAGGCCGACATCGTCATCCTGTGCCTGCCGGATGAGGCGGCGCGGGACGCGGTCGCCCTGATCGAAAATCCCAACGTACGAGTGATCGATGCTTCGAGCGCACATCGCGTGGCGCCCGACTGGGTCTATGGATTTCCCGAGCTCGATCCCGGCCAGCGCGCGAAGATTGCGTCGGCGACGCGCGTCTCCAATCCCGGCTGCTGGCCGACCGGGTTCCTGGCGCTGGTACGTCCATTGGTGCGTTCGGGGATCATTCCGCCCGACTTTCCGCTGACGGTGACCGGTGTCTCCGGCTATTCCGGCGGCGGAAAAGCGATGATTGAGGAGTTCGAGGCAAAGGACTCGCCGCGCTATGTCGAGACGGTGGTTCGCACGTACGGCCTCACGCTCGCCCACAAGCATGCGCCAGAGATGCGCGTGCATGCAGGCCTCACACATTCGCCGGTGTTCTCGCCGAATGTCGGACGCTACTACCGCGGCATGATCGTGGAGGTTCCGCTCCAGTTGTGGGCGCTTCCGGGAAAGCCAAACGTCTTCGATCTTTTTCGCGAGCTCGCGAATGCCTATCGCGGCGAGAAGCTGATCGAGGTTGCGAACGCGGACTATGTTGATCTCGCGACGGCGGCGAAGAAGGCGTCAGCCATGCCGAAGATCGAAATCGCAGCGATGCCGCAGAGCATCGACGCCGAGATGCTGAAGCTCACCAACGGGATGAAACTGTTCGTCCTCGGCAACGACAAGACACAACAGGCGCGCCTCATCGCCGTGCTCGACAATCTGGGCAAAGGCGCATCGGGGGCCGCGGTCCAGAACCTCAACATCATGCTCGGCCTGCCGGAGACGGCAGGGCTCGTCTGAATGGCGCGGATCGAACGCAATTTTCTCGGGCACGATCTATGACGCAGGATCTCATGTACCGGCCTCGCGCATTCGCGGTGGATGATGCTGCGGCGCTGCACGCGGTGTTGCGGGAACGTGTCTTCGCGACATTTGCAGCAGATCACGATGGCATGTTGCGCTTCGCGTATGCGCCTGTAATCGTTGACGGCGACGACGGCCCGCTAGGGTCGGTGCGGTTTCATCTGGCGCGAAACAATCCGCTGGCCGAATTGCCGGACGGCGCAACCCTGTCGCTCTCCATGATCGCGGGCGATGCCTATGTCTCGCCGGACTGGTACGACACCCAGGGGCGCGTCCCGACCTGGAACTACATCGCCGTCGAGGGCAGGGGCAAAGTTGAACGGTTGAACAGCGACGATCTTCATCGCTTGCTCGTCGATCTGTCGGCCATTGAAGAAAGCAAGCTCGCGCCGAAGCCGCCCTGGAGCATCGACAAGGTGCCGGAAGAAAAGATGGATGCGTTGATAAACGCCATTGCCGGCTTCTCGCTGCGCTTCGAGGTGCTCGAAGGCAAGTTCAAGCTCTCACAGAACGTCACACCTGAAGATGTCGAAGGCGTGATCCGGGGCATGGAGCAGCGAGGCGATCCCGCGAGCCTGATGATCGCCGCAGCGATGCGCAGGACACGGCCATGAGGGCGGTGCTTGTTCTAGCTCTCGTCCTCCTCGCTTCACCGGTTGAGGCGGCGGACTATCTTCCCCCGCCGGGCGAGCAGTGGAAGACGCACACGCCGGCGCGGGAAGGCTTCGACAGCGCAAAGCTCAGGGCGGCCATCGACTTCGCTGTCACACACGAAACCAAATTGTCGCCCGCGCTGGATGGTGTGATCAACCAGCGCGATATGCGCATCACCAATCCGATTCAGTTTGCGGGACCGTTCTCCGATCCAATCGGTCCGCTCACGGTACATGCGCCCGCGAACGGCATCGTGATCCGTCACGGCTATATCGTAGCGGAATGGGGCGACACGCACAAAGTCGACATGGCGCATTCGGTGACGAAGACATTTCTGTCCGCCACCGCGGGTATCGCGTTCGACAAGCGCATGATCCGCGACGTGAACGACCGCGTGCTCGACTACGTTCATCCGTCTGCCGATTTCGAGCTGCCGCACAACCAGCAGATCACCTGGGATCAGATGCTGCGCCAGACCTCAGGCTGGATCGGCACGATGTGGGGCAAGCCGTGGTGGGCGGACCGGCCGGGCAAGAATCCGTGGGACGAACTCGCGGCCGGACCGCCGCCGGTCGGCAAGGATTGGAAATACTCCGACGTGCGCGTCAATGCGCTGGCGCTTGCGCTCACGCATCTGTGGAAGCGGCCGCTGCCGGACGTGCTCAAAGAATATGTGATGGACCCGATCGGCGCATCGCAGGACTGGCATTGGGAGGGCTACGACAATTCGTGGATCACGCTCGACGGCAAGCGCATTCACGTCGTGCCGGGCGGCGGGCATTGGGGCGGGGGCATGTTCATCTCGGCCCGCGATCTGGCGCGGATGGGGCTGCTCGGTCTCAACAACGGCAGATGGGGCGATAAACAGATTTTATCGGATGCCTGGATCAAACTGTCGAAAGCGCCGACCGGTCCCAATTCCGGCTATGGCTATATGAACTGGTTCTTGAACACAGACCGCAAGCTCGCGCCCGCCGCGCGCGAGGACAGCGTGATGTTCATCGGCAACGGCGACAATATCGTCTTCATCGACTACGAACACGACATGGTCGCCGTGGTGCGCTGGATCGACGATGCGCAGAAGGCGGAGTTCGTAAGGCTGCTGGAAGACGCGGTTCAGGGACAGACACGATGATTGCGGAGTCGCGATTTGACCGCAGCGAACCGCGCAACGCGTCGTTCAAGGACAGCGAACGCGGACGCCGCATTACCGTCGCCGGCCCACGTTTCATTGGCGCAGATACGAAGATCTTTGCGATGGGGAGCTGTTTCGCGGTCGAGATCAGGCGGGCGCTTCGGGAAAAAGGTTTGACGGTTTACCCAGACTACCCGGGCATCGCGTTCGATCCCGCGACGCAGATGGCCGGCCGTCTTCCGGAGCGGGACAACATCAATCACTACGACACGTTCGTGATCCGTCAGGAAATCGAGCGTGCCATCGCCCGCGGCCGGTGGACCGAAAGCGATTTCTGGTCCCTGCGTGCAAACAGGTTTTCCCGCGCAAAAGCGTGGCCGCAGGTCTTTCAAGATCCTTATCGCAGGCACATCTTCGCGAGCAGCATGCCGGCACTGGTGGAATTGAGCGACAAGATTAGCGCCACAATCGACACCGGATTGGCCCATGCGGACGTGGTGCTTCTGACCCTGGGCCTCACCGAATGCTGGCGGGTGAAATCCAACGGCCGCTATGCGGCGCTCGGGCCTGAAAACCAGGGCGACCGCATCTTTCCGCTTCTGGAATTCCGGGCAACCACGTTCGCGGAGAATCTGGAAAATCTGCGCGCGACCCTCGACGCGATCTGGTCGGCGTTTCCTGATAAGCGCATCGTCGTCACCGTATCGCCGGTGAAATTGGCGCAGACCTGGACCGATGACGATATCGTAAGCGCCAATCTGCGCAGCAAGGCGACATTGCTCGCGGTGGTCAGTCAAATCCGGAACGAGTATCCCCGATTGATCTATTGGCCGTCGTTCGAGTTTTCCATGCAAGGAGACGTCTACTGGTTCGACGGCATGCACGTCCGTGGCGACGTCGTGGACATCATCGTGGCGAGCTTCATCGACACTTACACCGTGTGATCCGGCGCGCCGAGGGCGCCCATATGATTTTCGGGATCGGACCGCTGTTAGCTAAGCCTTGATCTTCACATACGTCCCTGGTGCATCGCCCAGCACTTTGAGCTTGCCGTCGCCGGGTTTGCGGGCGGGGACTTTTTTGCCTGACAGCTTCGAGAGCCACTGGTCCCAGTCGCCCCACCATGAGCCGGGGTGCTCGACCGTGCCGGCCTGCCATTCCTCCACGGTCGCGGGATAGGGGCCCTTGATTTTGCCGTCAGTGCCTGCACCCGCGGCGTCGTTGGTCCAGTACTGATATTTCTTCGCGCTCGGCGGATTGATCACGCCGGCAATGTGGCCCGAGCCCGCGATGATGAAGCGCACCGGCCCGCCGAACAGCCGCGTCGATTTGTAGACCGAGCGGAACGGCGCGATGTGGTCTTCCTTCGCGCTCTGCAGATAGACGGGAACCTTCACCTTGGAGAGGTCGAGCTTCACATTGTCGAAGCTCATCTTGCCTTGGCTCAGCGCGTTGTTCTTGTAGAACTCGCGCAGATAGAAGAGATGCGTCGCTTCGGGCATGCGCGTGGTGTCGGAATTCCAGTAGAGCAGGTCGAACGGCGCGGGCTCCTTGCCGAGCAGGTAATTGCTCACCACAAACGACCAGATAAGGTCGTTGGCGCGCAGCATGTTGAAGGTCGTGCCCATCTTCTTGCCTTCGAGCACGCCGCCGGACGCTTCCATCTGCTGGCGCATGGATTCGAGCTGCTCGTCGTCGATGAAGACCTGGAGGTCGCCGGCCTCGCTGAAATCGGCCTGGGCTGCAAAGAACGTCGCCGAATTGACCCGCGCGTCGCCCTTGGCCGCCATGAAGGCGAGGGTGGCGGACAGGAGCGTGCCGCCGATGCAATAGCCGATGGTGTTGACCTTCTCGACGCCTGTCGCATCGCGCACCGCGTCGAGCGCTGCGAAGATGCCGCCGCGCATATAGTCCTCGAAGGTCTTCTGCGCGAGCTTGCGGTCCGGATTGACCCACGAGGCCACGAACACGGTGTAGCCCTGTCCCACGGCCCAGCGGATGAAGGAGTTCTCCGGCCTGAGATCGAGGATGTAGAACTTGTTGATCCAGGGCGGGAAGATCAGGAGCGGCTTCTCGTAAACCTGCTCCGTCGTCGGGTCGAACTGCAGAAGCTCGATCAACTCGTTGCGGAACACGACCTTGCCCGGCGCGGTCGCGATGTTCTCGCCGATCCTGAAGGCATCGGCAGATTGGCGGATCGCAAGCTGGCCTTCGCCGCGCTCCAGATCTTCGAGCAGGTTGTGAAGACCCTTCACCAAGTTCTCGCCATTGCTCTGCAAAGTCGCGCGCAGCACTTCGGGATTGGTGAGCACAAAATTGGTGGGCGCGATCGCGTCGGCGAACTGCTTCGTGTAGAACGCGATGCGCTTGGCCATCTTGTCGTCGAGGTCGCCGTTGACCTTGGCGACGGTGTCCTGCATCCAGTTTGCGGTCAGCAGATAGCTCTGCTTGATGAAGTCGAAGACCTGGTTTTCTTCCCAGTCCTTGTCCTTGAAACGCTTGTCGCCGGAAGCGGGTGCGACGACGGGCTTTACGTCACCACCCAACATGCGGGTGGTGGTGCGCTCCCACAGCCCCATATAGTCGCGCCAAAGCTGGAACTGGGCTTCGAGCAGCACTGTAGGATTGGCCGCCATGCCTTTGAGAAGGGCCGTAAAAGTGCCGGTGAGGTTCAGCGGATCGGACGGACCGCTATTCGCCCCCTTTGCGCTCTGCCGCTTCACGAAATCGGCAAGCAGCTTCTGGGACTGCTGGCCAACTTCCATCATGTTCCGCGCAAACACAGCAGGATCGCCGATCACGTAGCGATTGTCGGTTGCGGCGTCGGGTTTCGTCTTACCCGCTGCGGTTTCGCTGGTTTTTGGCATTGGCTGAGGCCCAGTTAGGGAAGCCCCTGATAACGGCCTTGCTGCGCTGCCGCAAGACGAGTTTATGGCAAGATTTCATGGATTTGGCGCGGACTTCGGCTTGGACCGGACCCGGTGCCCCTGTTATATGGATTCTGCTGGTCTCGTGCCGAAGGCGCGGGCGACGGAGGCTTTCTGGAAATGACGGACGGTATGACGAAAATCGGCGCGCGCCTGGCGGTCCTTGCCATGATTGGATTCGGCGCCAGCGCCTGTTCCAGCGTGCCCGACTGGGTGGATCCCACGAACTGGGGCGGCGGGCCGTCGGACAACGAGCAGGCGGCGGGCGAAACGCCCGATCTCGCCACTTTGCCGGATCGTCCCACGGCGACGTCCACGCCGGCAGAGCAGCAGGAAGTGTCGCAATCGCTCGATGCCGATCGCACGCGCGCCAAATACTCGGCCGATGCACTGCGCGGCGGCACCGAAGCCGAAGCCGCGCCGCCACCGCCACCTTCGGCTCTGTCTCAGGAGCAGATCGCGGCTGCACAAAGGCCCGCACCTCCGCCGCCGGCACCCGCGCCAGCGCCAGCAGTTTCTCCCGATGCGGATACGGTGACCGTGCCGCAAGGCAACGACACGCAGACTGCGGCGCCATCACCGGCTCCGGAAGCGGCACCGCTGCCGCCCCCACCGGCTCCGGCGATGCAGGCGCCGCCTCCGATGGCTCAGACCACGATGATGCCACCCGCAAGTCCACCGCCTGCGCACACAGCGATGGCCTCTGTCGATCCGTCAGATGCCGCATTGGGCTTCCGGCCTTCGACAGCGCCGCCGCTCGATGCGTCGCTCGGCCAGTTCGTGCCCGCGCCGATCATTTCGCGCTATCAGCAAACGTCCGCGTCCGCCGGAATGCCGCGTTCGCAGATCGCATCGGTCGCGCCGACGCGTCGCAAATCGGGTGGTGACGTGGTCGCCAACATGAGTGCGGTGCAGTCGTCTGCGCAGCCAAGCGTCTATGCCAGTGCCACGGGCATGCAGCCGTCATCGGTCGTGTATTTCCCGGGAGACGGCACGCTGTTGAATGCTGAGGGCCGTGCGCAAGTGCGCGCCGCCGCGAAGGCGTTCAAGCAGAGCGGTGGGCAGGGCTATATCCGCGTCGTGGGGCATGCATCGAGCCGCACCTCGAATATGCCGGTGGAAAAGCACCTCGAAGTGATCTTCAACAAGAGCCAGGACCGCGCCAATGCGGTGGCGAAGGAGATGATCAGGGACGGTGTGCCCGCGAGCCGTGTGCTGGTCGAGGCCGTCGGCGACAGCCAGCCCGTCTATTACGAGTCCATGCCGAAGGGCGAAGACGGCAATCGCCGCGCGGAAATCTTCCTGCAGGGCTAACGCTCAATCCTCCCTTTGAGGGAGGGTCGAAATTTGCGGAACGCAAATTTCGGGGAGGGGATTGGCTTGACTGCTTTACCCCTCCCCGAAACATTCTTCGCTGCGCTACGAATGTTTCGACCCTCCCTCAAGGGGAGGGTAGATTCTCGAGCTTGAAGAAGACTTGACCATGCAAAGCGAATTCCACCGCATCAAGCGGCTGCCACCCTATATCTTCGAAGAGGTCAATCGCCTCAAAGCGCAGGCACGCGCGAGTGGCGAAGACATCATCGATTTCGGCATGGGCAATCCGGACATGCCGACGCCGAAGCATATCGTCGACAAGCTGGTCGAAGCCGCACGCGATCCGCGCTCCAACCGTTATTCGGCGTCGCGCGGGATCAAGGGTCTGCGCCGTGCGATGGCGGCGTATTACCAGCGCCGCTTCGGTGTGGCGCTCGATCCCGACAGCGAAGTGATCGCGGCGCTCGGCTCCAAGGAAGGCTTCGCCAATCTCGCGCAGGCGATCACCGCGCCGGGCGATGTGGTGCTCGTGCCGAACCCCGCCTATCCGATCCACGCCTATGGCTTCATCATGGCGGGCGCCGCGATCCGCCACGTGCCCGCGACATCGCCTGAGGAATATCTGAGCCTCATCGGGCATGCGACGCGCCATTCGGTGCCGTCGCCGGTCGCGCTGGTGGTGAACTATCCGTCCAATCCGACGGCGCAGGTTGTGGGTCTCGATTTCTATAAAGAAGTGGTCGCGTTTGCGAAGAAGCATGAGATCTGGGTGCTGTCCGATCTCGCTTATGCCGATATCTATTTCGGCGATGAGCCGCCGCCATCCATTCTTCAGATCGACGGCGCGAAAGACATCGCGATCGAATTCCAGTCGCTGTCCAAGACCTACGCGATGCCCGGCTGGCGCATGGGATTTGCTGCGGGAAACCAGCGGCTGATCGCAGCGCTTGCGCGCATCAAATCCTATCTCGATTACGGCGCCTATACGCCGATTCAGGTCGCGGCCGCGGCGGCGCTTAACGGACCGCAGGAATGTGCGGACGAGATCCGCGCCACCTACCGCGCCCGCCGCGACGTGCTGGTGGAAAGCTTCGCGCGGGCGGGCTGGGACATCCCGTCGCCGCTGGCCTCGATGTTCGCCTGGGCGCCGGTGCCGGAAAAGTACCGTGAAGCCGGGTCGATGGAATTCGCAAAGCAGTTACTCATTCATGCCAAGGTGGCGGTGTCGCCGGGGATCGGCTTCGGCGAATATGGCGAGGGATATGTGCGCATCGCACTGGTCGAGAACGAACATCGCATCCGCCAGGCGGCGCGCAACGTGAAGAAGTTTCTGTCGATGCGAACCAACGAACCCGCCGAACTGGAATCCGCGACGTGAAAACACCGCTGAAGATCGCGATTGCCGGGGTCGGTACCGTCGGCGGCGGCGTGGTGAAGGCGCTCACGGCGCGCCGCGAGCAACTGGCCGAGCGCGCGGAGCGCAGACTCGATGTCGTCGCGGTCTCGGCACGCGATCGCGGGAAGAGCCGCGCAGCCGATATCTCCGGCTTCGAATGGGTCGACGATCCGATTGCGCTGGCAAACTCCGGCGCAGACGTTGTCGTGGAATTGATCGGCGGTGAAGAAGGTGTTGCGCGCGCGCTTGTTGAAGCCGCGCTCACCGCCGGCAAACATGTCGTGACCGCGAACAAGGCATTGCTCGCGCACCATGGCGCGAGATTGGCCGCGATGGCCGAGGAGCGCGGCCTTGCGCTCAAATTCGAAGCGGCTGCCGCCGGCGGCATCCCGATCGTGAAGGCGTTGCGCGAAAGCCTGATCGCGCATGGCGTCGTATCGGTGCGCGGAATCCTGAACGGTACCTGCAATTACATCCTTACCAATATGGAGAAGACGGAGCGCGATTTCGCCGACGTTCTGAAAGAAGCGCAGGACCTGGGCTATGCCGAGGCCGATCCGGCGCTCGATATCGGCGGCGGCGATACCGCGCACAAGCTCGCGATCCTTTCGAGCCTTGCCTTCGGCACCGCGCCTGATCTCGAGAATATGCACGTCGAGGGCATCGAACACATCACGACCGACGATATCGGTTACGCGCGCGAATTCGGCTACCGCATCAAGCTGCTCGGTGTCGCGCGCCGCATCGATGGCGGCATCGAACAGCGCGTGCAGCCCGCGATGGTGCGCGCTGGAACGCCGCTCGCCGATGTCGATGGCGCGTTTAATGCCGTTTCGGTGAACGCCGGCGAGGCCGGACCTTTCTTCTTCGAAGGCCGTGGCGCGGGCGAGGGTCCGACGGCATCGGCGGTGATCGCCGATCTGGTGGACATCGCACTCGGATCCTTCGAGCCTGCCTTCGGAAAGCCCGCCCGCACCTTGGCGCCACTCAAGCCGGCGGAACCGGGCGCGGCGTCGGCGGCCTATTACCTGCGTTTCGAGGTGCTTGATCTGCCCGGCGTTCTGGCCGAGATCGCGGGACATCTGGCGGAATCCCGGGTTTCCATCGAAAGCATGCTGCAGCGCGGCCGCAGCCCCGGCGAGCCGGTGTCGATTGTCATGATCACCCACGAAACTCCACAGATCGCGGTGGCCAATGCCTTGAAGGTCATCGCCACGTCGGACAAGGTCTTGGCCCCACCCCGCATGATTCCGATGGAAGCGGGCTGAAGCAGCTTTTGGAGATTTTATGGCATCAGGTCATCTGGATCGCGCCTTCGCGCTGGAGGCGGTTCGCGTCACGGAAGCCGCCGCCGTTTCGGCCGCCCGCCAGATCGGGCGTGGCGACGAACACGCCGCCGATCACGCGGCTGTGGAAGCGATGCGCAACGCCTTCAACATCCTTCCCATCGACGGCACCGTCGTCATCGGCGAGGGCGAGCGCGACGAAGCGCCGATGCTCTATATCGGAGAGAAGGTCGGAAGTGGCGGTATCAAGGTCGATATTGCGCTCGATCCGCTGGAAGGCACGACCCTGACGGCCAAGGCGCTGCCGAATGCGCTTGCGGTGATGGCGATGGCCGAGCCAGGCACGCTGCTCAACGCGCCCGACACCTATATGGACAAGATCGCGATCGGTGGCGGCTTCCCCGAAGGCACCATCGATCTCGACGCCGAGCCGGCCGACAACATCGTCTCGCTCGCCAAAGCCAAGGGCGTGAAGCCGAGCGACATCACCGCGCTTATCCTGGACCGTCCGCGGCACGAGAAGATCATCGCTTCGGTGCGCAGTGTCGGCGCATCGGTGCGTCTCATCACGGACGGCGACGTCGCCGGTGTGATCGCGACCGCCGATCCCGAGACCGGCATCGACATCTATCTGGGGCAGGGCGGTGCGCCGGAGGGCGTGCTGGCGGCGGCGGCGCTGCGCTGTGTCGGCGGCCAAATCCAGACGCGTCTTATTTTCAAGAAGGACGACGAGCGCGCGCGCGCGGCCAAGCTCGGCATCACGGACTTCAATCGCAAATATTCGCTGATGGATCTGGCATCCGGCGACGTGGTGTTCTCGGCCACCGGTGTGACCGACGGCTCGATGCTCGACGGCGTCAAGGTCGGGCGCGAATATTTCACCACACACAGCGTCGTGATGCGCTCCGCCACGGGCACGGTGCGCTGGATCAAGGCGCGCCACCGCCGCAAGGATGTCCGTTAGCGCCCTCGACCGCACGCCAGATCGTGCGCCACTGGCGGCGTTTGGCGTCGCGCGTTCTTTCTCGGGCCGGCGATGGGTGTTGCGCGCGGCGGAGGAGAGCGCGGTGCGTGCGCTCATGCTAGCGGGCAATCTTTCCAATGTGCTGGCGCGGCTGCTGGTTGCGCGCGGCGTGCGGCCGGACGAACTCGGCGATGTGCTCGAGCCGACGCTGAAACGCCTGCTGCCCGAGCCGCGTTTCCTCAAAGACATGGACAAGGCGGTGGAGCGCGTTCGCGCCGCCATCGCGCGCGGCGAGCAGATCGCGATCTTCGGCGACTATGATGTCGACGGATCGTGTTCGGCGGCGCTGCTGCACGAATTCCTTTCGGCGCTGGGAGTGCGGCCCCGCGTCTACATCCCCGATCGCATGACGGAAGGCTATGGGCCGTCCGCCAACGCGCTGCTGCGACTAAAGGACGAGGGCGCAAGCCTCGTCATCACAGTCGATTGCGGCGCGACCGCGGGCGCGGCGCTGACAGCGGCGCGCGATGCGGGCCTCGATGTGATCGTGCTCGATCATCACGCGGTCGACCAGCTGCCGCCTACCTATGCACAGGTGAATCCGAACCAGAAGGGCGACGCATCGGGGCTCAATCACCTTTGTGCCGCCGGAGTGACGTTCCTGTTTGCGGTCGCGCTCAATCGTGCTTTGCGCGAAAATGGCTGGTACGCCGCGAATGGGATAGCCGAGCCCGATCTGCGTACGCTCGTCGATCTCGTCGGGCTGGCCACGGTCTGCGATGTCGTTCCTCTTGTCGGCGTCAACCGCGCGTTCGTGCGCGCTGGGCTCGCGCATCTGAGCAAGCTCGAGCGTCACGGACTTGCGGCGCTCGCAGCGGTTGCGAGTAGCGCGCCGCCGTTCGCCCCCTATCATCTGGGCTTTGTGTTCGGTCCACGCATCAATGCCGGCGGCCGTGTCGGCCGCTGCGGGCTGGGAGTCGATCTCCTGATCGCGCGCGCGCGCGACACGGCGGACGAATTCGCTGCCGCACTCGACCTGCACAACCGGGAACGCCAGGCGATCGAAAAACTCATCCTCGACGACGCGATCCAGATGGCAGCACTTCAGGACAATGCGCCGTTCCTCTTGGTGACGAACGACGGCTGGCACGCCGGTGTGGTTGGCATCGTCGCGGGACGCCTGAAGGACCGCTTTGCCAAGCCTGCTTTCGTCGCGGGTTTCGAGGGCGGTCTAGGCCGCGGCAGTGCGCGGTCGGTTGCGGGCCTCGACATCGGCGCCATCGTGCGCGCCGCGAAGGACGCCGGCGTGATCGAGAGCGGCGGCGGTCATGCCATGGCAGCAGGTTTCTCGCTCGCCCAGGAACAGCACGAGGCGTTCCACGCGTTTCTCGCCGAGCAATTCAGCGGCGCGGGTGCTGCGCTCGATGCCGCAAGCGAGTTTGCCATCGACACGCTGGTCTCGCCCTCAGGTGCCACAGAAACGCTGGTAAAGGACATCGCGCGTGCAGGCCCATTCGGCGCCGGCAATCCCGAACCCGTATTTGCCGTACCGGATGCGCGCGTCGTGTTCGCCGATGTCGTGGGAAAGGATCACGTGCGCCTCAGACTCGCAGGCGGCGATGGTGCACGGCTGGACGCGATCGCGTTTCGCAGCGCCGATACGCCGCTTGGGCGGGGGCTCATGGCATCGCGCGGCAAGACGATCCACGCCGCGGGACGTCTCAAGATCGACGAATGGAACGGCCGCGTCCGCGTGCAGCTGCACGTCGAAGATGCTGCGCCGGCCGGCGCGTAGAGCTATTTCAACAATGCCGCCACTGTTCGTCGTGGCTGGCTCGACCCGGCCAATCAAAAAAGGAATGGCACGCGGAGCCGCGGAGAACGCAGAGGAATCGCGCTCCACGATACTCCGCGTCTCCGCGTGGATAGACTTTTTTTTCTGTATGGCCGCCTTAAAGGCGGCCGAGTGGATAAGCTGGTTGCTCAGACCTTTTCCCAGATGCCGCTGAAGCTCGGCTTCTTGCCGAGCATCACGCCGCTCGCGTCCACCAGCTTGAATCCGCGCTGGCTCATGGTCGTACTCATGTGGGCGAACTGGCTCTCGTTCATCGCCGGTTGCGCCTGCCACTCGGTTCCGTCGGTCTTCTCGAAGATCGCGGTGAAGCGCGGGGCATGGCCGTCGCTGCTGGTCGAGATGCGCAGTGGTCTCAGGCCCTGAGAGGTAAGCTGCGCCATCTGCGTCTGGAAATCCGACGCGGAGAGCGACACCAGCACCTGTTGTGCGGAGCCGTCGCCCTTTTCCCAGATCGCGGCGAAGTCCCGATGCGCGTTCACATGCGTCATGCGCCAATTCTTGCCGTACTGGCTGTGCGCCTGCTCGAACTCGGCCTGGATCATGCCGTGGCGCGAGTGCCATTCGGGACCGGACGCAAGCTCCCAGATCGCGGCGTAGCGCGCGCCTTCTTTGGTCTTGAAGGCGCTCACGCGTTCCAGGCGATAGCCGCGCTTCTTGTAGCTCTTGTTGTTGCTGGCATAGAGCCCGGCACTCATCGTGTCGACCGCATACCAGGCCGTGTCCGACGAAGGAATCCAGATCGGCGCCGAATGGGGTGTGTTGCCGCCCTCATCGTGATGGATCAGCAGCAGCATAAAGCTCTGCGCGCTCTGGAGATTGCGGAAACGCAGTGTTTTTTTCGGCAGGACGGCAGCTAGGCCGCCCTCCGTGGCACCAATGAGCGCGAAAGCGGACGCAAAGCCGAGCGTTCGGCGACGCGTGATCGTCATGACTTACCCCACACCGCTATTATTACCGAAAAGATATCAGGCTTTAGGGGTGGGTGCCATCGGGAAAACGGCGGGTTCCCTGCCTTTTGCGCGTTAATTGTCAATATCGAGGCTGGCGGCAGGTGGGCGCAGGACGTGCTTGCCAAGCGGCGCGGGCGCCATTATAGCCCCCCGACCCGCGCCCTTCGTCTATCGGTTAGGACTCAAGATTTTCAATCTTGCAAGACGGGTTCGACTCCCGTAGGGCGCGCCATCAAGATCAGACACTTAGGTCGATCGAGCGAGAGGTTAGACACTCGACGCTCCGCGGTTAGACTCTTTCCCGCTTTGTTCAAGCTGCGTCAAAGACTTACGTGGGCAGCGCCGGAACGAGCATGCTCTAGGCACGCAGAGCCAGTGCTACAGCCAGATCGCTTTCCGCATTTATCGACCAGTCGAGTGCACTGCGCAGATCGTCGATCAATGGTCCATAGCGGTCCAGCCAGACGGCATCGCGCGTGGTTTCCCACTCGGCCATGGCGCTTTTAGGGCGGCAAAACCGACGGTGCAGGTCCGCAGACAGCGCTGATCTATGCGGGCGATGCTTCTTCACTAGAGCGGCGCACGATGAGACGTGGATTGGCGGGGATGGTGGATCAGATTGTGCGCTCCGTAGCGTTGAAGAATCAAATTGATATTTCCTGCGGCAGATCAATTTTGCAGACCGCGAGACGCTGTAGCGTTCTTCTGTCCAGAAAGTGTTTCCGATCACTAGGCAGGAGAAGCTGAAATGACGCGTGTCGGGCATTCGAAGCGGTTGCGTATCGTTGTGCCGTTGATATTGCCGCTCACGCTTTGTGCATCGCCGGCCCTTGCCGCATCGGGACATTTTTCTAAACCACTGGGTCTCACGCCCCGTCAGAACACGCAGCCGGTCAACGGCCAGCGTATCGCTGTGAACGATTCCGGGCAGATGATTGCTGTGTGGCAGCAGGCAAACCAGTTGCAGGCGCGAACATTCGTCGGCGGCTCCTGGAGTCTCGCCACGGCGATCACGCAGGAAGCCGACAGCGCTGCACTCTTCGATCTTGCCGAATCTTCGCCAAGTCAGGGCTTGGCGGTGTTCTCGCTTACCTCGAGTGGCCAAACCTCGGCGCAATATTCCTTTTTTGCTGCCGGCACATGGAGTGCGCCACAAGCGTTGCCCTCGACGCCCGGCGCTGCGGTCGTGAATGCGCGCGTCGGCTTTGACGGGCAGGGCAAAGCCACGGTTCTGTGGGTCGAGAAAACCGGCGCCGCGTGCGCCGTGATGACTTCGACAGGTACGGCGGCGACGGGGTGGAGCACGCCTCAGCATCTCGGCGATGGCTGCTATCCCTACATCCAGTTCTCCGAAAACGCGGCAGGCGAAGCCGTCGTCGGACTTGGTGCGCCCGGGGTGGGACGCCATGGCGGCAGTCCGTGGATCGTTTCCGGCCGCAACAAAGCAGGGAGCTGGAGTGCGTTGGTCAACCTTGGTACAGGCGAGTACGCAACACCGCCTTCGGTCGCCATCGCCGAAAACGGTGCGGCAGTCGCCACGTTCAGCGACGCCAGCCTCGGTGTGATGTATTCGCGCCGGTCGCGAACGGATGGATCGTGGTCTGCACCCGATATCGTCTACGGCGCCGTGCCCGCAGTGGCGACAGCCGTCGCGATGTCGAAGAATGGAACGGCCGTCGTCGTATTCAACGGCTACTATACGAACGTGCCGCCGGCACCGCTTCTGTCGGCGACATTGCCGAAGGGCAGCTTTCAGTGGAGCGATCCTGTCACCGTTACCGCACCGTCGAGCGAAATCGATACGTTCACCGTGAAGACTACGCCCGCAGGAACATTTGCCGTCGGCTGGTCAGGGTATCTCACAAACACGTCTGGACCTGCGATGGGTGCTTCGTTGCTTGCACCCGGAGCGCTTGCATGGATGACAAGTGTGCTGGACACGGATGCGTCTGACAGCGGCACCTATCCGAGTCCGTTTTCAACCGACATTGCTGTTGCCGGCGGTCGCGCCGCGGCGCTGTGGAACAACTACGACAAGCACGCCACGGCTATCGATCAAATAAAAATATCAACGGCGAACGTGAAGTAGGCGGATAAACCCAAGCCTGCTCCTCTGTAAGGAAACGGGGACAGGATTTTGCGACGGAGATCGATATGTCTGAACGCATGCACATTGTGCAAAAATCATTTGCGGGTCTTGTCGTGTTTCTGGTGAGTGGCGCGTCCGCCTCCGCGATGCAGTATCAAGCGCTCGACTACAGCTACGCGGGCAACTACGGGACCGTGGTCGCGGGCATGAGCGGCGGGCACGCCGGGGGTTATAGTCGATATGACTTCTATGTGATCGACCATCAGAAACGGTATCGCTTCCACGCCATCTACTGGCCGGATGCGAACGCGGCGCCTGTCGAGCTGAACCCGTTTAACTCTCCCTATTCCCAAGTGAGTGCCGTCAGCGGCAATCGGCAAGTGGGAACGGCGTCTGTCCTCATCAACGGGACCTATTACGCCCGCGCGATACTCTGGCGCGGAACCGCAAAGAGCGCTCGCGACATCACCATGACCGGCTACGACAACAGTTCTGCGTCCGGCCTTCATGGCAGTCAGGTCGTCGGACAAGCCAACGGCAATGCAACGGGCGGTTATGTTCACGCCGTCGTCTGGGACCTCAAGAATTCGTCGATTGCCGATCTCAACGGAAGCGATCATCAGGAATCCGGCGCGGTAGCGACAAACGGCACGCAGCAGGTTGGCTGGGCCACGGACCCCTCCGGCGCCGACGATCACGCCATGCTATGGTCCGGTACGCACGACAGTCAGGTCGATCTGCACCCAGCCAAATTCTCTCTGTCGTTCGCCACGGCCATCGACGGCCAGTCCCAGGTCGGTATTGGCGAGACGCTCTCGGCCGCGCACGCGTTGCTCTGGCATGGCAGCGCCGCAAGCGCCGTCGATTTGAATCCAGCCGGCTACGCCGACAGCTACGCCACGGCAGTGAGTGGAAACAAGCAGGTGGGATACGCAACAAAGTCCGACTTCAAATATCATGCGATGGTGTGGTCGGGAAAAGCTGCGAAGTTTGTCGACCTGCAGGCGTTCCTGCCTTCGTCTTTCACGCAGTCTTATGCGACAAGCATTGATGCGTCGGGAAACATCGGCGGCTATGCGACGGAAGTAGATGGCACACCGCACGCTATTGTCTGGCAGCCGCTGAAATAAGTCTCAAATGCAGTGGTGCGAGTCATCATTTGCGAAAGGACATCGTCGAATCGTGCGCGAATGCGAAGTACTCGCACGACGCGCGATCGAATTTACGCGGTCATCAAATTGGAATTCCAATCGAAAGGATTCGGTTTGCAATTTGCAGCGACGTCAACAAACGAATTTCACTTGACAGCATGCTAGCGATGTTTGTCTGCTCTCAAACGGTGATCGCCAACGACGACGTATCGGTCGAGTTCGGCCTGACGTCGATGGACGCGATCAAGGGCTGCACGCCGCGTTAACGGGGCGGCCCTGATAGGCAGGGTGACCATGTATTCCGGCACACGTCGCTGGAAAGCCTGAGCCCAGCGATCGCCTGTAGGATGCGCTTTCTAGAGAAGTTGTGCGGTCATCGAGCGATCACTCCTGACTGCATGATTTCCAAGAGCGCCGAGCCATTTCGAACGATTATTTGTGGTGAAGGGACAGATGCATGAGAACCGGCAACACGTTTGTCTGCGCGTCGCTGCGCGCCCTGTTGATGCTATTGGCGCTGCTTGCGGTGCCATCCGCGGCCTTGGCACAGGCCGGCGCTACCTGGACGACTCCGGCGGGCGATCTACAAGGCACGCGCTACAGTTCGTTGGGTGAAATCACCACCGCCAACGCCGGCTCGTTGGTCGAGGAGTTCAATTTCCCCACCAATCAGATTGCCAGTCACGAGGGCAATCCGCTGGTGGTGAACAACGTCATGTACGTCGTCACGCCGTGGCCGAACAAACTCATCGCCATGGATCTGACCAAGCCCGGCACGCAGCGTTGGGTCTTCGACCCGCACACCAATGGCGACGCGCGCGGCATCGCGTGTTGCGACGTCGTCAATCGCGGCGCCTCCTATGCCAAAGGGCTGGTGGTCTACGCGATGCTGGACGGTCATGTCGTTGCGGTGGACGCCGTCAAGGGCACGCAGGTTTGGAAAACCGCGGTCGCCTCGCCGACGCTCGGCGAAGTGCTGACCGGCGCACCGATCATCGTCGGCAACAACGTCATCGTTGGCAATTCCGGCGGCGAGACGGGCGTTCGCGGCTGGATCCAGGCGCTCAACCTCACCTCCGGCAGACCGGTCTGGAAGGCCTACAACACGGGCTCCGACAAGGACGTGCTGATCGGCGCGAATTTCCATCCCTATTACGCGAAGGACCAGGGCACCGATCTCGGTGTGTCCACCTGGCCCAACAACATGTGGCAACAAGGCGGCTCTACGGTGTGGGGTTGGCTGACGTACGATCCAAAAACGAAACTGCTGTTCTACGGGACGGCGCAGCCGGGTGTTTGGAATCCCGATATGCGGCCGGGCGATAACAAATGGTCCAGCGCCATCATCGCGCGCGACCCGCAGACGGGCCAGGCGGTTTGGGCCTATCAGCTCACGCCACATGACAATTGGGATTATGACGCGGTCAACGAGAGCATTGTCGCCGACGTTCCGTTCAAAGGGAAAACCGCTCACGTCATCATGCACTTCAACAAAAATGGCTACGCCTACATGCTGGACCGCAAGACGGGCAAGGTGCTCAGCGCCAACCCGTTCGCACCCAGCGGCGTGACCTGGGCCACGGGCGTAGACCTGACGACGGGCCTCCCGCAACTTGTCGAGGCGGAGCAAACGCATCAGGGCGTAGAAACCAACGGAGATTGCCCCTCGGCACTTGGCGGCAAGGATTGGGAGCCGGCCGCCTATTCGCTCTCCACCAAGCTGTTCTACATTCCGGCGATTAATTTCTGTCAGAATCTCTACCCGATGCTGGCGCTCTATCTTGCCGGCACACCCTTCGTCGGCAATTCGATCAGCCTTTATCCGGGCGGCAGCAACATGGGCGCGCTGATCGCGTGGGATCCCTCGCAGGGCAAGGCGGTGTGGAGCGATCCGGAGCCGCTCGCACTCTATGGCGGCGTCTTGGCCACGGCCGGCAACGTCGTCTTCTATGGAACGCTCGACCGGCATTTCAAAGCGGTCGATGCGACCACCGGGCAATTGCTGTTCGACACGGTGCTGGAATGCGGCGTCACCTCCAACCCGATGACGTACACCGGGCCGGACGGTCATCAGCGCGTCGCCATCATGACCGGCCTCGGCTATCTGGCCGGCGGTCTTGCAGGCGGCGCTTGCCCCAACAAGTCCATCTGGGGCGGAGACACGGCGGCCGAAACCCCGCCGAACGACTCGCCCTATGCCCTGGCGGCGAGCAAGCTCTTGAAGGGCCGCAAAGCGCCGCCCGCCGGCGCCACCAGCGGCGTTGTGCACGTGTTCAAGCTGCCATAACGGGTTGTGAAGATGGCTGGAAACATGCGCACTCGCCTCGCCAGGCGCTTGTCCGTTGCTGCCGCTGCGTCGATCGCGATTGTAGCAAGCCCGGCTGCTGGCGCCGCAACGGCAGATGCCGGCGCGACGCTCGCCGTCTGCGCGGATCCGGGCAATCTTCCCTATTCGAGCGTCAAGCTCGACGGGTTTGAAAACCGGATCGCGGCGTTGCTGGCCGCCGACATGCACCGCACGCTCCGCTATGCTTGGGCCCCGCAAAGGCGCAACTTCTTCAGCCGAACGCTGCTGGCCGGTCAGTGCGACGTGGTGATCAGCGTTCCCGTGTCCTTGCCCATGTCGCTTCCGGCGATTGCGACGACGCGGCCCTGGTTCACCTCAACATATGTTGCCGTGACCCGTACGGCGGACAACCGGCATTTTGCAGGCTTCGACGATGCATGGCTGAAATCGGCGCGCATCGGCTTGCAGCTCATTACAGGGGGTGATGTGAACCCGCCGCCGGCGATGTCGCTGTCACGGCGTCACATCACGAACAACATCACCGGTTTCTCGCCGTGGGACACAGCGGCGGACGGGCCCCAAGAGAAAATCATCGATGCCGTGGCGCATAATTCGATCGATGTCGCGCTGGTATGGGGTCCGTTCGGCGGATACTTCGCCAAGCCTTATGGTAGCGCGCTGAAACTCGAAACGGTGACGAACGATCCGGCGTGGCCGGGCTTGGCTTTCACGTTCCCGATGGCCGCAGCGGTCCGGAGCGGAGACACTGCGCTGAAGGATGCGCTGCAAGCGGCGTTCGACAGGAACGCGACGAAGATCGCCGCCATTCTGAGAGATTACAATATTCCGATTGTAGAACCCGCACCGGCGGCAGGCGCCTCCGGCGCGCAAATTTCAACGCCCACTCAATGACGGGAGATCGCCAAATGGTGCGCCTGAATATTCTTAAGCTCGCCGCGCTCGCAAGCGTCATCATCGTGCCGCTGCAGGCGCAAGCCATGAAATGCCCGACGGCAATCCGCGGGCAGCTCGATTCCGTCGGCGAAGGCCGCCGCGCCTGGCTGGAATTCAACTGCGCAGGCTGCCATGGCAACACGGCCGGCGGTGGCATGGGTCCGAATATCGTGGGCGCGGAGTCGGGCGACATTCAGGAAGCCGTGCTTCAGGGCGATGCAAGGGAAGGCGGCATGCCTTCTTTCAAGGGCTGCGCGACAACAACCGATGTCAAGAATATCGGCGCCTATCTGCACAGCATCGGCAAGCAGAACGAACCGACCTGGCTGGACTGGTGGAACTTGAATCCGTGAGCCGAAACCGCGAAATGCGTTGAACCGGTTGGCGCGTTGAGCACTTGATCGCGTGGTTTCTGCGGGGGGGCCGCCGCGTGATGGGTCTCGGCCGAGCAGATTTGCGCTCACCATTCGATTTTCCAACACGGTCACCGGCGTTCTGCGAAAACGCCAGCGACGGGCCGGTGTAGGTGACGAAGTACAGTTCGCCGCCACCGGATCAGGCGCGATAGTCGGATATTGCGCGAATAAGGAGGTGGGCTGGCATGGTATTGTTCGCGCACCCGACGGCACGATCACGACCGTCGACGTGCCCCGAATGTCTGATACCGAACCGACCGGCGTCAATGGCAAGGGGCGGGCCGCCACCGAGTCCGGTTTGAAAGGTGTAATGCAGGGTTCAGCCGGAAATTGCGACAGAGTTTTCGCGCGAGTGCGTTAATCGCCTGTAATATCGCTGCCGTGGCCGTTACGGCCCGTGTGAAGGCACGTGAGGGGAGACCGCAAAATGAACAGGGCATTGGGATATCTAGCAAGCACCTCGATCGCGTTTGCGCTGTTGTGCGGGCCCGCCGCTGCGAAATTCATCCTGTTCCAGGTGCCAGGAGCGACGAGCACCTTTCCACAGGCCATTACAAATAGCGGCGATGTCGTCGGCCAGTTCGGCGATCAATTTGGAACGCATGGCTTCATTCGCACGAGGGATGGGACCTTCGCGACGTTCGACGTGCCGGGAGCCACCGCCACCGTTCCCACGGCCATAAACCTCGACGGCACGGTCGTTGGCTGGCACCTTGTCCAAACCGACAAAGGAACCGCCCAACTCGGGTTCATTCGCGCACCCGACGGCGAGATCACGGAATTTCAGGCTCTGAACGCCTCCCGCCATACGGTCCCGATTGCAATCACCAACAGGGGCTGGATCGCAGGAACCGGCCAGGTGAACTTCAAAGAGGGCCTTCCCTTCGGCTTTTTGAGAAAGCCGAACGGCCACGTCACAAGGCTCGGTGACGGACTTGTCGTGCGCTGTGCAAACGCCACCCACACCACAGCAGGCCAGCTTTACGACGGATCGCAGTGGCATGGCTTTGTGCGCACACCGGATGGCGCGATTGCGAAATTCGATCCCAATGGTGGCAGCGGCACCGCCGTCAACGCCATCAACGATGCAGGCACTGCAACAGGAAATTCGCAAGTCGGCGCTGTCTCCGTGGGCTTCATCCGTGCCGCCGACGGCACGCTTTCAACTTTCGTCCCTGCCGCCGATGCGGAGATCGTCGGTCCAGGTAGCATAAACAAGACAGGCGCAATTGCCGGGGGATATGCGGATGAACACGGGGTTTCCCATGGTTTTGTGCGGGCCGCTGATGGCACGATCACAATCATCGACGCCCCCCAGCCGTCGACTGGAACGGGACTGAGCAGCATCAACGACAAGGGGCAGGCTACGGGCATTTTTTTCGTGAACGGCAAGACCCAAGGATTGATCTGGAAGCCCTGAGCGGGTTTGCCGGAAAGCTTCGCTTTCACGTGCTCGGACGCGTCAGCTACACCGACGCCTTCGATAAAGGGTGGGAGACTGGCTTTGATCTTGTCACCCATACCAATGATGCCGGTGTTTTCGCTCTCAGCCCCCGTGAAGGCGGAAAGAATTATTCCCACTAGTGCGGCCAGCACCGCTCGCGCCCGCACGGGCCTTTACTCCAGCCTCACCTCGCTATTCATGTGGGGATTCCGCGACGCCCGCCTTGGGGCGTTTGCGCCAACATACCGAAGAGTTCAAGGGCCGGAAGATCGGCGGTAAGGACAAGATTGCGGAAACGGACGGGGCCTATTTCGGCGGCTACATTCGCCCGTCCAATTTCAAAGAGAACCGGATTGATCGCCGCAAGGCCGCAAATCAGAACGGCAAACGCCAGTCTGTCGTCATCATTCGCGAGCGCAACGGCAACAGCCTTCCAATGGTTTTCAAGTCGGAAAGCGCTGCGCTGTCTTGGATTAAATCCCGCGTCGAGTTCGGCACGGTTATCAATGCCGACGAAAGCGCGGCTTGGGATGCACTCGCGAGCAAATACGAAATGCGCCGCATCAATCATCAAGAGGCGTATTCAGACGGCGAGGCTTGTACCAATCAAGCGGAGTCGTATTTCAGCCGTCTCCGCCGCGCAGAGATGGGCCATCACCATCACGTTAGCGGCCCCTACTTGCTCCGCTACGCTCAGGAAAGCGCGTTCCGTGAAGACGCCCGCCGCGTTGACAATGGCGCGCAGGTTCGCCGCGTGACAGAACTGGCGTTGAAACGCGGCCCCTCGGTCGATTTCAGCGGATACTATCAGCGCCATGTCAAGGCGGCGTAAATTCCGGTAGTGGGTCAGTTTGATTTTTTTGCCCTCAAAACGGTCTCTTCAAGACGTGCCAAAAGTTTTTCCTTGAAAGCAGCAACATCGCGCCGTGAATAGTGACCTTCCGGCAGCTCACCTTTCACCGAAAGATTAGTGGGCCGATGAGTTACGACAAGGGAAAAGCTGGACCGATCTAGGGAGCGCGGTTGGCGCACGGTTGCTCGTCCAGACTTGCGATGACTATCAGAACTCCAAGCAACGTCCCTAGCGTTCAGTTTGAATTATTTATTCGACACTCTGAACAGCTTCCCATGCCTCAACCATCGCCACCATATCAGACATTTCACGGTGGGTCAGTTTGAAGAATCCTCGGTCCACTCTTCGGGCTTAACGCCAAAGTGGGCCTGTGAATAAGCAAGCCCAGCTTCAAGCGAGCCCAGAAATAGGTACCCTTTGATTTTGTCTTGCTCATCTAGGAAATACAGCACCCGTTGCCCGCTCTCAAATTCGAGAACGAGTGCGGACGTGTTTTCCGGCGCACCAGAATGATGCGGGGCAAGGCGGATAGATAAGAAACGTTCTTTACTCAGCCTGAGCCGCTTCCCTTTCTTCGATCATCGCCACCATATCACTAGAGCGGCAGTTCCGTAGCCATCCACGGCCCTTTCGGAATCCGCCAAATGCAAACGCCCTTGGTCCGCGCCACGCTTTCGACCTTGCCGCGCCGCGCTCGCATGCGAAGCGTCTGCACGACCCGAAGGGCGATAGTTTGGACCAGCACCTTGTCCGTCTCGCAAAGGCCCTTGGCCCGGATAACCCGCATGGCGAGCTGGCGGGAATCCAGCGGGCCCTCCAATGAAATTCGGGCTTAGGCATCTCAGATTCCTCCCACGAGTCCCGGTTGCGACCAAATTGGCCGCACCGATCCCCCATAGGAATCCAAGTCTCGTTTGGGATGCGCTCGCCATGGCTTAAACCTAGGAATTACCTAGGCAAAAGCCTTCCGGCGTTTGCGCCATAATACCGGCCGGAGTTGGCTGGGGGACTAGGATTCGAACCTAGATAGGCAGAGTCAGAGTCTGCAGTCCTACCGTTAGACGATCCCCCAACGGGCCGCCTGTCTACGCAAGCTGGCCGCCGCTTTCAAGCGTCCGGTTCCTGCCGCCTCTCTGGCTGGTTCAATCGAAAGTCCGTTTCCCTCAAATTCCGCTTTTGCACTCTGAAGGAACCGCGATTTGCCGGGTGGCGCAATGTCGCGCCTGCGTCCCTGCTTTCCAGGAGCCGCTTTCCCTGGACGGGGAAGCCATGCTTTCCAGAGGCCAATTCGGCGTTTTGTCCCAGAGAGTCCGTTGCTTCGTGGCGCGTCCGTCATGTTAGCGTGGCGGGTGGGGAAATCAGGAGAGCGCTTGTCCAGATCGGCAAAGCGCCGGCGCGGCGGGCGGCGGGGAGGGGGACGTGCGCCGGTTCTGGCGGTGCTGGACCTTGGCAGCAACAACTGCCGGCTCCTGATCGCCCGCCCGGCCGCCGATGGCGGGTTCCGCGTGGTCGATTCCTTTTCGCGCATCGTCCGGCTGGGCGAGGGGGTGGCACAGACCCACAGGCTCTCCGAAGCCGCCATCGAACGCACTTTGGCGGCGCTCAAAGTCTGCGCGGAGCACATCCGCGCGACCCAGGCGACCCATGTCTATGCCATCGCGACTGCGGCTGCGCGCGACGCCACGAACGCGCAGGATCTGATCGACCGCGTCCGCGCCGAGACCGGCATCGCGCTCAGCATCGTGACGCCCGAAGAGGAGGCGCGTCTTGCCGCCACCGGCTGCGCGCCGCTGATCGGTGAGGACTATGAAGGCGCGCTGGTGTTCGACATCGGCGGCGGCTCGAGCGAGATCATCTGGATGCGGCGCGAGGGCGAAACCGGCTCGCGCATCGTCCATTTCGCGTCGGTGCCGGTGGGCGTGGTGAGCCTGGCGGAGGACAGGGCCCATGCCGCGATGGATCGCGCCTCGTTCGAGGCCATGCGGGCCTGCATGGTCGAGCGTTTTACGAAAGCGCGCGAGGCCATGGACGCTATCGCGCCGTTTCATGCCGAAACCTATCACCTGCTTGGAACCTCTGGCACGGTGACGACACTCGCCGCGGTGGCGATGGACCTCGTGCGCTATGTGCGCGCGACGGTCGATGCGAGCTGGCATGGCTCCGCAGAGATTCTGCACGTCGTGGACCGGTTGATCGGGCTGGATCACGCGGGACGCGCGGCCATCGGACCCGTGGGGCCGGACCGCGCCGATCTTGTGATCCCGGGCTGCGCAATCTTTGCCGCGATCCACACGCTCTGGCCCTGTACGCGGCTGCGCGTCGCCGACCGGGGTTTGCGCGAGGGCATGCTGCGCGAATTGATGCTAGAAGCGCGGGCATGACTTCACGACCACCCGACAAATCCGGCCGCGGCGAAGTGCGCGTGCGCGTGAAGAACGCGAAGATGCGCAAGCTGTCCTCGCAGCGCTGGCTGGAGCGCCAGTTGAACGATCCCTATGTGCGCGCGGCGAAGCAGGAAGGCTTCCGCTCGCGCGCGGCGTTCAAGCTGGTCGAGCTGGATGACAAGTACCGTTTCCTGAAGAAGGGCGCGCGCGTGCTCGATCTGGGGGCGGCGCCTGGCGGCTGGAGCCAGGTGGCCGCAAAACGGGTGGGCGAGAGCGGCAGGATCGTCGCGGCCGATATTCTGGAGACCGAGCCCCTCGCGGGTGTGACCGTGCTGCAATGCGATTTGCTCGATCCCGACACGCCGGCGCGGCTCAAGGAAGCGCTCGACGGGCTGGCCGATATCGTGCTCACCGATATGGCCGCGCCGACGACAGGCCACCGCGCCACCGACCATCTGCGCACCGTGGCGCTGTTCGAAGCAGCACTGAATGTCGCCGAGGATGTGCTGAAGCCGGGCGGCGTGTTCGTCGGCAAAGTGTTTCAGGGCGGTGCGAGTGGCGAATTGCTCGCGCGCGTGAAAAAGCTGTTTCGCGAGGTCAAGCACGTGAAGCCGCCGGCGTCACGCGCGGAATCGGTGGAGCTTTATCTCGTGGCGACGGGGTTTCGGGGTTAGGGTCCGTCGACCTTGAGGCCCTGCTTGCGCAGAAGCGCGGGCACGCCGCGCGGTCCCACCAGATGCGCGGCGCCGACGGCGATGAAGTAGGTCTTGTTCTCGTTCAGCAGCGCGACGATCTTCTTCACCCAGGCCTGGTTGCGGTCTTCGATGAGCACTTTGCGGAGCTGCGGATAGTCTTTCATGTCGGCGGCGGTCAGGTGTGCGAGCTTGCGCACATCGCCCTGCATCCAGGCATCGAGCAGCGGGCCGATTTTGTCGTTGTCCGCTTTCGCATTCTCGAGATCGGATTCGAAATTCTGCAATTCGACTTTCGGATCGTCGGGAACCAGCAGGGATAGTTGCTGATCGACGGTTTCGAGACCGATGACCGGCTTATTCCGGGCTGCGATCTCCTTCTTCAGCTGTTCCTCGATGCCCGCCTGCCGGGAATAGTGCTGGTTCTGGATGTCCATGACATCGATCGTCACGTCGGCGAGCCACGGCCGCATGTGGTCGAAGGCGGATGCGGGCATCGGCAGCTTGGCGATCTCGCGGTCGAACGCTTCACGCGCCTTCGGCGAGAGCATATCGCGCAGGTGCTTGTCCGGCGGCAGTGTGCCGCGCGTCTTCACATAGTTCTGGATGTGCGTCTGAAGGTCTTCTTCGACAGGCAACTCGAACACGAAGACGTCAGCCTTCGCGATGGCCGCGTCGATTGATTTCGTGTGCCAGTCGACCTGTTGCGGCAGCACGTGAACCGATCCGAAGAGATAGGCCGTGCCCTTCTTGCCGTGCGCGGTCCATAGCGCGGGATGCGCCTCCATCGGTGCAAGCACGGTGGTTGGCGCGGTCGGGGCTTCATCCGCGAAGCCGGGTCGCGTCAAACCGATCGCGAGAAGCGCGGCAAGAACGGCCGGAAACTGCTTCATCATTTAGCGATAGCCGTGCGGCGGGTTCTTCTTCGCCAGATCGCGGTAACGGTCGCGCAGCTCGGTTTGTCGCGAAGTCATCGGCATCGCCACACCCTTGATGAAGACCACAGTCGGCGCGCTTGTGACCTCGAGCGGATCGCCGTCCCAGATCACCACATCGGCATCCTTGCCGGGTTCAAGCGTGCCGTAGGTGTCGGCGATGCCCCAGACTTCGGCCGGGTTCTTCGTGATCGCGGCGAGCGCATGATCCCACTTCATGCCGTTGGCGACGGCATTGCCCGCGATCTGGGTGATGGTGCGCGCGTAATGCGCGGGATCGTCGTTCTGCGGCTGGAACACGACCGTGACCCCGGCCGCGTCGAGCCGCGCGGCGTTCTTCAGCGTGGCGCCGAGATCGGAGAAACTGAAAGGCAGGTTGAGGTCATTGTCGAGCACGACCGGCACATGCGCGGCCGCGAGTTCGCCCGCGACCTCCCACGCCTCGCCGCCGCCCATGATGACGAGCTTCAGCTTGTTGGCTTGCGCATACTGAAGAACCTGGCGGATGGTGGAGGCGCGTTCGACATGGACCAGCAGCGGTTCTTTGCCCTGGATCACCGGGCCGAGTGCGTCGAGATCGATGCGGTTGCTGCGCTGGTCGCGGCTGCCGCCAGGACGGTGATAACCGGGACGCTGCGCCCAGTATTCGCGCGCATCGTCCAGCGTTTCGCGGAACTTGTTCCAGATGTCGGGCCGCGAATTCTTCTGTCCTGAGCCGCCATTCGGTTCAAGTTCGGCAAGCACGCCGGCCTGCCGCTTCACGATTAGATCGGGACCCTGACCCAGATGAATGACCGCCGCGGTGCCGCAAAACACATCGCCGCAATCGACCGGCGTGGTGAGCGAACGCGTGACGCCACGAATGCGCGCGACCGGGATGAGCGTGGAGTTCGGATTGATCGCATCGGCAACGTCGAACGCCGCGCTATCGAGCGCCTGATTCGGTGCGGAGTCGTTCGTTTCCGCCACAAGGTCGAGCTCATTGATGCCCAATGGCGCCCACGAGACCATCAACCCCGGCGTTACCGGCTTACCGTGAGCGTCGATGACTTTGGCGCCGTTTGGTACGGGAAGGCCTGCAGCAACCGCCGCAACCTTGCCGTCAAGGATCAACACGTCAGCGTCGGCCAGCGTTCCTGCCGAGCCCACAGTGTAAACGTGACCGTGCTTAATAAGCGTCGCGCTACTTGCCGATCCGATGATATACGAGCCGCCCTTCAGATCGCTGTTGCGTTGATATTTCGCAGCTTGCTGAGCGAGTGCTCCATTGGCGAAGACCAAAAACAACAACCCAATTGTCATCCCCGGCGAGCGCGAGCGAGCGCAAGGGAAGGGGACCCAGGTGGTGCGGGATGCTCGGTGCAGGCAATGCTTTGCCACATCCAACATCGTCATGGCCGCCCTTGTGGCGGCCATCCATGATCTCGATCCCGACGGTGCATATGGATGGCCGGGACAAGCCCGGCCATGACGGAATTGGAATGTAAATGCGGAGTTGTCGGTACGATCTGGGTCCCCTTCCCCTCGCGACGCTTTCGCTTCGCTCGGCCAGAGATGACAAGCGAGATGACGGGGGAGCTTGAACATCGTTCTCATTGTCCCGCGCCTCCGGTGTGGCCGTTCTGTTCCTGGCCGAGTTCGAAATCGCTCCGTGGACTGAGCTTCGGATTGCTGCGGTCGTAGAGCAGGGCGCCGTCGATGAAGACCTTTTCGGCATGGGCATACACGCTGAAGGGATCATGGTCCCACACCACGACATCGGCCATCTTTCCGGCTTCGAGTGTGCCGGTCTTATCGAGAATGCCGAGTGCCTTCGCCGGGTTGCGCGTCATCCACGCGATCGCATGCGCGCGTGTGATCGGATAGCCCATCCGCCTTCCCGCGGCCATCGCCTTGGCCACTTCCTGGTTGAGACGCTGGATGCCGATCGGATCATCGGAATGGATCGTCGCACAAGCACCCGCGTGATCGACCATCGCGATGTTCTCCGGGATGCCGTCATAAGCCTCCATCTTGAACCCCCACCAGTCGGCCCACATCACCGCGCAGATGTCGTTCTTCTTCAGGAGGTCGGCGACCTTGTAAGCCTCCGCCGCATGATGAAACGCGGCGATGCGGAAACCGAACTCATGCATCACGTCGATCATCGTTGCCATCTGGTCGCCGCGATAGCAGTGCATCTGCACCGGAATCTTCTTGTCGAGCACCAGCGCCAGCGTTTCGAGGCCGATGTCGCGGTCAGGCGGATCGCCGGCCTTGGCTTTCCAGTATTTGCGCCAGCTCACGCGGTAGGCCGCCGCTTTAGCGAACGCCGCGCGATAGCCCGCGACGTCACCCATCCAGGTCTGCGGCCCGCCTTTCTCGCCATAGACGCGCTTGGGATTTTCGCCGCAGGCCATTTTGAGGTCGTAAGGCGCGCCGGGGAATTTCATGCCCTGTGTCGTCGTCGACCAGACATTTTTTAGCACCACCGAACGTCCGCCGATCAGATTGGCGGAGCCGGGAAGGATCTGCATCGCCGTGACGCCGCCGGCAAGCGCGCGCGTGAAACCCGGGTCCTGCGGCCACACCGAATTCTCGCTGCGCACTTCCGGCGTCGTGGGCTTGGTCGCTTCATTTCCGTCCGAGGTCGCTTCGTTCGAAGGGGAGGGATAGACGCCGAGATGCGAATGGATATCGATGATGCCCGGCGTAACGAACTTGTTCTTGCCGTCGATCACAACCACGCCTGCGGGTGCGTTGAGATGCTGTCCGACGGCCTTGATCTTGCCGTCCACCATCAGCACGTCGGCCGAGCCGATCTCCTTGTCGGTCGCCGTCAGAACCGTGGCGCCGCGGATCAGCGTCGGCTTGGAACGCCGTGGCTTGTAAGTCGATGGGAAATCGTCGTTGGGGAATTGATCGGCGACCTGTGCGCCGTTCGAAGACGAATGGAGCGACGGAATCAGCCACCACGCCAGCGCCAGTGTCAGCACGACGATTGCGGCAGCGCCCCACACCGGCAGCTTGTTGCTTGGACCCATCTCATCCCCCTCCAGCGCGGCTGAGAGTGGCGCGGCCATTGAGGGCGTGCAATGGGCGGGGTCTTATTCTTCCCCGAATTTCGCATCGGCCAATGCCAGGATGGCCTTGAGCGCCTCGCCGGCGTCGGGGCCCTCGGCGCAGACTTCCACTTCGCTTCCGTAACTTGCGGCCAGCATCATCAGTCCCATGATCGAGCGGCCGTCGACCGACTGGCCGTCCTTGGTCACGGTAATTTGAGACTGAAAGCGGGCGGAGGCTTCCACGATCTTGGCCGAGGCGCGCGCATGAAGACCGCGCTTGTTGGTGATCTTGACCGTGGCGCAGAGGCGCGTGCCGTCCGCCATGCGTTCAGGCCCCGCCGGCGAGATCGAGCGAACCCGCGCGCATATATTTGCGTCCGGCGGTAATCGCATCCTTCACAGCCTGGTCGAGCGGCAGCCGGTTGCGCACTTCGATCAGCTTGATGAGGCTCGGCAGATTGACGCCCGCGAGCACCTCGATCTTGCCGCGGTCAAGAAGCGTGAGCGCGAGATTGCACGGCGTGCCGCCGAACATGTCGGTCGCGATGATCACGCCTTTGCCGAGATCGACGGCTTTCGCCGCTGCTGCGATCTCGCGCTGACGGCGCTCGATGTCGTCCTCCGGCCCGATGCAGACCGCGCGCAGATGTGTTTGCGGTCCGACCATGTGTTCCATTGCGGAGATGAATTCCTGCGCCAGCCGTCCATGGGTGACGAGAACGATGCCGATCATGAAGAAAATGCCCCGCACATGCATGTCATATAAGGTGTGCGCTTTCGCGGAAAAGACCCCGTTCGAACGCCGCCACCGCCAGCACGATTTTCTCCGGCGTGGAGACTTCGAAGGGCGGAAGTCTTAGCAGAGGGATGCGCACGGGCAAGCGGCCCGGCGGCTGATAGAACTCCCGTCGCGGAAGCCGCGTTTTCGGCCTTTCCAGGGTTACCGCCAGCGCCACGCGCGCTTTGGCCGCATCAGGCAGGGCGACAATCCCCAGCCCTCGAACCTCTATGAGCCCTTTGATGTTCGCCGGCGCGCGCGCGAAGAGGTGACTGGCTTGCAGGAACAGGTCCGTGCGGTCGTCGCTGACAAGCTTCGCGCCCATGGCAATGAGGCGAAGTGCCAGGTCCGATTTGCCCGCTCCGCTCCTGCCGAGCAGAAGCACCCCCGCCGAACGCGGGGCCGCGAACGGTTTGGCGGCTCCGTCGAGGCGAATGCAGGTTGCGTGGATATTGACGGACATCTCAGACTCGCACCGCGGCCAGCGGAAGCTCGACGATAAACCGTGCGCCGCCGCTTTCTCGGTTTTCCGCCCGGATGCGTCCGCGGGTGCTGATTACGATCTGCTGCGCGATGGAAAGGCCGAGCCCGGAATTCTTGCCGAAATCGTGTTCGTGCGGACGTTCGGTGTAGAACCGCTCGAAGATCGTTTCGAGATTGTCCGGCGGAATACCCGGCCCTTCGTCCTCGACCAGGATTCGTGCGAGCCCGCGCTCAGACGTGGCTGAAACGGTCACCGTGCCATTGTCGGGACTGAACGAGATCGCGTTGTCGATGAGGTTGCGGAACACCTGTCCCAGCCGCTCGTCGCGCCCGAGGACGATTGCGTTCTTCGGAATGTCGAGATGCAGGGCGAGCTGAACGTTCTTCGGATTTTCGGTGTAGCGATAGACCTCGACGATCGTCTCGAGCAGGTGGGTAAGGTCGATGGGCTCGCTCATCTCGCGGCTGAGCTCGGCATCCAAGCGCGAGGCATCCGAGATGTCGGTGATCAGCCGGTCGATACGCTTCACGTCGTTGCGGATGATACCCATGAGCCGCTCGCGCGCCTCGTCGTGCTTCGCCCGCGCCATCATCTCGACGGCGCTCTTGAGCGAGGTCAGCGGGTTCTTGAGTTCGTGGGCGACATCGGCCGCGAACCGTTCGATGTCGTCGATGCGGTCATAAAGCGCGCGCGTCATGGCGGCGAAGCTCGCGGCGAGATCGCCGATCTCGTCCGTGCGGTCCTCCATGCTGGGGATGGTCTCGCGCCCGGCATGGCCGCTGCGCACGCGATCCGCGGCATCGGCCAGCGCCAGAACCGGACGGGCAATGAAACGCGACAGCAGTAGAGAGGACGCCAGCATCACGCCGATGGCGACGATGAACACCTCAAGTAGCGTTGCACGCTCCTCGCGCAGAACATCGTCGATGTCTCCTCCTTCGGTGGACACCATCAGAACGCCATAGATCGCCTTGAACCGCTGCACGGGTGCCGCGACCGAGAGCACCAGTTTGTTCTGCTCGTCGACACGCTGGGCACTTGCGGTCTCGCCGCCGAGGGCCGCGTTCACCTCACTGTAGACGCGGCCATTGTCGCCGGCCTCAAAATAGGGATCGAGCCTGGCGAATGGCCGGATGCCCATCACACCGTCATAGATCCGGCTGAAGAACTCCTTGACCTGGCTCCAGGTGTCGATAGGCGGAAGCTCGGACGACTGCACGGTGTTGCGCGCGAGCAGATCGCGAGTATCGACGGCGATCGTTCCGTCCGGAAGGTAAAGACGTGCGCGCAAGGCCGTGGGTGCGATGAGCTGGCGCAGCAGCGGTTCGGCCTGTTTGACCTTCAGCGTATGGGTTTCGGGATCGGTGGCGTATTCGGCGAGTGTGCCGGCCACGATTTCTGCCTGGGCTTCGATGCCGGTGAGGCGTTCGTCGATCAGCCCGACTCGACTCGATTGCACACCGATAACGCCGGCAATGAGGACAAGCAGCACGCCGGCATTCACCAGCACGATGCGCCGTGTCAGGGCCGAATAGCGCGCGCGCCGCCGCTCAAACGGAACCTTCATGGCGGAAAGCCCGACAGGTCAGGCCTCGCGATAGCGGTAGCCGACGCCATAGAGCGTCTCGATGGCATCGAAATTGTCGTCGACCTGCTTGAACTTCTTGCGCAGGCGCTTGATGTGGCTGTCGATGGTGCGGTCGTCGACATAGACCTGATCGTCGTAAGCTGCGTCCATCAGGCTGTCGCGGCTTTTCACGAAGCCGGGGCGCTGGGCAAGGCTTTGGAGGATCAGGAATTCCGTGACCGTGAGCCGCACCGGCTTTCCGTCCCAGGTGCATTCATGGCGCTGCGGGTCGAGCGCGAGCTTGCCGCGCACCAGCGCTTCTTTCTTGGCCTCCGGGCCGCCGGCGGCCGCTTTGTGCGGATCGGCGCGGCGCAGCACAGCCTTCACGCGCTCCAGGAGGAGGCGCTGGGAGAAGGGCTTGCGGATGTAATCGTCGGCTCCGGCATTCAGGCCCATCAGCTCGTCGATCTCCTCGTCCTTCGAGGTCAGGAGGATCACGGGCAGGTCGCCGCTCTGGCGCAGGCGGCGCAGCAATTCGAGGCCGTCCATGCGCGGCATCTTGATATCCAGGATCACGAGGTCGGGCGGCGTCGCCGTCAGTCCCGTCAGCGCGGAAGCGCCGTCCGAGAAGGTGCGGACGTGATAGCCTTCCTGCTCCAGCAGCATGCTGACGGATGCAAGGATATTCTTGTCGTCATCGACAAGCGCGATATTTGCCATTGATTCCAGCCCGGTGCGGCGCGGCGTAGTATAAGGCCCTGTGTTTCAAAGCAAAGTGCCACGCCGCAATGACCGACACAAAGGCGAACTACGATCCGCACCGGTTCCGCACCACCGTACCGTTTTACGAGCGATATCGGCTTGGCTACCCGGAGGGGTTGATCGCCCGGGTTGAGACGGAAACCGGCCTTAGCCCGGGAGATGCGGTGCTCGATCTGGGCTGCGGTCCGGGCACGCTTTCGATTCCGTTTGCGCGACTCGGCATGGAGGTGCTCGGCGTCGATCCGGAGCCCAACATGCTGGAAGCCGCAGCGGCCGCCGCGGAGGCGGCTGGTGTCGCGATAGAGTTGAAAAGGGGAAGCTCGTTCGATCTTCCGCCGGGTATTGGGCCGTTCAAACTGGCCATCATGGGGCGTTCGTTTCACTGGACGGATCGCACCGCGACGCTTGCGGCTCTCGATGCACTCATCGTACCGGGCGGCGCGGTTGCCCTGTTCGACGACGAACATCCACGCACGATGGAGAACGCCTGGCGCCGAAAACTCGAGGAGGTCGGGCGCCGATACGGAAGGGCCGAAGAGCCGCACATCCGCGAGCGGGAGAGTGGCAGCTACCGCACCCACGAATCCTATTTGCTCAAGTCGGTGTTTAACGATCTCGTGCGCATCGCCGTGGTCGTGCGCCGCGCCCTCACGGCGGATGACGTCGTGGGTCTTGCCTATTCGCTCTCAACCTCGGCGCCGCACAAGCTCGGCCAACGTCGGGCTCCGTTCGAAGCCGATCTGCGCGCGGCACTCGCGGAGCTCTCGCCCGATGGCCGCTTTACGGAGATTGCCGAGATGGGCGCGCTGATCGCGCGGCGCGGCTAGCGCTTACCGGGCGGTGGAGGGTTGGCAAGCGCCGCCTGGTCGCGGCCTTCCTTGACAAGATCGTCCACCACCGCGGCGAAATCCTGGCCGCTCATGTCGCGGACGATGGTGGCGCGGCGGCGCAGCTCCCTGGCATAGGCTTTGTCGAGATAAATTTCGGGTGAGGGGAACAGACTGGCATTGCCGCCGACATAGAGAACACCGTCGACAACGTCGCCAATGGTGAAGCCCTTGGGAGACACTCGTGTTTCGGTGGTCCAGTCCTCTTTCGTCATAGCAAAGGGTGCGTGTGGGATATCACTACCACGCACAGCCTTAAAGCTCGGTGCTTGTCCTAAGTGGAGCGCCGCCGCAGCGGTGGACGAGGGCACCGTCACGATGGAAAACAGGCTGCCGGGATGGCGCTTCTCGATGATCTGTGCCGTGCGCAAACCGTCTGCTTCATCGTTGGTCTTCTTCTCGGCATGGAATTCGCCGGTGATGAGGAACGCGTGATGATGCTTCGCTATCACCTCGCGCTCCACCGTGTCGGCCATGGCGGTGTCGCGGTCGGCAAAAGGCTCGATGTCCTTCGCGGTTTTCACCTTCGACCAGTCGAGCGGAGCGTCGGCAAGCACAAGCCGCACGGAATGCGGACAGAGATGCTGCCGGTTGATATCGCGGACCGTGTCGTAGACAGCCCGATAGACCGGCGTGTTCCATGTCAGCGGCACCGATGTCTCGCGATACATGCTCGCAATCTGTGCTTCGCCGAGCGTGCCGCCGGAAGTGTAGGTGTCCGCCAGCCTCTGCAGCCGCGAATTGCCGAATTCGACAACCACATCGTCCGCACGGCAGATAAAGTGCGGGTCGTGGAGCATCTGCTGGATGAAGCTATGGATCTGCAGGCTGCGATGCAATTCGCCGAGCTGGATGACGGAATGGGTGTCAAATTGGCTGGCGATGGCGGAGATCGCGTTGGAAGAGGTGGTGGCGTGCGCGCTTGGTGACGCGGAAACCAGCAGGCCGGCGAATGCGAATGTTGCCGTTCTCATGCGCGAACTTTCAAATACGGTCCTTCCGCGCGTCCTTCAACATCTCGATCCTCCGATCCGGCAGGAACCACGCTGCCGAAATCGTGACGTAGATGGCGATCGCGGCCCAGGGTTGCCAGAACGCCAAAACGATCCCCGTCAAATAGGCCGCCAGCGAAATGTACTCTTTCCCTCTGTAGCCGATGGCGGTGGCCAGTGGCGAATCTGGTCCGTTGCAGGCGATGATCGCCCATTCGAGCAGAAGATAGCTGGCAGCGGCCATTACCAGGACCGCGCCATAAGAAGCGACCGGCAGCGAGCGGAACCCGGTGTCGTCGATCCAGCGGATCACGAACGGAACGAGCGACAGCCAGAAGATCAGAGCCAGGTTCGCCCACAGCACGCGGCCGTCAACCTTCGAGGTCGCATGCAGCATGTGGTGATGATTGTTCCAGAAGATGCCGACGTTCACGAAGCTGAGCATGTAGGTCAGCAGGATCGGAACGCTTTGCCACAGCGCGGCTGGCGTCGCGCCGGGCGGCACGCGGATCTCGAGCACCATGATCGTGATAACGATGGCGATGACGCCATCGGTAAAGGCTTCCAATCGCTGCGTGCCCATCCCCAACTCGACGTTTGTATGTAGTTGGTAACCCTGACCGAAACGCCGATTCGAAGAAAGCCTGCCCACCCGCCGATAGGCGCAGTTTCACGCCATCAATTAACTCCACCCTTACCGCCCCTCTGGCAAGTTGAGGCGCTTTCGCAAATGAGGGGGCCAAATGTTTGGCAAGCGCGTAATGCCGGCTGCCGCGCAAAGCACCAGCCGCCAGGAGCTTCCCGTCGATTCAGATGGAAAGAGGCGCGTTTTCGGGGAAGCGGTCTTTGCCGGAAAACATGGCGACATGCTGAGAACCCTCGGGATCGATCTCAACCACCCTGCCAATGTCATCCCCGATGCCGCCGAATTCGACCGGCGGGTCAAAGAATCCCTGGCAAAGCAGGACGCGCGCCGGACACAGATCGAAACGGAGCTGATGCGAACGCACGGCCATAATGCCATCCGCCCGTTCTTCATACTGGCAGAGCCAGTCTTCAACGGACCGTTGGGGCAATGGCTGATCCGGCTGATGAACCTCTTGCCCTATGACGATTGGAACATCGTCTATCTTCCGCTCGACCGGGCAACGCAGGCGGCCATGGGCGGACTCCCGCTCCATCCCTGCCAGTCCATCGGCCCGATCGATGAATTGATGTGCCAGCAGATCGGCACCTTCCACAGCCAGTATCTGGACGCCAAGCAGAAAGTCGATCAGCACGTCAAAGACGTCGGGCCCGTTGCCGCCAAAGATCTGATTGCCCGCTTTGTGGCGTATGTCGACGCCATGCCGCCGCGAATCCTCGCGCATGTGGAGAAAGTACGGCCAATGATCATCGACCTGATCGCCGACGTCCAGAACCAGAGCGGGAAAGCCTGATCGCGGTTCAGACGAACTCGACCTTCAGGACTTCGTAGGAGCGCGCGCCGCCGGGGGCCGCGACCTCGACCGTGTCGCCCTTCGCCTTGCCGATGAGCGCACGCGCGATCGGCGAGGAGATGGAGATGCGACCCTTGGTGGCGTCGGCCTCGTGGTCGCCCACGATCTGGTACTTGCGCTTCTGGTTGGAATCTTCGTCCACCATCGTCACCGTGGCGCCAAATTTCACGGTCGTCCCGGAGAGCTTAGAGACGTCGATCACCTCGGCGCGGCCCAGCATGTCCTCGAGTTCGATCACACGGCCTTCGACAAAGGCCTGGCGTTCTTTCGCAGCATGGTATTCGGCGTTCTCCGAGAGATCGCCATGCGCGCGGGCTTCCGCGATCATCTTGATGATCGACGGGCGCTCCACGGATTTCAGTTCGTTGACCTCATGCTCGAGAGCCTTGTAGCCGTCGGCGGTCATGGGAATACGTTCCATGGCAGTTCAAATCCTGATAGATGCAAAAACCACCCGTCCGGCTGGGCCTTGCGCCCCGGCCGATGCGGATGTCCTCGAGCCTGTTCCTAAACCTTTGTAACGCCTGGGCTTTTCTGTCCCCGGATGGGCGAGTACGGGTCAATAGTAAGACTGGAGGGGGGCAACTTCAAGGGAGCCGCCCTTGAGTGCTGCGATGGCCTCGGTTGCCGCAACCGCGCCCGCCATCGTGGTGTAGTAGGGGACTTTCATGGTGACTGCCGTCCGCCGGATCGAGGCGGAATCGGCCAGCGCCTGCATGCCTTCGGTCGTGTTGAACACGAGCTGGATATCGCCATTCTTGAGCGCGTCGACGACGTGCGGGCGGCCCTCCAGCACCTTGTTAATGCGTGTGACCGGGAGGCCCGCGTCTTCGAGCGTCTTGGCGGTACCGCGCGTCGCGACCAGCTTGAAACCCATGTCGACAAGCGCGCGTGCCGGCGCGATGGCTTCGTCCTTGTCGTCGTTCTTGAGCGAGATAAAGACGTTGCCGTCCACCGGCAGGCGCAGGCCCGCGCCGATCTGGCTCTTGGCGAAGGCGCGGCCGAAATTCTCGTCTAAACCCATGACCTCGCCGGTAGATCGCATCTCCGGCCCCAGCACCGCGTCGACGCCCGGAAAGCGCGCGAACGGCATCACGGCTTCCTTGACGGAGATGTGCTTCGGCGCGGGACGTGCAGGGTTCAGCGACGCCAGCGTCTCGCCCGCCATGACACGCGCGGCGATGGCTGCGACCGGCAGGCCGATGGCCTTGGCAACGAAAGGCACCGTGCGGCTGGCACGCGGATTGACCTCGAGCACGTAAATGTCGCTGCCTTGAACGGCATATTGCACATTCATCAGTCCACGGACGTTCAGCGCGCGGGCGAGGGCTACGGTCTGGCGCTCTATTTCGGCGATGGTTTCCTTCTTCAGCGAATGCGGCGGGAGCGAGCAGGCGGAGTCGCCCGAATGAACGCCCGCTTCTTCGATGTGCTCCATGATGCCGGCGATAAACACGTCGCCCGCGTGATCGCAGATCGCGTCCACGTCGATCTCGGTAGCGCGATACAGGAAGCCGTCGATCAGGACCGGGTTGTCTCCGGAGATTCGGAACAGCTCACCGGAAACGACCTGTTGTCGCAGCTGCGCCTCGTCGTTGACGACGACCATGCCGCGTCCGCCGAGCACATAAGACGGGCGCAGGATCACCGGATAGCCGATCTCGCGCGCGGCAGCGATGGCTTCGTCCGGTGTCATCACCGTTGCGTTGCGCGGCTGCTTTAGGCCGAGTTCGTTGAGCAGCACCTGGAAGCGCTTGCGGTCCTCGGCGAGGTCGATGGCGTCAGCGCTGGTACCGAGGATCGGCACGCCGGCTTCCACCAGCCGGTTCGCGAGCTTGAGCGGTGTCTGGCCGCCGAACTGCACAATCACGCCGGCGAGCGTCCCATTCGACTCTTCGACGCGCACGATCTCGAGCACATCTTCGATTGTCAGCGGCTCGAAATAGAGCCGGTCGGAGGTGTCGTAGTCGGTCGAAACCGTCTCCGGATTGCAGTTGACCATGATGGTCTCATAGCCCTGCGCGGAGAGCGAGAAAGCGGCGTGGCAGCAGCAATAGTCGAACTCGATGCCCTGGCCGATGCGGTTGGGACCACCGCCGAGGATGATGATCTTCTTCTTGTCGGTCGGACGGCTTTCGCACTCGGTCGTGTCGCCGACCGGCGTCTCATAGGTGGAATACATATAAGGCGTGAGTGCCGCGAACTCGGCGGCGCAGGTGTCGATGCGCTTGAAGACCGGATGCACACCGAGGCGCGTGCGCAGCGCGCGCACGTCGTTTTCGCTCTGGCCGGTCAGCCTCGCGAGCCGCGCATCGGAGAAGCCCATGGACTTCAGACGGAGCAGCGATTTTGCATTGTCGGGCAGGCCGTTCGCCCGGACATCGTCTTCGGTTTGCAGGATCGCTTCGATCTCGCCCAGGAACCACGGATCGTATTTGGTGATCGCCGCAATTTCTTCGAGGGGGAAGCCCAGCCGCATCGCCTGCGCAGCAACGCGTAGCCGGTCTGGCGTTGCGCGGCCGAGGGCGGCGCGGATCGCGGTCTCGTCGCCCGGCAGATCGATTTCGTCGAGGCCGGAGAGCCCGGTTTCCAAGGAACGCAGCGCCTTCTGCAGCGACTCCGGAAACGTCCGCCCGATCGACATCGCTTCGCCGACCGATTTCATCGAGGTGGTGAGCAGCGGCTCGGCGCCGGGGAATTTCTCGAACGCGAAGCGCGGGATCTTGGTGACGACGTAGTCGATGGTCGGCTCGAAGGAGGCGGGTGTCGCCTTTGTGATGTCGTTGTCGAGTTCGTCGAGCGTGTAGCCGACCGCGAGCTTGGCCGCGATCTTGGCGATGGGAAATCCGGTCGCCTTCGACGCCAATGCCGAAGACCGCGACACGCGCGGGTTCATTTCAATCACCACCATGCGCCCGTCGTCGGGATTGACCGCGAACTGCACGTTGGAGCCGCCGGTCTCGACGCCGATCTCGCGCAGCACCGCGATGGAGGCGGTGCGCATGCGCTGATATTCCTTGTCGGTCAGCGTGAGCGCGGGCGCGACAGTTATGGAATCGCCGGTGTGCACGCCCATGGCGTCAATGTTCTCGATGGAGCACACGATGATGGCGTTGTCGGCCCTGTCGCGCACCACCTCCATCTCGAATTCCTTCCAGCCGAGCACCGATTCCTCGATCAGCACTTCGTTGGTGGGGGAGGCTTCGAGGCCCGCCTGGACGATGGCGAAGTATTCCTCGCGGTTATAGGCGATGCCGCCGCCGGTACCGCCGAGCGTGAAGCTCGGCCGGATGACGGCAGGAAGCCCGACAAGCTTCAGCGCTTCCTTGGCGCCCGCCTTGGAATCCGGCGCGAGTCCCATGACCGGATTGTTCTGCGCGTCGTAGAGGAAGTTGCCGTCGGCGTCTTTGCGGTGGCGCAGCTCGCCTTTCAGCGTGACGCCGCGCGGGACCTCGAGGCCGATCTTCATCATCGCCCTGCGGAAGAGTTCGCGGTCCTCCGCCTTGTCGATGGCTTCTGCGCTCGCGCCGATGAGTTCTACGCCATAGCGCTCCAGCGTGCCGCGCTTGCGCAAGCTGAGGGCGGTGTTGAGCGCGGTCTGTCCGCCCATGGTCGAGAGCAGCGCGAACACGCGATCGCGCGGGACATTCGCTCGTTCGCGCGCGATGATCTTTTCGACGAATTCGGGCGTGATCGGCTCGATATAGGTCGCATCCGCCGTGCCCGGATCGGTCATGATCGTGGCGGGGTTCGAATTGACCAGCACCACGCGATAGCCTTCCTCGCGCAGCGCCTTGCACGCCTGAACGCCGGAGTAGTCGAATTCGCACGCCTGGCCGATGACAATGGGCCCCGCGCCGATGATGAGAACAGTGTGGATATCGGTACGTTTGGGCATCGTGTCTCGCGCGTAATCGGGCGCGCGGGCAGGTTCGCGCGCCGGGCCGGCCAAATTGCAGGTTAAGGGGACCGTTTAGCTTTGACTTAGGGCCCCGGCAACCCCTTTATTGCGTCGATCGGGACGTCCCACAATTATGACCAGGACCGCACGCTATAAGGCCGTTTATTTCGGTATGCTGGCGCTCGGCGCGTGCTCGGCGGCGGCGCTTGTATGGTATTTCGGGCCATCGCTGCCGGTTTTTCTGGCCGTGATTCTTCTTTTGCTCGTTCCCGGGCGCGTGCTGGGATATTTCTGGCGCGACCTTTTGCGCGGGCTGCGATTGCTGAACCTGGGCGAATACGCGGCTTCCAAGACGTGCTCGGAAAGCTTTCTCGCCTATTACGAGCAGCAACCTTGGATCCGGCACCTGATCTGGCTGGGCAGCGGCACATACTCGCGCAACCCGAAGGCGATGGCGCTGAACAATTTGGGTGCAGCCGAAATCCCGCTTGGCGAGACGGAGGCAGCCCGGCTGCATCTGTACAAATCAATAGAGATCGATCCTCTCAATCCCTTGCCCTTCTACAATCTCAGTGTGCTGACGAAAGCGCAGGGGGATGTGCAGGAGGCGGCGCGCTGCTTCGAGCAAGCCAAGGCACTCGGCTTCGCGCGGGGCGTGTCGGACGCGATTGTGCGCAGTTCCCAGAACCGATTCGCCACTCTTGGGGGGCGTGGAACCTAATCAAGGCTTTCGCCGGACGGAGGGTTGTAAAGTCGTATCGGCACTCTGGGGACAGGAATCCCTGTCCCCATTTTGATTTGTTCACTTGCTCCGCACGTAGCCGTGGGCGCGGTTGCTGCTGTCGTCGTAGAAGCCGATCGCGGCGTGGTGGTCCACGGCGCTGCTGTCGACGGTTTGGGCCCATGTCCCGGTCGAATTGGGCGGATCGAAGGTTGTGATCTTTCCGGCGCGCGACCGCACAAAGCCATGCGCGGCGTAGTCGCTGTCGATGTAGTATCCCGCGATCTCGCTGGCGTTGTTCAGACCCTGGGCGTAGGTCGAGATTGCGCCGGGCGCGTCGAAGGATGTGATGGTTCCATCCGCTGCCCGCGCGAAACCATGGGCCGCGCCGGCGTTGTCCATGTAATAGCCCGCGGCTGTGCCGTCATCGTTGATGGCGTAGGGCGAAGTGAAGGTTGAGCCCGACGGATCGAAGGTCGTGATCGTGCCGTCGGCGGTGCGGACATAACCATGGGTCACGTCGGCGTTGTCGCGGTAGAAGCCAGTGATGTCGCCACCTTTGTTCATCCCGTACAGGAGTATGAAGCTTGCGCCGGCGATGTCGAAGGCTTTGATCTTGCCGCCGGGCTTGCGCACGAAGCCATGCCAGTGGGCGGTGTTGTCCTTGTAATATCCGGCGATATCGCCCTTTTGATCGATGCTGTAGGCATAACTGGCGACGGTGTTGTTCGGCACGATATCGGTCATTGTGCCGTCCGGCGCGCGCAGGAAGGCGTGGCCCAGATAGTTGCTGTCGTCGTAATAGCCCACAATCGTGCCATCGCCGTTCATGCCGGTGATGTAGGTGCCGTTGGACGCTGGAGGATCGAAGGTCGTGATCGTTCCGCCCGCGGCCCGCACGAAGCCGTGAATGTAGCCGTCATTGTCCTGGAAATATCCCGCAATGGCGCCGGCCTGGATGCTGATGGGATAGGTGTACATCGATTGCGGCGGGTCGAACGTCGTGTATGTCGTCTTGGCGCTCGCCGGCAGACCCAAGCCCAAGGTTGCGAGCGCCGCGCAACAGATAATCCGTGTTTTCAGCATATCTTCCCTCCTTGAGCTGGGCAAACTGCCCGGCCCCATGCCACACCAAACTCCAGAGATATTCGACGTACGGCGCGCCGGAGTCCTTATTCAGATTCTGAAATCCGCCGATCGCGTCGAACCACTTACGGCGTCAGCTGGAACACCGAGCCCGTGTTGTGAGACATACCATACTGGGTCACGCCATAAATCGTGCCGGATTTGTCGAACCAGACGCGCGCGGGGCTGTTGCCGTCATCGCGGTCGTTGAAGCCGTGCAGGATCTGTTCGGTCCATTGCGATTGGCCCGCGGCTGGCGGCGTAAGGCTGAATATTGTACCGTGTCCGTACTTGCTGAAGCCTCCGCCCCCAACTGTTCCGCCGTAAAGCGTTCCCCGTTTGCCGATGGTGAGTTCTTCATAGGGGGCGCGACCGTCGGAGCCGCCGGTAAAGCTGTGGATCACCGTTTCCTTCCAATCCGTGTGTCCGGGTTTGGGCGGAGCAAGTTGAAAAACCACGCCGTAATCGAGGTCGCCGCCGTGCGACGTCGTGCCGAACAATTTGCCGTTTTTCTCGACCACACCGGCAAAGGGTGAGGCGCCGTCTGCGCCCGCGAAAGTGTGAAGCACGGTTTTGGTCCAGGGACCGTTTCCCGTCTCCGGTGGAGAAAGCTGATACACCGTGCCGAGGTCCGCCGGCCCGCCATAGCGGGTGGTTCCAAAAAGGGCGGTCCCGTCGCCTGCAAGGCCGGGGCTTGGAAGATAGCCCTCGTTCCGGTCCTGGAAAACATACAGAACATCCTCGGTCCAATCGCCCTGGCCCTGGGGTGGCGTGAGGCGGAACACCTGGCCATAAGTCTGCGCCGACGAGCTGTAGTCGCAGGTGCCGTAGAGATTTCCGTTTTGATCCTGCAAGAGATCGCCGCTCGGATTTCCTTCGGATGCCGAGAAATTGTGGATCACACTTTCAACCCATTGGGTCTGACCCTGGCCGGGCGGAGTCAGTTTGAATATCACGCCATAGTTTTCGGTACCGCCCTGGAGGGCAGTTCCGATGAGTGCGCCGGAACTGTCTTTCACCAAAGCCCCGATGGGACCCGCTCCGCCGAGCCCGTCCGTAAAGCTGTAGAGGATATCGTAGCTCCACTTGGTCTTGCCTACGGGGGGCGGCGACAGCTTGAAGACGACGCCGCGACCTCCCGGCCCGAAGAAATAGGCGGTCCCGTACAGCGCGCCGTCCTTGTCGCGAAAAACCGTTCCGTGGGGATTCTCCGCCGTCTCGGATGAGAACTTGAAAAGCGTCGCGAACGTGCTGGCCGATGCGGAGGCGCAGGAAATCGCCGTGACGAAAAGTGCGGAAAGCAAAGTCCCCGTCGAACGCATCGGTACCCCCCAAAAAACATGAGACGGCCGAAGATTACATGAGCGCAATAAAAAGGGACAGCCGAGAGATAACGGCCTAAACATTCACAAATCCGCAAGACCCGCCTGACTCAAGAGCGGGCAGCGATCAGGCTTTGCCCTCCTGCCGGGAAAGCTGGCGCGCGAGATTCAAAATGGCACGCCGCTGTGTCTGAGAATTCAGCCGGCTATAGGCGTCCATCAGATCGGTTGCGCCCGGCGCGGTCAGATAGGTGATGTGTCTGAGCCTCGGCTTGGACGGCTTGGTCTTGTCGATATCGCTGATGAGATCGGCCACGCTGCATTTCAGCGCCTCGCAAATTTCCACGAGCCGGGAGAAGCTGATCCGGTTGGTGCCGTGCTCGTACTTCTGAATCTGCTGGAAGGTTATGCCGAGAGACCGGGCGAGCTGATCTTGGGACATTTTGAGTTCTTTGCGACGCAATCGCACGCGTGCGCCAAGAGCGATATCGAGGGGATGCGGGTCTTCAGATGAGTGGTCGGCCATTTCTTTTCCCTTAGAATCCGAATTGTGTCCTGTAACAGAATGCGCGTCATTGCGTAATCATTTCCTGTGTCCGTTGGACGGCGGAATGTATTTGCTCGCGGCATCCGTCAGATCCGCGAACGTCTGGTGCCAGCTCTCGGAAGGCGGCTGATAGGTCTCGGAGAACCAGGGCATTCGCTGCTTGTCGAAGACGACATTACGTAGGAAGTCGATCATTACGCGCGTGGCTTTCTTACCCGACGCTGCATCCGAGAAATAGACGAACAGCCCGGTCTCGAAATGATAATCGGGTATGATCGGTACGAGATCCGGCGCGGTCACGAATGTGTAGCTCGGAAGCAGGCCGATGACCTGCCCGGCCAGTACCGACTGCAGCAGGATGTTTCCCGAATTGGTGTAGAAATGCGGCCGTCCGAGTGCGGTGGCGTTCGAATACTGCGCCATGATCCCGGATTCGCCGCCGAACGACGGCGTGATATCGGCGAGACGGTGATGGCTGAGTTCGTCGCGCGACGCCGGCCTTCCAAACCGCTCCAGATATTTTCGCGACGCGAAGTAGGTGAAGTGAAATGTCGCTGCACGAAACAGCAAGAGGTTTTCGTCGTGCGTTGGTGCATATCGGACCTGGATATCGAATGGCGGAATCGCGATCTTGTCGCTGTCGGGCGCAGACCCCAAACGTACGACAATGCGCGGATAGAGATCGCCGAAGATGCCGAGGAAGTGGGGAATGAACCACGCGGTCGCCAACCCTTCCCCCAGCACCAGTTTGCACTCGCCACTGATCTCGCCATCGACCTGCCGGACGCGCGACATGGTGCGTTCTGAGATCATCGCCATCGCTTCGACCATGTCCGCGATGTTCTTCCCATCTTGTGTCAGCACGATGCCTGTCGCGCCACGGTCGACAAGCGGTACCCCTATTGACGATTCCAAACTTTCGATCCTGCGCCGTATCGTCGGCTTGGAAAGCCGAAGGGCTTTGGCGGCCTGTCCAAAGCTGCGCTGTTTGGCGAGGGCCGCGAAAATCCGATAGTCATCCCAGTTTGGTTCCTGCCGGTTGGCAAGCCCTGCTGCTGGATACATTTTCGTTCCCCCTGTAACGCGTTTAGAAGCTCCCCGACCTCTCCCAAGTCGCCCACCCTTGCTTCGCGCGAGGTGGAATCAGTGCGCTGGCAAAATTCTAATGGGGAGCGGGCGATGTCAGAAGGGAATGCTTACAAGGGGTTCAGAAAGGGCAGCTCTGAAGAGTGGAACGAATTTGAATTTCTGCCCTCCGGATTGGGCTTCGGCCGGGTAGACCAGAATTGGCTGGCGGAGGCCTCCGCGCTCCTGCACGGGCGAATTTCCGAGGATGCCGCGTCTCTCGAAACGTTCCGAGCGGTCCAGCAACGTAATCCAGATTCGTTCTGGGGACTGTTCGAGAAGCGCGATGGAACTCATCGCCTAGTTGGGTTCTACACTCAGCTTATGTTCAACGAAGCGGGGCATAAGGCTCTCCACGACAGGACGATAAATCTCTGGCAGCCGGACCTCTCGCTGCTGTGCAGGTTTGGCGAGACACCGGCAGGCGTGCATCTCTGGGCCATCGTTGCCGAGAAAAAGCTGGACGTCTTCAGGCCGATGCTTGCCCGAGCACTTGGGCGCTACGCCGGTATTCCGCACTACGCGACGCTGGCCACCGAGGCCGGCCGTAAGGCGGGAAGGTTTTCCGGTATGCGGCCAGTTACGCCGGAGGACGACCGCATCGGGGGACTGCACGTCTTCAAGGCCGGTTATTCTCACAAGAAGTCGGTTACTCCGGCGCCCGATATTCGCATCGTTGCGGTCACGACGAGCGAGCAGCTCGAACAGGTTCGCGCCATCCGCGCGATCGTATTCATGGGCGAACAGAAGTGTCCTTATTCCGAAGAGTTCGACGGCAACGATCATTGCGCAACGCACGTCCTTGGATTTGTCGGAGACGAACCGGCGGGTTGTGCCCGCGTCCGGTACTTCGGAAATTTTGCGAAGATCGAGAGATTGTCCGTGCTCGCGCAATACCGCACGACCGTTTTGAAATACAGGCTTGTGGAGTTCGTCGAAAACCTCGCGCGGCGCAAAGGCTTCAACCTTCTCTATGGTCACCCGCAGAAGCGCATCCAGAGATTCTGGGCCAGACTTGGTTACGAGGAAGCCGCGCGCAATGCGCCATTCCAGTTCTCCGATCACGATTATACCGAGATGCGCAAAACGCTCGAACCGCATCCCGATGCTCTCAACATGCATGGCGATCCCATGGTGCTGATACGGCCGGAGGGGCATTGGGATCGTCCGGGCGTGCTTGATCGCTCCGCGGCGCGCCCCGTGACGCGACCTTGCTGAGAGCCCGCCATGGAAGACCCGATGTTTGAACTTTCCGCGACAGAGCTGGCGCAGCATATCGCCGAATATCTTCGAGAGATGACCCGGCTGTCGCGGGAGCGCAACCTGATCTCGCTTGCGCAATTGCTCGAGCGGGCCGAAATCGAGGCGGATTTGTGCGCAAGAAGCTGCGGCTCGCCGGTGGTGCGGTTTTTGTCGTGAGCGGCTATCGACGAACGGTCACTGCCAATACGATGTGTCGCATCGTCCGTAAATTTACGCAGTAACGCTCGTGCTGACGAAGATCGCGGATTAATTCGCGATCGTTTTTACGAAGCGATGTGATCCGCGTCCTCCCGCGACACGTAGTCCGTGCGCGTAACGCCTCATGGAGGAGCCAATGAGCAAAATTTTCCGCGGAGCACTGATCCTGTTCGCACTCGCATCGATTTCCGCAGCCGACGCAGGTTCCCTGCGCAAAAACCAGACCGAAGGCTTCGGTGCGGGCAAGCGGCTTATTTTCACCTACACGCAGAACTTCGACTGTGTCGATCAGCCGAAAGCGGATCAGGATTTCGACCACAAGAAGGCGGACAGCGATCCGAACGAGATGCAGATTCCCATCTGCCAGGCCGGCACCGACCCCACGATCAATCCGCCGGGGCAGGTCGGCAAGGCCACGATGACGACCGAACCGCTCTATGTCCTGATCCCGATGTTCTCGGCCGACAACGACCAGAATCCGAACGATGCGATCTCCTGCAAGGATGTCGTGCCCGGGACGATCTGTGGCGTCACGCTCGGACAGACGCTCATCCAGCTTTTCGGCGCGCTGCCGGAGGCGTTCAAGGCCAAGCCGCTTGTCTATGCGCAGTGCCCCGATCCCGGCAAGAAGCCGGGTACCTGCACGATGCATGCATCGCGCGTCGATCTGGCGCCCGTGCTCGCCGCGCTGGGGCTAATCGGCAATCCGCCGACGGCAAACGTGTTCGTGCCGACGCCGAACCACAGCCATGTGCTCGACGACGACGCCATCGATTTCGGTGCCGTATGGTGGCAGGTGCTCCCCGTGCTGGTGCTCAAGCAGAGCGACTGGCCGCCGCAAGACGGCTCGAGCGGTATCACGTCCGAGGCCACGCTCGATGCCGCGATCAAAGCGGGCGATGCGATCGAGGCGCCGTCGAATTTCTTCCTGTTCTTCGGTTCGCAGGAAATGAACGCCATGAGCATGAACGGCATGAACATGAAGATGGGCCACTGATACTAACTGCAATTGCAGAAAGCAGAAGAGCCGGGCGTCTCGCCCGGCTCTTTGCGTCTTAATGGCGCCTAAGCAGCAGCCCGTCTTCGCGACGGCGCCTCGGCCTGGTGCAGATAGGTCGTGAAACCGTCGGCTGCCGGCGGGAGCGAATTGAGCAGCATCAGCGCGCTGACCTGCCCGCGATGGCCGACGCCGTGCGTGATGACGTGCATAAGCATCTCCTCGCGCGACATATAGCCCGGGGCGCCATCCGTGAAGGTGAAGCGGATATTTTCGGCCAATTGCCTGTTATCGAGCGCAGAAACATAGTCGATATAGTCCTGGTCGCTCGCCCGGATGTCCGCGGCCAGATCGTCCAGCGCTGGCATTTCGCGCAAATTCGCCGAGTTGTATCCGTGCATCTCGTGCTTCATGTGCGCGGCGAAGATCCGGTCTACGACATAGGAGTGGCTTAGGGCCTTGATCGCCAGGTTCGTCACAGGGGAGTCGCTGCCAAGCTTCGCGAGCGCGTTCAGCAGTTCGTCATTGGCCCAGGCTTTGTATTGGAACAGGCGTTGCAGCGTCTCCTGCATGGCATTGTCCTTCCAATTTGCGTTGTCATCGGCGCCTAAAGCAGATAATATGAGTGATAACTCGCTTTTTGTACTCGCATTTGGAACGCGGAGCATGGCGTCGAGGCCGGCCACGAAACCCAGGAAAGACGCGTCCCAGGAGCGCTCGCGCGCGACGGTGGACGCGCTGATCGAGGCGACCGCTCGCATTCTCGTTCGCGAAGGTTTCGACAAGGCCAGCACCAATCGGATTGCAGAGGTGGCGGGTGTGAGCGTCGGCTCGCTCTACCAGTATTTCCCGAGCAAGGAAGCCCTTGTTACGGCCGTGATCGAACGCCACCAGCAGGAGATCCTGCAGACCGTCCGCAAGGAGCTGGCGGAGGTCATGACCCAGCCTGTCGGGTCCGCGGTGCGCAAGCTTATCGCTGTCGCCATCGAGGCCCATCGCGTTAATCCAAGACTGCATCGCGTGCTAGCGGAGCAGACCCCGCGCGTGGGAAAGCTCGAGAAACATGAAGCCTTCAGTCGCGAGAACTATGCGCTGTTCAAGGCCTATCTCGAACGCCATCGCGATGAGTTGCGCGTTACCGACCTGGACCTCGCGTCCTTTGTGTGCGTGACCGCGATCGAGGCGTTGACGCACGCCGCGGTGCTTCATCATTCGCTTTCGAATGGGGCGATGGACGCGCTGACTGAAGATGCAACGCGGCTCGTGGTGGGGTATCTGAAGGGTTAGTCGCCTGATCGCAGGAATGTGACTTGTGAGGCACAGTGGAGGTGCATGACAGTTCGCCTCTGTTGTTGGAGAGGGGGCAATGATGGGATGGGTGGCTTCGCGGACCGCGGCGGTTTTTAGCGCCGTTTTGATGTGCATCGCACCTGCCTATGCCCCGCCCTATGCGGCGATGGCGCCGGTGGATCAGTACATGATGGCCCGTGCCGACGAGATCGCGCTGGCGAAAAGCGCGGCCCCGCCCTCCATAGCGGATAAGGCAACCGTTTTGGTGCTGACGCCGCACGGCTACGAGACGGCGATCAAAGGCAGCAACGGTTTCGTTTGCGCCGTGGAGCGCAGCTGGATGTCGAATTACGACTTTCCGCAATTCTGGAATCCGCATATGCGCGGACCCCTGTGTTACAATCCGGCGGCGGTTCGCAGCATTCTTCCCTTCACGATCCGGCGCACGGAACTGGTGCTCGCGGGCCGCTCCAAGACCGAGATGTCCGCTTCGATCAAGGATGGCATGGAGAAGCACAAGCTGCCGCCTCTGGAGGCAGGCGCGATGACCTACATGCTGTCGAAACAGCAGTTTCTCAACGACCATGCGCACAATTGGGTGCCGCACCTGATGTTCTATTTCCCGCGCGGGCCGCGTACGTCCTGGGGCGCGGATCTACCCGGCGTGCCGACGATGCTGAACCCGCAATTCCAGGAATCGCCGGAAGCGATCAGCGTCATCATGGTGCCGGTCGCGCACTGGTCCGACGGCTCGGCCGCGCCAACGATGCATTAGGTATAGCGCTGCTTAAGCCTTCAGCACCTTCCGCAATGACTTCTCAATCTGGCCGCCGCAATAGGCATCGCCGTAGTCTTCGCGCGCCTTTGCGGCAAGCGCGGCAAGCGCAGGCGTCTCGGCCATGCGCTGTGTGAGTGCAGCGGTCATCGGCGCGGTGCGCGTGAAGATCGCGGCGATCTTCTTGAAGCGGTCGGTCATCGTTCCCCAGAGCGTTGCGGTCACGACATCCGCGATGCCTGGTGTATCGTCGCCGAGCAGGAAGCCTGAATTCTTCGTCAATCCGTGACGGCGGCCGGTCTCTTCCCAGAACGACATCCATTTCTTCAGCCGCGGGACGAATTCCTCCCACCGCGCCTCCGTCCACATCTGCATGCCACCCTGCAGCGTGATCTCGTCGATCACGTCGTTAGCGTCGTTGACGATCTTCATGGTCAGCGCGCGCAGCTCCGGCGTGGCGGGGAGAAGGTCCAGCGTCTCGCCCAGATAAAGAACGATGGCCGGCATCTCCGCGATGGCGAAGTCTTTCTTGTGGTCGATGAGCAGCGGCGGGCCCATGAACGGCACCGGCATCTTCTTCACCGGCGCTGCCATCAACTTGGAGATCGCGCCATCGCCGCCTTCCTCCCAGGTCTTTCCGGCTTGGGCGAGCACCGCGCGCACGAACTGCCCACGGAACGGAACGGACCAGTAAAAGAGTGTGTAGTCGGACATTGGGGGCTCCGGTGTGATCGCCGCTTCATAACGCTGCAGTTCCAACCGAGTTTCGCACACTATTTGCGCCCGCGGGGAGTAGACTGATGCTAAAGGAGAAACACACATGCACCGCTCGCGCATCAACGGAATACTCATCGACTGCAACACCGACGACATCCAGGCGTCTGCGCGCTTCTGGGCCGAGGCGCTGGGGCGTCCCATCGATCCCGATCATCCGGGCACGCGCGGCAATTACGTCATGCTCGAAACGCCCGCGGACGAGATCAGCGTGCAGATTCAGCGCGTGGACCACGAAAGCCGCGTGCATCTCGACATCGAGACCGACGACATCCCCGCGGAAGTCGCCCGCCTCGAGAAGCTGGGTGCCACGGTCGACAAGCGCATGGAGCGCTGGGTCGTGATGCGTGCGCCAAGCGGTCAGCGGTTCTGCATCGTGCGCGCACAGCGCGCGGAATTCCCGAAAGGCGCGACGACCTGGGAGTAGGGCGATGGATGGAGGAGTTGGCAGCAAGGGTGTCCCCCGCGCCTGAACTGAAGATGGGAACAAATCAGTCAACTTCAAGAATTGCTTCGCGGCGATTTATGCGCAGCTTTCCGGGCTCGCATGGATCGCTGGAGCACAACGATGGTAGAGACCGATAAAATCGAAGGGCCATTCTATCATGGCACGCGGGCCGCACTGGAACCCGGAGACCTGATCGCGGCCGGCTACAGTTCCAACTATGGCCAGAGAAAGAAGGCGAGCTGGGTTTATATGGCCGCGACGCTGGAAGCGGCGATCTGGGGCGCAGAGCTAGCGCTGGGCAATGGCCCCGGCCGCATCTACATCGTGGAACCCACGGGTCCGATCATGGACGACCCCAACCTGACCGACAAGAAATTCCCGGGCAATCCGACCAAATCCTATCGCACACAGCAGCCGCTGCGCGTCGTGGGCGAGGTGCGGGCATGGCAGGGGCATTCGCCCGAACAGCTCAAGCTCATGAAAGACCGTCTCGAGGAGCTGAAGCGTCTGGGGATCGAGGCCATCGACTGATGCCCGTTCACGATTTGCTTATCGGCAGGCGGCAGAATGACGGTGTTTCCGTGACACGCGGTCAAATCGGGATCGAGCATGTCTTCCTTGAAGCGATGGCTCTCGGCGCGGACGTTTTCGCGCAAACAGCGTGAATTCCTCGTGGACGCGCTGCGCGGACAGCAGCCGGAGCAGGCTTGCTGGGCGGACGAGACGCTGCGCAATCACGCGCTGCAAACGGCCATGGAGCACTTCCACGGCGACTGGAACTGGTGCCTTCAGGCGGTGCTCGCCGTCTATTTCATCAATCCCCGATCGATGGCGGAGATCGACCGGATCATGGCCGAGCACGTCGAGAGCCGGTCTGGCCGCTTCCCGCCGGAGTTGTTCGAAGGCCGGGGCTGGAATCCGGCGGACGTGGCGGACTTCGACGGCGAGGCGCATCGCTACTGGCGCGGTTATCATGCGTGTGCCGACGATCATTGGGCTTCGCTGGAGATATTTCTCAAACCTAAGACACCTGCGGATTATCTGAAGCAAAGCGGCTACAGTTATTCGGGCTCGCGCGGCTGCGTGCGCCACATCACGCTGCTCCGCGAGGCGGATGTCGAAGCAGCGGCCGACTGCGCCGAGGCGTTCTTGGTGTCCGCGCAACACCTGCTCTCCAATGCTTTGGGGCCCACAGAGCTGAAGTCGCTCTGGCAAGCGATGCGGCAACAGATGTCCTACGAAGAGACCTCAGGGCCAATGCACCTCGTCTTTCGCACGGACGATTACCAGGAACGCGGACAAGCGCCGAGACGAACCTTCCGCCTCACGCTGGACCATTTATAGGCAGCATCAACCGCTAAAGCCCGCAGAGGCGGAACACGTCCTTCAGGCTGCGCGTGACGAAATCGGAGAGCTTGCCGCGTGGTTCGAGCGCCCACTGCACCACGGCGCCGTGATATTGCGCGTCGAGAAGGTTCGCCGCCCGGTCTGCAGGGATCGGCAGCGGCGGGAGCCGTTTGACGATCTCCTTGCGGAAGAGCTTGAACCTGTGGCGGGCGAGGCGATTGAGCGCCGGATCGCGGATGTCCTCGCGCAGCCAGAGCAGATGATCGGCCATGCTCGGATCGTCGCCGAACAGATTCGTCGCGTCGCTGTAAATCCGGATGACCACGTCCGCACCCACGCCCTCGGGCAGGGTCTTGAGCCACGCGACGAAGCGCTCATTGTCGCGGGCGAAAACCCGCTCGATCAGGGTCTGCTTGTCGCCGAAGCGCTGCAGCAATGTTGCCGGTGCGATGCCGACCTCCTTGGCGAGGTCGGCCAGCGTGAAGCCCGACGGGCCCGCGGCCACCATGATCGGCAAGGCATGATCGAGGATGTCGTCGTCGCTGATGGATTTGCGTCTGGGCATGGCTAGCGCGTCGCGATCGCGAGCCAGGCGGAGAGGCAGGCAAGCTTCTGCTCTTTTCGCCAGGGCCTGCCGGCTGCGGCACCAAGCGCGCCGAGCCGTGCATCGATGCTGGCCCGCGACAGGTCGAGCGCCTTCGATGCCGTTTCCGGAAGCAGCTTTTCGTCCATCTCCGCGACGTGGAGTTCCGCTTTGCGAAAAGCCGAGCGAAGCGCATCGCGTACGGCGAGGCCTTCGGCAACAGGCGGATGCTCGGGCGCGCCCAGGCTGTACTGCAGCAGGTCGGTGATCCATCCGGCGCGATTGACGAGCAACGCCGCGACGACGGGTTTGTATCCGTTTTCCTCCAACTGCCGGATGATGCCGTTCAGATTTTTAGTCGCCAGCTTGTCCTGACGCTTGCGTCCTTCGGCAATGGCTGCGGCGGCATCGGCGTGGGCACCCGCGGTTTGCGCGATCTCGAATGCGACGTGATAGGGCTCGAGAGACAGGCGATCGCCATCGGTGGATGTCGCAAGATATGTTGAGATCACAAGGCGAGGCTCGCGCTTTTCGAGTGCCACGCCGACGACGACGCTGCCGCCTTTGCCTGCGCGGAATCCGAGTGCGACCGGTGCGCTCATGGATGCTGTGCCGGTGAGAGGCCTGGGGCAAGGTTTTCGAGGCCGAGTGCGCTTGCGAGCAGCATCGCGAGGTCACGGCGCGCGGGATCTTGATGGATCTGGCAATAGCGCGCCCAGAGGAGAAACCGCTCCTGATCGTCCAGCGCCGGCGCGGACGCCATCGCCTTCACATTCCCGTCGAACATGCGCGGAAAGTCGGGCACGTTTCCGTCGACATCGGTGAAGCCATATTCCCGCGCCAGATCGGACGCGAAGTGGATGAGCCCCGCCTTGCGACGGACGTCCAGATCGGCTGCGAGCGCCGCCGCTGCGCGGCCGACCAGCGCCGGTGTTTCGGACTCGGCGAAGTAGGGGTCCTTGGCGATAGCATCGCGCCAGTTCTCCTCGCGGACACCGAAATGCTCAAGCACGGCTTCGGAGCGCAGGAAACCGGGTGACAGGGCAAGCGCGGTGACGCCGGTGCGCACCAGCTCCATCGCCATGCCATAGGCGAGGCGCGCCAGCGATGCCTTCACCAGATCGTAGAGGATGTGCCCACGGTAACCCGCGAAATGGCCGTCGATCACTTCGACGATCAGACCGCGATTGGCTTCGACCATGAGCGGCGCGAGATGGCGGTTGGTGATCAGATGGCTGATCAGCGTCTGGTCGAGATAGGCACGCACATTCGCAAGATCTATCTCCCAGAACCGTTGCGACCAGTTCAGCATCGGATCGGCGCCCCAGATGCTGTTGACCAGCACGTCGAGTCGGCCGGCTTCGCTTCGAACGCGATCGGCGAGGCGCTTCACCTCTTCTTCGTTGGTGTGATCGGTCCGCACAGCGACGGCCTGTCCGCCGGCTTGGGCGATGAGCGCCACGGTCTCATCGATGGTCTCGGGCCGGTCCATGCCCTTCGGATGGCCGGCCGCGCTGCGCCCGGTGCAATAGACGAACGCCCCGGCCGCAGCCAGTGCCCGTGCGATGCCACGTCCCGCGCCGCGTGTCGCCCCGGCGACCAGCGCAACCTGTCCGGCCAAGATCGGCTTTGTCGTTGTCATCCGCACAACCTTCGTGGGATAATAAATGAATGATCATTTATAAACGAGTGTCCTCCCGATCTGCAAGCGCGTTCGTTTGGGTCTTGTCTTCGATCGCAATCGAAACGATACCTTCCGCCGGACAGTTCTTTGGGGGCACCATGAAACGCGCGATGTTTACCGGCGTGGCGATCGCAATGTTCGCCGCGATTTTCCCGGCGGTGGCGGCCGACGATCCCGGCCTGACACGCATGACGCTGTGTCAGGACTCCTGGGCCGAGTGGACCAAGAAAGAGCCCAAGACATTCGAGTCCTTCCGCAATCGTTTCATGAATCAGTTCGCGCCGCATGAGAACGATCCTTACTGGCTTCCGAAGGCAAGCGTGTCGGTTCTGGGGATGCACATCGCCCAGGCATTTCCCGGCAGCATCGGCATGGGTGTGGGCTTCTCGCTGACCGTCGATGTGCCGTTCGACAAGGCGCGCGCCGCGATGGAAAAGGCGCTTGGCAAGAAGCTCCAGCATTGCGAGGCCAGCGACAACATGAAGACCTGCGATCTCGAGGTCGCGCCGCAACGCACCGTCACGGTGATGGCCGAGGACAATCCCAAGAGTCGTCAAACGCTGATCGGCTGCTATTATTTCTACGAAAAGTGACAGTCAGACCAGGACAGCGGACATGAACCCATTTCCCGAAGACATTTTCACCGAACAGGAGGACGTCGATCCCGACACGCTCGCCAATCTCGGGCCGCTGCGTCCGCTTGCGGGTACTTGGGAGAGTGCAAAGGGCGTCGATCTCAATCCCAAGGCCGAAGGGCCGGAGCGGCGCGAATATATCGAGCGCATCGACATGCAGCCCATCGATCCCCAGGCGAACGGGCCCCAGCTCCTCTATGGCTTGCGGTATCACGTCCACATCAACACCGCAGAAGAAGACATCACCTTCCACGATCAGGTCGGATACTGGCTTTGGGAAAAGGAGACGGGGCTGGTGATGCAGTCCCTCACCATCCCGCGCGGGCAGGTCGTTCTTGCGTCCGGCCATGCGAAACCCGGCGACAGCAAGCTGGTGGTCAGCGCCACGCGCGGGCCGATGAATTACGGTATCTGCTCGACCGATTTCCTCGAATACGCGTTCCGCACGGATTCCTACCGTCTGGAGATCACGTTCAATGCGGACGGAACCTGGAGCTACATTTCGGACACGACGCTGAGTGTGCGCGGACAGAAAGAGCCGTTTCGCCATCGCGATGTGAACACGCTCAGAAAGATCGCGGAACCAAAACCCAACCCGCTGCTCGTGATCGTCAACGGCCGCAAAGCTGGGAAATAGGCGTGAACGCAGGGCCGGACAGCGCCCTGATTCGTGTTGCGCTATAGCGCGCGATTCCCGGGAACATGACGGGTATCAAATCCGGTTCGCGCGCGCGATAGCGCCGAGGTGCAGCGCGCTGGGCTTCAGCGTGCGTTTGAAGGTCTGGAGATCGACGGCCACCAGCCCGAAATGCTTGCTGTAGCCCGAGGTCCATTCGAAATTGTCGAGCAGGGACCAGTAGAGATAGGAATGCACCGGTATGCCTTCGTCGAGGCAATCGCGCACACCTGCAAGCGCCTGGTCGATGAAGGCGATGCGGCGCGTGTCGTCATCGGTGCCGATGCCATTTTCGGTGATGTAGATCGGTTTGCCGATGGCGGTGTGTGCCCAGCGGATCGTGTTGGCGAGCGCGGGCGGATAGAATTCGTAGCCTGCAGCCGTCAGCTCTGCGTCTTTGGGCGGCGCGACGAAACCTTTTTCATCGACCAGAAAGCGCGTGTAGGTCTGAATGCCGATGAAGTCGGCATGGGTGTGCGCGATGTCGATCCAGTCGCCATAAAGTTTCCGGCGGTAGGTTTCCACCAGCGACGGCGCGCCGACGGATTGGATGTCCTGCGTGGTGAGGCTTAAGCCCACGGGCAGATCCGCGCGCACGGCCTTGATCGCCGCATAGCCCTTGCGATGCGCGTCCTGCAGCAAAGGCGTCGTGATCGCGGGTTCGCCGATGGCGAGGCTCGAAAACTTCGGCGACCCCGTCGCCTTCGCGGCGGCAGCCGTCGTGACGGCCGCGAATTCGCGATATTTGTCGTAGCCTGGAAAGAATGGCAGCAACAGGCCGATATTGGCTTCGTTGAACGTCGTCGCCATGTGCATCAGCCCGCCCAGATGTTCGGCTGCTTTGCCGCAGAAGCGTGCGAACAGATCGGGCGCGTCCGCCACCTCGAAACAGCCACGTTCCGCGAACCATAAGGGCGTCGTGAAGTGGTTGAAGGTGACGACCGGCTTGAGCCCGTGCTTTCGGCAGGTCTCGAGTACATCGGCATAGTGATCGAGTTCGGCGTTCGAGAAATGGCCTTCGCTGGGCTCGATCCGCGCCCATTCGATACCGAGGCGATAGCAGTTGAAGCCGAGTTGTGCCGCGATCGCGATGTCTTCTGCGTAACGGTGATAAGAATCGCACGCGTCGCCGGAGCGATCCTTGTACATCGTGGGCTTCAGGTTCTCGCGCAGCCAGGAATCGCTGTTGGTGTTGTTGCCTTCGCTCTGATGCGCGGAGATCGCCGTGCCCCAGAGAAAATCCGGCGGCAGGGTGCGAGGCTGTTTTGCTGTCGCTGCGCTCACCTGCGATGCGGCACCCATGGCGGTGGCGCCCATGACGAGGGCACGGCGGGAAATATCTGTCATCGTTCGTTCCAGTGGATCATGGGAAGGCCCGAAACCGGGCTCGCGAAACAGGGCAGGGCGGTGCCCTTGAGCGAACCGAGATAGACGGTGCGAAGACCGGCGCCGCCAAAGGTCACGCTCGTCATCCACGGCGCAATCTTGCCGCCGGTCGCTTCCATGGTGTCGGGACTCACGGCCGCACCGCTGTCAAACTCGGCATCGAAGCGCGCCACCGCATCGCGGTCGCCGTCCTCGAACAGTGTCAGCACCTCGCCCTCGGGCGTGATCGCCACCAGCCGGTCCGCGAAGATCATCGTCGCCCACAGGTTGCCATAGGCATCGAAGGCGATGCCGTCGAGAAGGCCGGCGCCCAGCGAGGAGGGACCATAGATTTCGCGATCGGTGAGCGATCCGTCCGGCATCACGCGCAGGCGCGTGACACGGCGCGCGCAGGTCTCCGCGGCATAGAGCCATTCCTCGCCGGCATCGAAACGGATCTCGTTGGTGAAATAGAAGCCGTCGGCGACGATGCGGATGCCCTTGTCGTCGATCAACGCGATATAGCCGTCGGACTGATGGTTGCGGATGGCGTCGGGCCACGGATTGATTTTCGTCGAGATCGTGATCCAGAGCCGGCCCTTGCTGTCGCGCAGGACGAAGTTGACCTTGCCCAGCGGCTTGCCGTCGATGCTGTCGGTGAGCAGGCGGCTCGTGCCGTCGCGGCTCATTACCTCCAGCGCGTCGGTGCCGAAATTGGCGATCAGGATGTCGCCGTTGCGCGCGAAGGCGAGGCCGTTCGGAAGCGTGCCGTCGATGAGATTGGGCGCTGCACCGCTGTTCGCGTATCCCGATGCCGTGATGAGCCGCTGGCTGCCGTCAGGACGGATATGCACCACGCCGCCGCGCGCATCCGCGGTCCAGAGCGAGCCGTCGCGCTCAGCAAGGATGCATTCTGGCCGGGCCAAGTTGCGGCCCACAATGCGGATATGGGCGGGATCGACCTGCCAGCCCTTGAGCGGATTGGGCGGCGCCTTCGCGCGGATCGATGTCATAAGCCTCCCCGTTTTTGGGGATGACATTCGACCCGGCGCGAGGCGGCGTCAATACTCACACGCGTGTGAATGAGTGTTCCGATAACCCGTCAGTCAGGCCCCGTCAGTCAGGGATATGCGGCTCGACGAGCTTTGCGAGATTTTCCAGCGATTGCTGCCAGCCCAAGTAGCACGCCTCCACGGGGATCATGTCCGGGATGCCGTCCTGCACGATCGAGATGTCCGTTCCGACCATGACTTTCTTGAGGACCACCGTCACGTCCATCTGGCCTGGCAGGTTGGGGTCGTCGAATCTGTCCGTGTAGCGAAGCTTCTCGTTCGGCACGAGTTCCAGATATTCGCCGCCGAAGGAATGGCTGTTGCCGGTCGTGAAGTTGCGGAACGACATGCGGAATGTGCCGCCGATTTTCGCATCCTGGTGATGCGACGTGGCCACGAAGCCATTGGGCGGCAGCCACTTGGCCATCGCGTCGGGTTCGAGGAAGGCGCGATAGACCTTGTCGGGCGTTGTGGCGAGGACGCGATGCAGGCGGACGGTACCGGGCATTATTCTCTCCCTTGAATTGGTGTTGGTGCGCGCTGCCGATCAGCGCCCGGGGATGGGCATGACTGGCATGACTTCGATTGCCTCGCCGGGAAAGATGGTAAAGTGCGGATGGTTCTCGAACATCTTGGCGGCCGCTTCATGCGAGTCCGCGCGCACGACGACAAAGCCGCCCAGATTATTGGAGGCATCCGCGATACCGCCAGCCGATACGCGCTTGGTTTTGCCGAGTGGACCGCCTTCGCCGACGATCGCGTCCTTGTGTTTCATCATCCAGCCGCCCCAGGCAGCCATGCCTTCCTGTTCCTTGGCTTTACGTTCGGCGTCGGACATCGCCATCCACGCGCCCATCCGGGGATTGTCCTTGGATCCGACGAAGACTGCGAGATAGTTGCTCATGACGTTTTCCTTCCTTTGTGGTTGGGGGCTTGAAACAGAAGTTCTATGTAACGGCGCAGATGATCGACGCTTGAGGCAGCGATGTCCGCGCCGCCTTTGGCCTTAGCGAGAATGAAGGCGCCCTGAAGCACCGCCTGGGTATGCAGCGCGAGGCTCTTTGCAGTCCAGTTCGCGCGGATGCCGCGCTCTTTCATCGCTTCGGTGATGTCGGTTTCGACCGTTTCCGCATGGCCGCTGATGCTGGCATCGCACGCGTCACGAATGGCTGGGTGGGATTCGTAGACCTCCTGCACCATCGTTCCAACGAGGCAGGTGAAATCCGGCACACCGCCCTTCAGAAGCGCGCGGCGGAAATCGATGTAGCCGAGGACACGGTCCAGCGGGTCCTTGTGCGCGTGATAGGGCGCGGACGCGAAGAGGGCGCCGGTTGTCTCCGACCAGTAATTCGCCGCTGCAACCGCGAGCGCTTCCTTGTCCGGGAAATGATGGAAGAACGAACCCTTGGCGACGCCGGCGCGCGCGCACAGCTCATCGACCGTGCTCGCGACGTAGCCCTTCTCACGGATCACCGCGAGGGCCGCATCCAGCAGCTTCTGCCGGGCCGCCGGGATGCGGATTTGGGTGGCTGCATCGTTCATGAAATATATTGTACCGACTAGTCGGTCTATATGTCAAGAGGCTGTTTTGCCGATTCCGCCCGTGCGCCTCTAGTCTCATGAACGCTCAACATGACGGATGCCGCACGATGACGAGTTCGACCAGCAATCTTCTCCTTTCTGTCCTGATGTTCGCGACCGGTGTCGGCATTCCGATCATGGCTGCGCTGAATGGAAGGCTGGGCGCGCAGTTGGGAAGTCCATGGGCGGCGGCCTTCATTCTGTTCGTCATTGCGGGTGTCATTTCGGCCATAGCGATGTTCGCAGCCGGCATGCCGCAGCAGGGCTGGTTTGTTGCATCGCCGTTCTACTACGCGGGCGGCCTACTGGTGGCGTTTTATGTGCTGTCAATCACCTACAGTGCGCCGCGGATCGGTGTGGCCAATGCGGTGTTCTTTGTGCTGGTGGGCCAAATTCTCGCCGCCGCGGCGATTGATCAGTTTGGTCTGTTCGGTGCGATGAAGTTGCCACTGAACGGCACACGCTGGATCGGCATCGCGCTGATGCTGATCGGCACATTCCTCGCGCGCCGTGTCGCCTAGTGGTCAGAACCCCAGCGATGGCTGTGTTGGCGCGCCCAGGCGGACGCCTTCCATTTCCAGCATCTTCGCTTTGGTGACCGCGCCGCCGGGCGCGGAGAAGCCGCCGATCTTGCCGCCGGCCGCGAGCACGCGGTGGCAGGGGATGATCAGCGGGACCGGGTTCTTTGCCATCGCCTGCCCGACATCGCGCGCGATTTCCCAGTCGGCGCCGAACTGTTTGGCAAGCGCGCCATAGGTCGTGGTTTCGCCCCAGCCGAGGCGCCGCGCGGCGGCATAGATTTTCTCGAAAAGATCGCTCTGTTTGCCGAGATCGACTGGAACGCCGGAGAAATCCGTCTGCTCACCGGCAAAGTAGGCTTGTGCTGCGGCGACGGCTTCGGCGATCGCGGGTGGCGGTGCCGCCGGTGTCGCATCGGGGAGGCGGCGCAGCAGCGCCTGCTCCGTCGCTTCCGCGTTCGGCTCAGGAAGACGAAAGCGCACGACGCCCTTGTCGTTCCACGCGATGGCGCAGAACCCGAGCGCGGTTTCGAAGATGAGATAATGTTCGCTCACGGCAGGCTCCTCGCATTCACTCTATCCCGAAAATGTTATCGGGGCCGCGCGGATTCCACCCGGTTCTTGCGGCTAATTACCGTTCCAAACGCCGAGGTTGTCGTGCGCGGGCAGGATCGCCTTTGGGAACGCCACGACGTTCTGCGGGAACACTTCGAGATAGACGCCGCGCATCGCCGGCGGTGTGTTCTCGCGGCCGAGCGGATAGAGGCCGCGGAACAGCATCTGCCGGAATTCCTGCCAGCTGGTGCAGGCGACCGCGTCTTTCGCCTCGACACCGGTGCACGCCGCCCCTCCGCCCGGATAGTTGCCGAGCAGCTCGTTGGTCTGCCAGCCGGGATGCGCATTCGCACTTGCTGCGTCGGCGAAGAACTCACGCCGGCTGTGGCGATAGGATTTGTTGCCCTCCGGTATGTTCAGCACAAGCGAGTCGAAGCCGATAGCCAGACGGCCCGGCATCGCTGTTCCGGCATCGGCCATGAGCTTCGCTGCAAACGCCGCGGACAGGTTTTCGGCTTCGTTCGCAGTCGCCGCTGCAGTGCCATTGTCGCGGATACCGGGAAACGCGTTGATGCCGATGAAGCCGATGTTGAACGACTTGTCCGGAAAGTGGCCGAGCGTAGCTTTCAGCATCGCCTTCCAAGCACGCTCCACTTTTGCGGGCTTGTAGCCGAGGGTGATCCACGTTGCGACCGCATCGCCGCTGCATTCCTTGAGCGCGGGCAGGCGCAGTTCGTCCGTCGTCGTGGTAATGCCGAAGAGTTTGAGCATGGCAAGCTGGTCATAGACTCCGGTGCTGCGCAGATGATGTGCAAGCTGCGCAAGCAGATCGCGGAATGCGTCCAGATAAGCGCGATCGTAGGGCGGTGCGGTATCGAAGCTCGTGCAGGTGCCAGCGGCATCGATATCGAACGTGGCGTGTTGTGCGCCGAGACCCATGGGCGGGGGATCGCTCACCCATTTGGGCATCGCACCGCCGGTGACAATGCCGATCTCGAAGCGCTTGTTCGCCGCCACGGCGAGCTGGATTGCCTGATCGAGCGTCGTCCAGTCGTAGGTCTTGAGCGAGGGGCTGATCTCGCCCCAGCGCAGATGGATCAGAAGCCCGTCGACGCCGGGCGTCTGCAACGCCTGGGTTGCGACATCGACCTGGTTCTGCGCGGACGCTTCGATGATGGCATAGACGCCGCCCGCCTGCGTCGCGGCGGCAGTCGGTGTTGCTGCAGCCGCAATGGCGGCCGCCAACCCGAGACACATCTTCCGAATCCGCATGGATGGATCTTTCCGCAACCGCGGCGCGCATCAGAGCCCATCCGCCGCCAAAGTCTGGTTATCGAAATCCGCGACAGTTTAACGATTGGACGGAGCCCGCTTCGCATGGCTGATTTGCAAAGGCCGCTATTCCCGCGAGGGGCGCGGACCGTGAGAGTCATTCCATGAGTCCCCACATCCTCGATCGCCCAATCTGGAGCGCGCTGACGACGCGGCAGGAGCCGCTTGCGGCGATCAACGGTCCCGCGCGGCGCTATCCCGCCGACATCGCACCGTTCGCGGACATGGCGGATTTCTCGGAGGCGAGTTTTGCAGCGCTCCATGAATTGCTGCGCCCGGATGAGCCTGCGGTGCTGTTCACGCCCGATCCCGTGACGCCCCCTGCGGGGCTGGAGATCGTCATGGCGGCGACCGGCGAGCAGCTGATTGGCGCGCCGAAGGAATTTACCGGCACGATGCTGGAGATCGTCCGGCTTGGCGATGCCGACGCGCCGGAGATGCGCGCGCTGGTCGAGCTGACACGGCCGGGCCCGTTCGGTCCGCGCACGCACCAGCTAGGCCGCTTCTTCGGCATCCGTGTCGGCGAGCGCCTTGCCGCGATCACCGGCGAGCGCATGACGCCCGGCCCCTATACCGAGATGACGGCGGTCTGCGTGCATCCCGATTTTCGTGGGCGCGGCTACGCGCAGGCGCTTCTTTCGCACGTATCGCAGCAGATCATGGCGCGTGATGAGGTGCCGTTCCTGCACGTGTTTTCGGACAACGCCTCCGCCATCGCGCTCTACAAACGGCAGGGCATGTCCATCCGCCGCCGTCTGCATGTCACCGTGCTGGGCCGCATGGGCGATAATCTTCGCGAAAAGCTGCCGCATTAGACCGGCTTTTTTTGCGCACGACTGCCCTAGCAGTGGCGATTTGTACGAGAATTTTAAGCTTTGCAGAAACTCGACCTTAAAGGCGCACAATTTACAGTTTAGCGGTGGCTACCCCGCTTGAGCGCTACGAGTATTACGCGGCCCGCGTCGACCGCATCCATGCTGCGCGCGCGCAGCATCTGTGGCTGAACGCAATCGCGGTTGCCGTCATCGGCACCGTCATATTGGCTGTGGTTTCCTCGGTATCGGAACGGGCCGCTCAACTGAACGTGGCGAGTGCAGCGATTGAGTCCGACATAACAGCGCCGGCGGTCGAAGAAAGAGTCTACTATCGGAGCTGTTCGGAAGCGTGGGCGGCGGGCAAGGCGCCCATCTATGAAAATGAGCCCGGCTATCGTTCGGGGCTGGATGGCGACAGCGACGGTATCGCGTGCGAGCCCACCCATCCGCGATAACGATACTCGGATCATTTCGGCGAAGTACTGACGCTATCGCCGAAGAATTTCCAGCAGCACCGCAGCCTGGTTCATCTCGGGATCGCGCGCGCCGTACAGCAGGGTGACGGTCTTGGCCTTGCCGAGCTTGCGCAACTCGCCGAATGCCTCTTTCGAGAGTTCTTTTCTGTAACGGCGCTTGAACTCGGTGAATCGCTCCGGCTCGTGGCCGAACCAGCGGCGGAGTTCGGTGCTCGGCGCAACCTCCTTCATCCAGAGATCGATTTTCGCATCCGTCTTCTTGAGTCCGCGCGGCCACAGCCGGTCGACAAGCACGCGCGTGCCGTCCGTGCTGGCCGGCTTCTCATAGACGCGCTTGATGCGGAACGTCATAGCGCAAGGATGCTATCGCGCACGCTGCGGAAGCGTCGAGTCTGGCGTCACGCCTCGCCGCCCACGCGCCACTCGGCGTCGGGCAGGCGCCAGTAGATCTGCTTCTCGCGCGCCAGCATGTGGTGACCGATCAGTTCGCGGCGCAGCGTGGCGCTGTCCCAGTGGTGGGTCTGGATCGCGTCGTTGACCTCGGCCTCCGAGTAGCGCCGCCCGCTCTCGAAATCGCGCATCAGCCAGCGCAGCACGGCGCCGCGCTTCTTGCGGCTCGCCGGAATCGATTTGAGCGTTCCGTCCTTCTCGACATAACCCGCGAGCACGCGCGTGTCCCAGTCGCCGGCGCCGTTCACGAGCGGCTCCGCGAGCGCGGCCGGTTGCAATACCCGCTGCGCCAGACGTTCGAGCGCCGCGCGGTCAAGCGCGTGCCAGCGTGTCGTGCCCTCGGCGCGCGCGGTGACGAGACCCTGACGTTTGAGGATCGCCAGATGATGCGAAACCGTCGGCTCCTTAAGGCCGAGCGCCGCCGCGAGCTCCTGCACACTGCGCTCGCCGGTCGCAAGCAGGCCGATGATCCTTAGGCGGCTTTCGTCCGCCATCGCCTTGAAGAATTCGAGCAGGGTCTGGGTCATGGGAGCAATCCTTTGACCACCGTATAATTAGATAAACGACTATCTTCAAGTCTGTCTATTAAGAGTATAATCCTAACCATTCATTGTTTAGGACGGCGGCTGCGTGATGGGCTGTTAAGTCAGTGCGCAGCGCCCGTCAGTTCGCCCCATCCGCTCCACAGAATCTGGATGCCGATGCAGAGCATGATAAACGCTGAGAGGCGCATCAGGACATTGGTGCCGACGGGGCCGAGCAGGCGCACCAGAGGCTCCGCGAAGCGGTAGCAGAGATAGACGGTCATCACGATCAGCACGATTCCAGCAACCGCACCGCCGGCAAGCAGCGTGAGATGGTCGAAGTTGAGGGACTTGGGCCTTGCGCTGCCGAGCGAGATCGCGACCGAGATCGAGCCGGGCCCAACGGTCAGTGGCATCGTGAGCGGATAGAAGGCATCCGGGATCGTGCTGTCCGCCTTGGCGTTGGCGCCCTCCGGCGGCGTATCAGAGTTGAGCAGCTTCCAGCCGAACGCCGTCACCACCATGCCGCCGCCGATGCGCACCACCGGCAGGCTGATGCCGAAGAACTCCAGCACGTGCGAGCCCATGAACATCGCGCCGAGCAGCAGGAAAAAGCTGTTGATCACGACGCTGCGCGCAAGCGTGTTGCGCTGCTTGTCGGTGCAGAACTGGGTCAGGCCGAGAAACAGCGGTGCGCTGCCAATCGGATTGACGATCGGAAACAGGCCGCCATAGACCAGAAGCAGGGTGTCGACGAACGCGTTCATGCGTGGACGATAAAGCGGTTTGTGCCAATGGCAAGGAACGCCTGAGCGGGCGGTCGCGGGTCAGTTTGGGCGGCGGCCTAGCCTAAGGCTCTCACATATCGCGTCCTGTTCGAGCAGAACGCAAGTGCCGGACCAGATCGTAAAATTGCACCCGACGCCATGCGCTATCAAAGCGCCGACGCGCCCGATGGCACCGAGCGCCGATTGGTAGTTCTCCGCTATAGGGACACCACCCTCGGCAACATATCGAACTGTGAAGGTGATATCTTCTTCCACGGCACACGATCGCATAATTCAGTCGCGCAAAAATTGACGGCGATCAACTTTTCAATCGGCCAAACCGAGCGCGCAAACCGCCTGCTTGCGCACCGGGGCGTTGCGCGGGGCAATCGCGCTGCGTCGCTCCGCAGACAGTTTATTGGCTCTGCTCGCCCCATCTGCCCAGTTTCGCCCGCACCAGTCTGGCGCCGTCGGCCATCGCCTTCATTTTGCCGAACGCGATGTCGCGCGGGAGGTATTTGAGGCCGCAATCCGGGGCGACGACAACACGCGACGCATCGACATAGGGCAGAGCGCGTTCGATCCGGGCCGCAACGGTCTCGGGCGTTTCCACCTCCGGTGAGGAGAGATCGAGGACGCCCAGGATGATGGTTTTTCCGTTCAGCGATTTCAGGACTGAGCAATCGAGGTTGGATTGCGCGGTCTCGATCGAAACCTGTCCGACCGATGTGCCAGCCAGCTCGGGGAGAAACGAATAACCGCTCGGCCGCTCATGGATGATCGCGGCATAGCCGAAGCAGATGTGCACGGCCGTCGTGCCCTTCACGCCTTCGAGTGCGCGATTGAGCGCCGCGACGCCGAATTGGCGCGCCTTCTCGGGGCGCGCCTGCATATAGGGCTCGTCGATCTGCACGACGTCTGCACCGGCGGCGAAGAGATCCTTGATCTCTTCATTGACCGCCGCGGCATAATCGAGTGCCATCTCTTCTTCGCTTTTGTAGAAGTCGTTCTGCGCCTGCTGGGACATCGTGAACGGGCCCGGTACGGTCATCTTCACGGGCTTGCTGGTATTGGCCTTGAGGAACTGGAGATCGCGCACTTCGACGGGATTGCGGCGCCGGATCTTGCCCGTGACGCGCGGCACGGGGTTGGGATGGCCGCTGCGGTCGAGCGCCGTGCCGGGGTTGTCGAGATCGACGCCCTCCAGTTCGGTCGCAAATCGGTTCGAATAGCTTTCGCGCCGGATCTCGCCGTCGGTGATGATGTCGAGGCCCGCGCGTTCCTGGTCGAGGATGGCGAGGCGGGTTGCGTCATCCTGCGCTTCCGCGAGCCACTGCTCGTCCACACGCCACAACTCGCCGGCGCGCACGCGCGGCGGAAAGCGCTTGGCGAGCTTCGAGCGGTCGATCAGCCATTCGGGCTGGGCATAAGACCCGACCAGGCTCGTGGGCAGCATCGGTAGCATTGGGCGTTCTCTCCATGATAAGACGGACTGCTTCGATAGTCGGCTCGGGCCCGCGCGTTTTGCGGTAACCTTCCTCCGGAAATCGAAAATTCTGGGCTCAACCGAAACCCCGCCGATGCCACGACAAACCGCAACCGCGCGCAAGACGAATCCGGCCAAGAAAAACGGCGGCGATACCGAATATCTCTCGACGCTCGACCGCGGGCTTTCGGTGCTGCGGGCGTTCGGACGCGACAACCCGCAGATGACGCTGAGCGAGGTAGCAAACCTGACCAAGCTTTCGCCGGCGGCAGCACGGCGGTGCCTGAACACGCTGGTCAAGCTCGGCTATGTCGCCAAGCATCAGCGCCAGTTCCTCTTGAGGCCCGAGGTGATGAGCTTCGCGTCGGCCTATCTCGATTCCATGAGCCTCGGCGAACTTGTGCGGCCGCATCTTCAGGCGGTGCGCGACGAGACCGGCGACAGCTCCTCGCTCGCGGTCTTGAGCGGCAACGACGTGCTCTATCTCGTGCACGTCTCGACCAACCGTATGGTGCGGCTGGCGGCGGGCATCGGCACGCGCTATCCGGCCTATGCGACGTCGCTGGGACGCGCGATCCTTGCGTTCGAGACCGACGATGTGCGCTCGGCCTATCTCGCCAATGGCGCGTTCACGGCGTTTACGGAGCACACCGTCACATCGAAGGCCGAGCTGAAGCGCATCCTCGGCGAGGTGCGCAAAGGCGGCTACGCAACGATCCAGGACGAACTCGATTACGGGCTGATCTCGCTCGCCGTTCCGATCGTCGACGACGGCGGACGTTCTCTCGCCGCGATCAACTGTTCGACCTCGACCTCGCGCGTTGAGCGCGATGAACTGATCCGCACGCGATTGCCGGTGCTGCGCAATGCTGCGCGCTTCATTGAATCCGCGTTGCGCCGTCAGCCCTATCTGCTTCGTTCCGTGCATCCGGGCTGACGGCTTCCGCCTAGAACCGCTTCGACAGGTCGAAGCCCCACTGGAGCGGCTCGCCCAAGTAACGGAAGCCGCCAGTCGAATATTCGACGTTGTATTTGGTGTCGAACAGGTTCTTCGACCAGAACGTCAGGCGCCAATTGTCCTGTTCCAGACCCACGCGGAGATCGACGAGGTTGAGCGGATCGCGCGCGATCGGATGGGGCTCGGACAGAACCGGGATCACGAACGTCGTCGGGCCGGTCAGAGCGTCATCGATGCGGGCGAAGAAGTTGAGCCTGTCATTGATCGGTTGATCGTATTGCGCGCCGATGTTGAACGTGTACTCCGACACCAGCGGCATCCTGGAGCCCACGACCAGATTGCTTGTCGGTCCCGGGAACGCGGTGATGTCGCTGTCCGTGTAGCCGAAGCCTGCATTGAGCGCGAAGTGGTCGGTAACATGCGCCGTCATGTCGAGGTCGAGGCCGCCGAGATGGGCGCTCTTGATGTTGCCGAGGTTCTGGGTCGAGTTCGAGGCCAGAAACACGAAGTAATAGTCGTTGTGGTCCCAGGTGAAATAGGCGCTGCCGTTCAGCACCAGGCGGCCATCATCCCACTGGCTCTTGAAGCCGGCCTCGATGGTGTCAGCGACGTTGGCCTTGAAAATATCGTAGACGTTGTCGTAACCGGCCGCTGCGGCAGCCTGCGCCACGCCCGTCTGGTTGAAGCCGCCGGAGCGGAAACCGCGGCTGTAATCGGCGTAAAGGCTCAGATTGTCGTTCGCCTGCCATTTCAAGATGAGCTGCGGCTGGAACGCATCCCAGGTGTGCGAGCGGCGCTCGCCGGTGGTGGCCGGAATCGCCTGCCGGCCTGTAACGGGGTTGGCGTCGAGGAATTGCTGCGGCGTGTCGGTGATGTTCTCGCGGTGGTCGTTGTCGTAACGCATGTTCAGCGAAAGCTCGACGGCGCTGGAAATGTCGTATGACATGTCGAGATAGCCGGCCCAGGCGAACTGATGCTGGGCGTCGGCAAGGTAACTGATCTGCGACTGCGGACCGAACGACTGAAGGCCGAACTGCGGATTGGGCACGCGAAAGACCGGTTTGACGCCCGAATCGAAGCTGCCGTCGAACATGTTGCCGGTCGAAATGTAGCGGCCGGTGCTGAAGATTTGCGCGCCCGCGATCCACCGGAACCGTTGATCGGCGGCGGACGTGTATCGGACTTCCTGACTGAAGGTCTGAACAGTCAGGAACTGGGCTTGGCCGAAATCGAAGCCGATCTTCGATTGGCCGAAGGGATCGAAGGAATAGCCGTCGCCGGTCAGGATTTCCCAGACCGTGCTGTAACCCGTAATGGAATTGAACGTCCCGCCATTCAAATTGTAGCCGAGCTTCAGCGCTGCATCGTAGATCTTGCGGTCGTCGAAGCCGGAGTTGTTCAGGTCGATCGACTGATCGGTGTAGTTCGGATTGTTGAAATGCCCCGGTGTGAAGTCGACGACATAGTAGAGCCCGCGCGTGTGCAGGATATCCGTCGAGAGCCGGAGATCGGCCGTGAAGTCTTGGTTCGGCTGATACAGGAACGACACGCGGCCGTTGAGGTCCGACACCGGATCGGCATTGGGGCTTGCTGACTGGTCCTTGGTGTCGAGGTTCGTGAGCCAGCCGTCCGTGTTGTAGTAGGAAACCGCGGCGCGCATCTTCAGGCCGTCCGCGATCGGACCGCTTACGCTTGCATCTGCCTTGCCGCCGGGGCCGCTATTATAGCCGCCCGTAACCTGGGCGTCCCATTCGTCGGTCGGCTGCTTGGTGGTGATGAGGATCGCGCCGCCGATGGCGTTGCGCCCGTAGAGCGCGCCCTGCGGGCCCTTGACCACTTCGATCTGCTGGATGTCGAGCAGTTCCTGGTTGAACGCCGCCGGCTGGGTCATCGGCACGCCGTCGACCACGATCGCCGCTGACGGCTCGCTGTTGCGGGCCTGGCCGATGCCGCGCATTACGATGAAGCTTGTGCCCGAGTTCTGGGTGGGGATGAACGTGACGTTCGGCACGGCGCTGAGGAAGTCGGCCGGATTGGTGATGCCCTTCGCCTGGATCATTTCCGAGGTGAACGCCGTGACCTGTGCAGGCACCTTCTCGATATTCTCCGAGCGCTGACGCGCGGTGACGACAACGGTCTCGATCTGCTCGGGATTGGGCGCCGTCGCCTGTGCGAAAACCGGCGCCGCAATCGCGAAGCTGCCGGCGAGCACCGAACTGCCGATGAGAAATCTGGTGATGGAATCGCGTCCGCCCGAACGGGTCATGGAATGGTGCCCCCTTACCTTCGACGGCACCGTGACGGTGCCGTCCGCGCCTGATCCGCATCGCGATCCTTATGGATTCGCCGCGTAAGCCTGGCCGGTAAAGGCAGGCCGTCCACCGATACGGACTCCTCCTGCGCTGGAATCTAGGTGGTTTCGATTTCCGAAGTCAATTTCGATATATGGATGAAACGACGATGGTGCGGCGTGTGAGGCTATTCTGCCGCATCTGGCTTTTTTGCTTTCCGGTCCGACCAGATACGCCCGTCTTGCTTGATCGCGTCGTCGTCTTCGCCAAGCGTTGGTGGCGGCCGGACGTCCGACGCGCGCTCGCCATCGAAGTTCACGGGAAACCGCACGGTGCGAAACCGCCCCATCGTCGGATGCTGCGCTTCGACTTCTATTCCCAGGTATTTTGCCTGGCGGTCTTCCAGCGCCTCGCTGGAATCGTAGACAGGTGAATAGGGCACGCCGCGCTCTTCGAGCGCCGCGCACCACTCCGCGCGCGGCCGCGTCGCGAAGATCGGCGCCATCAGCGCAATCAGATCGTCCTGATGCGCGATACGCGCGGGCCGGTCGGCAAAGCGCGGATCCTTAAACAGGTCGGGCCGCCCGATGGCGTCCGCAAGGCCTTCCCAGAATTTGGGCGGTGAGGACATGTGCAGCGCGATCCATTTTCCGTCCGCACACTCGAAGACATAGGACTGCGAGACGCTCGGCCGGCTGTACGGACCCATGATCTCGTCCGCCTGGAAGTAGTGGGTGAAATCATCGAGGTTGAAGTGGCACATCGCCTCCAGCATCGAGATGTCGATGCGCCGCCCGCGGCCGGTTCGGGCGCGCTCATGCAGCGCGCCAAGTGCCCCGAACGCCGTGTAGAACCCGGTCATGGAATCGGCGATGGCAGGCCCCACGACGCGGGGATTCTTGGGATTGATGAGAAGCCGCAGCCAGCCGCTCGCGGCCTGCGCGACCGTGTCGTAGGCGGGACGCCCGGCATCGGGGCCATCGGCACCGAAGCCGGAGATGCCGCAATAGATCAGCCCCGGATTGAGCGTCTGCAACCGGTCCGCGCCAGCATTCAGGTCTTCGGCGACGCCGGGACGGAAATTCTGGATGAAGATGTCGGCATCCGCGATGATCCTGTCGAACAGTTTGAGATCGTTCGCATCGCGTGTGTCCAGCGTTACGCTGCGCTTGTTGCGGTTGTAGGTCTGGAAATGCGGGCTATAGAGTCCGCCCTTGAAGGCCCGGAACGGGTCGCCGGTCTCCGGACGCTCGACCTTGATGACGTCCGCGCCCATGTCCGCGAGATACATTGCGGCCGCGGGACCGGTGATGAAGGTTCCCATCTCGACAACGCGCACACCATCGAGGACCTTGATCATCGTTCTTCCTTGACCTGTCAGGGCAGACTAGATTTTTGCGCATGTCGAAGTCAATTTCGGTATTTGGTAAGTGCTTGTCGCGCGCTCCGGTGCGGCGCGAACGGGAGAACGAGAATGCGGATCGGTAAACAGGACGCGCCTTTCACGGCGATTTCCACATCGGACGCCGCCTCGATCACGGTGCGCGGCCGCGATCTCTGCAGCGAGTTGATCGGCAAGATCGATTTCTCCGACTACTTCTTCCTGCTGCTGATGGGCGAGATGCCCAATGACAATCAGCGCTTCTTCGTGAATGCGCTGCTCGTGGCGATTGCGGAGCACGGGTTGGTTCCCAGCGTTCAGGCCGCGCGTATGACCTATGTCGCTGCCCCCGAAGCGATCCAGGGCGCGGTCGCCGCGGGCCTGCTTGGTTCGGGCTCGGTCGTGCTCGGCAGCAGCGAGGTCGCCGGCCGGTTCTTGCATGAACTGGTCGACGCGTCGAAGGACCGCGATGCGAGGGAGGTCGCGGCAGAACGCCTCCGCCAGATGCGCGCCAGCAAGACCGCGATCCCGGGCTTCGGTCATCCCCAGCATTCCGGCGGCGATCCGCGCGCGAATGTTCTCCTGAAGCTCGCCGACGAACGCGGGCTCAACGGCCCCTACATCCGGATGCTCCGCACCGTGGAAAGCGTTTTGCCGGAGGCCTTGGGACGCGTGCTGCCGATCAACATCAATGGCGCCATGCCCGCCATTCTCCTCGAGATCGGATTTCCCGTAAGCGCTCTCAAAAGCATCTCCATCCTTGCGCGCACCGCGGGACTGTTGGCGCACCTCCGCGAGGAAGCGGAACGGCCTATCGGGTTCATCATGTCGAACGCCGCGGCGGATGCAATCAGCTATGACGGGAAGCGCTAGTCAGCGAAATCGGTCGCTTGTAAGGCCATCCGTCATCGAAATTTTTATAACGTCGAAGGTCGCTTCCAGTCTCATGAGAAAGCCCTGGAGGTAGGCGGACGCGCCCCCTGTTTCATGGCACAAATCGTGGGCTAACAGCGCTTTCGCGAACACGCACCCCCAGTCGGATGCTTCCTCAAGAAATATCTTCGCCCGGGCTCTGTCGGTGGGAACGCCATAACCGTAATAGTGAATACGGCCCAGGAAGTGAACGGCGGGAACGAACCCCTTCGACGCAGCGCTTTCGAATTCCTGCCTTGCTTCTGCGTATTTCTGTGTGTCGAGGAATAACCTGCCAAGGTGATAGTGCGCGCGCACCACACCCAAATCCGCTGCCGCTCTGAACCATTTCTCCGCGGTCTCGAGGTTTTTCACCACGCCGAGTCCATCGCGAACGCACGCTCCTAGATACAGCATGCTCTGCGGTGAGCCACGTTCTGCCAGTGAGGCGAATATTTTGACCGCGGCTGCAGGATCAGTTTCCAGTTTTCCGTACGCCTGACACAACAGCTCAAAATCCGGTTCAGGCGGGACGAATGGATCGGTCTGTACTTTCGTTGTTTCGCTCAAAACACGCTGTTTGTGTTGCTCCTGTCTTTATGTATGGCCGTCGACCACGACGACAAGGGGTGCCACTAAGACGAGCGCATAAGCAGTCGGCCGAGCACCCTGCGAAGCTCCTCCGCCGCATCGGCGCCGGGCGGTGTTGTGCAGCGCCATGCGACGAAGCCATCGGGCCGGACGAGGGACGCGCCACCTTCTCCGATGCCGTAAGCGGCGGCGAATTCGCCTCTCGGATCGGCGAGTTCAGCTGAGCCAACGATGTGGGCGCGAAGGTCGGGAAAGTCTTCTGCAATCGCCGCGGCCGTGTCTGACCATGCTTTTCCAGCAGGCGTCGTAAGGAGCACGAAGCCTTTCCCAAACAGATCGAGCGTGCTCACCGGACCCTTGGCGCTGTTGAGCCAGAGATGCGGTGCACGGAAGCCCGGACTTCCGCGCGACTGCCGCGGATCCAGATGCTCTTGCGCGCCATCGTCGCCGACAATGGCCGGTGAGTGGTACCGGTAGCCGAGCTCGATCGCGAAGTCGTTCGCGACCGGCTGATAATCCTTTGCACCGAGATAGGGTGCTGTCCGCGTCACGTACCGCGTGTAGGCCTGTTCGACCGTGAAATGGCCGATCGGCCTGCGTTCCGTCTCGTAGGTGTCGAGCAATGCCGGGCCAGCAGTGCCGTTCTGGACCATCGCGAGCTTCCAGGCGAGATTGTGTGCGTCGTGGACACCGGTGTTGCCGCCAAAGCCGCCCGTGGGCGGCATGAGATGAACCGCGTCGCCGGCGAGGAAGATGCGTCCATCGCGATAACGTTGCGCGAGGTCGGCCGTGCAGCGCCAGCGGGCCGCTCCTTCGACTTCCACCTTGAGGTCCGGCACGCCTGCCGCGATGCGGACCAGTTCGATGAGTCTCTCTTCGGAAACGTCCAGCGATGCGTCGGTCTGGATATTCTCCCCGGTCATGGCGTTGCCGAGGACGTTCACGGCGAAGAATCCACGTTGCGAGTTCTTGTCCAGTCGGAAGAACCCCGACAGCGTCGGATTGACCACGTAGATGATCGAGAGATTGCGTCCCGTCAGATAAGGCGCCAGGTCGGCCCGGAAGTAGATGGTCAGCGAGCGCGAGAAAATCCCGCGGCCATCCATCGCGATGCCGAGCTGCTCGCGCAAACGGCTGTGACCGCCTTCGGCGCAGACGAGATATTGCGCAGCGATCTGCCGTTCCTCGCCGGTCTCGACATTCTTCACGGTGGCGAGCACGCCGTTGTCTTGCTGCACCACGCCAGAAAGTTCGTGGCCCATCATCACACTGGCCCCGCCTTCCTCAGCGCGGCGCCGGAGAATGGGTTCGAGCCCCGGCTGGGTGAGGAAGAGCCGCCGGCACGGACTGACGTCTGCCACGCCTTCATTGAGGTTGGCGATGAAGGCGGCGAGCTGGCGGCCCTTCAGCGACTCCACCGCCACCACTTGACCGTCGGGCATGAACTCGCGCTCGGACTGCTCACGGACGGCAGGTTCGATTCCGGCCTCGCGGAACAGTTCCAGCGTGCGCATGTGGAAGAAGGCGGCGCGGGGAAGCTGCGCAGTTTCCTTCAGCCGCTCGACGACGAGCGAAGGGATACCGTGCGCGGCAAGGAACATGGCGGTCGAAAGCCCGACAAGGCCGCCGCCGGAAATGAGCACCTGCGTCTCGTGCTCTACCGCCATCGCTTCTTTCCCTGTTGCCGCAGCCGCGTTGCTTTACAATTTTGGTGGCCCAAGAATATCCTATATCCGAATTTCATTTCGATATGCGAAAATATCACATGCAGCGCAGCACCGACCGATTCCTCACCACGCATACGGGTAGCCTGCCAAGGCCCGATGATCTCGTGCGCATGATGTTCGCGAAAGAGGAGGGCGTTCCCGTCGACGCCGGGGCGCTGGACGCGCGCGTGAAGCGTGCAGTTGAGGAAATTGTCAGGCGCCAGATCGAGGCCGGGATCGATATCGTCAATGATGGCGAGATGTCGAAGCCGAGCTATGCCACGTATGTGAAGGACCGGCTCAGCGGCTTCGGCGGCAGCGGAAATTCCTATGTCTTCCAGGACCTCAAGGATTTTCCGAAAAGCGCGGAACGCGTGTTCGGCGATCCCGGACGGAAAGTGCGTCGCGCGCCGGCCTGCAACGGGCCGGTCGAACTAAAAGACCGCCGTTCGCCCAAAGTGGACATGGGGAACTTGACTGCCGCGGCGGGCAGCCAGATGCAGTTCTCGAGCGCGGCTTCGCCCGGCGTGATCTCGCTGTTCTTCCGAAACGATCATTACAACAGCCACGAGGACTATCTTTTTGCCATCGCCGAGGCGATGCGCTACGAGTATGAGACTGTCGTCGAGAGCGGCGCGACGCTGCAACTCGACTGCCCGGACCTCGCCATGGGCCGGCACGTGCAATATGCCGATCTCACCCTCCCGCAGTTCCGCGACCGCATGCGGCTGCATATCGAGGCGCTGAACCACGCTGTGCGCAACATCCCGGCCGAGCGCTTACGCATGCACATGTGCTGGGGCAACTATCCCGGGCCGCATCATTGCGACGTGCCGTTCGCCGACATCGTCGACGTGCTGGCGGCGGCAAAGCCGTCCGCTATCCTGTTCGAGGCCGCCAATCCACGCCATGCGCACGAATGGCAGATGTTCGAGACGGTAAAGTCGCCTGAGGGCAAGGTGCTGGTGCCCGGCGTGATCGAATGCCAGTCGAACTATATCGAGCATCCCGAACTGGTGGCGCATCGCATCGAACGTTATGCCAATCTGGTGGGACGCGAAAACGTGATGGCGGGTGTGGATTGTGGATTCAGCATCCATGTCGGCCAGGGCGGCGTCGATCCGGATGTGGTATGGGCGAAGCTCGCCGTGCTCGCCGAGGGCGCGCGGATCGCGTCGAGGAAATTCTGGCGGCACGCCGCCTGACAACACGAGGAAACGATCATGGCCGACACCAAACTTCCGAGCCGCCTGCACCACACGGCCTATGTCACCAAGGACATGGAAGCGACGCGCAAATTCTATGAAGACGTGATCGGGCTTCCGCTGGTCGCGACCTGGAGCGAGTCCGACGAGCTGTTCGGCGCGGTCAGGACCTACTGCCACTGCTTCTTCGGCCTTGGCGACGGCGGCGCGCTTGCCTTCTTCCAGTTCGAGAAACCGGAGGATCAGGCGCAGTTCGGGCCGCAGATGCCATTCTCGCCGTTCCATCACATCGCACTCAATGTCGATGCCGAAACCCAGAAGGGTATCGAGGAGCGGCTCAAAGCGGCGGGGTATACGGAGCCGGGAAGCTTCGTGCTGGAGCACGGCTATTGCCGTTCGGTTTACGCGACCGATCCGAATGGCATGATCGTCGAGTTCACGCTCGATGCGCCGAGGGCCGACGAGATCAACGCCACGCGTCGCGGACAGGCGCATGCCGAGCTGAAGAAATGGCTCGCAGGCGACCACACCTCCAACAACACCTACCGCTAGGAAACAAGATGACCGTTATCCCCAAGAAAGTCTGGCCGCTGATCGACGGCGCGTTCCCCACCCACACCTGCTTGATCGGCACGGTACTCGGCAACGGTTTCGCGCAGATCACGCCGCGCGGCAGCACGCAGGTCTATGACGACCAGCACATCTCGCTATGGGAACGCGGACGCGGTACCACCACGGCTGCGATCGGCGACGGCACGAATGTCACCGTTTTCTATTTCAATCTGGGTGCACGGGATGTGCTTCCGATCGGCGGCATCGTGCGGCTGTACGGTACCGCGACCGTGCACAAATCCGGGCCGGTCTACGACAAGGTCTGGGAACGGCTGATCGAGCCGGAAAAGAATTACGACCCCGAAAAAAAGGGGTACGCCGTCCTCATTGAGATCGACCGCGTGGAAGATCTGCTGGGCCAGCCGCTTCAGGATTGATGTCTAAGGCGCCGTCGCGCTCCCGGTATTCTACGGGGGCAACACGATGCCTTCCATCTTCACGACCTCGAAGTTCGAGCCTTTGACCTGGCTGAGTTCGCTGACGAGGTGATCGTTGTTCCAGCCATCGTTGGGCGCGCCGGAGATGTACCAGTTGCTGCCGTTGTCGGCGACCATCATGCCGTAGGTCTTGAGTGCCTGCAGGATCGCTTTGGTTTCCCTGCTGAAGCCCGATGGGATCTGATAGCTCGCTTTTAGGCGTACGCGCATGCCCATCGGCGGCAGGTCCGGATTGGTGTCGTTCGACGCCCAATGGTTCGCCGGCGGCACATAGGCCTCACGCGAATGGGCGACCGTGAAGCGCAACGCGTGCGGGATCACGCCGGTCGTGGCCTCGTCGAAGCGTGCCAGGCCCGGAAAGATCGGAAGCCCCGCGGCGTCCGCGCTGGTCCATCCGGGCTTCTGCGTGGGGCGCACGTCGTTGGAATCGAGGTGGAACAGCGCACCGGCATCGGCTTTCCATTGCTGCCTCCTGAGCGGGAAGGCGCGATACATCTCGTACATACGGTCGGTGTCGCGATCGATGACGATGACGTGGCGATCGCCGCCGAACTTCCCATTATCCGGCCGATAGCCCTCGATCGGCGCGTCCGGGGGCACGGGAAATGGTCCCTTGTCGCTCTCATCCTTGTAGGCCTTGAGCCTGATCTTCACATAAGGCTGATCGTCAGACACCACAACGTAGGGGATGCCGATGATGGCGTGGGCGTAGGTGCCGCTGCCGAAGTCGGGGTGCAGGCCGGTGCCCACTCCGATCGAGGCGATCAGATTGTCCGAATTGGGATCGACATCGGATTGCGAGATATCGGTGTTCCAGGCGTTGTCGGACGGAAACGGCACGGCGCCATTCAGATTGGCGTTGTCGCCAAGATCGGCGCCGGCCATCGATCCGTATTGCCAGTCCGGTTGAGCTTTGTGACCTGCGAAAGCAGGTTGAACAAGAATGACCGATAAGGCGGCCGCGGCGAACACAAGTTTCATAGCGTCACTCCTCGCGAAGCGCGCCCCCTTGATAGGATCATCTCACCCACGGGCGCCATCCACAAGGTTAGCCAGTCTTAAGATTGAGTTGCCCGTCTCGTTCGCTTCCCCGATAATCCGCGCGCAAATTCTCAAAGAATACGATGAGCAAGAAAATCCAATCGGACGCGAAGTCCGCACTTGAGGGCCTGTTGTTCGACGGCATGACCATCATGGCCGGCGGCTTTGGCCTCTGCGGCATCCCGGAGAATCTGATCTTTGCGCTGCGCGATTCGGGCGTGGGAAATCTAACGGTGATTTCCAACAATGCCGGGGTCGATGAATTCGGGCTCGGGCTGCTGCTGCAGACGCGTCAAATCACGAAGATGATCAGTTCCTATGTCGGTGAGAACGATACGTTCGAGCGGCAATATCTGAACGGTGAGCTCGAACTCGAATTCAATCCGCAAGGCACGCTCGCCGAGCGCATCCGCGCGGGCGGTGCGGGCATTCCGGGCTTCTATACCAAGACCGGTGTCGGCACGCTCGTCGCCGAAGGCAAGGAACTGAAGGACTTCGACGGCGAGACCTACGTTCTCGAGCGCGGGCTGCGTGCCGACCTCGCCATCGTGAAAGCCTGGAAGGGCGATGAAGAAGGAAATCTCGTCTATCGCAAGACCGCACGAAACTTCAATCCAATGATGGCGACGGCCGGAAAGACGACGGTCGCGGAGGTCGAGGAGATCGTGCCGTTAGGCGCGCTCGATCCCGACAACGTCCACACGCCGGGCATTTTCGTGCAGCGCGTCGTGAAAGGCGAAAACTACGAGAAGCGCATCGAAAAGCGCACCACACGGGCTCTGTGAGGACACCATGCCCTGGACACGCGACGAAATGGCAAAACTGGCCGCCCGCGAACTTCGCGACGGTTTCTACGTCAATCTCGGCATCGGCATTCCGACATTGGTCGCCAATTACATCCCCGAGGGGATGCATGTGACGCTTCAGTCTGAGAACGGCATGCTGGGAATGGGTCCGTTTCCGCTCGACAACGAAGTCGACCCCGATCTGATCAACGCCGGCAAGCAGACGGTGACCGCGTTGCCGCAGACGTCTTATTTTTCCTCTGCCGACAGTTTCGGGATGATCCGCGGCGGGCACATCGATCTCTCGATTCTCGGCGCGATGGAAGTCTCGGAGAACGGCGATCTCGCCAACTGGATGGTGCCCGGAAAGCTGGTTAAAGGCATGGGCGGCGCCATGGATCTGGTGGCCGGTGTGAAGCGCTGTGTGGTGACCATGGATCACACGGACAAAGCCGGCCGTCCGAAGCTACTTAAGAAATGCTCGCTGCCGCTGACCGGCGTGCACTGTGTTCAGCGCATCATCACCAATCTCGGAGTTTTCGATGTGGTGGAAGGGGGCTTAAGGCTTATCGAAATCGCGCCGGGCACTTCACGCGAGCAAATCGAAGCTCAGACCGAAGCCCATATCGTCTCATAGCCCCCGGCGCGCGCGGCGCGCCGCGCGCCGCTTTTCCTTTTCGGTGAGCTCCGGCTCGGGCTTTTTGGGTCGCGGAGGCGGGCGCAGGTTTACGGGTTTTGCCGGGGTCTCGGCCGGCGGGGGCTTTCGGAATGTAATGACACCCATTGCGAACAATCCAAACAGGACTACTACGATAGGGAAGACAATGACCACATAGCCTACCATTAATTTGCCCATGATCTTATCCCTATGCCTATCCCGAGCCGCGCAGACGGGAAATATCCGCGATCAACGCGCGGGTTTCTTGTGTTCTTCAAGCCTCGGCATGATCTCTACGAAATTGCACGGCTTGTGGCGGACATCGAGTTGCCATTTGAGAATGCCGTCCCAGCCATCTTTGACCGCGCCCGGCGAGCCCGGCAGCGCGAAAAGATAGGTACCACCAGCGACACCGGCGCAGGCGCGCGATTGCAGGGTGGAGGTCCCGACCTTCTCGAAGGAAATCTGATGGAAGATCACGGAGAACCCGTCGATCTCTTTTTCGAAAACGGATTTGAAGGCTTCGACCGTCACATCCCGGCCGGTAAGGCCCGTGCCTCCGGTTGAGATCACCACGTCGATGTTCGGGTCGGCAATCCAGGCCCGCAACTGAGTCGCGATCAGCGCCTGGTCGTCGCGCAGCAGCGTGCGCGCTGCCAGCACATGTCCAGCATCTGCGATACGCGACGCAAGCGTGTCGCCGGAGACGTCTTCGGAAGGATCGCGCGTATCCGACACCGTGAGGACCGCGATCCGGACGGGAACGAAAGCCCGGCTCTCGTCAATCCGCTGGGAGGTCATCGTCCTTGTCCTCTGCAGGCGCGGGCGGCGGTGGAGGCGGCGCGGTCTGGCGCGGCGGCTTATAGGTCGGCCAGTTTCCCGACGCCGCTTCGGCGAGTGTCGTCGCATCGAGTCCCAACCGGCGGCGATACATCCAGTGATAGGTCAACAAGCGCTTGACATAGAGCCGGGTCTCCGGCGCACGCATGCTTTCGATGAACAGCAGAGCATCGTCTTCCTTGCCTTCGCGCGCCGCCATCCAGTTCTGCACTTTCAACGGGCCGGCATTGTAGGCCGCACAAAGCTCCACGAGATTGTCGTTGTACATGTTGAGCAGTTCGGCGACGTAGCGCTGGCCGAGGGTCATGTTGTACCGCGCATCGGTAAGACGCGACACCGCGCCGGGGCCTGCAATATGGGTCGCGGTTCCCGGCATGAGCTGCATGAGGCCGCGCGCGCCTGCCGGCGAGACGGCATCGGCGTGGAAGCGGCTCTCCGCACGCGCAAACGCCAGCACAAGAGACGGATCGATCGTGTATCCGCCTTCTGGCTCGTATTGCGGCACGGGAAACAGCCCGGTCAGAACAATACCGCGCGATGCGCTGATCTCGCTGGCGCGCAGTTCAAGATTGGGGACGTCGAGATGGCGCGCAAGTGCCGCGAAGGCCGGATCGAGTTTCGTGTCGGATTCGGCAAACGCCCGCTCCAGTTCGCGGCCGACATGTTCGGTTTCGCCAACCTCCGACAGCGCCTTCGCGCGGTGCGCTGCCGGGACGAGCATCAGCTGCGAGAAACTCGCCTGATCGAGAACCGGTTCGGAAAACCCCGATTGCGTGTCCTGGCCGAGCAGCTTCTCCGCCAGCAATCCGTAGAATGTCGGCTCTTCATGCGCGGCGACGGTGAGAAGCGTGATCACGCGCGACGGATCGCCTTGCCGCGTATAGGCGCGCGCCGCCCAGAACGCGGCGCCGCCGCGCACCCAGTTCGGCACCGACCCGACCTGCGCCAGCGTTTCGAAATACTTGGCGGACTCCGCGAACATGCCCAGCCGGAACGCCGCGAGGCCCGCGTTCCAGTAGAGCAGGGGCGCCGCGCGCTTCTCCTCATTGCTCGCGCTCGAGGCGAGAGTGTAGGCCTGCTGGTCCAGCCCTTCGGCAAAATAGGACGCCGCCACGCGTTGCTTGAGACGTCCGAGGTCGTAGGCCGGCACGCTGTTGCTGTCGATCAGGGGCTGGAGAACGGCCATCGCCTGATCCGGCGCGTCGGATTTGATGGCGGCGCTGATCGGCCCCTGCGCCGCGCGTGCCGCATCCGAAGAAATCGGCGGATCGGGAATGTTGACGTCCTCATAACCGCCGCCGCGCTGGTGCGAGATTCCCAAGGGTGCCGGAATGTTGGTGACGACGGCATAGAGGACGGTTTTGTGATGGTGACGTTTCTTCTTCGTCGAACGCTTGACCGCCAGGCGATAGATGCGGTCGGCGATCGCAAGGTCGCGATAGTTCTCGAGCCAGTCGACCAATGTCGTCACCGGCACGCGTTTGCCACGGCTGGAGAGATATTCCTCCGCCAGCACGTAACCTTTGAGCGAGGTATCGGAGACTTGCGCCAGCAGGCGATCGGCCTTGTCGAACTGGCCGGCACGTTCGGCGGCAAAGATTGCGCGGTATTGTTGCGCGTCGTTCGACGACAGGACCTGAGGCACTGGTTGACCGGCCACATCGGCTTGCGCGCGGGCGGTCGTGAACAGTGTCAATCCGACGAAGCACGCAATCGAAACGCGGCGAAGCGCCATGCAGCAATTCCTGTCGTTGAGAGAGGGTGTTTAGCCGGAGGCTGCCGTCCGCTCAAGCAAACCCAGCGAAATGATTTTATCCTCAATGGCTTGCAGGTCGCGCCAGGCGAGCTTTTTGTGCGCCGGCTGACGCAGAAGATAAGCGGGATGTAATGTGGGCATCACGGGAACCAGGCGCCCATTCACACTGTATTCCAGCCAACGCCCGCGTGTTTTCATGATTCCGTCGCTGCGGCCCATCACGTGACGAACCGAAACGGCGCCAAGCAGAATCATGATTTCGGGGTCCACGAGTTCGATGTGACGACGCAGGAACGGCAGGCACATGGCCGCTTCCTCCGGTGAAGGATCGCGATTGTCCGGCGGGCGCCAGTTTAGAACATTGGTGATGTAGGCCTTGGTGCGGTCGAGATGGATCGCAGCCATCATCTTGTCGAGCAGCTTGCCCGCACGGCCCACGAAAGGCAGGCCCTGGCGGTCTTCGTCGCGCCCCGGCGCCTCGCCGATGAACATGATGCGATGCGCCGGATTGCCGTCGGCAAAGACGGTGTTGGTCGCTGAGCGCTTGAGGGCACAACCGTCGAAGGCCTCAAGTGCCGTGTTGAGTTCTGCGAGCGAACCCGCGGCGCGGGCGAGGGCAATTGCGTCGCCGATAGAGTCTCCACTCTCGCCCTGAGGAAGGGTTGGAATCTGCGAAGCAGGTTTGGGGAAGACGGATGTGAGACCCGGGATCATACCCCTTCCCGATTTCAACCCTCCCTCAAGGGGAGGGTTGATGGTTTTGGACGTTTTCGCCTGGAACCGGTCGGCCGGTACGTCTCCGACGGCCTCGTCCGCGCCGGCTTCGACCAGCCACGCTAGAGCGGACAGGGGATCGGCGGCTACGGCCATGAACAGCGTTGTCCTTTAGGGAAACCTCAGCCTAGCGGTCCAAAAGAGGGATTGCATCCGGCAAATCCTCCGTCCCATAACCTTGCCAGAACATTGCATTCCGGGGTTTCCCATGACCGAGACCGTCGAACGCGAGAGCATGGAATATGACGTCGTGGTGGTCGGCGGCGGACCGGCAGGTCTCGCCGCGGCCATCCGGCTGAAGCAACTCGCGGCCGAGGCCGGACGCGAGGTCAGCGTCTGCGTGCTGGAGAAGGGATCGGAGATCGGTGCGCACATCCTTTCCGGCGCGGTGATCGATCCGATCGCTATCAACGAGCTGATCCCGGACTGGAAGGAGAAGGGCGCGCCGATCGACACGCCGGTCATCGATGACCGCTTCTATTTTCTGGGGCCGGCCGGGAGCATTCGCCTTCCCAATTTCGCCATGCCGCCGCTGATGAGCAATCACGGCAACTACATCGTCAGTCTGGGCAATCTCTGCCGCTGGCTTGGGTCACAGGCCGAAGCGCTCGGTGTGGAGATTTATCCGGGCTTTCCCGCTGCCGACATCGTTTATGGCGAGAACGGCGAGGTGAAAGGCGTCGTCACCGGCGATCTCGGCGTCGCGCGCGATGGCCATCACAAGGATTCCTATACGCCCGGCATGAACCTACTCGGCAAATACACGCTGTTCGCGGAAGGCGCGCGGGGTTCGCTGACCAAGCGCCTGGGTGCGAAATTCGGTCTGCACGAGGGACGCGACTATCAGAAGTTCGGCATCGGCCTGAAGGAGCTGTGGGAACTGAAGCCCGAGCATCACAAGCGCGGTCTGGTGATGCATACGATGGGCTGGCCGCTCGACAATTCCACCGGCGGCGGCGTGTTCATGTATCACTGGGGCGAGCGGTTCTGCTCGATGGGTTTCGTCGTCCATCTCAATTACAAGAACCCGTACCTTTCGCCGTTCGATGAATTCCAGCGCGTCAAACAGCATCCGCGAATCCGCGCGATGCTCGAAGGCGGCAAGCGCATTGGCTATGGCGCGCGTGCCTTGACCGAGGGCGGCCTGCAGTCGGTCCCCAAGCTCGCCTTTCCGGGGGGCGCGCTGGTCGGCTGCGGTGCCGGCTTCATGAACGTGCCGCGAATCAAGGGCAGCCACAATGCGATGAAGACCGGCATGTTGGCGGCTGAATCCGCTTTTGCGGCACTGTCGGCGGACCGTTCCGGCGACGTGCTTGAGGACTACGAGGAAGCTTACCGCGCCAGTCATGTTTACAAGGACTTAAAGCGCGTCCGGAACGTGAAACCGCTATGGTCGAGGTTCGGGACCATTCTCGGTGTCCCGCTGGCGGCGCTCGATATGTGGACCAACCAGCTTTTCGGCCTCAGCCTGTTCGGTACGCTAAAACACGGCAAGCCGGATTCTGCGACGCTGAAACACGCCTCCGAATGCAAGCCGATCACCTATCCGAAACCCGACGGCGTCATCAGTTTCGACAAGCTTTCCTCGGTTTTCCTGTCGAACACCAACCACGAGGAGGACCAGCCGGTCCACCTCGTGCTTAAGGATCCCTCCATCCCGATCCGCGTAAATTTGCCGGAATTCGCCGAACCGGCGCAGCGCTATTGCCCGGCGGGCGTTTACGAGGTGGTCCAGGAACAGAGTGGCCCCCGGTTTCAGATCAATGCCCAGAACTGCGTTCACTGCAAAACATGCGATATAAAAGACCCCGCGCAGAACATCACATGGGTAACGCCCGAAGGCGGCGGTGGCCCCAATTACTCCAACATGTAAGGAGACACGCGTGCGTTTGAACTCGTTTGTGCTGGCTGTCGCAGTTTCTACAGCGCTGTCCGGTTGCGTGAATGCGCGCGTATCCACGTCGCCCGCGTCGACCACGGCTGTCCATGAAGACAGCGACGATTCGGCGAGCTACGGCGCCTATCTTTCCGGCCGGTTCGCCGCCGGCGAGCACAACATGGCCGATGCGGCGCGTTACTACGGTGAGAGCCTCGAGAACGATCCGGCCGACCCGACGCTTCTGGCATTGACGTTCTTCTATTCGACGTCAGCCGGCGACATCGAAACGGCGGCCAAACTCGCCAAGCGGCTGGCAACTACGACACCAGACGACCGGGCATCGCGTCTGGTGCTCGCGATCTCCGCGCTGAAACGCAAGGACTACAAGACCGCCCGGGAAGAGATCGGCAAATCGGCCAAAGGGCCGTTCTCGTCGCTGACGGTGGCGCTGGTCGATGCCTGGGCCGCCGCTGCGCAGAACGATGAGACGGCGGCGACGGCCGATCTGAAATCGCTGCATGGCCAGACGGCCGCCGATGCGCTGACCGCGTTTCATCAGGCGCTGCTGCTCGATTATCTGGGTCACACCGAGGCCGCCGACACAGCTTACAGCGAAGCGATGAAGACGGACGGAACATCGCCCAGGCTCGTCGATGCCTATGGCCGGTTCCTCGAGCGCCATGACCGCGCAGCCGACGCGACCGCGCTCTATACCAAGGCGGCAGGCACCTCGGCGCTCGCGCCGCTTGCCTCCGCCGGCCTCGCACGCATTGCGAAGAAGGACAAGCCAGATGCGCTCGTCCGCGGCCCGCAGGACGGCGTCGCCGAAGCCTTGTTCGGCATCGCGGCCTCGCTCACCGAAGATGCGAGCGCGGACGTATCCATTCTCTATCTCAGGCTCGCGCTCTATCTGAGGCCCGATCTCGATCTTGGAAATATCCTGCTCGGCGACCGAATGGAGACGCTGCATAAGACCGAAGATGCGATCGAAGCCTATCGCAAGATCGACAAGGACTCGCCGTACTACCGCCTCGCCGCGATCCAGATCGCATCTGACGAGGCCAAGCTCGACAAGACCGACGATTCGATCCGAGATCTGAAGAAGTTGGCCGAAGCCAATCCGAACGACATCGAGGCGTGGACCGCGCTGGGCGATACCTATCGTGTCGCCAACCGGTTCAGCGATGCGGTCACGGCCTATGACGGCGCCGTCAAGGCGGTGGGCACGCCGGAAAAGAGGCACTGGCCGTTGCTCTATGCGCGCGCAATTTCCGAGGACCGTGCCCACAACTGGCAGGCGGCCGAAGCCGACCTCCAGCTCGCGCTGAAGCTCAGTCCCGATGAGCCGCAGACGCTGAATTATCTGGGCTATAGCTGGGTCGATCAGAACCGCAACATTCCCGAAGCGCTCAAGATGCTCGAGCGGGCCCGTGCGCTGAAGCCGTATGACGGCTACATCGTCGACAGCGTCGGGTGGGCCTATTACCGGCTCGGACGCTACGGCGATGCCGCGAAGACGCTGCAGGATGCGATCATGCTGGTGCCGGGCGATCCCACGATCAACGATCATTACGGCGACGCGCTCTGGAAGGTCGGCCGCAAGCTCGATGCCCGATTCCAGTGGAACCACGCGCTCGCGTTCGGGCCGGAGAGCGACGAGAAGACGAAGATCGAAAAGAAGCTGCAGACGGCGGAACGTGGCAAATAGCGTCCGCGTCTTCGCGCCGGCGAAGATCAATCTGTGCCTGCATGTCGGCGAGAAGCGCAGCGATGGATATCACGCGCTGCAGAGTCTTGCCGTGTTCGTCCATAATGTCGGCGACGAGCTTGTGTTCAGCCCGGCGTCGACGCTGGAACTTGCCATAACCGGACCGCACGGCGCGCAATTGGGTGCGGACAACGACAACCTTGTTCTCAGAGGCGCGCGAGCGCTCCACGCGAACCGTGGCGCGGAGATCGTTCTGACCAAGAATCTGCCGGTCGCGTCCGGCATCGGGGGTGGCTCTGCCGATGCAGCGGCAACGCTGCGGGGGCTGACACAGTTTTGGAATCTCGATACGGACGATGCGCAGCTTCTCGCTATCGCAGCCGGGCTCGGCTCAGACGTACCTGTGTGCGTGAAGAGCGAACCGGCCTGGATGGAAGGCCGCGGCGAGATTTTGACGCCCGTACTGCCAATGCCTGACATGCCCATCGTCCTCGTCAATCCGCGTGTCGAGGTGCAGACCGGTAAGGTCTTTGCGGCACTGACAGAGCGGCGCGGAACAGGGATGGCTGTCCCGTCCGGCTTCGCTGACGCCGATACGCTGCTCGATTATCTCGACCAGACGAGCAACGATCTTGAGGCGCCCGCGCGCTCGCTTGCACCTATCATCGGCGATGTGCTGGACGCACTGAGCACAATGCTCGGCGCACGCCTCGCGCGCATGTCGGGCAGTGGGGCGACTTGCTTCGCGCTGTTCGACAATCGCGAGCACGCCCGCGATGCCATGCATACGCTCCGCAAGGCGCATCCCGGCTGGTGGGTGGAAGCGGGCGAAACGGGAGTGCCGCCTCAGTAGGCGCGTTCGACACAGAAATCGGCAATGTCACCGAGCACGGAGCGGATTTCACCGGCGGGCAACGGCGCCAGGGCCTCGCGGGCCAGATCGGCGTAACGCCGTGCGCGGACCATCGTGTCGCTGATGGCGCCGGTTTCCTCGACCAGTGTGATGGCGCGATCGAGATCGGCTTCGCCCTGCGGTCCGGTTTCGATGGCGCGCTGCCAGAACTTGCGTGTCGCCTCGGTGCTGCGCGCATAGGCGAGGATGATAGGCAGCGTGACTTTTGCTTCGCGGAAATCGTCGCCGACAGACTTGCCCATCAGGGCCTGCCGGCCGGAATAGTCCAGCGCGTCGTCGACGAGCTGGAAGGCGATGCCAAGATTCTGTCCGTAGTCGCGCATGGCCGCGATGCGCTCCGGCGATTGACCCGACACGACCGCGCCGGATTCCGCGGCGGCGGCGAACAAAGCTGCCGTCTTCGCGCTCACGACGCGCAGATAGTCTTCTTCCGTGACACCCAGATTGTTCGCCGATTTGAGCTGCATCACTTCGCCTTCCGCGATGATCGCGGATGCGCCGGCGAGGATGTCGAGCACGGTCAGATTGCCGGTCTCGACCATAAGCTGGAAGGCGCGGCTGAAGAGGAAGTCGCCCACCAGCACGCTTGGCTTGTTGCCCCAGACGATGTTGGCGGAAACTTTTCCGCGTCGAAGCGCGCTTTCGTCCACCACGTCGTCATGCAGCAAGGTCGCGGTGTGGATGAACTCCACCGCCGCGGCGAGTCTCACATGGCCCGTGCCCGTATAGCCGCCGAGCTGCGCGGCCGCGAGCGTCAGCATCGGCCGGAGCCGCTTGCCGCCGGAATCGATGAGGTGGCGCGACAGGTCCGGGATCAGGGTCACACCGCTGCCCATGCGCTCGTGGATCAGCTTGTCGGTCGCCGCCATGTCGGACGCGACAAGGGCGTGCAGCCGCTCGACAGGCGAGACGTCGGTAGGCTTGCGTGACTCGAGTTTGAGCATGCGGCGTCCCTTGCCGGACACCTCCGGCCTTGCGAGATTAGGGCTCCATCCTGCGCGGTCAAGCAGCCTGCGCGCAGGCGTCACAGCCCGCGAGGAACCGGCATGCGTGTTTTGATAAAAAGCAACAATCCCGTGCAACTCAATTTTGCGCAGACGGTGCTGAGGGATGCCGGAATTGCGTGGTTCCTCTTCGACGAACAAATGAGCGTGATGGAGGGAAGTCTGGGCGTTTTGCCGCGCCGGGTGATGGTGGCCGACGAGGACTATACGCGGGCCGCAGAACTGATGCGCGAGAACGCCCCGGACCTGCCCGTCGAATCGTGAGCGAGACGACCCTCGACACCTTCCTCAATGGCCGCGTGGCCGTGCGCCAGATGCGGGCCGGGTTTCGGGCCGGTCTCGATGCTGTGATGTTGGCAGCGGCCGTGCCGGCGATGGCCGGCGATGCGGTAGTGGAGTTAGGTGCGGGGGCCGGTACGGCGACCCTGTGCGTGGCCGCGCGGGTTCCGGATTGCACGGTCACGGGTGTTGAAATCGATCCCTTGCTCGCGAGCCTTGCGAACGACAATGCGGAGGGCAACGGCATGGCGGCGCGTGTGAGGTTCATAGCCTGCGATGTGTTCAACCTGCCGCCCGATGTGAAGCGGGAGTTTGCGCATGTGTTGTGCAACCCCCCATTCCACGACGGTGGTGAAGTGTCACCAGACGCGGCGCGTGACCGTGCCTTGCGCGATCGTGGCGAATTGGGCGCTTGGATCGAGACAGGTCTCAGGCGAACCGCAAGCGGCGGCACGTTCACCGCCATTGTGCGTTCCGACCGGATGACCGAAGCCCTGGCACGATTGCCGGACCGTGGTGTGTTGATCTTTCCACTATGGCCGCGCAGAGATGAACCGGCCAAGCGCATCATTCTTCAGACGCGCAAAGGAAGCCGTACCGCTTCGGCGCTGCTGCCGGGGCTGGTGCTTCATAACGAAGATGGATCGTACACGCCCGAGGCAGACAGCGTGCTTCGCGACGCAGCGGCGCTCGTGATGTCCCAATGAGATGGCTGCCTGCTGCTGTTGTCCTGTGCTTCCCGGCGCTGTCGCTCGCGGGTCCGCCCTATGTCACCGACGATCCCGTGCCGACCGAGTACCAGCATTTCGAAATCTATGCTTTCTCGTCCGGCACGAACACGCGGGATGGAACCGGCGGCGCGGGTGGGATCGACTTCAACTATGGCGGCGCGCCGGACCTGCAGCTCACAATGGTCCTGCCACTGGAATACGACGCTCCGGTGGTTGGCCCCACAGTCGCCGGACTCGGCAATGTCGAGCTCGCCGCGAAATACCGCTTCCTGCATCAGGACGATTTCGGCTGGGACGTCGCCGTGTTTCCGCGCGTGTTCCTGCCCAGTGCGTCGCCGCTCGTCGGTGACAGGCACACGTCCCTGCTTCTACCAATCTGGGTAGGGAAAGATTTCGGCGACTGGTCGACATTCGGTGGCGGCGGTTGCGCATTCAACAACAGCGGCGGATCGCAGAACTACTGCCTGATGGGCTGGGCGCTGACCCGGAACGTCACGACCGCACTTCACCTCGGCGCCGAAATCTATCATCAGACCGCCGACACGCACGGCGGGCGCGACACAACCGGCATAGGCGTCGGCGCGACATACGATCTGTCCGAAAACTATCATCTGATGGCGTCATTCGGTCCGGGTATCCAGAATGCCACGGAAACCAACCGCACCTCGTGGTACACAGCACTCCAACTCACCTTCTGAGGGTCCGCGGTGAACGAAAAAGCGATTCTGAGCAAAGTTCCCGCTGTCACGCTCGGCTTCTGGATCATAAAGATTCTCGCCACCACGCTGGGCGAAACCGGCGGCGATACGATCACGATGAGCTGGGGCTTCGGTTATCTGCTCGGAGCCGCTCTTGTCTTGCCGCCGTTCATCGTTCTCGTCATCGCGCAGATCGCGGTGAAGAAATTTCACCCGTTCGTCTATTGGGCGACGATCATCGGTTCGACGACGCTCGGAACCATGCTAGCGGATTTCGCCGACCGCTCGCTTGGTATCGGCTACGCTGGCGGATCGGCGCTGCTACTGTTCTGTGTGCTGGCGGTCTTGGCGCTCTGGTACCGGACCGAAGGGACCGTGTCCGTCGATACGGTCAACACGCCACGGGTGGAGCTGTTCTACTGGGCGACGATCACGTTTTCGCAGACGCTGGGCACGGCGCTGGGCGACTGGATGGCGGACGATGCCGGCGTAGGCTTCCTCGGCGGCGCGCTGATCTTTGGCGCGGCGTTGGCGGTGGTGGCAGCGCTCAATTTCTGGACTTCGATCTCTCGCGTCGCGTTGTTCTGGCTCGCCTTCATACTCACGCGGCCACTGGGGGCGACTGTGGGCGACTTTCTGGACAAGCCTCACAATGAGGGCGGTTTGGCCCTCAGCCGTCCCCTCTGGTCTGCCGTGCTCGTCGTCGCGATTATCGTTCTGATCCTCGTCCTGCCGCAGAGGGCCGGCGAACATCCCGGTCAATCCTCGCAACCGACCTAACGAATGCTTATCGCCCGTAGATGAGCAGACGGAAGCTGCCCGGCGCCATTTTGTAGGGCGGGTGATTGCCCGGATCGGGCGTCAGGTCGGCGGTCACCGTGAAGATCCGCAGCGTGGCAGGATCGAATTCCATCGTCCGCGCGCCGCGCTGGGTCGGCACATTCTCGACCAGCGCATATTTGTCGGGTGTCTGCTGATGGATCACCGACAGCTTGCCCTCGCCATTGGGAATGAGGACGTCGCGCCCCTTCGCATCGAAGCCCGCGCCGTCTGCACCTTTACCAGTGGGTACGGTCGCGACGACCTTGCCGGTCGCCGTGTCCACCGCGACCATCATCTCGTTGTCGCAGGCTGCGAACAGGCGGCCATGCGCCTTGTCGAATGCGAGGCCTGACGGCTCAGTGCAGGGCGCGAGCGGCCAACGCTTCATCACTTCCATCTTGTGGGTGTCGATCTCCACGATCTCGGACGTGTCCTCGATGTTGTCGAAGATGTGCCCCTTGCCGTCGGCGACCGCGAATTCCGGTTTGCCGCCGAGCGGGATCGTGCCGTCGACCGTGCCGGACGCCGCGTCGATGCCGGTGGAATCCTTGCTGCCAGCATTGAATGTGAACACGCGCTTCGAAACGGGATCGTAGAGAATGCCGTCGGGACGCGTGCCGACGGCGATCTTTCCCGTCACCGCGAGCGTCTTGGCATCGAACACGACGACGCTGTTGTTGGTTCCGGAGGTCGCGAAGCCTTTGCCTGCAGGACCCGCGACCGCGACTTCGTGCGCGCCGGGTGTATTGGGGATGTCGCCCACCGGATTGCCGCTCGCGCTATCCACGACGACGAAGTGACTGCCATGGGCAATGAAGACGTGATGGTTGGGCGCATCCAGCGTGATGCAATCCCAGAACGTATCGCCGCCCAGCCTGACCGATTTGAGCAGATGGATTCCGGACGGTCCGGCGACCGCGGCGCTCGCAATGCACAGGACCCCCACACCGGCCGTCAGGCGAACAAGGCGTCTCATTCGTTTCTCCCTAAAGCACCGGGATCATAGGCCGCTGACCGTCGCGGGAAAGCACATTTGGCCTTCTTGTCCTCCCTGTAACGCGTCTGTAGGTTCCGGCCTCTTTGGGAATTCGGACGTGGCCAAGGCAAAGACATTCCAGGACCTGATCCTGACGCTCCAGAACTACTGGGCGGGGCAGGGCTGTCTCATCCTCCAGCCCTATGATGTGGAGATGGGCGCGGGCACGTTCCATCCGGCGACGACCTTGCGCGCGTTGGGGCCGCGGCCGTGGCGCGCGGCCTATGTGCAGCCGTCGCGTCGGCCGAAGGACGGGCGCTATGGCGAGAACCCGAACCGGCTCCAGCACTATTATCAGTTCCAGGTGATCTTGAAGCCCGCGCCGAAAGACGTGCTCGATCTCTATCTGGGCTCCGTGCGCGCCATCGGGCTCGATCCCGATCTGCACGACATCCGCTTCGTCGAGGACGATTGGGAGAGCCCGACGCTCGGCGCCTGGGGTCTGGGCTGGGAGGTGTGGTGTGACGGGATGGAGATCACCCAGTTCACCTATTTCCAGCAGGTCGGCGGCATCGATTGCGATCCGGTGTGCGCGGAAATCACCTACGGCCTCGAGCGGCTGGCGATGTATGTGCAGAACGTCGAGTTCGTCTATGATCTCGCGTTCAATGAGAACTTCCGCTACGGCGAAGTGTTCCACCAGAGCGAGGTTGAGTTCTCGACCTTCGATTTCGAACGCGCGAACACCGAGATCCTGTTTCAGCATTTCAAGGATGCCGAGAAGGAATGCCAGGCGCTGCTCGGTGGCGACAGGAAGCTTGCGCTGCCGGCCTACGACCAATGCATCAAGGCGAGCCATTGCTTTAACCTGCTCGATGCGCGGGGCGTGATTTCCGTGACCGAACGCGCCGCCTATATCGGCCGCGTGCGCGCGCTGGCGAAAGGCTGCTGCGAAGCGTGGCTCGAAACGCCGATGGGCGCCTATACGCCGAGGTATGGCTGATGGCTGACCACCGTCATTTCCCTCTCCCCCACGGGGGGAGAGGGCAGGGTGAGGGGGCGTGCAACCCACCGGCCTCGAACATCACTGCGCGGATGCGGATGCGAATCTCTGCGAAGTCTGGCGTGCTGCGGCACCCCCTCACCCCGACCCTCTCCCCCGGAGGGGGAGAGGGAGTGGCTTTGGTACTGGTGGCCACACATGCCTGATCTCCTTCTTGAACTCTTCTCCGAGGAAATCCCCGCGCGCATGCAGGCGCAGGCGGCGAAGGACCTTGAGCGTCTTGTCGTGGGCGCGCTGTCGGACCGTGGATTGCTGTTCGAAGGCGTGAAGGCGTTCGCGGGGCCGCGGCGATTGACGCTCGCCATTGCGGGGCTGCCGGCGAGGCAGCCGGATGTCAGTGAAGAGATCAAAGGTCCCAAGACCGATGCGCCGCAAGCGGCGCTCGACGGGTTCCTGAAGAAGACCGGTCTCACCCTCGACCAGCTGGAAAAGCGCGACGCGGGCAAAGGCCAGGTTTACTTTGCGCGCATTGAGCGCGTGGGCCGCGAGACATTCGAGGTCCTGTCCGAAGTGCTCCCCGACGTTTTCGCCAAGCTGCCCTGGCCGAAATCGATGCGCTTTCCGGGAAGCGCGGTGCGGTGGGTGCGTCCGCTGCACGGCATCGTCTGCACGTTCGATGGCGAGATCGTACCGTTCGCGTTCGCGGGTGTTCAGAGCGGCAACACGACCTTGGGCCATCGCTTTCTCTCGACGGGGCCGATCGAGGTGCGCCGCTTCGACGACTATGCCGAGAAGCTGCACAAGGCGCATGTCGTGCTCGATGCCGAGCAGCGCAAGGCGATCATTTTCGAGGGCGTGAAGCAGGCCGCGTTCGTGCACGGGCTGGAGATGATCCCGGACGATGGGCTGCTCGACGAGGTCGCCGGCCTCGCGGAATGGCCGGTGGTGCTGATCGGCGCCATCGAAGATGCGTTCATGGATGTGCCGCCGGAGATCCTGCAGACCTCCATGCGCACGCACCAGAAGTATTTCTCGCTGCGCGATCCCAAGACGGGAAAGATGGCGAACCGCTTCGCGCTGGTCGCCAACATGATCGCGAACGACGCCGGCCGCGAGATCGTCGCCGGCAACGAGCGCGTGCTGCGCGCCCGCCTCTCCGACGCCAAGTTCTTCTGGGACCAGGACCGCAAACGCACCCTCGAAAGCCGCGTCGACGACCTCAAAGGCATCGTCTTCCACGCCAAACTCGGCACGCAGTATGAGCGAGTTGAGCGCATCGTGGCACTGGCCGGCGAGATTGCAGACAAGATCGGTGCCGACGTCGAGAAAGCGAAGCGTGCCGCGCTACTTTGCAAGGCTGATCTCACCAGTGGCGTCGTTGGCGAATTTCCCGAACTGCAAGGCGTCATGGGTGGGTACTACGCCGAACATGATGGTGAAGACGACGACGTGTCGGCCGCGGTGATGACCCACTATTTCCCGCGCGGTGGGCGTGACGAACTACCTGTATCACCAACTGCGGATGCCGTTGCTTTGGCAGATCGTGTGTTCATGCTCACAGCGTTCAGTTCAATACACGAGATGCCGACTGGGTCAGGAGACCCTTACGCAATCCGCCGTGCTGCGTTAGGCTTAATTCGCATCGTTCTTGAGCGAAAGTATCGGCTTCCGCTTCGCGAAATCGGAATTAGCGGAGCGCTGCTGGGCTTCATCGTTGATAGGTTGATTGTGACACTGCGTGAAGGCGGAGTGCGTCACGATCTTATCGCCGCAATTTTCTCGCAGGGCGCCGACGATGATTTGATGCGGCTGACCCTTCGCGGCCAAGCGTTGCAGTTATTCCTAAAGACGGACGAAGGCGCGAATTTGCTCGCGGGCTACAAGCGCGGGGCGAATATCCTCAAGGCCGAGGAGAAGAAGGACAGGACGACCTTCGACGGCGAGCCCGATCCCGAGGCGCTTGTCCTGCCAGAGGAAAAGGCGTTGTTCGTTGAACTCGCGACCGCGTCGGAGATGATCCGTGGCGAGGTGGAGCGTGAGCGTTTCGTCGAAGCGATGAGCGTGATGGCGAAGTTGCGCGCCCCTGTTGATGCCTTCTTCGACAAGGTTACGGTCAACGACAAGGATGCGACACTTCGCGAGAACCGGCTTAAGCTTCTTGCCCGCCTGCGCGCGACGCTGCATCAGGTTGCGGATTTCTCCAAGATCGAGGGATAGTCCGCTTGCCGCGAGCGAGGAAGCATCACGGCTCCTGTCTTTGTGGCGCTATCGCGTTCTCCTTCGCCGGCACGCTCGATGATGCCTATTTTTGCCATTGCACGCAGTGCCGGAAGAATTACGGCATGCACGGTGCCTTTGTCGGCGTTGCGCGCGATGCGCTTGCGATCAGCGATCCGGAGAAGACGCTCGCGTCATACCGATCGTCCCGCAGCACAATCCGGAAATTCTGCGGGCGGTGTGGGTCGCCGATCTCCTGGGACCGGCGGGGGTATGAGAATATCTATGTTTGCCTCGGGCTGTTGGATGGCAGCGCAGGGCCCGCGAAGATCAAGAACATCCACACGAAGAGCAAGGGCGCTTACTACGAGATTGGCTGAACCAGCAGAGTGGCACGCGGAGTCGCGGAGAACACGGAGGAATCGCGCTCCGCGATACTCCGCGTCTCCGCGTGGATAGACTTTCTTTCTGGGTGGCCGCCTTGAGGGCGGCCGTGACGAAAAGGAAAGAACTTACGCCCCATCCTTCTCCGTGGTCGGGTCGATCATTTTGCGGACTTCGGTGATCTTGGTTGCGGGGAAGCCGCTCATCTCGGCGTGCTTCTTGATCATATCCTCGTCTTTCGCCAGATAGACGCAGAACGTCTTGTCGGCGGCGACATAGCTTTCCTGCCACTGGATGTCGGGGCCGAGCTTCGACAGCACCTCGTTCGACTTGGCGGCGGCGCCCTTGAGCTGTTCGCGCTCGAATGTGCCCACGGCCGGAATATCGCGCTCGATAATGAATTTGCGTAGCATGACGGCTCCTTGGTTATGCGGTGGCCCGGAACTTAAGTGTGCTTGGCGCGATTGACAACGCCACCGACGGATTTGCATGCCTGCGATGCGGCGGGAATATTCCGACGCTGGCGGCGTCAGCCGCGCGGGATGTTGTGCGCGAAGAACGCCACCCACATCGTGATGACGACGAAATTGCTGAGGGCGAACACCACCAGGCGGTGCCTGACGTTGTTGTAGGTGAGGTGTATGAGGCTGTGCAGCAGGCGCAGCCCCACATACATCCACGCGAGCCACATGAACCCCGGCTGCACGCGATGCGAGACGTAGAGCATCAGGCAGATCACATAGAACAGCATCGGCATTTCGAGCAGGTTCATGTAGTTGCGGTTCGGGATCGAGACCTCGCCCGGCACGCGCGCGGATTCGCCATAGCGGAAATCGTCCGCCGTGACCTGACCCGCGAACCCGGCGCGGAACCGGCGGAACGGGATCAGGATCAGCGCGACAAAAGTCAAAAACGCCAGCGCGCCCATCGGCAGGAAAATCAGGTGCTGCGGCATGTTCGTTCGCTCCTTCTCGCATTTAGGACTTTACGCGGATTCGTTTTGCCGCGCGCGCCCGGCCATGACACATTGACGACAGGTGCGATCGGGACTTTGGCATGACCAAGTGGGTGTATTCGTTCGGCAATGGGGCGGCGGAGGGCGATGCCGCGATGAAGAATCTGCTCGGCGGCAAGGGCGCGAACCTTGCCGAGATGAGCAATCTGGGCCTTCCTGTGCCGCCGGGCTTCACGATCACCACCGAGGTCTGCACCTATGTTAACGCGCACAATCAGGCCTATCCGCCCGAGCTGAGAGAGGCGGTTGCGGCGGCGCTCGAGCGCGTGGGCGAACTGGCCGGCAGTGTGTTCGGCGATCCGGCGCGGCCGCTGCTTGTTTCCGTGCGCTCGGGCGCGCGCGCATCGATGCCGGGCATGATGGACACGGTGCTCAATCTTGGCATCAATGCAGCGACGGCGGAGGGCCTCGCGAAACTCACGGGCGATCCGCGTTTTGCCTATGACAGCTATAGACGTTTCATCCAGATGTATTCCAACGTCGTGCTCGGTCTGGAGCACGCGCTGTTCGAGGAAATCCTCGATAGCGAGAAGGAAGACAAGGGCGTCGAACTCGACACCGATCTGGACGCGGCCGATCTCAAACGTATCGCCACGCTGTTTCACGACCAGGTGCGCAAAGAACTCGGAAAGCCGTTTCCTGAAGACGTACACGAGCAACTCTGGGGCGCCATCGGCGCCGTGTTCGGCTCGTGGCAGTCCGCGCGTGCAAAGACCTATCGCCGCCTGCATGACATTCCGGAAGATTGGGGCACGGCCGTCAATGTGCAGGCGATGGTGTTCGGCAATCGTGGCGTCACATCCGCAACCGGTGTTGCGTTCACGCGCGATCCCGCGACAGGGGAGCACATCCTCTATGGCGAATTCCTGATCAACGCGCAGGGCGAAGATGTTGTCGCCGGCATCCGCACGCCGCAGCCGATTTCAAAGGCCGTGCGCGAGCGCCAGGGGGGCAGGAAGCCCTCCATGGAGGAGGCGATGCCCGAAGCCTATGCAGAGCTGAAACGCATCGGCGACAGGCTCGAAAAACACTATCGCGACATGCAGGACGTTGAATTCACGGTGCAGGAAGGCAAGCTCTTCATGCTCCAGACCCGCGCCGGAAAACGCACTGCGGAGGCATCGCTGAAAGCGGCCGTCGATATGGTGGGCGAAGGACTCATCGATCGCAGCGACGCGATCGCACGCGTCGATCCGGCCGCGCTCGACCAGTTGCTGCATCCGACGCTCGATCCCAACGCCCCCAAGGAGCAGATCGCCATCGGCCTCGGCGCATCGCCCGGCGCTGCCACCGGCGAGGCGGTGTTCACGGCGGACGAGGCTGAAAAGCTCGCGGCCGACGGGCACGAGGTCATTCTGGTGCGCGCGGAAACGAGCCCCGAGGATATTCACGGCATGCATGCGGCGCGGGGCATCCTCACCGCACGCGGCGGCATGACGAGCCATGCGGCGGTGGTCGCCCGCGGCATGGGGCGGCCCTGCGTGTCGGGCGCGGGCATGCTGAAGATCGATGCGCTGGCCGGCGCCATGGTGGCGGGTCCTGTCACGGTCAGGCGCGGCGATATCATCACCATCGACGGAACGACGGGGCAGGTGTTCAAGGGCCGCGTCGCCATGCGCCAGCCCGAACTCACCGGCGATTTCGCGACCTTGATGGGCTGGGCGGATGAGGTTCGCAGGCTGAAAGTTCGCACCAATGCCGACACGCCCGCGGACGCCGCTGCCGCGCGCCGCTTCGGCGCCGAGGGCATCGGGCTTTGCCGCACCGAGCACATGTTCTTCGAGCCGGACCGTATCCTGGCCGTCAGGCAGATGATCCTCGCCGACGACAAGGCCGAGCGGGACGCGGCTCTCGCCAAGCTACTTCCCATGCAGCGCAGCGATTTCGAGCAGATCTTCAAGGTCATGGACGGGCTGCCAGTCACCATCCGGCTTCTCGACCCGCCGCTGCACGAATTTCTGCCCCACAAGGACGAAGAGATCGCCGAGGTGGCCAAGGCGGCGGGCAGCACACCTGCGAAACTGCGCGCCCGGCTGATCGCGCTGCATGAATCCAATCCCATGCTTGGGCATCGCGGCTGCAGGCTTGGGATTACATACCCCGAGATTTACGAGATGCAGGCCCGCGCCATCTTCGAGGCGGCCGCGAATGTGGAGGCCGGCGGCGGCAAGAAGGTGGCGCTCGAAATCATGATTCCGCTGGTCGGATTCAAGAGCGAGTTCGACATGCTCAAGCAGCGCATAATCGGGGTTGCGGAAGCGATCCGTGCGGAGCGGGGCCGCGCTCCAACCTATCTCGTCGGCACGATGATCGAATTGCCGCGCGCGGCACTGCGCGCCGGCGAGATCGCGGAGAGTGCGGAATTCTTCTCCTTCGGCACCAACGATCTCACACAGACGGCGCTCGGCTTGAGCCGCGACGATGCCGGCGCGTTCTTAAGCGAATATTTAACCAAGGGACTGATTTCCCGCGATCCATTCGTTTCGATCGACAGGGATGGCGTCGGCGAACTCGTGACGATCGCGGTGGAACGCGGACGCGCAACACGTCCAGATATCAAGCTCGGTATCTGCGGAGAGCACGGCGGCGACCCCGACTCAATCCATTTTTGCCATGCAGCCGGTCTCGATTACATCTCTTGTTCACCATTCCGAGTCCCGATTGCGCGTCTCGCAGCCGCACAAGCAGCCCTCATGCGCACGCGTGAGGGCGCGTAATATCATTTCATCCGTGTAAGGACGATGCAGGAAAACGCTGGATTTTCCGGCACTAAATGACGCTGTGTCACGTTTAATGTGATTTTTATTTGACGATTCGGCTTTTCGCTGGCAGAACGCAGCTCACTTTTTGAGGGGCGGGACCATTCGGAATTAACGACGACCTAATCTGAAGCGAAGCAAAATCCGAAAGAGTCGATTGCCAATGTCCAAGAAAACGAGAGATGTGTTGCTGCGCTCCGACCGCGTGCTGGTCGGTGCGCTGGGCGTCGTTCTGTGTGCGGCGAGTGCTGCATTCGGTGCCGCCGTTGCAAATCATCCGCGTACGGATGAAGTCGCTTTGCGTTCGACGATTTCCGTTGAAAGCGATTCCGCTGAATCGGGTGTCACGTTAAAGCCAACGATGGTGTCCACACCTGTTGCGCCGAGAACGTCCTTGCCTACGCCGGCAGTAAACGTATCTCCGTCAATCACGCAGGTGAGTGCGCCAGATTCCGTTGCAGCGTCTTCCACCTCGGCCGTTGCGCCGAGCACCGCGGCCGATGTCGCGATGGTGCAGCTTCTGGCGGAGCACCGCTGCCTCTCCGAGGTTCTGTATTACGAGGCCCGGGGCGAGGGCACGGACGGTCAGATGGCCGTCGCCGAGGTGATCTTCCACCGTCTGCGCCATGGCAATTATGGCCATTCCATTTGTGCGGTCGTGTACGACGGGTCAGGAACACATTCCTGTCAGTTCTCGTTCGCCTGTCATGGCCAACTCGCGCAGCCGAAGACCCCCGGCGCCTGGCGACGGGCGGAAACGCTGGCTGCGCGTATCCTCACCGGCGAAACGCAACTGGGCGATACCACCGGCGACGCGATTTCCTTCCACGCCGCATCCGTCAATCCCGACTGGGCTGACAGCATGGTGCGGACCGTTCGGATCGGGAACCACGTCTTCTACAAGCGTGGCCGGTCGCGTGCCCTCTAATAACGTCTAAACGTCGCCGGTGATCCCGCGCACGGTCGATTTTATGCGCTTGCGCATAAGTTCCGGCGCGAAACCCTTGATGCGGTCGATCCAGGCGATCTCGGGCGGCACATACCAGTGGAGCTTGTCGCTGCCGTAGGCGGCCCACACAGCCTCCGCCACGGCACGCGGCGGCATCAGCCGGAAGGCGCCCTTCTTCGGCGCATTGGCGAGCAAGGTCTCGGTTTCGTCAGGCGTACGCCTGTCCGTGCGGTTGGGCGTCATGCGAAGGATCGCGGTGTCGATCAGACCGGGCAAGGTGTCGGCCACGCGGATACCATGACGCGCGAACTCGATCGACAGCGCCTCGGTCAGGCCTTTCACCGCATGCTTGGTCGCGGAATAGACCGCGAGCCTCGGCATGCCGTAGGTGGCCGAGGACGATGAGGTCGTGAAGCAGAGCGAATTCTTGGTCGCTTTCAGAAGCGGCAGCGCGGTGTAGATGCCGGTGAGCACGCCGACGAAGTTCACCTGCACCACGCGCATCGCGGCGTCGTAGGGCACGTCCTCGAACCAGCCGCTTTCGCCGACGCCCGCATTGTTGAACAGCACATCCATCGTGCCGCCGGTTTCGGCGCCGAACGCGGCGACCGCTTCCTCGAAGTTCTGCTTCGAGGTCACATCCAGACGGCCGGTGATGCAGTTGTCGTTCCCCAGCTCCTGCGTGAGCGTGGCGAGGCCGTCGGCATTCACGTCAAACGCACCGACGAACCAGCCTTTTTCCGAATACAGCGCGGCTGTCGCGCGCCCGATGCCGCTTGCAGCGCCGGTGATGAAGATGGATTTGCGTCCCCGCGCTCTACCGGCCATCAGAAATTCACCCTGCGCGAGATCGTACCGTCGACCAGAAGATTGACGCCCGTCGTGTAGGACGAAGCCGGGCTTGCGAGGAACACCGCGGCGTTGGCGATCTCCTGCGGCGTGGCCGCACGTCCGGTCGGATTGCGGGCCATCGCCTGTTTGAAGAATTCGGGGTTGCCGTTCTCGACCATGTTCCAGATGCCGCCCTTGAAATAGACCATGCCGGGCGAGACGACGTTGGTGCGGATGCCGCGCTTCGCGTGCTGGCGCGCAAGGCCTTTTGCGTAGTGGATCAGTGCCGCCTTGATCGGGCCGTAGGACGATGCGTTATCGGCCTCTGCCGCCGACACGGACGCGATGATCACGAACGCGGCGTCGCCGTTCTTCTCCGCCGCCTTCTCCAGGAACGGCCGCGCCGCGTCGAAGGCGTTCACCGCGCCCAGCACATCGAGTTTGAAGTTCGATTCCCATGACGCGGGATCGGGACCCTGCGCCATCGCGCCGGCGTTGGAGAACAGCAGGTCGATCCCGCCGAGTTCTCCGCCTGCTTTCGCGATCCACGTCTTCAACGCTGTGCCGTCGGTAATGTCGACCGATGCGCCGGTCGCCTTCACGTCCTTGTCTTTCAGCGCGCCGACCGCTTCCAGTATCTGATCTTCGTGCCGGGCGCAGATCGCGACATTGGCGCCTTCATCCGCCAGCGTGCCGGCGATCGCGCGCCCGATGCCACGCGTGCCGCCAAGCACGATTGCGTTCTTTCCTTTGAGATGAAGGTCCATGCGCGCCACCTGCCCAATATCGTTGGCGGGCACTGTAGAGCGGCTCAGAAGTCGAGGGCAACGTCGAGGCTGGGCGCGCTGTGCGTGATCGCGCCAGACGAGATGTAATCCACGCCCGTCTCCGCGATCGCGCGGACGGTTGCGAGCGCGACATTGCCGGAGGCTTCCAGCACCGCGCGGCCGCTGGTTGCCGCAACGGCACGCTTGAGATCGTCGATAGTGAAATTGTCGAGCAGGATCGTGTCGACGCCTAACGCAAGCGCTTCTTCGAGCTGGGCCAGCGAGTCCACTTCGAGCTCGATCTTCGCCATATGGCCGAGGCCCAGCCGCACCGCTTCGATGGCCGGTCCGATCCCGCCCACGGCCGCGAGATGGTTATCCTTGATCAGCACGGCGTCATCGAGGCCGAAGCGGTGATTGAAGCCGCCGCCACAGCGCACGGCGTATTTCTCGAGGGAGCGCAGCCCCGGCGTCGTCTTGCGGGTCTCGACGATGCGCGCCCTGGTGCCCGCGACCGCATCCACCAGCGCGCGCGTGGCCGTGGCGACGCCCGAGAGATGGCCAGCGAAGTTCAACGCCACCCGCTCTGCGGTCAGGATGCTGCGCGCAGAGCCTTCGATAGTTGCGAGCAGCGCGCCTGTCTCGGCCTTCGAGCCGTCAGGCGTTTCGGTATTTACAGCGAGCGACGGATCGACCAGCGCGAAAGCGCATTCGGCAGCGATCAGTCCCGCGATGGTGCCGGGCTTGCGCGCAACGAGACGCGCCTGGACGCGCCTGTCAGGCGGAACGATCAGATCGCTGGTGAGATCGCCCGCGCGGCCAAAGTCTTCTTCCAGCGCATGCCGCACGACAGGTTCGACCAGTAACCGGTGCGGCGGCCGAGTGAAGGGAAGGGCAGCGGTCATAGCGCCTGCGAGACCTGCGGTTGGATAGTCCGCTCACTCTCTGCGGCGATGCGGTCGGCATCGGCCAGCGTCATCATGGTGCGCTGCCCGATATCATCCGTATGAGGATAATCGGTCCGGCAGTGTGCGCCGCGGCTCTCCGTGCGGGCCAGCGCGCCGGCCGCGACAAGTTTCGCCGTGGCCATCATGTTGAGCATTGCAGGCTCCGATCCGCCCGCGCGCTCGAGTCTTCCGATCACCGACAACGCGCCTTTCAAGCCTTCCGCATCGCGTTCCAGCCCGACAAGCCGTGTCATTGCATCGCGCAGGAGGTGCGGCGGTGGCGGTGCGGCGAAACGTTCCGGCGCCGGCGGTGTGCCGCGTCCGACGCTTGGCGCCACGCTCGCGCGGATATCCTCCGCCGCACGCGTTCCGAATACGAGGGCTTCGAGCAGCGAGTTCGAGGCCAAGCGGTTGGCGCCGTGCAATCCGGTCGCGGCGCACTCACCGACCGCCCACAGCCCTTCGAGCGAGGAGCGGCCAAGGTCGTCGCTCGCGATGCCACCCATGTGATAATGCGCGGCTGGCGCCACCGGGATCGGCTCGCGCACGGGATCGACGCCGCCGCGTCTGCAGGCCGCATAGACGGTCGGGAAGCGCTTCGGGAATTCGTCACCGATCGCCTCGCGGCAATCGAGAAACACCTTGTGACCGGCCGCGAGCTCGCGGTGGATGGCGCGCGCCACCACGTCGCGCGGCGCAAGCTCGGCGTCCTTGTGTACGACCGGCATGAAGCGCATGCCGCACTCGTCCACCAGCATCGCGCCTTCGCCACGCAGGGCTTCGGTCGCGAGAGGCGCCGGATCGCGGCCGATGGCGATGGCGGTCGGATGGAACTGGACGAATTCCGGATCGGCGATCACCGCACCCGCACGCGCCGCCATGCCAAGGCCTTCGCCGCGCGACTCGAGCGGGTTGGTCGTCACCGCATAGAGCGCGCCCAGGCCGCCGGTCGCGAAGATCACCGCGCGCGCACGGAAAAGAATCAGGCGTGCGCCCGTTCCCACGTCGGTGCGCGCGAACAGGCCGACCACGCGTCCGTCTTCCATCGCGAGTTCGACGGCGTGGAAGCCTTCGGCCAATGTGATCGCAGGTTCCGCCATCGCGCGTTCCGCCAGCATGCGCGTGATTTCCGCGCCGGCGCGGTCACCCGCGATATGCACGATGCGCGCGGCGGAGTGCGCGGCTTCGCGGCCGACGGCGAGAGAGCCATCCGGGCGGCGGTCGAACGGTGCGCCGTACTGGACGAGGTCTTCGATGCGGGCCGGCGCCTCATGTGCCACGAGCTCGGCGATCTTGGGATCGCAGAGCCCCGCGCCCGCCGCGATGGTGTCGCGTGCATGGGCTTGCCAGCTATCGGATGGATCGACGGCGGCAGCAATCCCGCCTTGCGCCCAGGCGCTCGAGCCTGACACGCCCGGCCGTGCGCCGGCCAGCACGAGCGACGGGAAGGGCGCGAGCTTGAGCGCGGTGAAAAGCCCCGCAACACCGGCGCCCAATATCAGCGCCCCCTTGCATTCGATGACGTTGTCGATGCGGTTCATGCGGCGGCCTTCACCGGTTTGCCGACGGCGAGCATGCGTTCGACCGCTTTTCGCGCGCGTGCCGAAATCAGCGGGTCGACCGTGACCTCATAGGTCATCGTCTCGAGCGAATGCAGGATGCCGGCGAGCGTGATGCGTTTCATGTGCGGGCAGAGATTGCAGGGCCGGACGAACTCGACATCGGGATAGTCGGCGGCGACGTTGTCGCTCATCGAGCACTCGGTCACCATAACGACCTTCTTCGGCCGTTTCTCACCGACATAGCCGATCATGGCCGCGGTCGAGCCCGCAAAATCGGCTTCGGCAATCACCTCCGGCGGGCATTCAGGATGGGCGAGCACGATCACACCCGGATTGGCTTCGCGATAGGACCGGATCTCGGCGGCCGTGAAGCGCTCATGCACCTCACAGTGCCCCTTCCAGGTGATGATCTTGATCTTCGTCTGCTTGGCGATGTTCTGCGCCAAGAATTCGTCGGGGATCATGATGACCGTGTCGACGCCGCGCTCGCGCGCGATGTCCTCGACCACGGCGCGCGCGTTGGACGACGTGCAGCACACATCGCTTTCGGCCTTCACCTCAGCCGAGGTATTCACGTAGGTCACAATCGGAAGACCCGGATATTTCTGCTTGAGCAGGCGCACATCCGCGCCGGTAATCGAGGCGGCGAGGGAGCAGCCCGCGCGCAGGTCGGGGATCAGCACAGTCTTGTCGGGCGAGAGGATCTTCGAGGTCTCCGCCATGAAGTGGACGCCGGCCTGAACGATCACCTTCGCGTCGGTCTTGGCGGCTTCGCGCGCGAGCTGCAGCGAGTCGCCCACAAAGTCGGCGACGCAATGGAAAATCTCCGGCGTCATGTAATTGTGTGCGAGGATGACGGCGTTCTTCTCGCGCTTCAGTTTGTTGATAGCGGCGATGTAGGGGGCGAAGGTGGGCCATTCGATTTCCGGCACCACCTTGGCGACGCGGGCATAGAGCGGCGCGGTCGCTGCGGCGATGTCCGGCGTATAGGCCAATTCCTGGCTCATCTGTTCCATCCGCCCCTCTTGTTCCCTGTTATGCTCCATTTGAGCATATATATGGTTCAAAAAGACCGGCCTTCAAGGCCGGTACTCAGTAAGATATGCTACATATGAGTATATCTCCGTCAAGTGGGGCGGAAAGATGGCCGTTTGATGGCCCTATGCCCAAACATGTTGCGGCGCAGCATCAGTGTCCGGGAATAGGCCGTTCTGGTGCCGGTTTTGGTCGATCTTTCGAAGGCCGCTTCCTATCTCTCGACCATCACAGCACCCCGATTCCTGGGGCAGATCATCGGAGATAAAATGAGAAAAGTTCTTTTGGCTTCCGTGGCTTCACTGGCTCTTGGTGTGGCCTTCGCGGGAGCGGCCAGCGCCAGCGATATCTCGGGCACGCTTGCCGGTAGCTATGCCAACGATACAAGCAATAGTGGCGGCGATCTTTGGAACGTCGACGGTGCGTTGACGGGCCGTTTCGGTGGCGACTGGGGTCTCGAGGCGGTGGGCGGTTATCACAGCCTTGACGCCGGCATCGGCTCCAATCTCGACATCTGGAATGTTGGCGGCAGCGCGTTCTGGGCCAGTGTGAATGGCCGCATCGCGGCGTCGATCAACTACTACAGCACCAGCGTCTCTGGCGTCGATCTGCACGTGACCAGCTATGGCGCGGGCGGCGAATGGTATGCGGGTCCGAGCCTGACGGTTGCGCTTAAGGGCGGCGGCAACTCCTCCGACGTTTCCGCTTTCGGCGCATCTGCGAGCGAGGGCGGCGGTTATGTGGGCGGCATGCTCAAATGGTACGCGATGCCGAACCTCGCGCTCTCAGGTAGCGTCGACTACGCTGGCCAGTTCGGCGGCCATGCCACTTCCGAAACGATCAAGGGCGAGTGGCTCTTCTCCCAATCGCTGCCGGTGGCGATTTACGGCGGATACGAGCACGCCGATCTCAATTCGAGTGGTTTTGGGTACAGCGCAGGCAGTGCGGGCGATCTCGTCTTCGTCGGCCTCAAGCTCTACATGAACGGTGACGGCAGCGGCACGCTCGTCGATCGCCAGCGCAACGGCTCGCTGGGCTATATCGCCCAGGCGCCGGTCCTGGGTCTGCCGACGGACTAAACTACGGAAAATACGACTGGAACGCGCGCTCCCCAAAGAGCGCGCGTTTCTTTTTGGCCTGTGCCTGTTGCACAATGTTCCCATGAATCGCCATCCGCATATCCTCAACGCCGCCACCAATCTCCTTGGCATTTGCTTCGTCATTATCGGCGGATTGAAGTTCACCAATATGAATGCGCGGTCCTATTCCGACGAGACCGCATGGCTCGCCGCGTTCCTGCTGTTCATGAGCGTCATGATTTCCTATTTCGCGATCCGCAACGGCGGCGAGAGGAACTGGCAGCTGGTCGCAGCCGATGCGACCTTCATCGCCGGCATCTTCACGCTGATGACATCGGTCCTGATCGCGGCGAGCGTGCTTTAGACACCGCCGCGCGGCCGTGAGCCCAGTCGCACGCCGGGCGCTGGCCGCTCGCTCAGCACCTCGCGGCGGAAGCGGAAGAGTTCGGCGGGACGCCCGCGGGCATAGGACGCGACCTTGCCGGTGCCTTCCACCAGGCCCTGGCCTTCGACGAGGCGCCGGAAATTCTGTTTGTGCAGGCGTACGCCAGATAAGGCTTCCACGGTGCGCTGGAGTTCGAGCAGCGTGAACGACGGCGGCATCAACTCGAAAACCACGGGACGGTATTTCATCTTGCCGCGCAATCGCGCAATCGCCGTGGCCAAGATCCGGCGATGGTCGAACACCATGCTGTCGCCGAGCGCCTGGCTCTTGGTCACGCGGCCGTCGCGCGCGGATTCCTGCACCAGGCCTGCTTCATAAAGGAGCTCGAACCGTTCGAGCACCTTTTCTTCGTCCCAGCCGATGCCATCCGAACCGAAGCAAAGCCGCAACCGTTCGCGCCGCTGGTCTGCGACACCTGAATTGGGAGCCGCTTTCACGAACGCTTTGAGCGCGGGGACGATGTGATCCCCAATGATGTCGGGTTTCGCCTTACGCCAGTCTTCCCATGGGAAGTAGCGATACCAGTCGCGCCACAGCGTATCGGGCGCCTTGAGTTCGCCGGTCGCGCGCATCAGCGCGAGATAGCCGACGCTGACCACACGCAGGCCTTCGCCGGCCTTCACCAGATGTCGGCCGCGATCGCCAAACGTATAGAGCTGCTCGGCATAGCCGAGGTCGAGATGGGTCTGCTCGTGCACCCAGGTTCTGAGGCCGCTTTCCAGTGTGCGATGGTGCAAAGGATCGAAGGGACCGAAGGGCAGGGCATCGTCAACGTCACCCGGATGATGGACGACCAGCACCGAAGGTTGCTCGTCGACCACCGACACGATGGCCGCGGACAGACCGATGCTGACGACATGCTGCCCCGTGTCGGTCATGGCTTTCCTAAAGGAATCTCGACAGGTACGCCTTCGGTGACCATCGTTCCGCTGCCGATGGATTCGATCGCGCGCACCATCGCGCCGTTACGGTCTAAAGCTTGGTCGGCCAGACGAATGATTAGCCGGTTCGGCTGAGCGTGCGGCGCGCGCTCGCGCAGCATCTGCGCGATGTCCTGTTCCGCACCCGGCCCCGCGCGATCGCAAAGCAGCGTGTAGGCCGCCGCGGTCGAGCGGCTGATGCCGGCCCAGCAATGCACAAGCATCGGCGCGCCCGCGTCCCAGCCGCGGCCAAACGCGATCAGTTCCTCGACGTGCGCGTGGCCCGGCGATTCCGGCATGCCTTCGTCCGCGATGTCGTGCATCGAGAGTCTCAGATGGCGATCCGCGGGAAAGCCCTGTGGCGTGTCGATCATGTAGCCGCTCGAAAGCAGTGTCACGATGTGTGACGGCGCATGGCTCTCGATGGCGCCAGCGAGCGCAGACAGTGGGGTGATCAGGATCATGGGCATGCGCGGGCTCCGTTACGCCTTGCCTATCCGACGCGGCTTCCCAAGGAAAGGGCGTGTTGACGCCATCGGCGCGCCATGATGCGGTTTTGTGATGCGTCGACGCCCAAAATCATTCACCAAAGCGCGGCTGCGCTAAAAGCTTAAGTCCACAAGCGCCGGAAGCGTTCGAGGAACTGGGCCTGCGCGTCGGCGGCAGAAAGCGGAATCAGGCGTGGCGTGCGCAAGGCCTTCGAAGGTGTGCCGAAATAGCGCTTGGCTTCTTCCGCCGAAAACCCTGCGAGTTGTGTGGCCTCGAAATAGGCCGATGCGATATCGGCTTGCTTAAAGAGCGCGAGCAGATCGTGTGGCGCACGCGCGGGCAGGCCGAAGCGCAGATGGATCGCCGACTGCAGGCGCAATTCGAAATCCTTGTAGTCGATCCCGACCGCGGATTTGAACGGGCTGATGAGATCGCCGATGACGTATTCCGGCGCGTCGTGCAGCAGCGCCATCAACCGCGCTTCGCGGCTGAGCCTTGGCTTCAGTTCGGCAGTAAGGCGCTCGACCAGCACGCAATGCTGCGCGACCGAGAACGCGTGCGCGCCTTTCGTCTGCCCGTTCCAGCGCGCCACGCGCGCAAGGCCATGTGCGATGTCCTCGATCTCGACGTCGAGCGGCGAGGGATCGAGAAGATCGAGCCTGCGCCCGCTCAGCATCCGTTGCCACGCGCGTGCCTGGGGCATCCAGAAATTCCTATGCGTGCGCCAGCTTCTTCAGGATCACGCTGCCCACGGAATAGCCGGCGCCGAAGGAGCATAGGAGCCCGATATCGCCGGGCGCGAGATCGTCGCTGTATTTGTGGAAAGCGATGATCGAACCTGCCGAACTCGTGTTGGCGTATTCGCCGAGGATGTTTGGCGCTTCCTCGGTCGCCGGATCGCGGCCCAGCACGCGGCGCGCGATCATCTCGTTCATGCCGAGATTGGCCTGATGCAGCCATAGCCGCTTCAGGCTCGCGGGTGCGACATTGTTCTCGGCAAGATGGCCGACGATCAACTCGGAGACCATCGGCACGACTTCCTTGAAGACCTTGCGGCCTTCCTGGACGAAAAGCTTGTCGGTTTTTCCGATACCTTCGGGTGCGGCGCGGTTCAGGAAGCCGAAATTGTTGCGGATGTTGTTGGAGAACTTCGTCTTGAGCTTCGTCGAGACGATTTCCCAGCCACCCGCCTGCGCGGTGTCCACGCGCTCGACGATGAAGGCGGTCGCCACGTCGCCGAAGATGAAATGGCTGTCGCGGTCGCGGAAGTTGAGATGCCCCGAACAGATTTCGGGATTGCATACCAGGATCGCGCGCGCATGGCCGTTTGCGACCATGTCGGCGGCGGTCTGCAGCGCGAACGTCGCCGACGAGCACGCGACGTTCATGTCAAAGCCGAAGCCTTCGATGTGGAGTGCGTCCTGCACCTCCACCGCCATAGCGGGATAGGCGCGCTGCATGTTGGAGCAGCCGACGAGAACGCCGTCGATGTCGCCCGGCTTGCGACCGGCGCTCTTCATGGCGTCGCGCGCAGCCGTGATCGCCATTTCGGCCAACACGGAGACCTGATCGTTCGCGCGCTCCGGAATGCGCGGGCACATGATCTCCGGATCAAGCACGCCCAGCTTATCGATCACATAGCGGTTCTTGATGCCGGACGCCTTGACGATGAATTCGGTGGAGGAAGGCTGCAGCGCCGCAACCGTCCCAGCCGCGATGGCGGCTTCGTTTCCGGCATTGAAGCGGCGTACATATTCGTTGAACGACGCGACCAGTTCGTCGTTCGTGATCGCTTGCTCCGGCGTAAAAAGGCCGGTGCCCGTCAATGCCAGTGCCGGCACGCCCTATCCCCCTGATTTTTCTCGAACAATCGTTGACCCACGCGACGGGAAAAGGCAAGGCTGGCCGACAATGGAGGGCTCTCCCAAACCGCGATTTTTCTGTGTTCTTGCCGTGCCGCGCACGGGATCGAGTCTTCTAAATCACGTCCTCTCGACCATCCCCGAAATGACTGCCTGTGCCGAGCTGTTTCATCCGACCTATCACGGCGAATTTCCGGATGGCGAGCGTTGTGTATTGAGCAGGCGTTCGGGTCTCGATCTCTCGGACGAGGCGGCGTTCGCGGCATGGAAACGCGCGCATCCCGTGGCAACGCTGGAAGCGATACACGAGGGTGCTCGTGGACAGCGCATCGTCACCTTCAAGGTTTTTCCGAGTCATCTGAATCCCGGTCTTCTCGAGTCCGATCTGATGGCGCACGACGATATTGCGTTCGCGATCCTGAGACGACGGCCCATCGAGTCTTTCGTCTCAGGCAGCAAGGCGGACGCGGTTGGTGCATTCAACGGGCGCGATACGACCGGCATCAAACCGGAGCTTTCGGCCGAAGTCTTTGTCGCATGGGCGCGCAAAACATGGCGCTGGTACAGGTGGTGCGAGGCGGGATTGGAGAAATACGGCAAGTCACCCGTCCGGATCGGCTATGAGCGCGATCTCAATCGCAAGTCCGGCATCGAAGCGGTGCGTCATCTCATTGCATTGCTGGCGCCGCTGCAGCTTGGCCCATTGTCAGAACCCAGCACCCTGTACCAGAGCGGCCCTCAGGACCGCGAAGCCCGCTATCAGGACCGGGTTGCCAACTGGTCCGCCTTTGAGACCGCGGTGCGTTCGCGCGCCGACGGGGCAAAATTGCTCGACTGGGCGGAACGCAGCCGCTAAACCGCGCGCGATGAACACGGCTCTCGTTCTTTTCTCCGGAGGACAGGATTCGACCACCTGCCTCGCTTGGGCGCTCGACCGTTTCGCGCGCGTGGAGACGGTCGGCTTCGACTACGGCCAGCGCCACGCGGCCGAACTCGCCGCGCGCCCGCGCATATTAGCGGGGCTGCGTGCGCAATTCCCGGAATGGCGCGAGAAGCTGGGCGAGGATCATGTTCTGCCGCTGGATGTCCTGAAAGCGATCGGCGGCAGCGCGCTGACGGACGACGTGGCATTCGCGATGGGCGACGACGGATTGCCCGCGAGCTTCGTGCCCGCGCGCAACATCCTCTTCCTTGCTGCTGCGGCTGCGCTCGCGTACCGGCGCGGCGCTCGCGACCTCGTGGGCGGAATGTGCGAAACGGATTACTCGGGCTATCCCGATTGCCGCGACCAGACGATGCAATCGATGGCCAAGACGCTGTCGCTCGCTCTCGACCAGCCCTTCGTCATCCACACGCCGCTGATGTGGATCGACAAGGCAGAGACCTGGGCGCTCGCGGAAAAGCTCGGTGGCAAGGCGCTGATCGAGCTGATCGTCGAAGAGACTGTCACCTGCTACGAGGGCGATCATACGCACCGCCATGATTGGGGTTATGGCTGCGGCGCATGTCCCGCCTGCGACCTGCGCGCAAAGGGGTATGCCAGGTACGCGACGTCATGACCTACGCCGTCAAGGAGATGTATTACACGCTGCAGGGCGAGGGCGCTCGGACGGGGCGCGCGGCGGTGTTTCTGCGCTTTGCGGGCTGCAATCTGTGGAGCGGGCTCGAGCGCGACCGCGCCGACGCGGTCTGCAGGTTCTGCGATACGGATTTTGTCGGGACCGACGGTGTGGCCGGGGGAAAGTTCGCGAGCGCAGATTTGCTCACGCGCGCGGTCGCAGAGAAATGGCCCGCGGCGAACGGTGCAAAGCCGTATGTCGTCTGCACGGGTGGCGAACCGTTGCTGCAGATCGACGACGCATTGGTAACGGCGCTGCACGAAGCCGGCTTCGAGATCGGCATCGAGACCAACGGCACGCTTCTGCCACCCGACGGCATCGACTGGATTTGCGTCAGTCCCAAGGCCAATGCGGATCTCAATCTCACACGGGGCAACGAACTCAAACTCATCTATCCGCAGGAAGGTGCCGCGCCGGAGCGCTATGCCGGGCTCGCCTTCGACAATTTCTTCCTGCAGCCGATGGACAATCCCGAGCGCGAAGCGAACACGCGCGCGGCGACCGAATATTGCCTCGCGCATCCGCAATGGCGGTTGTCGCTCCAGACACACAAGCTGATCGGAATCCGTTGAGGTTCAGGCCGCGCGTGCGGTCAGCGCGGGGTGTCCCGCGCCGATATCGAGAAATTGATAGGCGACAGCCGTGTCCAGGCTGAGGCCATTTTGGGTCGGCAATGTTGCCGACATCACATCGCCGATCGGACGGACATGGGTGATAAGAAAGGCGCGATCCTGCTCCCCGGCTGCGAGCGGGAAAGCGGTGATCTCCAGATTCAATGCATAGCCGCGAACCAGATGGGCAGGCGTGATCTGCCACAGCCCGCACGGCCTTGAGATCATCGCGCGCGCCGTCGCCAGCACGCCCGCATGGAATTCCTGCGGCATGAAGTCGAGATGGTCGCGGCCGGAGATGTCGACGCCTATCGTTTCGTCGAAGCGCTGGCCGGTCAAGCGAATGCGAAGCGTCGGCGACACCGCGCTCGGCGCTTCCATCAGCACAAGATCGCGCAGGAACCGGCGCGCCTTGGAAGGATGAAAATCGGCCCGGCTGGGCACCAGTGCGCCACCGCGGATCGAGCGCCAAAAGGCTTCGAATTCCTGGCTTTCGGAAGAGCGTACAAACGACGGTGTATAAGGGTTACCGCTATCGGCCATGGCGCCACCCTGCGGGGCGAAAGGTTAAGAAATTCGCACTGTGTGTCAGAATGACGTGACGATCTTCGAAAGATCGGGGCGCACGCGTTCCTCCAGCGTCATGGCAGAGGTTCCGATATAGACGAAACCGGCGATACGCTCACCTTCGCCGAGCCCCAAGGCTTCGGAAACGCGCGGGTTGAAGGCCGGCCATTCGGTCAGCCAGTTCGCGACATAGCCCATCGATGTCGCCGCGAGCAGCATCGTCTGGCACACAGCGCCAGCCGACAGTTCCTGCTCCCATACCGGAATGGGAATGCCGTACCGCACGCGGCTGACCACGCCGACGATCACCGGTGCGCGCAGAAAACGCGCACGCTCGAAATCGAGGCGTTCGGGCGTTGCCGCATCGGGCTCGGTCTCCTTGAGCGCCTGCGCCAGCACGTCGCCCATGCGTGCCCTCGCGTCGCCTTCGAACAGGATGAACCGCCACGGAAACAACTTGCCGTGATCGGGAACGCGCGCGGCAGCGGTCAATATCGTTTCCAGCTCGGACGCGTTTGGCCCTGGTCCCGTCATGGCTTTCGCCGAGCCGGACCGCCGTGTGAGGAGCAGGTCGATGGTATCCGGTGCGGGATGGTTGAGAACGGGGATTGCGCGATCCATGTAGTGCCTATGCGATTTCGTGGGGGTTGGCGGCGGGGCGTTTGCCCCTATCTAGGGAGAGCGTTCTTAAAAATACAGAGGGCCGCGCGTGATTTGCGCTGTTTGGGATGTCGCGCCCCTTCGGGTAGAATGACGCTCGTCAGGGAGAGTATAATGGCCGTCACCGCTGAAAAAGTTGCAACCTGCGATCCGATCTGGTCGGCGATGCGCGAGCAGGCGAGGGCGCTGGCGCAGTCCGAACCCACGCTTGCGAGCTTCGTGCATGCCACGATCCTCAACCACGACCGGCTCGAGGACGCGCTTTCCTATCATCTCGCCAAGAAGATCGGCGGCGACGACGTGAGCCCGATGCTGGCGCGCGAGATCTTCAACCAGGCGATCGCCGACGATCCGGATATCGGCGCGTCGGTGCGCGCGGACCTTGCCGCCGTCTACGACCGCGACCCCGCCTGCCACTCCCACGTGCAGGCGTTCCTGTTCTTCAAGGGCTTCCACGCGCTCGAGTGCTATCGCATCGCGCACTGGCTGCGGGGCAAGGGGCGCGAGGGCATGGCGCTGTTCTTCCAGAGCCGCATCTCCGAGCTGTTCGATGTCGACATCCATCCCGGCGCGCGCCTCGGTCGCGGGATCATGATCGACCATGCGACGGGCGTGGTGATCGGCGAGACCGCGGTGGTGGAAGACGACGTCTCCATCATGCATGGCGTGACGCTCGGCGGTACCGGCAAAGAGGGCGGCGACCGCCATCCCAAGATCCGCCGTGGCGTGCTGCTCTCGATGGGCGCCAAGATCCTCGGCAACATCGAGATCGGCGAATACAGCCGCGTGGGTGCGAGCAGCGTTGTGCTGAAATCGGTGCCGGCGGGCTGCACCGCGGTGGGCGTGCCCGCCAAACTCACCAACTGCGCCGGCTCCGATCGCCCCTCGCAGGACATGAACCAGGTCATCGACGAACAGGGCGGCGGGATTTAGGCCGCGCCTGCAGCGGCATGCGCGCCCCTGAGTTAAGAGGCGCTTCCGCGCGGACGTCCGGTGTTCTCTTTTCTCATTACCTGCCCACCTTGCGCGCCGTAGCGGCGGCTCGCGCGGCGAAGCCGAACAATGCGACACCGAGAGGGACATGAACCCACAGCAGGTTGGCGCCTTTCGCGGACAATGAGCCAACGACAGCCTGAAGAAAAATCGATGCCGCCAGCGACAACAATGTCAATCCGAGTTTCAGTCCGTGCGCGACACGGCGTAACGTGACAACAGCAGCGAGGCCCGCGATAAGCGTTGAGCCGATCAATATTGCTGCATTCACCCTGTGCGCCGTGCGTGCCCATTCGACGCCGGACAGCATCGCGCCGGCAAAGATCGCCTCGATGAAGATGGCTGCCAGAAGCAAGGTCGTGATGACGATCCACCATTCCCGAAGGCTGGCGTTCGGCTCAATCGAAGCAGCCGTTGGTTGCTGAAGAGCCATCTTGCTTTCCCTCATCGTGCCGGGTTGAAGGTGGCTGCGGGCTGAAAGAGTTCGACGACATTGCCGGAGGGGTCCTGGAGCAGGATCTGCTTGCCGCCGGGACCTTCGACAATGTCGTTGCGAAACCGGGCCCCTGCGGCGCGCAAGCGCGAGACTTCGGCATCGATGTCGTCGACGATCAGGTGAATGCGGTTCCAACCCCCGGGCCCGGGCCTCGCGCCATCCGGCATCGGCCGCCCCGCAGAACTGTTCGGTCCACTGAGCAGCAACCGCAATTTGCCGCGGGCGACGTCGGCGAAAGCGGGGAAGCTCGTCAGAACTTCAAAGCCGAGAAACGTCGTGTAGAATATGACCGCATCCTCGACATCGTCGACCATGTAGCGGACGCTGATCATGTCATTGCGGTCGGCCATGCGGTTCTCCCTGCCGGTACTTCATGCGGGATTCTCTTCTGTTCTCCTGTCACATTGGCCAGGAGTTGCCCGTCATCTCCATGACGGATGACGCCCTGGAAATGTGACGATGACCGAAAAAGACATCCTGACGGAGCGGTTCGAAGCCAACCGAAGCCATCTCAGATCGGTCGCATACCGGATGCTGGGCTCACGAACCGAGGCCGACGACGCGCTGCAGGAGGCTTTTCTCCGGCTCATGCGCGCCGACACCAGCGGCGTCGACAACTTCGCCGGCTGGCTTACGACTGTCGTGGCCCGGGTCTGCCTCGACACGCTTCGCGAACGGAAGACGCGGCGCGAAGTGCCGGCCAACGGCGAAGTGGAGGCACTCCCCGCGGCGGACAATCCGGAGCGGGAGAAACTGATCGCGGATTCGGTTGGCGTTGCGATGCTGGTCGTTCTTGAGAACCTGACGCCAGCGGAGCGCGTCGCGTTCGTGCTGCATGACATCTTCAATGTCTCGTTCGAGGACATTGCGTCGGTTGTCGGCCGGTCGCCGGCTGCGGCGCGGCAGCTTGCGAGCCGCGGGCGCCGGCGGGTTCAGGGCGCTCCCGCCCGGCCGGAGGCAGATCGGGCGCGACAACACGAAGTGGTCGGTGCATTTCTCGCGGCATCGCGCAATGGCGACTTCGCCGCTCTCCTTGCCATTCTTGATCCCGACGTCATGCTGCGCGCAGACGGGCCAGCCGTGCGGGTGAGCCTGGCGCGTGCAGGGCAGGGTATGCCGGCCCTTGCACCGGAGATTCGCGGCCGGGACGCCGTCGCGAATATCTTTCGGGGCCGCGCGCGAGCGGCGCAGCCCGCCCTGCTGGACGGCGAGGCCGGCCTCGTGTTCGCGCACGGAGGCAAGCCCCGCATGCTGATCGACTTCGTTCTCGAGAACGGCCGGATCGTGGAGATCAGCATGATCGCGGAACCGGAGCATATCGCAGCACGCGACGTGGAGGTCTGACCTGTTCAAGCGTGAATACAGCCGCGTGGGCGCGCGGCAGCGTGGTGCTTTGCTTAAGTCGGTGCCCGCCGACTGCACGGCGGCCCGCCAAGCTCACCAACTGTGCCGGCTCCTAGCGCCCCTCGCACGACATGAATCAAGTCATCGACGAACAGGGCGGCGGGATTTAGGGAACGGTCCGCTGCCGCCGATCACGGCTTCACGCCATAGCTCAGGTAACGGGCTTCGAGTTTGGCGTTGATAGCGCGAGCGGCGGAAATATCCGTCTGGCCCCGTTCGTTCTGGCCTTTGCGAAGCTCTATAATCCCGCGCATGAAAAGCGAACTGGCCAGCTTAGGCACCTTCGAGAGTGCCGCGTTATAGGCAGCAGCTGCTTTATCCAGGTCGCCCATCTGAAAATACACAAAGCCAAGACTGTCCTGAATTTCCGCCGATTCCGGCGCCGCGGCGGCAGCTTTGGTGCAGTCGTCGAGCGCCGATAGGAGCTCGCGATCAGCCGTAGCCCTTAGCCAGCATCGGTCATTGAGATACGTGGCGTTTCCCGGGGCCAGCACCAAAGCCTGATTGAGATCGCGCAGAGCACCGTCGTAGTCGTTCAATTTGGTCAGCAACTCGCCTCGCGTCGCATAAGCCGGTGCGAATTGAGGTTTGAGGCTGATCGCCTTGGCGAGATCCGGCAGGGCATCGCGGTCGTGGTCATTACGGATATTGCCGACCGCGCGGACGTAGTAAGCCGACTCATGCGCGGGGTCGAGTGCGATGGCACGCGTCTCGTCCGCTATACCCGCTTCGATGTCGTGGTTCGAAATTTTTGCCGAACCGCGCATCACATAGGCACCGACACTGTTGGGGTTCAGCGCGACCACCTGATCGAACGCCGCTATGGCATCGGCATAGTCACCGTGTGCCTTCAAGGCCGATCCCAGTCCGAAGTAGCTCGCCGCGGTCTTTTCCAGCGCGACCGCAGCGCGGTAGTCTTCTGCAGCTTCTTTCGGTTGCCCCTTTTCAAGTTTGGCGGCGGCTCGGTCATTTAGAATAGCTGCACTTTTTGGGTGGAGCGCGATTGCCCGGTCAAAGTCGGCAATAGCTACGTCGAGTTGGTGCAGATAAAACTCCGCAAGGCCGCGGTTATGGAATGGAGCCCATTGATCCTTGTCGAGACCGATAGCCTTGGTTTCATGGGTGATGGCATCGGCGAATTTGCCATTGCGCAATTCCGCAAGACCAAGAGCTATCTCCGCGTCCAGTGTGCGCTCGCCGGAATCCGCAACCTCGGCGAAGTCCGCTATGGCCGCGTCGTACTGCCTTCTGCTTAGATAGACCAAGCCGCGCTGAAAGCGCGCCTCGGAATAGGAGGCGTCCAATGCGACGGCCTTGTCGAAATCGGCAAACGCTGCATCAGGCTTCGACTTTGCGATTTCGCAAATTCCGCGGTCCATGTAGGCACGCGCGTCGTCCTTCAGCATATCGATCGCCGCGGTCTGGTCGGCGATAGCAGCATCGCAACTGGACTGATCGGCCTCGACTTCGCCCCTGTCGCGCAGCGCGTATCCGAAATTGTCTGCGGTACTGGGGATCGCGTTGAAATCCGAGATCGCCTCGGCATATTTCTTGTCAAGATAGTAGGCCCAACCGCGGCCGAGCCGTGCGTCGTAGTCGTCCGGCGACAGCGAGAGCGCTTTCGTCAAGTCCGCTATCGCTTCCGGATATTTTCCGGTCTGGCGATAGATGAGGGCGCGGTTGAAAAGAGCTGCCTCGTCGTCAGGGTCCAGCGCGAGGGCTTTCGTGTCGTCGGCGAGAGCATGCGTGTTGTCGTCGGCGTGGTAATACACCAGCCCGCGATCGGCATAGGATTCTTCATCGCCGGGTTCGAGGGAGATGGCGCGGTCAAGGTCTTTTAAAGCGGCCGGATAGTTTTTCTGCGCGTCGTAGGCGAGCCCGCGCCGGACCAACGCCAGGGCCGGTTTGTCGTCCAGTCTGATGGCATCCGTGAAGTCGCGAATAGCTTCGTCATATTGCTTCCGCTCCGCATAAACCCAGCCACGGTTGAGGTAGGCGGAAGCGTCTTCCGAAAGAGAGATGGCCTTCGACGAATCGCGTATCGCTTTCTCTCTATCGCCGGATCGAAGGTAAGCCAGCCCGCGTTCCGTGTAATATCTTTCCTCGTCCGGCTTCACCGCGATGGCGGCATCCAAGTCGCGAAGCGCCTCGGGATATTTCTCGAGGTCCACATAAGTCTGGCCGCGCAGGTAGAGGATGGCCGCGTCGTTGGGCGCAGATGCGAGCGCCTCGGTCAGTGCCGAAACCGCAAGCTCGTACTTTTCGGTCACCGCATAAACGTAGCCGAGGTCGTAAAGCGCCTCCGGCGAGTTGGGTGCGAGACGCGCCGCCTCGCTAAAATCTGCGATGGCGGCATCGAGCTTGTCCAGCGCGTAGTTGGCCTGGCCGTGCAGTATCCGGCCCTCGACCCCTCCGCCATCCTTGATGCACTGATCGGCGGCGTCGAGGGCGCGGACGAATCTGGCCTTCGCGTCTTCTCCCGAGGCGGCGTTTTCATAAACGAGGCGCGCCGCCTGTTCGCAGCTCGGCTTATGAACGGGCGCGTGAGGCTGGGCCCATGGCGTCGCCAGAGCCAGAAATAGAATTCCTTTGAACAAAACGTCCCCTGCGCCCCGTCGTCAGCCCAACAACGCGTGGAAATTTAGGGCAGGGCCGTCGCGTGTACCAGAGCCGCTTTCGCCTTCAGCGTCCGCTCATTGTTTGCGCCCAGCGCGGTTGTGAAGCGCGCGACGGATTCGGTTAGCGATGCCTGCGCGGCCTTTTTGTCGCCGGCCGTGGCCTGCGCCTCGCCGAGATGAAAAAGGAAGTGCGCGAGGTCCCATTCGCCATGCGTGAATTGACCCCGCCCGCGCTGCACCACATCGGTCCAGACGCGAACGGCCTCAGCCGCATTGCTGTCTTTGAGATAGTAGGTGGCCAGATTATTCTCGAACCACAGTGTGTCGGGATTGTTGGGGCCTGCCGCACGCCGTTCAAGATCGAATGCTTTTTGTCCTGCCGCGATGGCATCCTTGGTGCGGCCCGCGCTCGCCAGCACGTTGGCGATGTTGTTGTAGCCTTCGTAGGTTCCTTCAAACGTTTCCCCACGTGTCGCCACATTGTACGCCAGCGCCGCGCGAAGATAGGGAAGCGCGTCGTCATAGCGCTTCAGGCTGGCATAGGCGCGACCGATCTGGTTGGTGGCGCGCGCGGTCAACTCGGTCTCATGACCTGAGATTTTCAGCGACACACGACGGATATCCTGCAGGATTGCGATGGCTTGGGGAATCTGGCCTGCATCAATCAATATTTCGGCAAACTGAAAGCGGCGCTCCTGCACGAGGGGATGTTCGGCGCCGTACAACTGCGCCGAGAGAGAAACAGCTTCGCGTGCCATCGGCACGGCTTCGGCGGTCAGTTCATTGTTGGCGAGGTGAAAGGCCAAATCCGACTGGATGCGAAGCGTGAAGGCGTCGCGCGGGCCCAACAGTTTGCGCGCATCCGCGAGCACGGGACGCAGCGATTTTATACAGTCCGTGCCGCTCTGCGCGTCACATCCGGTAATCGTTTCGGCATAATGGCCGTGCAGGCGCGTGGCACCGTCCGTCGAACCGGCCGCCAGGATGTCCTGCCCGATGCGGTGCAGGCCGTCATGGTTCACCTCGCGCTCGTAGAGATCGGCGAGAGCGATACGAATGGCCTGGGTTTCCGGCGCTGCATCGCCCAAGGCTGCGCGGCGGCGCTGCAGGGCGGCTTTGAGCAGCGCTTCGGCGTGTTTGGGATCGGCGAGGCCGGAATAGACTTGACCCAGCGCCATCTCGATCGCCGCGCGGTCCAGTCCGCCGTTCGGGAAATGCTTGTCGAGGTTCGCCGATGCGGTGCCGAGAACCTCCTTCACCTTTATATCGGGGTTGCCGGCGAGAAGCGGATTGGCCGATGACAACAGATCGTCGGTGAGGAAGCTTGTCACCGCGCGTTCCTGCGCGGCCGATGCCTCCGCGCGCGTCTGCGCCTGTTGCGCGCGCAGGAACAGCCAGGTGCTTGCCGAAAGACCGGTGGCGAGCGCCACGATCAGCGCGATGATCGGGATACGGCGCGCGCGAGCGCGGTCCAGCGCAATGCGCTGCTTTGCGAACTCCGCCTGCCTTTCCGCCTCGCGCAAGGCCTTGACGTGACGCTGATCCAGATGGCGAAGCCGCCGGGCGAATTCTGCCGCGTCGCCGACCCGTTTCGCAGGATCGCGGTCCGCCGCGATCGCGATATCGGATTGCAGGAGCTTGTCTTCGACTAGCGTTTCCCAACCAGGCGCAAGCGGCCGGCGAAAATCGCCTGTGACGAGTTGGAACAGCAAAACACCGAGCGCGTAGAGGTCCGCCTGCACCGTCGCTGCTGCACCCTCAAGCAGTTCCGGCGCGCGATAGAGCGCGGTGCCGCTTGTGGTCTCGGGGCCGGTGACCGGTCCGTCGAAGCCGGTGATGCCGAGGGCGGCGAACCGGCTGAGATCGAGCGCACGGCCACTGCCGAAATCCGTCAGCACAATTCCCGGGCGGGCGGCGCTGTCGACGCGGATCAGGATATTCGCCGGTTTGAGATCCTTGTGAAGCACGCCCATGCCATGGGCGGCGGAAAGCGCGTCGGCAATTTCGGCGGCGAGTTCGATGCGCGTCTGGAGCGGCACAGCGGCGATGCCGCCCTGCGCCGCGCACCACTCCGCCAGATTTCCCTCCGGCCAATAGGCGGTCTCGATGAAGTAGGGGTCTTCGGTGAAATTCCAGTCGAGAATCCGGTTGAGATCATTGCGCGGCCCGAGCCCTTCGCGCAGCAGACGGCCGAGCGCCACTTCACGGCGCAGCGCGACGAGGCCGCCATCCTGCGAAGAGAATTTGAACACGCGCTGCTCGTCCGTGCCGGCGCGCTCGCCAAGCCACGCATCGCCGAAACCGCCGGCGCCCAGCTTGCGGACCAGGACCCAGCCTGGACGATGCGGAACCTGGTCGCCGGCAGACAGCGCTACCCTGGGCGAGAGAACGATCGCCCGCGCCTCGACCTCCTGCACCGTCACCGGCTCCGCGAAGCGATAGCCGAAGCCGTGCGCGGTGCGGATGATCGTGTGGTCGTTGTCGGACATAGCGCTGCGCAGACGCGCGACGCATTTGGTCAGGCTGGCTTCGGAGATATCGCGGTCCGGCCACAGGGCGTCGAGAATCTCGTCTTTCGTGACGACCTCGCCGGCATGCTCCAGCAGCAGGGCAAGGAGTTCCAACGGACGGCGTTCGAGGTCCACCTCCGCGCCGGCGACGCTCAGCGTGAGCGCCTGCTCGTCGAATGCGGCGTTGCCGAAACGCCACAAGCGGGATCGCCGCGGTGATTTAACGTCCATCCGCAGCGACTTTTTCTCTTGGGCCGCGGATTTCTTCGAGAATTCGGAATTCCGTCAGGACTTGCATCCCCGCTCATGTCCCTCTGCCGGCCGTCAATCAGCCGGGATGGAGATATTCTAATGCCCCAACGACATCGTTTCACCCTTCACGCTGCCGGCGCAATGGCCGGATTCGCCGTGGTGCTCGCCGGCCCTGTCCTGGCGAAAAGCGGCCTCGAGACGATCTACCAGTCTACCAGCGGCGGCGACTATCTGATCGGGACACACGCCAATGCAGACGGCACGGTGTTCGTTGTCAGCACTGTCGGCCCGCATGGCAGGGGTCAGATCCTGCTCCTGACGCCGTCCGGAAATGCCTACACCCCCTCGACGATCAAGGCCTTCGCCTGTGATAGCGACGGTGGCAGCCCAAGCGGATCTTTGGTCGCCGACACGGCCGGAAATGTCTGGGGCATGACCCAGGATTGCGGCGCAAACGACAGCCGCCAGGGGACCTTGTTTGAACTGTCCAAGCTGAGCGGCAGTTGGACCTTCAAGACCGTCGTTCAGATGCCGCAGGGCATCGGCCAAGAAGGTATCGCCGGTTCGGGATATGGCAAGGTGGCCTTCGACAAGAAGGGCAATCTCTTCGGGCTGGCCGTGCTTGGCTGCGACGACGCCAATGGCTGCGGAAAAATATTCGAGGTTCCCGCCGCGGTTCTGGACGGCAGCAAGCCGAAAGGAAAAGTGCGCATCCTCTACAATTTTCCCAAGGACAGTGGTCAGCCCGAAGGGTTGGTTCGTGACAGAAACGGCAATCTGTTCGGCGTCGAGTACGCGGGCGGTGCGCCGCACCTGGGCGCCGTCTGGGAAGTAAGCCCGCCGGCAACCAAAAACGGCGCCTGGACCGGCAGCAACATCCACCAGTTCTGCACGACACAGACGACCGGTAGTTGCGACGACGGCTATGGCCCGTTGGGGATTCCGGCACTGGACGGCAAGGGCGATCTGTTCGGCACAACGAAGTACGATGGAGGATCGCACACCGGAAATGGCACGGTCTGGACTCTCGTCCCGCCGTCAGATGGCGGCGATTGGGTCTTCGGAGAGGTGCATACGTTCCGGGACCCGCAGGGCGGCCAATGCACGCCAACCACGGATTACGGGCTGTATCGTCCGGGCTACGACACGGTTCTGGATAAGAAGGGGCAGATCCTTACGTTCATGGAGCAGGGCGGATTCTTCGATCCCTGTGGCGCCAGTCAATCGGCGATCTATGGTGGGCTGGTCTCCATTTCACCGGTCAGCGGCGCCGACACGATCGTGAACAACCAGTTCGCGGTGCAGCAGCACCTGTCGGGCCCGCATACGATTTTCAGCAGTCCCTCCTTGCTGGGCAGCACCGTGTTCGGCACGAGCGTGCAGTATTACGACGCCGGCAGCGACGTCTATTCCGCGGGCGTCGTTTTCAAGATCACACCCTAGACACTGATTGAAAGAGAAGCGCTGTCGCGGCGGCGCTTCTCTTTCGCCCTATGAACCAACCAACGGGATGGAGATCCACAATGACGCAACGACACGGTTTTATCTTCGCCGGCGCAATGACGCTCACGGCCGTTCTGCTTTCAGGTACCGCCGATGCCAAAAATGGCCTTGAGACGATCTATCAATCCACCGCCCCTGGCGACTATCTGACCGGGACGCATGCCAATGCCGACGGAACGGTGTTCGTCGTGACCTCCGTCGGCCCGAACGGCAGCGGCCAGATCTTGCTGCTGACGCCGAGCGGCAAAACCTACACGCCTTCGCTCATCAAGGCGTTCGCTTGCGATATCGACGGCGGACATCCGAGTGAAGCGCTGGTGGCCGACGCGGCCGGGAACGTTTGGGGCATGGGCAATGGCTGCGGCGGCAGCTCCGATGCCGATCCCCAAGGCACGCTCTTCGAATTAGTGAAGCCGCAAACCGGCGGCAACTGGACGTTCAAGATTGTGGCGCAGATGCCGGCCAGCATCGGGAATATCGATATCTCCGGTTCCGGATACCGCAGCGTCGTGTTCGACAAGGCGGGTAACCTGTACGGCCTGGCCACACTTGGTTGCGTCGCAGAGGATGGTTGCGGCAAGATTTTCAAGGTTCCGGCAGCCGTGCTGGACGGCTCAAAGCCGAAGGGAAAAGTGAATATCCTCTACACTTTCCCCACAACGTCCAGCCAGCCCAATGGCATGGTGCGGGACAAGAAAGGCAATCTCTTCGGTGTCGAATATGCCGGCGGCGATACGCAGCATCTGGGCGCCGTGTGGGAGGTGAGCCCACCCGCCACCAAGGGTGGCGCATGGACCGGCGTGAACATTCATGAGTTCTGCCTGACGCAAAACAGCGGCAGCTGCGACGATGGTTATGGCCCGACGGGTATGCCCGCGATCGACGGCAAGGGCGATCTTTTCGGCACTACCGAATATGACGGCGGATCGCACACCGGAAACGGCACGGTCTGGACTCTGGTGCCGCCCAGCGGCGGCGACTGGACCTTTGGCGAGACGCACGTTTTTCGCGATCCGCAAGGTGGCCAATGTTCGCCAACCACGGATTACGGCCTCTATCATCCGCAATACAACACGCTGCTCGACAAGAAGGGGCAGATACTCACGTTCATGGAGGCCGGCGGGTTCTTCAATCCCTGCGGAGACTTTCAGTCGACCATCCATGGAGCACTGGTATCGACGTCTCCCGTCAGCGGCGGCGACGCGATCGTGAACAATCAGTTCGCGGTGCAACAGCACGTATCGGGGCCGTATACGATCTTCAGCAGCCCTTCGCTGATGGGCAACACCGTGTTTGGCACGAGCGCGCAGTATTACGACGCCGGCAGCGACACCTATTCCGCGGGCGTCGTGTTCAAGATCACGCGATAGAGCGCGGACGCTTTTTCAATCCGGCACGCGGCGTGGACGATCGCGTGCCGGCGCCTTCACCAAAATCGAAAAGGGTCGCAGCCATGCACGCCACACGAACGATTTGCGCCGGCATTCTGTCGGTGATTTGCCTTGGCCCGATCTCGCAAGCCAACGCCAGGGCGGCCGACCCGGAAATATTGACGATCGTCGATAACCCCGAAGGCGGCCAGTACGTTTATGGAGGATTGCCCGGCAAGCGATCGGTCTCGGACGCACTGGTATTCATGCTGAAGCAGGTTCACGGTCATTTCGGGAACAAGCCGCAGGTCGGCAAGTTCTTTCAGTCGCGCGGCAACGGCTCCATCGCGACATTCTTTTCGGTGGTTGCAAAGTACCAGGGCAACAAGGCGCTATCCGGCCTGCTCATTGTCTCGCACGCACAGGACAACACGGCCTCGGCTGCCGTCCTCATCGATGACGCATCGCGCTTCGCCACCACCGAGCCGAAGATGCTGAGAGCGCTCTCGGCGGTCTGGCACCCGGCAGGGAGCACATCCGGATCGGGCAAGTCGGCATCGGCGCCGGCCGCAACCCTGCCGGGGCGCGTGTCTGAAGTCACCGGCGGCGACCACAGCGCGATGATCGATCTTCCCGCGAACTGGCGCCTCACCGGCGTCTCGGCGGGATCGCTGACCGCTATCGGTCCCAATGACGAGCGGGTCAGCCTCGGACTCATCTATCAGAACCTGCCATTTTACATCCAGGGCGACCTCTTCGCGGCTTTTGTGAATGCCAACAATCTGGTGCGCCAGCGCAACGGAATGCCGGCTGCCACTTACGATGTCATCAGCGCAACCGATCTTCCCGGACAGGCAATACAGGTTATCTACAACGTCGATCTTCATGACGGCATCGGTCTGCGCAAGGGAAGCGCACGGGTCGGTTTTCTGGGGCCGCACGCCATAGCGGTGAGCGCATCGAACATTCCCTCCCGTTTCGCCGATCGGGAAAACGCCATGCTGTTGGATATCATTCATTCCTATCGCCAGAACAACGCGGTGATCGCGCGCGAGGGTGCGGCCGATCTCGCCCGCATCCAGGGCGAAGCCGACCGCGCCGCGGCGCAAGCGGCCGCCCTCAACCAGCGCCGCGAAGCGAACGCCGCCGCGTTCGACCAGCACATGGGCGACGTGGACCGTTCGCATAGCAGCTTCGATCAGCACATGGACGACATCGACCGCGGCAGCAAGATGACCCAAGACTACATCCTGGATCGCTCGGTCGTGCGCGACAACGACTTGAACGAGCGCGGGACGGTGAACAACAGCTACGCGGACTCCCTCGTTCGGGCAAACCCCGACCGGTTTGAACTCGTGGGCAACCAGGACCTGATCAGGGGCAAGGATTACTAGCGGACGTCCGCGTATTGAGTGCCGTCGTGGCAGTCTGAAGCGCCGCGCCTGCCGTTCCGCTAAGAGCGCAGCCAGGCGTCGAGCCAAAACAGCACGACAAACGACATAACCGACAGGGCCACGAACAACCCGACCAGGCGCCACGAGTCGGAAACCGATCCCGACCTGGGGCGTTTGAGCGGTTTTCGGAGGGCGGCGGCCTTCTGCGATGGGTGTATCGCACCAAGGCGGGACAAATCGAGGCTCATGGCACGGCCTTGGTGGAGATTGCACACGCTCCAAGCAATCCTCATACCGGCGCGGAGCCGTCTAAAACATCGTCTCGTATCCCAGCGCTCGCAGCAGCGGGCCTGCGACTGCTTCGAACCGGCGTTGTTCGGCGAGCGGCATTTCCGTGCGCCAGCGGCCGATGCGGGCGGTGTCGGGCGGCGTCGCGGCGCGGGCGTAGATAGCGCGGAACGCGTCGATATCGGTTGGCGTACCTTGTCTGCCGAAAGGGCGCGTGTATTCCGCGAGTCGCGTGGTGGCCGCGTCGTGATAGGCGAGCATCGCCGGATCGAATGGAAGCGCGATGTAATTGCAGATCTCACGCAGCACGCGTTCCGGCTCCGACACCAGTGCCTCGTAACGTACTTCGAGATAGTGCGGGAGGTTCTGCGCCTGTTGGCGCGCAGCGGTGATGCGCCCGACCCAGAACTGTGCGAGGTCCGCGAAGTCGTTTCCCGGTCCGAACCAGAGTCCCTGAAACGACAACGCGTTGTCGCGGCCGTCTCGGATGATGTGGATGAAGCGCGCCTCGGGGAGGAGATCCTGCAGCGCCGTCATGATGTTCAGATAGATGCCGGTCTTGTCGCCCCAGTGCGCCTTGCCAACCCGGCTCGCATAAAGGCGATAGAAACAGCGCGTGGCATCGGCGAGCGAGAAGGTCTCCAGCCCATCGAGTGAGGCGCGCAACTCTGCAGGCTCCAGCGCCATGTTCGCCCAGGTCTCGGCAGCGGTCACACGTTCGAGAAATTCGTCTTTCGAGAGCGGCGGCTGTTTCAAGAGGGGACTGAGAAAATGCGTCTCGCCGGGAATGGCCAGTTGAGGATGCGCATCCAGCATCAGGCGCAGCAGGGTCGTGCCTGATCGCGCGACACCGACAATGAACGGTGCTGGAGGAAAATTCATTGGGTTGCCGGCCTGCTTGTGGACGATCCGCGGACTGATATTCTCACCGCTTCTCACCCGGTGCCAAGATGGCCGCGCACACTCAGAAGATCATCTGGCAATACTGGGAAACGCGAGACTTCAAGCCCCGATATATCGACGGTCTGCTTGAAATAGCCAGGCGTGTCGGCGGTGTGGAGATCGTGCTCGTCACGCCCGAAAATCTCGGCGCCTATCTCCCGAATCTGGAGGATGCGATTCACGGCATCGCCAATCTGGCGCACAAGGCTGACATGATCCGCACCCGGCTTGTCAAACGCCACGGCGGCATGTGGCTGGATTCGGATGCCATCGTATTGCGCGATCTGAACGGGTTCTTCGATCTGCTCGAAGAGCACGAGTTCGTGGGCTTCAACAATGGATGCCGGCTGGCGAGCGAACGGCCATGGGTGCGCGTGTGCTGCTTTCTTTCCCGCCCCGAGGGAACGATTATCAGCGAGTGGGTCCGAAGACAGCACGCGAAGCTAGAGCAGACGAAATTTCGCTGGAGCGAGATCGGTGCCGAGATGCTGAACGCGGTCTGCCTCGAGCACAGGGACCGCGCGAAGATATTGCCGTTCGAGAGAATCTCCCCGTTCGCCGCGAAGGCGGTGGACGCCTTCATGCTGAAGGACGACAAGCGCGCACAACAGATTGTTGAGGAATGCACCATGGTCATGCTATCGAATGCATCGCTTCAGAAGAAGAACATCCCGTTGCATGAGCAAACGGTGGACGAGATTTCGGCCGGCGATACGCTGATTGCGCGGATCATGCGGGAGGCGTTGGCGCGATGACCGAAGACGATCTGGTCGAGGTCCAGTCGGTCCACGGGCCGATGCTGGCATTCAAAGACGATTTCATCACAAGGCAGATTCTGCGGTTTGGCGCCCACACAAGGACCGAAATCGCGTTTCTTGCGAGCGTTGTCGAACCGGGCGATGCGGTGTTCGACCTCGGTGCGCACATCGGCACCTATGCAATTCCGCTGGCGCGCAAGACCGGTTCGGAAGGCATGCTTCTCGCCGTCGAAGCCACGCAGCGGACCTTCTCAGTCCTTGAACGCAATCTCTCCGGTGCCGGGCTTGGGGCAAAGATCACAGCGGTGAATGCGCTCATCGCGCGCCCGGGGCAGTCCTACAAAGCTCTCACGCCGGAAGGAAATACGGGAGGGACCTATTACGTGATGGCGACCGAGGATGCCGACCCCGTGGCCGTCGTGACCCTCGACGAACTGTGCCGGCGCTATTTCGTACCGCGCGTCATCAAAATCGATATTGAAGGCGGCGAACTGTCAGCCTTCGCCGAGTCGAGTGTCCTTCAATCCGTGCGACCCATCGTCTACGCCGAAATAAACAGGAAGAAGCTCGAGCTTCAGGGCGCTTCGAGTGCCGCGATGGAGACGCTGTTCCGTGGCGCCGGTTACAGGCTGTTCCAAAACATCGGTGAGCGGAACGCTACGTACGACGATTTTGTGGTTGTGGAGCTCGATGCTTTTCCGACGAACAAGAACAATTTCGATGTGCTTGCGATTCACAGCGAAGATCCGCGGCTCGACGAGTTCTTGAGCGCGGAGGCTTTGTGAGCGTCAGAGGCTGTCCACCAGCTTGAACCACATCAGCGCCGCGCTCACGAGCGGCTTGCGCAGGAGCGAGCCGCCGGGGAAGGGCAGGGCCGGCACGCGCGCGAACACGTCGAAGCGTTCGGTGTTGTCCATCGCGGCCTCGGCAAGCAGCCTGCCGCCCAATGTGGCGAGCGCTACACCCTGGCCCGAATAGCCATGCGCGAACAGGACGCGGTCCGACAGCCGCCCGAAATGCGGCATGCGGGTCCGCGTGATCCCGACCCTACCGCTCCAGGCATATTCGATCGGCACGCCCGCAAGTGCGGGATAGACATGCAGCATGCGCGGGCGCACGAGGGCGGCGATATCGCTCGGGATGCTCCAATAGCTCTCGCGGCCTGCGAACAGCATCCTGCGGTCGGCACTCTTGCGGTAATAATCGAGCACGTGGCGCGTGTCGGCGACGGCCGCATCGCAGGGAAGCACCGCGCGATATTGTTCCTCGCTCAGTGGCGCAGTCGCAGCGATGAAGCTTTCGACATGGCCGATGTACTTTGCAAGTCGCGGCGCGATCTCGCCACTGAACGCGTCGGTCGCTAGCAGGACGCGATTGGCGACGACGATGCCGTGAGCGGTGCGGATGTTGGCCGCCGCGCGGTCCTCATCGAACGCGATCACACGCGAATGTTCGTGAAGCAGAGCGCCAGCGCCTTCCGCGGCCGCCGCGATTCCGCGTGCGTAGTCGAGCGGGTGCAGATGCCCGCCACCGGAATCGAAACGCGCTGCGGGATAGATCGTCGTGCCGAGTTGTTGGGCGGTCTCAGCGCGATCCATCATCCGCGCGAGTCCGTAATCGTAGACACTCGCAAGATGCTCCGTGTCCTCGGCGAGCGCGTGCGCGGCCGCTTCGTCGTGCGCCGCGATGACAAGACCGTCTTTCAGCGCGCAATCGATCGCGTGGTCGTGGACCAGCGCGCGGACGGTCGCTTTGGCCTCCTCGCACAGATCCCACAGGGCGCGCGCATGGTCCTTCCCGAGCCAGGTTTCGAGTTCGGCCTGGTCCTTGCGGTGGCCGGTGTGGATCTGCCCTCCGTTGCGCCCCGACGCCGCGAAGCCGATGGTTTCGGCCTCAAGCAGGACGGTCTTCACGCCCGCCTTCGCCAGATGCAGTGCGGCGGAAAGTCCCGTGTAGCCGCCGCCGATCACGCACACATCGGCGGTCACCGTACCGATGAGGGCAGGGCGCTCCAGCGCTGCTTCAGCGCTGGCGGCATAGTAGCCCTGGGGCAGGGTTTGCGCGGTCATAACCATGCCATCGCGCGGGTTTCTTCGCCCGTCAAGACCGATCTTGACCCGGCCTTTGGCCCATGCGACGTCAAACCATCCGCACAGGAGACCTCCCGTTGACCCGTAGTGAAATCTGGCGCCTCGAAAAGTATCTGCGCAATCTGTTCCGCCTCGACACCATCACCGTGGTCGAGCGGCCCAAGCAGGACGATTCCGTCGAGGTCCACGTCAACGGCGAGTTCATCGGCGTCGTCTTCAAGGACGTCGAGGATGGCGAGACGTCCTATGCCTTCAATATGGCGATCCTGGAAATGGATCTGCCGGAAGCGCCCGCGTCGCGCGCAGGCTGAACTTGCCGGGCGGGGCGCCGGCGACGTTCTGGCGCCCGCGTTCTCCATACGCGCGTGGAGTTATCGGCGCGACGGCAATCTGGACGCTGACATCTTTGGGGCTGTGTAGCTGGGCTCATCCGGCTCTCCTCGTCGTCGACGGAACTATTCCCTGCGCAGCCGGTGCCGCGCTTGGCACTTATTTGCTGCTGCGTTCGCTTCGCTTCGCTGCAATCGCCGGGCTCATCTGCGCCGGTGCGATGGTGTCTTCATGCGGAACGCTCACGGTTCTCGGCTGGCTTCTGCCGCACGCGCGGTCCGGCGCAATCTGGAATTTTTCCGGCCATCCCGGCGATCTGCCTTTTGCGATCTTCATGGACGGCTTGGTCGCGGCGGGATTGCTACTTTGGCAACTGCAGCGCGCGGCGGCCGAGGTTTCCGCAGGTGCTGCGCCGGACGTTGCCGCACATAAAGCTCGCGATGCAACGCTTGGATTGGGCGTTGCATCGCTCCTGTGCGTGACAGTCCCCGTGCTGTTACCGCTGCACCGCGAGTTTCGCCATCTCGAATTCTATTCCGCGTCCTCGCTCGAGGCGTCCGCGATTGCGGCCATTCTCAGCGCAGTGATCGTGATGTGGCTCTGTTTTGTGGTGATGCCGCTTCTCGTCGCTGGAAACGGTTTTTCCGAACAGGCGATTGTGAAAATCAACCGGCGTCAGGAAAGATTTCAGCGCGCGCTTGTGCCGCTGGAAGTTCCGTTGGAATCGCGCTGGTCGCTTTCGATAACTGGAATCGCCGCTGTCTTGTTCGCCCTCATATCGCTCGATCGCGTGCACGCGTCCGGCGGCAGCATGGTTCTTGCGGTGCCACAGATATGGAATGCACAGGCGGTCACTTTCTATGGAACGCTTCTCGCAATACTGATCATCGGCCTTGTGTGGACGAGATCGTGGCGGAAAGCGCTTAGCAGTGCGATAGCCGCCATCTACTGTGCAACGTTTGCTGCATGGTTCGCATTGCGCACCCAGCTCGTCCCGGCGGTTGACGCGGTCTTGTTCGATTATTTTCCAATTCTGGCATGGGAGATGGCGGCGGTGGGAAGTGCTGCCATTGCAGCCATGGTCTTTCTGGTCGGTTCGGCGAGCATGCCCAGCGCCCAGGGTGGCAAGGACGCGCAACACACGATGTCCGGTGCTCTTGCCGAATCCGCGGGCACAGTCATCTGCATCGCCGTGGCCGCAATGCTGGCGAGCGCACTCGCGTTCACCATGCCCGGCATCATTCTCTCGATTGCAAGTGTTCTTGCCGCGCTCGTGCTGTTCCCGTGTTTTTACGTCGCGGTGAATGCTCTGCTTCCGCGCTATCGCAGTGCGGAAGAGGTGTTCGGACGCGAGTAGCTACTTCCCCGGCGGCTTCTCGAACGTGACGATCATCTTGTCGATAGCGGTGGCGATCTCGCGCCAGTGGTTGAGCTTCATGCGCTTGAAACGGTAGGACAATGCCACGCCGCGCGCGATACGCACGTCACGCAGGCAACTGGGGTTCGGCACATCCGGCGCGGCCCGCACGCAACGCATCACAACGGGTTCGCCGTTGTTTTCGCCGACCAGCAGATCCTCCGCTCGATAGCCGGAATCGTCGCGGAACGCGTAGCGCGTGAGCCCAAACGGCGCTTCCGTGCCCTTTGGGTCCACGATATAGGCGGAATAGATTCTTTTGAGCCTTTCGGCTTCGCTCAGGTTGATCGCGTCGCCGCGGATCGTGACGTGAACGACGCGCGAGGTCGGCCCGTCTTCGGCAAACGTCGAGGCGTTCCAGTTGGACCAGCCCACGAGGTCCGGCATCAGCGCGAAGAGCGCGATTTCCCGGCGCGCGCCGCCGGCCCTTGTCGTCGCGAATTTGGTGTAGTTCGCCGGTATCCAGAGGTTAAGGCCGCCGATTTTGACGGCGACCGGATCGGTGTCCGATGTCGGCGATACCTGTTCGCTGAAAAGCGGCGGTGGCGTCGGTACCAAGTAATAAAGCAGGAAAAAGACCGACAGCACGAACAGCACAACGAGCGCCGCGAGCGGGATCAGCCATCCCGAATGCTTGCGGATCGTACTGTCGGCATCGTCCGTACGACTCATGGGTGTCCGAAAATCGGGTCGACTCGCGTATTGAGCGTACGAGCGTAGCAGCCACGCATGACCCATTTTGGCGTCAGTTGCGCGCACCCGGAGGAATTTCCCAGACGGATGCAGAGAAACACCACCGGCGCCTCAATTCGGGACAGCCAGGCCGGCTGGAACCCACAATGGCACGGGAAAAGCCGCGCCGGCCCGCATAGGCCGGGCATGGCCTCTGCATCGACTGGCCGGTCGTCGACAGGGTTTGGCCGGATGCACGCCGGATTTGGCAAGGATTTGATGGTGGTGCTATTCGCCACCACGGCCGGATTCACGGCTTCGGGTATCCTTGCCAACCTTTATCGCCTGATCGTGGGCGACAAGCCGCAATCTTCCAGCGGACAAACAATTTACGTCGCCCTCATGGTCTTCGCGGGCCCGAGCGTTCTTCTGGAGAACGCCGCCAGCGCCTTCAAAGCCAAGTCTTGCTCGCGCACAGCCTTCTGGCTCGCAGCCGCTATCGCCGGCTATTGGAGTTTCGCCATCGGCCTGCTCGTGATGAACTTGAGCCTCGCGCTGTGAGCCTTTAGAGCACCGTCAACATTCCGGCCACCAAGGGGTGGCGCACGATGTCGGCGTCGCCCAGACGGACGACCGCGATTTCGGGCACGCGCTCCAGCCGCTCCGCGATATCGCCCAGGCCTGACATGCCCTTGAGCAGGTCGGTCTGGTCAGGATCGCCGGTCAGTACCATCGTCGAGCGCCAGCCGAGCCGCGTGAGCAGCATCTTGAGCTGACCGTAGGTGCAGTTCTGCGCTTCGTCGATGACGATGAAGCAGTCGTTGAGCGTTCGCCCGCGCATATAGGCGACCGGCGCGATCTCGATCGTGCCTTCTGCCACCAGCGACTTCAGCCGTTTGGTGCCGAGCCGTTCGGTCAGCGCGTCGTAGAGCGGGCGCAGATAAGGTGCGAGCTTCTCTTCCAACGCGCCGGGCAGGAAGCCCAAGCTCTCGCCGGCTTCCACGGCGGGACGCGAGAGCACGATACGGCTTGCGCGCCCGCCTTCCAGCGCTTCGACGGCTTTGGCGATGGCGAGATAGGTCTTGCCGGTTCCGGCCGGTCCGAGCGCCACGACGACGGAGCGTTCGTTGATCGCATCCATGAGTCGTTGCTGTATCGGGCTCATCGCCCGCACGTTCTTCACATACTTTCGGTCGCGTGCGTCTATATCGCGATTGTGATCGTGCGGACTCCAGCCGCGATCGGGTGGGAAGAGGGGATGAACGGTGGCCGGCTCGTGATACTGCAACTCGCGGGCTTTGTGCCGCGCGGAACGCTTTGCCATGGATGCTCCCTGGTCACGATGAAACACGATGAGAAGGAGATGTGCGGAAGGGCGCGTGATGCTTTGAAGGGCTTGTCGCCCTTGGCTCTCTGGAATGGCAACGTCCAACGCTGCACTCAGGCCCCCGGCCGCGAATCAGTCGGCTGAATTGAGAGTAACGCGTTTTATGCGACGCTTGAGTGAAATTTGCGGTCCGCGCATTTCGCGCACAAAATGTTCACAGACAGAACGAGGTTTCAGCCATGCCGATTTATGAACTCGATGGCGCGCGTCCTGAGTTGCCCGAAGACGGTTCGTACTGGATCGCACCGAACGCCGTGCTGATCGGACGCGTGCGGTTGAAGAAGAATGCGAGCGTGTGGTTCGGCGCGGTGCTGCGCGGCGACAATGACTGGATCGAAATCGGAGAGAATTCGAACATCCAGGACAATTCCGTCTGTCACACCGATCCCGGCTTACCGGTCACCATCGGGGCGAATGTCACCGTCGGCCACAAGGTCATTCTTCACTCCACGACGGTTGGAGACAATTCTCTCATTGGCATGGGATCGACGCTGCTCAATCGTTCCAGGATCGGGAGTCATTGCCTGATCGGCGCCAACACGCTGATTTCCGAAGGCAAGGAGTTTGCCGACGGTTCGCTCGTCGTGGGCGCGCCCGGCCGCGTCGTGCGGGCGCTCAGGGAGGCGGAACACGCGATCTTCAAGATTTCTTCCCAGACCTATGTCCACAATTACAGGCGCTTCAAGGATGGCCTGAAACGGCTGGATTGACGCGCGCTGGAACTTTCGCGGTGGGCCGACGTTGGTCTACGGCGAAACAAGTTCTGGAACAGCGTCATGACGAAAGAGAAGAGTGGCCTCGAAGGCGAGGGCAGCTACACCGCCACGGAAAACTTCGACAAGAAGCAGCGGGATTTCGTAGCCGAGCATAAGGCGGACATCCCCAAGATGGGCAAGGACGCCGAGGACGCGCTGGAAGGTCCGGAAGGCGACGCCCTTCGCAAAGCCGAAGAAGAAGCCAAAGCCAAGGCGCGCAAGTGACGGCGTTTCTGGTGATTGTCGGACTGGTGCCGGCGGTACACGCCGTTCGCGCGACAATCTGGTCGACGCGGGTGCGCTGGCGCAGCTAGAAACTAACCGACGGCCCTTCGCGGTGCGATATCCGGCAGTCTCTGCCAGATGCGGCGGATGCGTGAATCCACTTCAGGCCCGAAATTAAACCACGCCGCCTTGTCATGCGTCGCATCGGCGACGAACAGCATGTCGAGCTTGCCGAGCTTCTGAACCAGGGTCTGGCGGATGACGTTGATCGGCATCTCGCTGGAGAGCAGCCATGCCTGCGGCATGATGGCGACTGCGGGACCGAGATTGAAGATCTCTTCCTCAACTCCGGAAATGGACCGAGATTTCATGTCCGCCATGATGAGGTAGTGCGAAAGCTCTCCGGGTGTATCGCCTTCATTGCGTCCAAAGGTCGGATGAACCTCTTCGTTGCCTTCCGCGGTGAAGAACTGAACCGGACGGGTTGCGGGCGCGGGAGTAGGCGCGGGGGCAGGTGTCGCCGGACGGAAGAATGCCGACAGGATCGGATCGTCGCTTGCGCTGTGAAACTGGTTCTCGTCGCCGCGCGCGACAAGCGACTGCGGCGCCAGGCGGCCTTCCGCAGCGAAAAGCTGCATTTGCGACGCCGTATAGGGTCCGTAATTGCGTCCGTTGACGCTGATGGTCCAATTGTCCGACATCGGTCTCACACACTCGCTCGGCTGCGACAATAGACTGGAAATGGTTACCCAACCCTTGATGCTGGTCACGCCCAGGGCCAAGTTGAGCCCGTTTTCAGGAGAATTTCATGACGACGTACCGGTTTTGCACCGTAGCCCGCGAAGGGCATCTCACCACCGTCACGCTCAACCGCCCGGAAGTGCTCAACGCCCTGCACGGCGATGCGCATGACGAGCTGGATGCGGTGTTCGACGATTTCGCAGCCGATCCCGAGCAATGGGTGGGCATCGTGACGGGCGCGGGCGAACGCGCCTTCAGCGCCGGAAACGATCTCAAGGTCACCGCGGCCGGCGGACGCAAGCCGCTTCCACCCGGCGGGTTCGGGGGGCTCACGCTTCGGTTCGATCTCGACAAGCCGCTGATCGCCGCTGTGAACGGCGTCGCAATGGGAGGCGGCTTCGAGATCGCGCTCGCCTGCGACATCATCGTGGCCGCCGACAATGCCGTGTTCGCCTTGCCGGAGCCGCGCGTCGGCCTGGCGGCCCTTGCGGGCGGGCTGCACCGGCTGCCCCGCGAGATCGGCACCAAGCAGGCGCTGGGCATGATCCTTACCGGCCGGCGTGTCAGCGCCGACGAGGGCAAGGCACTCGGGTTCGTGAACGACGTGGTGCCGGTGGCGGAGCTGATGGCGACCGCACATCGCTGGGCAGACCAGATCATGGAAGCGAGTCCGATGTCGGTGCGCGCCTCGAAGCAGGCGGTCACGCGCGGGCTCGCCGAACCGACGCTGGAAGATGCACTCCGCAAGCAATGGGACTATCCGGCGGTTAGGGCGCTGTTCAAAAGCGACGACTTCCGTGAGGGCCCCAAAGCCTTCGCCGAGAAGCGCAAGCCCGAATGGAGCGGGAAGTAGCGTCCTCCCCTGCGAAGCGGGGGGAGGGGGACCGCGAAGCGGTGGAGGGGGCCCCCTCCGTCTGCGCCGCTGTCGCGGCGCATCCACCTCCCCCGTGAACGGGGGAGGATTAGAACAGCCCCTCGATCTGGCCGTCGGCGTCGATGCGGATGCGGTAGGCGGCGGGTTCGCGCGGCAGGCCTGGCATCGTCATGATGTCGCCGCAGATCGCCACCACGAAGCCCGCGCCGGCCGAGAGCCGCACATCGCGGACCGGCAGGGTGTGACCGGTGGGTGCGCCGCGCTTGTCGGGATCGGCGCTGAAGCTGTACTGCGTCTTTGCCATGCAGATCGGCAGATGGCCAAAGCCGTCGGTTTCGTATTGCTTCAGCTTCTTCATCGCTTCCGGCGCAAACGACACGTCGCCGGCGCGATAGATTTCCTTCGCGATGGTGCGGATCTTGTCGGCGAGCGGCGCCTCGACCGGATAAAGCGGCTTGAAGCTGCTTGGCTCTTCGACCAGCCGCACGATATCGCGCGCGAGATCCTGCGCGCCTTTCCCACCGTCGGCCCAGTGGCGGCATAGATGGGCATGCACGCCGACCGTGCGGCAGCCTTCGGCGATCGCATCGGTCTCCGCTTTGGTATCGGCGGTGAAATGGTTGATGGCCACCGTCACCGGCACGCCGAACTTGCGCACATTCTCGATGTGGCGCAGCAGGTTCGCCATTCCCGCCTGGACGGCCTCGACGTTCTCCTTGCCAAGGTCGTTCTTGCCGACGCCGCCATGCATCTTGAGCGCGCGCACCGTGGCCACGATCACCGCCGCCGAAGGCGTGAGGCCGGACTGGCGGCACTTGATGTCGAAGAACTTCTCCGCGCCCAGATCGGCGCCGAACCCGGCTTCGGTCACGACGTAATCCGCAAGCTTGAGCGCCGTGCGCGTCGCGATCACCGAGTTGCAGCCATGCGCGATGTTGGCGAACGGCCCGCCATGCACGAAGGCCGGCGTATGCTCCAGCGTCTGCACGAGGTTAGGTTGGATCGCGTCGCGCAGCAGAACGCTCATCGCGCCCGCGGCCTGGATCTGATTTGCGGTGACGTTTTTCTTGGCGAAGTCGCGTGCCACAACGATGCGGTCGATGCGCTCCTCGAGATCGGCGAGCGAATTCGCCAGACAGAAGATTGCCATCACTTCGGAGGCGACGGTGATGTCGAAGCCATCCTCGCGTACCTGGCCGTTGCCGCCGAGGCCGACCACGATGTCGCGCAACGCGCGGTCGTTCATGTCCATCACGCGGCGCCAGGAGATCTTCGACGGATCGATCCCGAGCGGATTGCCCCAATAGACCTGGTTATCGATCAGGGCGGCTAGCAGATTGTTGGCCGAGGTGATGGCGTGGAAGTCACCGGTGAAATGCAGATTGATCTCGTCCATCGGCACCACCTGGGCGTAGCCTCCGCCGGCCGCACCGCCCTTCATGCCGAAGCAGGGGCCGAGCGAGGGCTCGCGCAGGCAGATCATCGCCTTCTTGCCGAGCGAGGAGAGCGCATCGCCCAGCCCAACCGTGGTCGTGGTCTTGCCTTCGCCCGCAGGCGTGGGATTGATCGCGGTGACGAGGATGAGTTTGCCGGACGGTTTGTCGGCGAGCGTGGCGATATGATCGAGCGACACTTTGGCCTTGTTCGGGCCATAGCGGTAGAGCGCGGAGTCCGGCAGGCCGATGCGGGCGCCGACTTTTTCGATAGGTTCAAGCTTCGCCGCGCGTGCGATTTCTAGATCACTCATGACTCATCCGTTCGCTGGGCCGCGCGGAAGACGCGCGATCGATTGCAGGTCTACTTGCAAAATTTAGCGCGCGCGCAACGCGCAATCCAGCCGCGAAACCACTCGCCCCGCGCAATCAGACAGCACCGAATGCGTATCGTTGGGCAATGTGATTGCGTGAATGTGCGCGAGGGTGGGACGGCCCGTCACTCGAACACTTTCTCGGGTGGCTCGGCAACCGGTCTCGCCAGCATCGCAAACATCACCAACCCGCCGGCCACCATCGCAGGTAAGATTCGGAGCGCGAGCGTCGCATCGCGCGTTTCCCGCACCATCTCGATCAGTGTGAACAGGAACAGGGTGGCGGGTGTCAGGACCAGCAGGATGGGAGATGATCGTTTGACGGCCATCAACACCGCACCGATGACGATCGTGGGGCCGGCACCGAAGAGAAGCAGAATGGCAACGATGGCGCCGAACATCTCGCCCCAAGTGGTGAGCTTGTAGATCGCCTGAAGCGTGGTGAAAGCGCCATCGTCATGAAGAAGCAGCCCGCCGAACACGACAACCGCCGCAAGCGCAGTCCCGCACAAGGAAGCGACGATCAGACGGGACACGATGACCTCAATGCGAGTGTGAAGCCAAACTCTAATACGCCCATATCCAGGACCACATGTATTCCGCGTCATTCGGCGACTTTCAGCTCCCCGAGCGGGTGCGCTACTCTCCCTTAAGTATTTCTCCGCCCGAGGTTCCGATGCCGGTGAAGTCCACGTCCTTTCGCGCATTCCTGATCGCGTGTTGTGCCGTAACAGCAACTCTTGCTTTGGCCGGCAGCGCACAGGCGAAGGGTAGTTTCCGGACGCTTTACTCGTTCAATGGTGCAAATGATGGCGCACTCCCCGCTGGGACTCTGATGCTCGACAGCAAGGGCGACCTCTACGGAACTACAGTGGAGGGGGGGCTTCATAATTCCGGTACAGTCTTCAAACTTGCGCGTGATGGGAACGAGGTCGTGCTTCACAGCTTTGGTGGGATGGACGGCGCCCACCCGTGGGGAGATGTTATTGCCGACGCAGCGGGCAATCTCTACGGAACCACTGCGTATGGTGGCGGCGGCGCCTGTTGGTTCGGTCAGGGATGCGGTGTCGTGTTTAAGCTTGTGGCCGACGGCACTGAGACCGTCTTACATGCCTTTGATACTCGTAAGGGGCGCTACCCTCAGGGTGGATTGGTCAGGGACAGCGCAGGAAATTTGTACGGCGTGACGGCCGAAGGCGGCGGGACCGGAACCACCTGCAAAACCACTTGCGGAACGGTGTTCAAGGTAGCTCCGGATGGCACCACGACCACCCTGCACGTCTTCGGGGTGCCGGGACAGTCGGGGGATGGTGCAGTTCCTTTGGCAGGACTGATCATTGACCAAGCGGGTAACCTGTACGGAACAACTTCTCTGGGAGGAAGTGGCTCTAGGGGTATCTATGGCGGTGTCGTTTTCAAACTGACGCCTGACGGGACGGAGACCATCCTCCATTCATTCCTGGGGGGAGATGACGGGAACGGTCCTACGGCGCCTCTGATCGCGGACTCCCATGGAAATCTTTATGGGACCACCACGTTGGGAGGCAGTTGCCCTTCGGACAACGGCTGCGGAACTGTCTTCAAAATCGCTCCGGACGGGACTGAGACCGTGCTCTACGCATTCCAGGGCGGCAAGGACGGATTTGTGCCACGTGCCGGATTGATCATGGATGCGGCAGGCAATCTCTTTGGAACCACCTCTAAGGGAGGTGGCACAGGCTGCGTATACCATGAGGGCTGCGGCACGGTGTTCAAGCTCGCACCTGACGGTACCGAAACCGTGCTTCATACTTTCGCGGGCCCTCAGAGTGGTTCTACTCCGCTCGGAGGTCTAGTCGCGAACGGGAAGGGCCGCTTGTTCGGCACAACTTCTCTCGGTAGCGATGGAGCCGGAGCCGGCACCGTCTTCAAAATTTCGTCTCACTAAGCCCCAAATGCGTCGCGACGAGCAGACGTTCGAAGTCAGAGCGCGAACTTTTCGCGATGGCCTCAACGCGAGTGTGAGCAGGAGACTCTAATACGCCCGTAGTCAGTTTCACCGCTCTCTTGCGGGAAGGGGAAGGTACGAGGGATCGTTTGCGCGCCGATTGAAAAGGATTAAACCGAAATTCTGCTGAGTCAACAGTTCTTATTCTGATCTGCGGGGGAATGATGCGCTTGACCGTTTTTATCGCCGCGCTCTTGTTGGCCTGCTGCGGCACGGCGGCCGCCGAAACACCGCGAGGGCACGCGTCGGCCGTCATCGCGGAGGTGCAGGGCAAGGCGGCTGCGCTTGTGGCGCGGATGACGCTCGATGAGAAGGTCGGCCAGCTCGTCAATGTCGCCCCCGCCATCCCGCGCCTGAATATCCCGGCGTACAACTGGTGGACGGAATCCCTGCACGGGGCGCTCGGAGAGATTCCGACCACCAACTTCCCTGAACCGATTGGCCTGGCCGCCACGTTCGACACCCCGTTGGTGCACGATGTGGCGGATGCGGTGAGCGTGGAGGTGCGTGCGCTGCACACCCGTGGCCGCGCGACCGGGCGTCTTGGTACGATCGGTACGGGGCTCGACACCTGGTCGCCCAACATCAACATCTTCCGCGACCCGCGCTGGGGCCGGGGCCAGGAGACCTATGGCGAGGACCCGTACCTGACGGCGCGCATGGGCGTGGCGTTCGTGACCGGCATGCAGGGACCCGATCCCGAACTTCCCAACGTTATCTCCACACCCAAGCACTTCGCGGTGCACAGCGGGCCCGAATCCACACGCCATGTCGCAGATGTCTATGTCTCGACCCACGATCTGGAAGACACCTATCTCCCTGCGTTTCGCGCCGCCATCGTGGACGCGCATGCGGGTTCAGTGATGTGCGCCTACAACCGCATCGACGGCCAGCCGGCGTGCGCCAACGGTATCCTGCTGAAGGACCATCTGCGCGGCGCCTGGGGCTTTGGCGGCTACGTCGTGTCCGATTGCGACGCGGTGCGGGACTTCGACGAACATCACCACTACGCACCGGATCCCGCCGCTTCGGTTGCCGCGGCGCTCAAGGCCGGGGTCGATAACGAGTGCAACACACAGACGCTCGGCGGCGCGACCAATCTGGGCGAACGCTACAAGGAAGCCTATCAGCGCGGCCTCATCAGCATGGCCGATATCGATCAGGCACTCGTGCGCCTGTTCTCAGCGCGCTTGCGCAATGGCGACCTGCCGGGTTTGTCGCAACGCAGTCCGAGCCACGTCGCGGAGAGCGAGATCCTCACGCCCGCGCACAGCACGCTCGCGCTCAGGTCTGCCGAGGAGAGCATGGTCCTGCTCAAGAACGACGGGATCCTGCCGCTGAAACCGTCCCTGAAGATCGTGGTGGTCGGGCCGCACGGGGACGCGATCCGTGTGCTCCGGGGCAATTACTCCTCTCCGCAATCCGCATCGCCGATCTCGATCATGGCCGGTCTGCGCCAGACCATGCCGCGCGCGACCATCGTCCGGATGCCGTTCGAGCCGACGTTGATGGACGGCGACCCGGTTCTCGAGACGGCCCTTCGCACGCCCGACGACAAGCCGGGGCTGAAGGTCGAACATTCCGGCGCGGATGAGATCCGATCCGGCTTCCTGATCCCGCCGGAGAGCGGGACCTGGCGCATCGGCCTCACGGGTGTCGCCGGCGAACTCGAACTTGACGGCAAGACGATTGGCAGGCTGGAGAGCTGGCATTGGAACGAGCTGCCGACCCTGTGGACCGTCCCGCTGGAGAAGGGCCGCCATTACCGCGTGCGGATCGTCAGCAAGGGTCCGAGTTTGAGCGGAGAGATCCTGCTGTGGAAGCGGGTCGACGCCCAATGGGAGGACCACCTGAAGGCGGCCGCCGCCGACGCGGATGTGATCGTCGCCGCGGTGGGCCTCAGCTCCGACCTCGAAGGCGAGGAGAGCCCGCTCAAGGTCGAGGGCTTCTCCGGGGGCGACAAGACCTCGCTGGACTTGCCCGCGCCGCAGCGCCGCCTGCTCGAACAGGCCAAGGCGCTCGGCAAGCCGCTCGTTGTGGTGCTCATGAACGGCAGTCCGCTGAACCTCAGCTGGGAAAAGGAGAACGCCTCGGCCATCCTGGAAGCCTGGTATCCCGGCCAGGCTGGCGGATTGGCCGTCGCCAATGTGCTGTCCGGCAAGATCAACCCGGGCGGCCGGCTCCCGCTGACCTTTTACAAGAGCGTCGCCGACCTGCCTCCCTTCGACGACTACGTCATGAAGGGGCGCACCTACCGCTATTTCACGGGCGAGCCGGTCTACCCGTTTGGCTATGGCCTCAGCTACACGCGGTTTTCGTATGGTGCCCCAACCATCGCGCCCATCGATGGCTCTTTTGAGAACGGCGCGCACGTGACCGCGGTCGTGACGAATGCCGGTGGCAACGCCGGCGATGAGGTCGCCGAACTCTATCTGAAGCCGCCTGCGTTCGAGGGCGCCCCGCGTCTCGCACTTCGCGGCGTGCAGCGCGTGTCACTCAAGCAGGGTGAAAGCCGCGCGCTCACCTTCGAACTGACACCGCGCGACCTCAGCTTCGTCGACCGCGATGGCGCGCGTCAGATGATGGTTGGTCAATACCAGGTCAGCGTCGGCTCCGGCCAGCCGGACACCGGCGTTCCGGTTCAGACTGTGCGTTTCAGTGTGGCGAAGGCGGTCGACTTCCCGCGGTGACCGCTTCGCTAGCCCGACAATCACCGTGGGATCATCTCAATCAAGCGCAACTCACTTTATAAGAATGAGCGTTGCATTACTGAGATAAACCGGGCGGCTTGCTGGTGCGCAAATATGCTTTTGGTTTGGTTTGTGTTTTAAATCCCAGCAACTTCGATCGTATTCGAGGTCGCCGATCAACAAGACGCGGTTCCCGTCGAACTCCCGGAGATTCCTGTTTGGATCGCTTAACGGGGGCAGCATGATGGTCACGTCCCATGGAGTCGGCTTTTCCGATGCGTCGGATGGAAAGACAACCGTAAATTCGCTGTCCACAGATAACATACCGTAGAAGCAGACATTCTTGCGCTTAAGATTTGCAGGCAGCGACGAAACCTCCTGTGAGGACAGCGCCTGGCACTTAGAATTGTGGAGCGCCTTGGCTTCCTGACTGTTCTTCATGACGGTCAATGTCGCCGTTGACGCTGCGCATGAAGTTGCAGCTGCCACGCAGAGCGCCAAGGTCATCAATCGCCGCATAGGTTCGCCTCGCTTACGGATTTGGGTCTACCACAGAGAAAAACCCGGTGTCGTGGCCCGCAATACGGGCCATCCAGCTGGATTCTGAACGCGGCCGATTCCAAGCGAGAGCTCTTTTGCATTTCACGAAATCGAGCAAGCGTCATCTGGGTGGCCCGCATTCGCGGGCTATGACAAATATGGCTTGTGACTCCAATCAGTCGAAGGCTGTTCTAATAAGTCCTCGCCTTTGGCGGGATGTATTCGACGTCGTTGGATAGCGTGTAGGTGTGCACCGGGCGGTAGTCGAGGCGCACTTTGCCGGTGTCGGGATCGAGCCAGGCCAGCGTGTGCTTCATCCAGTTCTGGTCGTCGCGGTTTGGGAAGTCCTCGCGCGCATGGGCGCCGCGGCTTTCCTCGCGGTTGACGGCGCCATCGATGGTGACGAGCGCCTGCTGGATCAGGTTCTGGTATTCCAGCGTCTCGACCAGATCGGAATTCCAGATCATCGAGCGGTCGCTCACCTTGATATCGCCCAGCGTTGCATAGAGATCGTGGATGCGCTTCTGGCCGTTCCTGAGCGTCTCGCCGGTGCGGAAGACGGCGGCGTCGTCCTGCATCGCCTTCTGCAACGTAACGCGCATCTCTGCTGTCGACGTGCTGCCGTTGGCGTGACGGAATTTGTCGAACCGTGCGAGTGCGGCATCGCCCGCGTTCTTCGGTAGATCGCGCTGGCTTTCGTTTTCGCCGATGGATTTCGCGGCTTCGACGCCGGCTGCCTTGCCGAACACGACGAGGTCGATCAGCGAGTTGGAGCCGAGCCGGTTGGCGCCATGCACGGACACGCAGGCCGCCTCACCCACGGCCATCAGGCCGCGCACGATAGTGTCAGGATTGCCGTCCGCCAGTGTGTACGCCTCGCCGGTGTAGGCGCAGGGAATGCCGCCCATGTTGTAGTGAACCGTCGGCAGCACCGGGATCGGCTCCTTGGTCACGTCGACGCCCGCGAAGATGCGTGCGCTTTCCGAGATGCCGGGCAGGCGCTCGTGAATGACCTTCGGGTCGAGATGCGAGAGATGAAGATGGATGTGATCCTTGTTGGGGCCGACGCCGCGGCCCTCGCGGATCTCGATCGTCATGGCGCGCGAGACGACGTCGCGAGAGGCGAGGTCTTTGGCGTTGGGCGCATAGCGCTCCATGAAACGCTCGCCTTCGGAATTGGTGAGATAGCCGCCTTCGCCGCGCACGCCCTCGGTGATGAGCACGCCGGCGCCGAAGATGCCAGTCGGGTGGAACTGGACGAACTCCATATCCTGCAGCGGCAGGCCCGCGCGCAGCACCATGGCGTTGCCGTCGCCGGTCTGGGTGTGCGCACCCGTGCAGGACGCGTAGATGCGTCCGTAGCCGCCGGTGGCGAGAATGACCTTGTGCGCGCGGAAGCGGTGGATCGAACCATCGTCCAGATTCCATGCCATCAAACCGCGCACCGCGCCGTCATCCACGATCAGGTCGAGCGCGAAATACTCGACGAAGAAATTCACCTCATGCTTCACGCACTGGCCGTAGAGCGTGTGCAGGATCGCATGGCCGGTGCGGTCGGCGGCGGCGGCCGTGCGCTGCGCGATGCCTTTGCCGTAATGCGAGGTCATACCGCCGAATGCGCGCTGATAGATGCGGCCGTCCGGGGTGCGCGAGAACGGCACACCGAAATGCTCGAGCTCGTACACGGCTTCCGGCGCGTTCTTGCAGAGATATTCGATCGCGTCCTGATCGCCCAGCCAGTCCGAACCCTTGACGGTGTCGTACATATGCCAGCGCCAGTCGTCCTCGCCCATATTGCCGAGCGCCGCGGCCACGCCGCCCTGTGCCGCAACCGTGTGGCTGCGCGTGGGAAACACTTTGGTGATGCAAGCCGTCTTCAATCCGCGCTGCGCGCATTCGAGCGTGGCGCGCAAGCCCGCGCCGCCAGCGCCGACAACGACGACGTCGAAGGTGTGATCGGTAATCGGATAAGCACTCATCAAACAGGACCTGCGATACGGAAGAGGGCGAAAATGCTGACGACGGCAACGGCGAAGGCGGCGGCGCGCATGAGGAACATGAGGGAGAGTTTCCCCCATTTCCCATGCACGTAATCGTCGATCACGACCTGAAGGCCCAGCACCATGTGATAGAGCAGGATCACGATGAACACGCCCATCAGGATCGCGTTCAGCGGAATTCCCAGCGGGGATTGCGTCAGGAACGTCAGCACGTCGACTTCCCGTGCGCCCACGAGGCCAAGTACGGCCCAGGCAAACCAGATCGCCAGCGGCACCAAAGCGGCGGCAGTCATGCGCTGGCGCCAGAAATGCTTCACGCCGGAATGCGAGGAGCCGAGACCCTCAACGCGATGCAGCGGTGTTTCCATCGTCATGTGTTGAACCCACCCTTGCCGGCATAGGCGAGCGCGAACGCGCCGACAGTGAGGAGCACCGAGAGGATGTAGATGATCCAGCTGTTGCGGTTCGCGGTTGCCGGGGTGAAGCCGTAGCCCAGATCCCAGGCGAGATGGCGGATACCGTTCAGCAGGTGATAGGCCAGCGCCCAGGTGAAGCCCAAGAGCACAAGCTGGCCAAACCAGCTTCCGGCTAGCGACGCAAAGGTCTGGTAGGCCTCCGGCCCGCTGGCGATAGCCACCAGCCACCACGCGAGCAGGATGGTGCCGAACGCGAGCCCGATCCCCGTGACCCGATGGGTGATCGATGTGGCCATGGTCACCGGCCAGCGGTAGATCGTCAGATGCGGGGAAAGAGGGCGCGGACGCGGCGCGGTTTGCGGGTTTTCCGCCATGAAATTCCTCGAAAAGTGCTTAATAGCGAACCGGGCCGGAGTGTAGGTTTCAGCCCCCCCAAGTCAACGCAAAAGGCCGGATTTCGAGCGGTTCCGCCGGACATTCCGCCGCTTTGCGATTCGCCCGGCAATCCGGCATCTTGCGCCTTCGAACTGGGTTTGTGGGGTATGAGCGAAGCACGCGTGATGGACGGGCAAGTGTCGCCCGGTTGGCGATCTGTTGCGGCATTGCCCGCGGCACCGCTGTCACGCGTCCGCTACGAGCTGCTGGCGATCGCGCTGCTGGTTCCGATCCTGATGATCGCGGCCTTCGGCAACGGCTTCCCGATCATCTTCTACGACACCGGCGCCTATGTGCTGCAGGGATTCGATCACGTCTTCATCGCGGAACGTTCTCCCGTCTATTCGCTGTTCCTGAAATACGCAGGTGGCCCAGAGAGCCTCTGGTACGTGGCGCTGGTGCAATGCGCGATTGTCGCGTTCGCGATGACGGAGTTTGCGCGGGCCCTGAAGCCGCACCTTTCGCTGTGGAATTTCCTTTTGATCGGCCTTGTGCTTGCGCTGGCAACCGGGTTGCCCTGGTACGCCGCGCAGATCGAGCCGGACTGCTTCACCGCGGTGACGCCGCTCGCAATCTACCTTCTCGCCTTTCACGCGCGCCAGCTCGGCTTTGTACGCGGGACGCTGATGGTTCTGTGCGCCGGATTTTCCGCGGCGACGCACACGACACATCTGGGGATCGCGTTCGGATTGCTCGTCGTGCTGATGATGTTCCGGTTCGCGGGCTTTTTCTGGCGCACGCTTCCCAAGCCCGGCATTTTGCTTACCTTCGCGAGCTGCGTGCTGGCGCTCGCGCTTGTGCTGGCCGGCAATTACGCGTTCACGCGCCAGGTCTTCGTCAGCCGCGCAGGCTCCGTCTTTCTCGCGGCGCGCATGATGCAGGATGGGCTGATCAAGCCGGTTCTGGATGACGATTGTCCGAACGCGGGTTACCGGATGTGTTCCTACAAGGACCACCTTCCGTCGCGCGCCGATGCTTGGCTATGGGAGGAGAGGGTCAGTCCGTTCTCCCACACCGGCGGTTTCCGCAAATGGGGGCCGGAATCCTCAGCACTCATCGCCGCCAGCCTGTCGCGTTATCCGTTCGCGAATGCCGCCTGGGCCGGCGCCGACACGATCCTGCAGTTTTTTGCGGTTGCGACCGGTGATGGCATTGTTCCGCAGGAATGGGTTCTCGATCCCGAGTTCCGCAAGACGATCCCAGCCCAGATGAGCGACTACACCCGCGCCTATCAGCAGCGCGGCGATCTCTGGTTCCTGCCGCTCAACCTCGTGCACGTGCCGGTGGCGCTGGCGTCGATCGGCATGCTGTTCTGGCTCCTGTGGCGTGCCGCTCGTGCCGGACGCTGGAAAGAGGCCACTCTGCCGGCTTTCGTGCTGGTCGCGCTGCTCGGCAACGCCGTTCTGTGCGGCGTCTTTTCTGGCCCGCACTACCGCTATCAGTCGCGGATGATGTGGTGGCCCGCGCTCACCGTGGCGCTCCTTTGTTTTGACACACTTCCTGCCTTGCGGCGACGGAAAGAATCCGTCACTTAATCGGCCGATGGCCAAGCCCGTCCGTATTGCGCCTTCGATTCTGTCTGCGGATTTCGCGCGACTCGGTGCCGAAATCGAGGCGATCGAGAAGGCGGGCGCCGATCTCATCCATGTCGACGTCATGGACGGCCATTTCGTGCCCAACATCACCATCGGCCCCGCTGTCGTCAAAGCGATAAAGCCGCATGCGAAAAAGCCGCTGGACGTGCATCTGATGATCTCGCCGGTGGATCCCTTTATCGAGGATTTCGTGAAGGCCGGCGCCGACGGGCTGACGGTGCATCCGGAAGCCGGCCCGCACATCCATCGCACCCTGCAGCTCATCCGCTCGCTCGGAAAGAAGCCGGGTGTCGTCCTCAATCCAGGCACGCCGATCGATGCTATCTATAACGTCATCGATCTTGTCGACCTCGTGCTGATCATGACGGTGAACCCGGGCTTCGGCGGCCAGAGCTTTATCGAAAGCCAGCTGAAGAAGATCGAAGCCGCAGCCGAGCTCATTGCCCAGACCGGGCGCGATATCGCGCTCGAAGTCGATGGCGGCATTACGCCCGAGACCGCGCGCCGGGCCATCGCGGCCGGCGCCGATGTCCTTGTGGCCGGCACGTCGGTATTTCAGGGGCACGAAGGAAGCTACGCCGCCAATATCGCCGCGTTGCGGGGCTAAGGTGGCGGGCAGGGCGCCGACGCCGCTTTCGCTGTTGCCCGAGATGCTTAGCGCAGCAGGGCGGCGGATGTTTGCGGGCCCGCGCATCTTCTGGCGGCGGACGTGGTTCTATCGCCGCCTGCTCAAGGGACCGCTGCCCGACCGCATCGTCTTTCATCCTTACGATGCGCTGCCGCGCCGGCTGGAGGATGCCGAGTCGCTGCTGCACGGCCGCTTCCGGTTCAACGGCGAAACCGTAGACGTTCGCGAAGGCTCGATCTTCGACAAAGCGCCGCCGTCGACTGCGTGGGCGGAAGCGTTGCATGGCTTTGCCTGGTTGCCGCCGCTCTCCGCCGCCGGCGGCGATGCGGCGCGGACGCTCGCGACCAACCTCATCAGCCAATGGCTCAAGCGCAATGGGCGCTATGCCGAGCCCGCATCTTCCGCCCATGTCGTGGCGCGCCGCCTGATCCATATCTTCGCGCACGGACGGCTGGTGCTCAGCAATTCCGAGATGCTGTGGCGCTCGAAGGTGTTCGTGTCGCTGCGCGAGCAGTCGCGGCTACTGGCGCGCGTTGCCGGCGAAGCACCCGAGGGACTGCCGCGTCTCGAAGCCGCTGCCGCGCTGGCATTGTCGGGCGCCTGTCTCGGCGACAGCCCGCGCCGTCTGGAAATTGGCCTCGCGCACCTCGAAGCGGAGATCGCGCGCCAGATCCTTCCCGATGGCGGCCACATTACCCGCTCGCCGGAAGATTTGCTGCACGCCTATCGGCTTATCACCATGGTGATGGATGCGCTGAACGCCATCCAGCATCCGGTCTCACATGAGCTGCGCAGCGCGCACGATCGCATGGCGCCGATGGTGCGGTTCTTCCGGCACGGCGACGGCGCGCTCGCGCTGTTCAACGGCGGACTGGAATGCGATCAGCGCATGATCAACGGCCTGCTCGCCCGTGACGAAGTGCGCGGACTGCCTTTCGGTTATGCGCGCCATTCCGGCTATCAGCGCATCACGGCAGGGCGTGCTCTTGTGGTGATGGATTGCGGCGCGCCGCCGCCCGGCCCGTTCTCCGCGGAAGCGCATGCAGGCTGCCTTGCTTTCGAGCTCAGCACGGGCACACATCGCATCGTTGTCAATTGCGGCGCCGCGAAAGACACGCGGCAATCCAAATGGGACAACGCGCTGCGTGTCACCGCCGCGCATTCGACATTGACGCTGGCCGACACCTCGCAGAGTGCCATCATTACCACCGGCTGGGCGCGCGAACTTCTGGGACCGCGATTGAACGGCGGCGTGAGCGCGGTGGAAACAAGCCGCATAGAGACGTCGCAAGGATGGTCGTTGAGCGCCGCGCACGATGGCTATCTTGCGGCGTTCGGCGTTCAGCATGAGCGACAACTGACTTTGTCGGTGCAGGGTACGTCGTTGACGGGTATCGATCGCCTGGTGCCCAAGGGCCGGCCGCGCGGACCGGGCGGCGGCCTGCCGTTTGTCATCCGCTTCCATATTCATCCCGATGTGCGCATGTCGGCGTCGCAGGGCGGCGACATCCTGCTCAAGCTTCCCAACGGCGAGGGCTGGCGGTTTCGCGCGCAAACTTCCATCGCCACCGAAGAGAGCGTCTATCTCGGGACGGAGACGCTGCGCCGTACGGAGCAACTTGTGCTCTCAGGCGCCGTCAAAGACACGCCGGTGGAAATCGGCTGGGTGTTCGAGCAGATCGGCCGCGAGTGATTCTCTACTCATCGTCATTTGCTGTAGCGTGTACGCACTCGCCCGCGCCGATGCAGATATTGTCTCGCCAGATTTCGTAAGTCGCGAATTCCCTCCTCGACATCTTCAGCGCTGCATCGCGTGCCTGTTCATCGGATGCGCAATTTGTGACGAAAAGGAACGAAAGTTCTCCGTGTGCGTTCATAAAACGGATTTCGTAATCATGTCCTTTTTCCAATCGCTTGCCCCAATGCAAAATTCAGATGGCGAACACTAAGAGATTCCCTTTTGCACGCGAGACCATTTTATGTTCGGAAACGAACAGAGCGGTTTTGCGTTTACTTGCGGAAGGTTGTTTTCGCCCATGACGCGCAACCACATACTCTCATGCCTGAGTACGGCGGATGGCGATCTCGTAAAAAAGCATCTTGAGCCCATCGAAATGCCGCGCTTGTTCGTGGTCGAGACCGCGAACAAGCCGATCACGCACATCTATTTTCCCATCGATGGTATCGTTTCGATGGTCGCCAACGGACCGCGCGATCAGCGGATCGAAGTGGGCATCATCGGGCGCGACGGCGTCAGCGGCCATGCGGTGATCCTTGGCAACGACCGCTCGCCGAATTCGGTGTTCATGCAGCTCGCCGGCAGCGGTTTTCGCATCGAAGTCGACCACCTGCGCGCGGCCATGCTCGAGAGCAGATCGCTGCACCATTCCCTTATGGCGTATGTGCAGGCTTTTGCCGCGCAGGCTTCGCACACCGCGCTCGCCAATGGCCGTGCCACGCTCGATGCGCGTCTCGCGCGCTGGCTGTTGATGGCGCATGACCGGACGGATGGCGACCGGCTCGCGCTGACACATGAACTTCTTTCCATCATGCTGGGCGTGCAGCGGCCGGGTGTGACGCTGGCACTCCAGAAGATGGAGATCGACGGCAACATCGAGACTCAGCGCAGCGTCATCGTGATCAAGGATCGCCAAGGCCTGAAGAAGGCCGCCAAGGGTTTCTATGGCGTGCCGGAGGCGGAGCAGGAACGTCTCACCGGCTGGCGTTCGCTCCACCACCGTCCAAATTAAACGCAGGCCGGACTGCTGTTTTCGGCCCTGGCTGCGACCATGTTGGTGACGCGAAAGATCAACTGGTACACCTTTGCTTCAGCAGCGGCGGGGCAGGTTTGCAAGCGGCGACGCGCTTTGCTAAGCACGAAAGCCGCTATTTCCGCATACAGGTTCCATTCAATGGTCCAGTTCACCTTGCCCAAGGGCAGCGCTCCGACGAAGGGCAAGACTTGGCCGTCGCCTAAGCTTGCCAACGGCAAGAAGCTGAAGCGCTCGAAGGACTTCAAAGTCTACCGCTACGACCCCGATGTGGACACGAATCCGCGTGTCGACACCTACACGGTCGATCTGGAGAGTTGCGGGCCGATGGTCCTGGACGCGCTCATCAAGATCAAGAACGAGATCGACCCGACACTGACGTTCCGGCGCTCCTGCCGCGAGGGCGTGTGCGGGTCGTGCGCCATGAATATCGGCGGCGGCAACACGCTTGCCTGCACCAAAGCGATCACGGACATCTCCGGCGCGGTCTCGATCTATCCGCTTCCGCATACGCCCGTGGTGAAGGATCTCGTGCCCGATCTCACCAATTTCTATGCCCAGTACTCCTCGATTCAGCCCTATCTCCAGACCAAATCGGCGGCGCCGGAAAAGGAATGGAAGCAGTCGCCGGAAGACCGCGCCAAGCTCGATGGACTTTACGAGTGTATCCTCTGCGCCTGCTGCTCGACCTCGTGCCCGAGTTATTGGTGGAACTCGGAGCGGTATCTGGGTCCCGCCGCACTGCTTCAGGCCTATCGCTGGGTGATCGATTCGCGCGACGAGCACACCGGCGAACGCCTCGACAATCTCGAAGACCCGTTCCGTCTTTATCGCTGTCACACAATCATGAACTGCGCGAACACCTGCCCGAAGGGCCTCAACCCGGCGCAGGCCATCGGCGAAATCAAACAGCTGCTGGTGAAGCGCAGCGTGTGAGCGCAGTTAGGCCGTGGCGTCGGCCGTCACGCCGGCGAGCCCGGCGCGCATGCGCAGCATGCGCCACAGGAGTGCGCCGGCGAGCCTGGTGATGCGGCCTTGCGGGTCGACGCCGATGGCTTTCGACACCATCTGCGTCAGCTTCTGGATGTGCGGACGCCGATAGAGGCCCATGCTCGTCCTGTAGGAGGCTTTGGCGAAGTCGGCGCGCACGTAAGGGGTCGACGCTTCGCGCTCCGCGGGCACGGTGGCGCAGTAATAGGCGTAGGACAGTTCGTCGTCGTCGGATTCGTTGATCCGGCCGATGGCGACCATCGCCTTCTTCCAGAACGGCAGATCCGGCTCGGTCTGCGCGTTGAGGGTCTGATAGAACAGCTTGTAGTGACGGAATTCGTCGGCGGCGATGCGGCTCGCTATTTCCTGGAGCAGGGGCTCGTCGGTGGCATCACGGATGGCGGAGTAATAGGACGAGGTCCCGCTCTCCACCACACAGCGCGCGATCATCTCGCCGCGGCGGCTGCCGCGGATCGAGGCTTCGTCGTCGCTTTTAAAATGCTCAGGCCGATATCCCGCCTTGAAGCGCGCAAAAGTCTTCTCGAAATCGAACGACGGATCGGCCATCGCGGCCCAGCGCGACAGCGCCTGTCCGTGCTGGGTCTCCTCGCGGCCCCAGCGCTCGAGCGACTCGATGGTCGCGGCGTCCGAATTCGCGAACACGCGCTTCAGGTAAACGACGTAATCGGGTGCGGCATACTCCACGAGGGCGGCTGCTTTGATCGCGGCCAGCATGTGCGGGTCGACTTTGGAGGCGTCGAAGCGCGACCATTGGACATCGTCCAAAGTCCAGCCTTCGCGAAATACTGCGCCTTCCGACATCGTCTTAACCGTGACACCCTGATGTACTATACCAAAACCGGTTCCCCGAATGAACAGGCGGCACCGGTTCCCGTCGCTCTAGCGTCAACTAAGCATTTGAGCAACCTTATATTTCTGGTAATTTTGGGTCGGGCATTTGAACTGTCGAAAAGGAAGGGGAAGTGCCCTAGCGATGCAGAGTCGCACCAGCCTCGCCCTGTTCGCCCTTCTCGGGCTTCTCGTTGCGGCTGCGACGGGAGGCGCCCTGATCCATTTCGGACGGTCCGATCCCGCCGCCCGTCCCGCCCAATTCGTACCGGTCATCCAGGAAGCGTCGGTGGCGGTGCTGCCCTTTGTGAACATGAGCGGGGACCCTGAGAAGGAATATTTCAGCGACGGCGTCTCGGGCGAATTGCGCGACGCGCTCGCGGACATGCATGGCGTTCTTGTTGCGTCCCGAGCGTCGTCTTTCGCGTACAAGGGCAAGAACACGGACATCCAGGATATTGCGCGCAAGCTTCGCGTTCGCACCCTGCTCGAGGGCAGCGTGCGGGAAGACGGCAATCGGGTGCGCATCACCGCCCAGCTCATCAGCGCCGCCACCGGCTTGCATCTGTGGTCGCAGACCTATGACCGCGGCCTCGCGGATTTTCCGCTCCTGCAGGACGAGATTGCGGCGTCGATCGCGCGCGCACTGACGGATCGTCCGGTCGCGGACAAAACGCGAAAGCCGACGCGCGTCGTTCCGGACGCCTATCGGAAATACCTCCAGGCCCGATACGAATTCGCTGGCCGCTCACCGGATAGTGTGAAACGCGCGCTCGATCTTGCGAAAGATGCCGCGCGCAGCGCACCGGATTTCGCGCCCGGTTTTGCACTTGTGGCGCGCGCAGTTCTTCGGCTTGCCGGAACAGACCGTGCCGCGCTGGGCGATGCCGCTGTGCCGGCGGAAAAGGCGCTCGCGCTCGATCCAGACAATTCGGAAGCGCGGCTTGTGCACCTCCAAGTGTCGCTCAGGCGATGGGACTGGCGCGCGGCGACGGACGATGCCGACCATCTGCTCACAGCCAATCCGAACAACGCGGCGGTGCTCTATGGTCTTGCCTACTATTACCGCCATCTCGGCTTTCCGGAAAAGGCCCTCACCTACCGCGCTTCGGCTGCACGGCTGGACCCGTCATACGATTGGCGGCGAGAATATGCCGAGCCTACGGGTTCCGATGGCGCCCGCTCGGGGCTGATCGCTGCACATGCGGGGGATTTCGAGCAGGCAAACGACCAGTTCGAGCGGAGCTATGACGAGAGGGATATCGCTCTGACGACTGTGCCTTACGATTCCGCGACGCCACATCGGCTTGTCGAGGATCCGCGCTGGAAGACGTTGTGGCAGAAACCGGAACTGAAGGCCTGGCAGGACGAGCATGATCGCGTGGCGAGGGCTCTGGCCGCGCCCGCGTTGCGGTGACGTCAAGCCATTGAGCAGGCTTCCGATTCTGTTAATTTGAACGCGGACCTGCAAAATTCGGGGCGATGGAGCGGCTTCTTCAACTGGCGCGTCAGCGCAAGCTGGACCGTGTGGGCGCGGGCTACGCCGTGGTGGCGTGGCTGGTGGTGCAGGGCGCCTCGATCGCGCTTCCGGCCTTCGATGCCGCGCCATGGGTCATGCGCTGGATCATCGTGGCGTCGATCGCGGGCTTTCCGCTGGCGCTCGCGCTCGCCTGGCATCTGCGCGCCGATGAGACTGCAAGTCCCACACGACTGCGCGGCGTGTGGCGTTGGGTCTTGCCCGGAGTTATGGCGTTCGTGTTTCTGGCGCTGCTGGCGCAACTCGCGATCTATTGGTCACAGGGTACAGGCCTGCTCGCGTCGAGTGGAAGTGCAACGACCGCGCAGGCTTCCGTCGCCGTTCTTCCTTTCGCCAATCTGAGCGGCGATCCGGCCAAGCGCTATTTCAGCGACGGCATCGCCGATCAACTCATCACGGAGCTTTCGCGACGGAAGAACCTGCGCGTCGCAGCACGGACGTCGTCGTTCGCCTTCGGTGGCGGCAATGCCGATATCAAGACGATCGCGCGGGCGCTCAATGTGGCGGCCGTGGTCGAAGGCAGCGTGCGCGAGGATGGCAACCGCGTGCGCATCGTGGCCGAACTCATCAGCGCAACCGATGGCTTCCAGATCTGGTCGGACAGCTACGATCGCGACCTCACCAACATTCTCGCCCTGCAGGACGATATCGCGCGCGCGATCTCGACCGCACTCAGCAACAAGTTGACGGGACAATCCGACGCCGATCCCGCGCCAAGACCTCGTCCGCGACCGACGCTTCCGCCCGATGCCTATCGCGATTATCTGCAAGGTCAGTTTTATTTCGCGCAGCGCAGTCAGGAGGGCCTCGAGCACGCCATCGCGCTGTTCGAGCAGGTGACGAAACGCGCGCCCGACTATGCCGATGGATACGCGGCGCTCGGAGCGGCAAGCGCCGCCATCGCGCTCAACTTCATGAAGGCGGAGCATATTCCAGCGGCTGTTCGCGCCGTCGACCGCGCCCTCGCGCTCGATCCGAGCAATCCGAGCGCGCTTCTTGCCCGCACCACAACCAACATTCTGCAATGGAAGTGGCGTGCGGCCGCCGACGATGTTCTCAAGGTCGAGGCCGATGACGCCGGCGCGCCGGGTGTGTGGCACGAGAAGGGCGTGTTCCTGTCTTATATGGGGCTTTTGAAGCTCGCACTGCCGGCAGTCCAGAAAGCGGTCCAGCAGGACCCGCTGTCGTTCATCGACCGCTACAACCTCGCGCTTTTCCTCCACACTCTGGGCCGCAACGATGAGGCGATAAGGGTCGCCCACGACGGCATGACACTTCAGCCGGGAAACCTCGAGGGGCAATCGCTCCTCTGCCAGGTCGAAGCCGGACGCAACAATCTCTCGGAGGCAAAGCGCATCCGTGGACAGCTCCAATCGCTGACCAACCGGCCCGAGGCGGAGAATCCGGCTGTGGCGTGCGCTTATTACGTGGCAGTCGCGGAGAAGGACAAAAAGACGGTTCGTGCACTTGCCGATGCGGTCGCGGCGGGCTTCCCTAAGAATGGCGCGGGCGCCAACGACATCGCGATTGCCTATGCCCGGGTCGGGGACGTCGAGAAGGCCATCGGCTGGTTCGAGACCGCGTTCCAACAGCGCGAGCCCCAGGTCTTCGCCACGCCCTATTCCAATCCGGAGTTTGGTGCCCTGTACGCCGATCCGCGCTGGAAAGCGTATCGCGACAAGCCGGAGTTCAGGGACTGGGGGAGGGCGCGCGCCGATATCGCCAAGCGCTTCCAAATCGGCGAGTAGGAGTTGCGACTGTCGGTTGTCCCTGCTTGCCTTTGTACCGCCAGCCGATTTAGCGTTCTGCATTGCTCCCGCATCACGATGCGGGAAGGGGCAGTCGAGAAACACGCAGAATATCGGACGCGCCGCGTCTTGAAGGGGGAAACATGTTTTCGCGTTGCATGCCGTTTGCCGTTCTTGCCGCAGCAGGAACAATTCTGGCCGGGTGTGTCACACAGGTGCCGGTTCATGAGGCCTTTCCGCCAACGGCGCGCGACAGCGTCACTTCAACCGAGGTCGTAGCCCCGATCAAACAGAGCGAAATCTACGTGTTCGTTCCGGATTCGAAGATCGCGGCTGCCGGCGGTGGCGGTCTGCTGCTTGCCCTGGTCGACGTCGGCGTGAACAGCGTGAGAACCTCCAAGGCCGAGGATGCGGTGCGGCCTCTGCGCGATGCCTTGGTGGATTTCAATTTCGACAACACGCTGAAGGCCGATCTGCAGACGTCGCTGTCGTCCGATCCCTGGCTGCACGCCGACGGGGTGCGGGTGATCAAGGAAGCCACCAACGCGAGCGAGGATACCGCCCTCGCAAACGCAAAGGACTCCGCTGTGCTGTTCACCGTGGCCGATTATCAGCTGTCCAACGACGCGCAGGAACTTACCATCACGCTGTCGGCTGCCCTGTATCCCAACAATGACGCGCTATTCGCTTTGAAGCCGAGGGCCAAATCGGGCCCCAGGTCGGCCCTTGGGAACTCGCTCTACCATAACACGCTGACATTCACGATGGAGGTTCCGTCGCCGTCGCAGGACCGCGACCACAACATCGCGACTTGGAGCGCGCAGAACGGAGCCGTGATGCACGCGGCGCTGAACATGGGCGCGCGCAAGCTTGCGGCGATGCTCGCGTCCGATCTTCAGGGCCCGGATGGCGATGCGGCGCTTCAGAACGATTCGGAGGGCATGCTGGAACGGCTTGGCGACGGCCGGTTGCACTTCGCGGCAAAGTCGTCGTGACGCTTTTGTCCGGTGCGGCACGGACGGCATTGTTCCTGACGGTATTGCTGCCGGTTTATGCCTGTCAGAACCGCCCTCCCGTGGCGCTGTCGTCGCGGTTCTCGCCGCCGTCGCGCCAAAGCTGGCCGGGAGCGGCAGCGGAAAGCGATCCGGCGCATCCATGCCGCGTTCGCGTGACAGACGTTCGCGACCTGCGCACCGATCCGGAGGCCATGGGCGCGACGGTTGGACGGCTCATACGCTCCGCCGATACCGCGGCGTGGGTTCGCTCCGGGTTCATGTCGCTCGGCCAGGATCGCCGATTGCAGATGCTCGAGGGCGATGGGCCGAACGATCTCGCGATCGAGGTCGACATCCTTAAGGCCTATGCGATGAGCGTTACCGGCGAAACACGCGCAGCCAATGTCGTGTTGCGCCTGCATTACAGCCGCTACGGCGCCCCTTCAGGGGAGCAAATCTATCGTGGAACCGAGAACGGGGTGAACTGGGCGAACGGGGAAGGCGAAACACAGTCGTCCTTCGACGATGCGCTTGCGGATCTTCTGAAGGCGGTCGACCGCGATCTGGTCACCCGCTGCGCGAGCAACGCCAAATAGCGGCTACTGGCTTACAGCGCCGAACGCATGCGCTTCAGGTGATCGAGGGCTGCAACCGCCCGGGTCATCTCCGCGTCGCTTTTGGCGAGCGAGATGTCTTCCTGCGCGTCGATGATGCGCTCGTCGAGCTCTGCAGCCGTGAGCGTGGCGAGCGGGATCGCTTCCTCGGCCAGCACCGTGATCTTCGTGGGCGTCACTTCGGCAAAGCCCGCGGTCACGAAGAACCGGTCGTGGCCCTGAGTCCCACCTTTCACATCGACTGTACCGGGGCGGAGCGCCGTGATGAGCGGCATATGGCCGGCCATCACGCCCATCTCGCCCTCGAGACCGGGGATGGTCACCATCTCGGCGTCCTCCGAAAGGAGCAGCCGTTCGGGGGAGACAAGGTCGAAGGCGATTTTCGCGTCAGCCATCTAGTTCAATCCGTTTGCTTCACGTCACGCTCAGTTCTAAAGCGCCTTTGTCGTTACCATCGACGAACAGCCGCGTGCCGTCCGAAAATTCAATCACCAATTCTTTCCTGCGGTCGCGCAGGATACGCTTTACCGTCCGGCCACGAAGGAGGCGATGAAGCTCGCGCTCTTCCTCCTTCAGGGCCATCATTACGTCGCTTCCGCGGCCATCTTCTGGGCCTTGGCAATCGCTTCGTCGATCGCGCCGACCATGTAGAAGGCCTGCTCTGGGAGATGATCGCATTCGCCATCGACGATCGCCTTGAACGAGCGGATCGTGTCCTTCAGCTCCACGAACTTGCCGGGCGAGTTGGTGAACTGCTCGGCGACGTGGAAGGGCTGCGACAGGAAGCGCTGGATCTTGCGCGCGCGGGCCACGACCAGCTTGTCGTCTTCGGAAAGCTCGTCCATGCCCAGAATCGCGATGATGTCCTTGAGCGCCTTGTACTGCTGCAGCACTTCCTGCACGCGGCGCGCGACGGAATAGTGCTCCTCACCAATCACCTGCGGGTCGAGAATGCGCGAGGTTGAGTCGAGCGGGTCCACGGCCGGGAAGATGCCGAGTGAAGCGATATCGCGCGACAGAACGGTGGTGGCGTCCAGATGCGCGAATGAGGTCGCCGGCGCCGGGTCGGTCAGGTCGTCGGCCGGCACGTAGATCGCCTGCACCGAGGTGATCGAACCCTTGGTCGTCGAGGTGATGCGCTCCTGCAGATTGCCCATCTCGGTGGCGAGCGTCGGCTGGTAACCCACCGCGCTCGGGATACGGCCGAGAAGCGCCGACACTTCCGAACCCGCCTGGGTGAAACGGAAGATGTTGTCGATGAAGAGCAGCACGTCCTTGCCTTCCTGGTCGCGGAAGTACTCGGCGACCGAAAGACCGGTCAGCGCTACGCGTGCGCGCGCGCCCGGCGGCTCGTTCATCTGGCCATAGACGAGGGCGCATTTCGAACCTTCTGTGGACCCGTTCTCCTTCGGATCGATGTTCACCTTCGACTCGATCATCTCGTGATAGAGGTCGTTGCCCTCGCGCGTGCGCTCGCCGACGCCGGCCAGCACCGAGTAGCCGCCATAGGCCTTGGCGATATTGTTGATCAGTTCCTGCATGGTCACGGTCTTGCCCACGCCCGCGCCGCCGAAGAGGCCGATCTTACCGCCCTTGGTGTAGGGGCAGAGCAGGTCGACGACCTTGATGCCGGTGACGAGCACTTCGGCCGCGCCGGCCTGCTCGGAGAAGCTCGGGGCCTCGCGATGGATGCCCGCCATGTGTTCATGGGAGATCGGGCCGGCTTCGTCGATAGGCTCGCCGATGACGTTCATGATGCGGCCGAGCGTGGCGGGGCCAACGGGCACGCGGATCGGCGCGCCGGTGTCGATCACGTCCTGGCCGCGCACCAGACCTTCGGTCGAGTCCATGGCGATGGCGCGGACCGAGTTCTCGCCCAGATGCTGCGCGACCTCGAACACGAGGCGGATCTTCTCGCCGGTGCGCGGATCGGTGTTGGTCGTCTCGAGCGCGTTCAGGATTGCGGGCAGGCCGCCCTCGAACTCCACGTCCACAACGGCGCCGATGATCTGAGTCAGGTGGCCCTTGGAGGTGATATTTGCGGGTGCGTTCATGGTCTTCTTCTTTCCTTAAACAGCGGCAGCGCCGGCGATGATCTCGATCAGTTCGGTCGTGATCTTGGCCTGGCGGGTACGGTTCATCTGGATGGTGAGGGCGTTAATCAGGTCGCCCGCGTTGCGCGTGGCGTTGTCCATCGCGGTCATCTGCGAGGCGTAGAAGCCGGCTTGGTTTTCGAGCAGGGCGGTCAACAACTGCACGGAGATGTTCTGCGGAAGAAGCTCGGTCAGGATCGTCACTTCGTCGGGCTCGTATTCGTAGAACGCGGCCGGGCCGGAGTTTTCCTCGATGACGGCGGGAATGAGCTGCTTCAAGGTCGGCGTCTGGGTCACGACCGACTTGAACCGGCTGTAGGCCAGCGTCACGACGTCGATCTCGCCGGCATTGTACATCTCGAGGATCTTGTGCGCGATCGGCTGGACGAGGGCGAGGCCCGGCGTCTTGATGCCAATCTCGTAGGACTCGACGATCTGCTTGCCATACTGGCGGCGAAGCTGATCGCGCGCCTTGCGGCCGACGGTGATGATGCGGACGTCTTTGCCCGCTTCCGTCAGCTCGAAGATCTTCCGGCGCGCCTCGCGCACGATCGACGAGTTGAACGCACCGGCGAGACCGCGATCGGAGGTCGCGACCACGATCAGATGGCGGTCTTCCTTGCCGGTGCCCGTAAGCAACAGCGGCGCATTGGTGCGGTCCACGCCGGCGGCAAGGTTCGAGATGATCGCCGACATACGCTGTGCATAGGGACGCGCGGCCTCGGCCGCCTGCTGGGAGCGGCGCAGTTTCGCCGCCGCCACCATCTGCAGCGCCTTGGTGATCTTCTGCGTGGACTTCACGCTTCCGATCCGTGTGCGCATTTCCTTTACGGTTGCCATGACGGCCCCAATTTCCTTCTAGAGACCGTCTTACGCGAAGCCCTTGGAGACTTCGTCGAGCGCCTTCTTCAGCATCGCTTCGAGATCGGGGGTCAGTGCCTTCTCCGTGCGGATGCCTTCGAGGAATTGCGGATAGGAACCCTTGAGGCGGGAGATCAACGCTTCCTGGAACGCGCCGACCTTATTGGTCGGGAACGGATCGAGATAGCCGCGCGTGCCGGCATAGATCACCGCCACCTGCTCTTCGACCGCGAACGGCTTGTACTGCGGCTGCTTCAGAAGCTCGGTGAGCCGCTCGCCGCGCGCGAGCATCTTCTGGGTCGAGGCGTCGAGGTCGGAGCCGAACTTCGCGAACGCCGCCATCTCGCGGTACTGCGCCAGTTCGCCCTTGATCGGGCCGGCGACAGTCTTCATCGCCTTGATCTGCGCCGACGACCCCACGCGCGACACCGAGATGCCGACGTTCACCGCCGGACGGATGCCCTGATAGAAAAGATCGGTCTCAAGGAAGATCTGGCCGTCGGTGATCGAGATCACGTTGGTCGGAATATAAGCCGATACGTCGTTCGCCTGCGTCTCGATGATCGGGAGTGCGGTCAGCGAACCGGCGCCGTTGTCCTCGTTCAACTTCGCGGCGCGCTCGAGCAGGCGGCTGTGCAGATAGAACACATCGCCCGGATAGGCTTCGCGGCCCGGCGGACGGCGCAGCAAGAGCGACATCTGGCGATAGGCGACCGCCTGCTTGGAAAGATCGTCATAGATGATCAGCGCGTGCATGCCGTTGTCGCGGAACCACTCGCCCATCGCGCAACCGGAGAACGGCGCCAGGAACTGGAGCGGCGCGGGCTCGGACGCGGTCGCCGCCACGATGATCGTGTATTCGAGCGCACCGGCGTCGGCGAGCGTCTTCACGATCTGCGCAACGGTGGAACGCTTCTGGCCGATGGCGACATAGATGCAGTAGAGCTTCGCCTTTTCGTCGGTGCCGGCGTTGATGGCCTTCTGGTTGATGATGGCGTCGATGGCGACGGCGGTCTTGCCGGTCTGGCGGTCGCCGATGATCAGCTCGCGCTGGCCGCGGCCGATCGGGATCAGCGTGTCGATGGCCTTGAGACCGGTCTGCACCGGCTCGTGCACCGATTTGCGCGGAATGATGCCGGGCGCCTTCACGTCTACACGGCGGCGTTCCGCCACGTTCGTGAGATCGCCGAGACCGTCGATCGGATTGCCCAGAGGATCGACGACGCGGCCGAGCAGGCCCTTGCCGACGGGCACGTCCACGATGGAGCGGGTGCGCTTGACGGTGTCGCCTTCCTTGATCGTCGAGTCGTTGCCGAAAATCACGACACCGACATTGTCGCTCTCGAGGTTCAGCGCCATACCGCGAATGCCGCCGGGGAATTCGACCATTTCGCCGGCCTGCACGTTGTCGAGGCCGTACACGCGCGCGATGCCGTCACCGACGGAAAGCACCTGGCCGACTTCGCTGACCTCGGCTTCGGCGCCGAAGTTCTGGATCTCGCGCTTGAGGATCGCGGAGATTTCGGCGGGGTTGATATCCATGTCGTTGCTTCCTTCGTTCGTTCGGTCGTTTTGTCCTTCGGGGCTCGCCTACGGCTCGCACCTCAGGATGACGTCAATTCAGTCTCGTCATGCTGAGGTGCCGCGTCAGCGGCCCCGAAGCATGTATTCAGTGGCCGCGCATCGCCATGCGCATCCCGTTCAGCTTGGTGCGCAGTGAAGAGTCGATCATCTTGGAGCCCACCTTCACGATCAGCCCGCCGAGCAGCGACGGATCGACATGCGTCTCGATCATAGGTTCGCGGTTGAGCTTCGCTTTCAGAACGCGCTTCAGCTCTTCGACCTCGCTGTCCTTGAGCGCGCGGGCCGAAGTCACTTCGGCGCGCATCTCGCCGCGCTTCTTCGCCACCAGCGCATCGAAGGACGCGATGATGTCGGTCAGCACGAACAGACGGCGCTTGTCTGCGAGCAGGAGGATGAAGCTCCTTGTGAGTTGGTTCACGCCCATTTTGTCGGCGAGCGCTGTGAGGCCCTTCTTCTGCTCGTCGCGGCTGAACACCGGCGCCTTGACCAGGCGGAGCAGATCGGGACTCGCCTTCAGCATGCGCTTCAGCGACGCCAGATCGGCGGCCACGGTGTCGAGCAAATTCATGTCCACGGCCAGATCGAAGATGGCCGTCGCGTAGCGTCCGGCAAGGCCCGATTTATGCGCTTCGTCTGCCACTCGCATTCTCACGGTTGGGGGCCGCTTTTCTGGATCGGCGGCACCATGGTAACCAATTGAAAAATCTATGAATTTTACTTGCGCGGCGAATCTGTTCCGCCGCGCGCGAGGCAGATAGCATGGGGGAGGGGGTAGCGCAACAATCTATCAAAGGGCGCGGTGTCGCGGTGAAGCGCGGGCCGCTCAGGATTTGCGAGCGCGTTCCGCGACGTAATCCATATCCATCCGCAGCGGCCAAGCCGCATCGATGCCCCGGACGGTCAGCATGTTGGCGGCCGCGCTCATGCGCCTTTCGAATTGATCCTTGCCGTATCGCTTTTCGAGATCATCCCACCACGTCTTGATCATGATCTCGCGGGTCAGTTCGACGGTGTTCGTCGCGATCAGTGGCCCGTCGCGCTGACAATCCTTCTGGCGCCGCCAGCCGGCTTCCACGGCGCGTGTGTATGTATAGTTCCGATTGTCGAAGCCGTTCCGGCCCGCGACGTTCGCCGTGTAGACGAAGCGCATATCCTCGGAAAATTTGAAGACCGTTTGGTTGTCGAGAAGGTTGACGACGTCCAGCGCGCCTGCGTTTTCGAAGTCGCGCGCCTGAAGTTGGCAGGGATCGCCACCGGGCTGCCACCCAGCATCGACCTCCTGTTGCGCGGCAACCTTGCTGGCGCTGTAGCGCGCGTAGTCGCCGTCCCGCATGGCCTGCATGGCGCCGGCGACATGGGGTTCGAATTTGGGCTGCCCGCAACTTGCCAGGCCGAGCACTACAAGGACCGCCAGACCGGCTTTCCGCATGGACATTCTCCGTTCCCGCGGATCGTGTTTCATCTCTCTTAAAAGAAGGTTTTGATTTACCGGAGTTGCGCGAAGAGGTTTTGGAACGGACGCGGCGGCCACTCTTGGATTTTCCAAGGCTTTTGTAACCAGCTTTCTCAGCGCCGCGTTAAGAAGCGCCGCATAACAGTGTGCACATGACAAGGGGCACACTGGTTCTTTCGCAGAATGCGACCGCCGGCTTCGCGCACAGCTTGCGCGAACTCCTGGGCGAAGTCGCCAATCTGATTTTCGGCAACGCGACGTTCGAGGGCACCTCGCCCTTCGAGAACGAGCTGCGCGCTCTGATCAAACCGCATATGGCGATCCTGGTGCACAAGCGCACGAAGCTGCTAGCGCCCGGCGACGATCTGGCGGCGCGCAACGCACGCTGGGCGCAGGAGCTGGACGCGTTCATCAACCGCACCTTCTTCTGGCCCCAGCCGGCCGCAACCGAAGCACATGGCGGGGTCGACCGGCGTCACATCGTGCGGTTCGTGGATAGCATCGTGGCGGAAGAACAGGCGCGCGATATGGCCGGGCAGGGCCTGCCCACGACATCGCGTTTCGATTCGTCCTGGGCGGACTAATTCACAGACTCATTGAAGCGCATCGCCGGAATCTTGCTTCAATCGAATTTGTGGCTGAGCGTCACGCCGAGCATGCGTGGATCGTTGAACATGCGATATCCGGCCCCGATCGGCGGCCCGTCGTCCGTGGCCTGGATCGTGTGCTTCTCGTTGAAGATGTTCTTGATCCAGAACGCTGCCTCCCAGCGCTTGTCCTGGGTCGCGAGCGATACGCGCCCGTCGAACTCCCAGCTCGAGGGAGCGGAAAGATAAGATGTGTTGAGTGCCTCGAAGAAATGTTCGCCCTCATACACGCCTGAGAATTGAACCGCGCCGGTGTAGCCATCGAAGACGGCGTGCTCATATCGGACCGTGCCGTTGAAGGATGCGTTGGGCGCATCGGGCATCTTGTTGCCGGCAGGTTCGATATGCGGGCCCGTCGTGAAGAAGGGGAATGACCCCAGCCGGGAATGCAGAAGGCCAAGGCCGGCGCGCAAGGACAGCCCATCCGTCGGTTGCCACGTCGCGCCAAGGTCGAGACCATAGACGTTCGCTTGCTTGATATTGCTGAGCTTGATCAGCGAGACAGTGCCGACGCTGGTGAACGTCTGCGCCTGGTAATTGTGATAATCGTAGTAGAACACGCTACCGTCCACGAACAGGCGATCGTCGAGCAGGCTGGACTTCACGCCGATCTCATAGTCGGTGAGGTGTTCCGGCTTGTACGGTGCCAGCGCTTCGGACTGGAAGCTGATCCCGTTGAAAAAGCCACCGCTCTTGGTCGACTCCGCCGCGCTGAAATAGACAAGCGTGCGGTCGTTGGGCTTCCAGTTCAGGCCGGCATGCCAGGACACGTTCTTATCGGTGATCGTCGCGTCTTCGAACGTCGGGCAGACGAAGAACGGCGGACCGCAGGGATAAAGTGCGGAAGTCCCAGCAAGATAGAAGGTCGAACCACCGACATAATGACGGTCCTCATAGGAGCCGCGCAAACCCGTCACAAGGGTGAGCTGGTCGTTCAGCGCCCATTTCACCTGGCCGAAAAGCGCCGCGGAGTGTGTCACCTGATCGGAGCGGATCTGGACATCCGCGCCAAGCAAATCGCGCAACGTTCCGGGCGTGAAGCTGTGGACCTTGTCCCAGGACCCATACGCGCCCACCAGCCATTCGATGCCATGGGAGTCGCCGCCTGACAGGCGCAGTTCTTCACTCGCCTGTCTTACGCGGTCGTTCTGGTCGAATTCGGCGAGTGCCAGCGGTGAGGCGTCGGCGTCGATGTAGAACTCCCGGCTGAAATTGATGTAGCCCGTGATCGATGTGAGTTCGGCCCAACCGAGATCGTCGGTGACATGCAGGGTCGTGTTGAACGAATTGACGGTGTAGGGGGCGTCGTGCCCCGTCGACACCGTGAACGGGTTGGGATTGGTGTCGGTGAATCCAAAGACATCGACACAATGTCCCGGATTCTTGAAGTCGGGACAGGGCGCACCGTTCGTTGTGTAGTCGCCGAAGAATTTGCCCGAGCTGATTTCGGAATTGTTCTGTTCGCCTTCCAGCTTCAACAATACGGTCAGCGTGCTTGTCGGTGTCCACAGCGCCTGGCCGCGCTCGCGGAAGATGTTCTGAGAGCCCAGTCGCGTGGCGAGTACGGGGTCGTTCCAGAAGCCGATCTCCTGCTGCACCGTTTGACCGGACAGACGCAGCGCGAACGTGTCGGATACGGGAATATTGACCATGGCATCGACGGTGTAGCTGTCGAAATTGCCATAGCCCGCCGTGACATCCGCCGAGAAGGCATCGGTCGTTGGCTTGGCCGCAATGATATTGATCGCGCCGGCGGTGGAGTTGCGGCCATACAGTGTACCCTGCGGTCCCTTCAGCACTTCGACACGATCCAGGTCGTACATCCCGAAATCCATCTCCGCGAACGACGCCAGAAAGACATCGTCGATGTAGACACCGACACTGGAATTGTTGGTGGAAGAGAAATCGTCGAGACCGACGCCGCGCACGGTCACGATCTGCTGCGCGCCGGGAATATTCGTCTTGACGTCGAAATTGGGAATCTGGGTGGCGAGGTCCGTCGCGGTCGAAATCCGCGCCTCACGCAATTGGTCGGAGGTGAGGGCGGTCACATTGATGCCGACGTTGAGAATGCTCTCGGACGTCTTTTCGGCCGTGACCGTCACGGTCTCGATCTCGCCGTCGGCCCATGCCGCGGCCGGGGCAAGCAGCAGGGCTGCGGCGAGCAGGCCGCGTTTGAAACGCTTCGACATGGACATCCCTTCCTGGGTAACCAGCTCTGCGGCCGATTTGACACTTGAGTATGTAATGATAACGCTATGATAATATGACTTGTCAATGGACTTTGCCGCGAAGTATGCTTTCATAACCAACTGTCAATACGAATTGAGAGGCCTGTGGCCGCCATGCTTCAGCCGGGAGCTGGGCCTATCGAAACGAATGCCACGTCCGCGCATCGTGCCCCGCGGCTTGCCGCTTTGCTCGATGCGGCGGCACAGGAATTCAATGCGCGGGGAATCGCCGGCGCTTCTCTGTCGCGTATCGCCAGGCAGTTGGGGCTGACCCGCGCTGCGCTCTACTACTACGTGAAGGATCGCGAGGACCTCGCGGCGCAATGCTACCAGCGAACCTGCGATGTCATGCGCGACGATCTCGCCGCCGCACGTGCGGGCAGCGGCACAGGCCTAGATCGCGTTCTCAATTTTCTACGCTTGTCTCTCGATCCCGCGCGGACGCCGCCAGCCGTGTTGAGCGAGATGGACTATCTGGAAGGCAAGAAGCACGCCGCGATCGCCGCCGCACATGGCCACAACATTCAAGCACTGCGTGCGTTGATCCGCGAGGGCATCGCCGATCGCAGCATTCGCCCCTGCGACGACGAAATCATCGCGCAGACTCTGATCGGGACAATCACCTGGATCCCGATTTCGGTGGATTGGGTCGACGCGACAGATGCCACCTATCGCGGCCGTACGGTAGATGCTCTTACGGACACGATCGCGAACGGGCAATGCAGAAACCCGGCCACGCCCTATCGGCCGCCGGTTTCGATCGATGCGTTCTTTCATGTTGCGCCGAAAGCGTTCGATCGGGAAGGCAATGCGGCGGCGAAGGTCGAGCAATTGCTGATGACGGCTTCGCAACTCTTCAACCGCCGCGGCATCGACGGCGTGTCGCTGGACGACATCACGGCCGAACTCGGCGCAACCAAGGGCGCGCTTTATCACTATTTGGACAACAAGGCCGATCTTGTCGTGCGCTGCTACCGTCGCTCTTTCGACCTGACCGAGCGTTTCGCCGATGCGGCCGAGAAGGCATGCGAAGGTGGGGTGGAACGCGCCATGACCGGCCTTTATCTGAATGTACAGGCGCACGCATCGGGTTTGTCGCCACTCACACTAACGGTCGGTGCCAGCGCTTTGCCGACAGCCGTGAAACGTGAAATCACCCGGCGAGCCCGCGCATTGCAGCGACGGTTCGAGAGCTTCGGCAAGCAAGGATTGGCCGAGGGCACCTACCGCGACATCGATATCGGCGTGGTGGCACAACTTGGCGCCGGTGCGTTTGAGTGGTTGCCAAAGTGGTTCTCGCCCAACGACCCCCGCGCGTCCGGCGAACTCGCCTCCGAAATCGTGACCCTCTTCATTCGCGGCCTTCGAACGGAGCAGGCATGACCGCGGCGCCGAATATCGAGGGAACCGTCGCGCCGGGCTTTGAAGCCGCGCGCACGGCATTCGCCGCGAATTTTGCACGCGACGGCGACTACCAGGAAGTCGGCGCGTCGTTTGCCGCATTTCACAAAGGCCGCTGCGTCGTCGATCTGTGGGGCGGTTATCGCGACCGAACGCGCACAAAGCCGTGGACGCGCGATACGTTGATCAATGTGTGGTCGAGCACCAAGGGCATCGCCGCAACGGCGGTGGCGATACTCGTGGACCGGGGCTTGCTCGACTATGCCGACAAGGTCGCAAAACACTGGCCTGAGTTCGCCGCGAACGGAAAGCAGGATGTGACCGTCGCGCAATTGATGTCGCATCAGGCGGGGCTGAATGGCTTCGCCGAGCCGACAGCGCTGGAGGATCAATTCGACTGGAGAGGTTGCACCGGGAAACTCGCGCAGCAGAAACCGGCGTGGCCGCCGGGCACGGCGTCATCCTATCACGCCATGACATATGGCTGGCTTGCGGGAGAGCTTGTACGATGCATCGCCGGTAGATCGGTCGGCGATTTCGTGCGCGATGAGATTGCAAAGCCATTGTCGGCGGATTTCTTTATCGGCCTGCCGGAATCCGAAGAGAAGCGCGTGGCCGAGATGATCGGACCGAAACGCCAGGCCGAAGTGCCACCGTTGTCCGACATTGCGCTGATGGCGCTCATCAATCCGCAGCAGAATCCGGAGATGCCGAACCGGCGCGAATGGCGGGCCGCAGAAATTCCGGCAGCCAACGGACAATCGTCGGCGATGGGGCTGGCGCGGCTTTATGCGGCGCTTGCGGGCGACGGATCTCTCGAAGGCGTGCGTATTCTTTCGCCGAACACGATCGCGCGCATGACGACGCCGGCGACCAACGACGGACGACAGGACATGTTCCTGGGTTTCAAGGACGCGTGGGGCATGGGATTCGCTCTGAACCGGCCTGGAATTTACGGTCCGAATGCCCGCGCCTTCGGTCATTCTGGGTGGGGCGGGTCGTTTGGTTGCGCCGACCCGGACGCAGAGGTCTCGATCGGTTACGTCTGCAACCAAATGGGCCCTGAATTGGTCGGCGATCCTCGCACCGCTGCCTTGTGCGATTCGGTTCTCACTGCGGCTGCTTAGTACAGCGTCTTGAACACCCGGCTCGTGCGCAAGCGCGCGAACACGCCTTTGTCCGCGCCAACATAATCGTAGGAACCCACGACAATTCGCGCATGGCCGACGAGATTCTCGATCGGCACGAAGCCGACGCCGCCTTCGCTGACGGCAACGCGGCTGTCCGTCGAGTTGTCGCGATTGTCGCCCATCATGAAGAAGTGGTCCTTGGGGACGATGAACTCTTCGGTGTTGTCGAGCGGTCCGTCCCAGCCCCGCTTGAAGATGGGATGCTCGAGACCGCCGGGCAGCGTCTCGCTGTAGCGCGCAACTTCCAACATCCGGCCGCTTTCGCCCTCCGACGTTCCGGTGCCGTCCTGCTTGAGCGGCAGGTCCCTTCCGTTGATCCAGAGCCGGCCCTCACGCATCTGGATGCGGTCGCCGGGCATTCCGATCAGGCGTTTGATCAGCGTTTTGGAAAGATCGCTCGGATCGCGGAAGATCACGATGTCGCCGCGAGACGGGGTTTTCTGCAAAAGCCGCGTTTGCGACGACGGCCCCAAACCAAAAGGCACAGAATAGCGACTGTAGCCATAGTCGTATTTGGTCGCGATCAGCCCGTCGCCAATCTGGAGCGTCGGCTCCATGGAGCCGGACGGGATGTAGAACGGTTGCGCAATCGCGGTGGTCGACACAAATACAATGCCGGCAACGATCAACGGCTCGCGAACGAGCTGCCAGACGGTCTTGAGGTTCGCGGGCATAGGCTCCCCGGGTTTTACTGCATAAATTGAGGTAGGACGGTTCCAAGCGCTTTCAAGTCCGCTATGGTGCTTTGAGGATCAAGGGAGAGGAATCATGAAACGGATTTTGGGCAGCGCGCTACTTTTGGCGTGCATCGCCGCGGTGCCGGCGCAGGCCGCGCTCACGGTCGGCGCAAAGGCGCCGGACTTCGACGTTAAAGCGGCACTCGCGGGCAAGGAATTCGATTTCTCGCTCAATGCCGCGCTGAAGAAGGGGCCGGTTGTCCTTTATTTTTTCCCTGCCGCATTCACACCCGGCTGCACCGTCGAGGCACATGACTTCGCCGAAGCCACCGACAAATTCGCAGCACTGGGTGCGACGGTGATCGGCGTCACCTCCGGGAATGCCGATCGCGTGACGGAGTTCTCGTCCGTCGAGTGTCGCAACAAGTTCGCGGTCGCCGCCGATCCCGATCAGAAGGTGATCAAGGCGTACGACGCGGTCCTGACCAAGGCGCCGCAATATTCCGACCGCACGTCCTATGTGATCGCGCCGGACCACACGGTCCTGATGACCTATACCGACCTCAATCCCGACAAGCATGTCGACATGACGATGGACGCGGTGAAGAAGTGGAAAGCCGCGCATCCCTGAACGCGGCTTGACGGCGGGCGCGGCGGCTGTCAAAGGCGCGCCATGGCGAAGAAACTTCAGCTTGGACGTCAGGTCGCGCTGCCCGCGTCGCCGGATGAGGCGGTGCTCGATCCGGTGCCGAACCTGCACCGCGACACCGATTATGTGGCGCGCTTCACCGCGCCGGAGTTCACCTGTCTCTGCCCGGTGACGGGCCAGCCCGATTTCGCGCATTTCGTCATCGACTATTGTCCGGCGAAGTCGCTGGTCGAATCCAAATCGCTGAAGCTGTTCCTCGGCAGCTTCCGCAATCACGCCGCCTTCCATGAAGCGACGACCGTGACGATCGGCAAGCGCATCGTGGCCGCAATCAAACCCAAATATCTGCGTATCGCAGGCTTCTGGTATCCCCGCGGCGGCATGCCGATCGATGTGTTCTGGCAGACGGGCAAACTCCCGAGCGGTGCGTGGTTGCCCGATCCCGGCGTTTCGCCCTATCGGGGCAGGTGATGGCTGCGCCAGTTCTGGTGCCGATCCCGGAGTCCGACAGGCAAGAACTCTGGAACGAGCTACAGAATTACATCGCAGAACTCGCGCCCTTCGATCGCTCGCTGGCACCGCAGGGACCGTACGCGTATCCGGATTTCGACAAGCTATGGTCGGACCCGGGACGGTCGTTGTTCTGGGCAAAGCTCGACGACGAGATCGCGGGCTTTGCCGTTGTGCAATTCGAAAACGGTGTGGATATGGAGGATTTTTATATTCGTCCGGCCTATCGCCGTCGCGGCGCCGGACTCGGGTTTGCGCGCGCCGTCATCGCGCGATTTCCCGGACCGTGGACGCTGACACAATACAAAGCCAAGGCGGACTCCATCGCTTTCTGGCGCACCGTCATCGGCGAGCGGCCCTTCACAGAAGAAGATTACGTCAGCGCCAATGGCAATCCGCGGGTGAAGCAGTCTTTCGTGGTTTAGCGTTGATCGATAGCGACAACGTGCCGGCGCAGATGCAGAAGAATTCACGCGGAGTCGCGGAGTGCGCGGAGAAGAAATGAGCTCCGCGAACTCCGCGTCTCCGCGTGAGATGTCTCTTCATGTCGCTCGCTGCCGCTCGCTGGATGGATGGCCGCCTCAAGGGCGGCCATGACGGATTCGGGATTAGCGCTTCGCAAATGCGCGGATCAGGCCGTAGGCGCTGATCAGGGCCCAGAAGCCTTCCATCACGGCGGCGGGCAGGTTCCAGGTCCAATAGAGTGATAGCAGGATCAGCGCGGCGCCGGCGAAATTCAGGAGCGAGTAGAGCCAGCCTTGGGTTTTCACGAGGCCTTGCAGGTTCGCGAAATAGGTCAGCGCGATGGCGATCGAGCCGGCGAGACCAAGCACATCCGTGAGCGCCAAGTCCTATTTCCCGCTGATCGCTTTGTGACGAAAGCAGGTTGTGACGTGGTCGTTGACCATGCCCACCGCCTGCGCGAACGCGTAGACGATCACCGGCCCCACAAAATTGAACCCGCGCTGCTTCAAGTCTTTCGACAGCGCTTCGCTCATCTTCGTCTTGGGCGGGATCTGTTTCATCGTCTTGAAGCGATTGACGACCGGCTTGCCGTCGACGTGTTTCCAGATGAAGTCGCGGAAGCCGCCGGGCTCTTTCTCCTCGATCTCGAGGAAGAGCTGTGCGCCCTTGATCGCCGCCTTGATCTTGGCGTTCGAGCGGATGATGCCTTCGTTCTTCATCAGCCGCTCGAAATCGCGCTTGCCGTAGCGCGCCACCTTCTCCGGATCGAAGCCGTGGAAGGCTTTGCGGAAGTTTTCGCGCTTGCGCAAAATCGTGATCCAGGCGAGCCCCGCCTGGAATCCGTCGAGGACCAGCTTCTCATAGAGCGCGCGCGGATCGTATTCCGGCACGCCCCATTCGGTGTCGTGATAGGCGACGTAAAGCGGGTCCTCGCCGGGCCAGGCGCAGCGGATGAGGCTGTCGCTCAACGGCGCTTGGCTTTCTTCTTTGCCTTTTTCTTCGCGGGGGCCTTCTTGACCTTGCGTGCGGGCTTCTTCGCGGCTTTCGCAGGCGCCGGCATCGCGATGTAGGTCGCCTCGATCTTGTTGCCGTCGAGATCGAAGATGAAGGCGCCGTAATAGGCCGGTCCGTAATCGGGACGCGGACCGGGTTCGCCATTGTTGCTGCCGCCGGCCCTGAGCGCGGCGTCGTGGAATTTGTTCACCGCGGATTTCGACTTGGCGGCGAAGCTGACATGCGTGCCGTTGCCGCCATTCGGAATGCCCTGATCGTGGGGAAGACCGATCCAGAATTCCGGTTTGTCCTTGCTTTCGCCATAGGCGATCGCGCCCGGCGAGTAATCCATGACGCGCTTGTAGCCCAGCGCCTTCAAAACGGGATCGTAGAACGTGGCCGCGCGCGCCACATCGCGCACGCCGACAGACACATGATGCAGCATAATCGCCTCCTTGAAACGGAAGGCGGACTCTGTACGCCTCATCGGCGGCGTCAAGCCTTCAGCCAATCCTGTTTTGTGACAATGACGTGCGTGCCGTCCACCTCGACGGGCGCATCGTTGGCTTCGGCGAGACGGTCCAGCCGTACCAGCGCGAAGCCCCGCGGGCCATAGGCCGACGCGATTTCGCCGATGGCGTGGCCGTTTGCGCGCAGCTCGGCGCCGGCGGCGAGGGCGGACCCGTCCGCGCTCGCGACCGCGAGCAGGCGCTTGCGGGCGGTGCCGCGGTGCTTCATCCGCGCGGTCAATTCCTGGCCGACATAGCACCCTTTCTCGAAATCGATGGCATGGAGTTCGTCGAGATCGGCGTCGAGCGCGAACATCTTATCGCTGCCGAAATCGGTTGCCTCCGGCACTCCGAGTGTCAGGCGATGGGTGTGATACGCGGATGCACTGCCGACGGCTTGCGGCATCTCCGCGGTTGCGCCGATGCTGCGATGGCCGAGCGCGGGAAGGCGCGGATCCTCGAACGTCACGCCGCGTCCGGAGGAACGCCCGCTCAGTCCCACAAGGACGGCGAGCTGGTCGCGCGCCTCGATCTGTATCTTGGCGCGCAGTCTGTACATCGAAAGCCGCTTGATCAGCGCGTCGCGCGCCTCGCGGTGGCAGTCGATCAGCAATGCGCCGTCGCCCTCGGCGATGAAGAAGTCGAACAGGATTTTTCCCTGCGGGGTCAGCAGTGCCGCATAAATCGCCTTGCCCGGTTCCACCGTCTCGATGTCGTTCGTGATGAGCCCCTGCAGGAACCCGCGCGCCTCCGGTCCGGTCACGGCGATGATGGCGCGGTCGTCCAGGCGGATGGGCTGGGTCATGGGTCCGAAGTAATCTCTTGAGCCGCGATTGCCAAGGCGGAAATCCCGTCCTACTGCTTCGTCATGTCATTCGATCTTCTTATCCGGGGCGGGATCGCCGCGACGCCGAACGGGATCGCCGAGGCCGATGTCGGTGTGAAGGACGGCCGCATCGTGGCGATCGGATCGTTCGCCAATGCGAAAGCGGCCGAGGTGTTCGAGGCCAAGGGGCTGCATGTGCTGCCCGGCGTGATCGACACCCAGGTCCATTTCCGTGAGCCCGGCAACGAGCACAAGGAAGACCTCGAGACGGGATCGCGCGCGGCAGTGCTCGGCGGCGTCACGGGCGTGTTCGAGATGCCGAACACCAATCCGCCGACGACCACACGCTCCGCCATCGAGGACAAGCTCGCGCGCGCGAAGAACCGCATGCATTGCGACTACGCATTCTATGCCGGCGCCACGCCCGCCAATGTCGGCGCGCTGGGCGAGCTGGAACGGCTGCCCGGCGTATGCGGCGTGAAGGCATTTCTCGGCTCTTCCACCGGCACACTGCTGCTCAGCAATCCCGACGACATTCTGGCCGCGCTGAAAAGCGGCACGCGCCGCATGGCGGTGCATTCCGAGGACGAGGACCGGCTGGAAGCGCGTAAAGGCGAACGCATCAGCGGCGATCCGCGCAGCCACCCGGTGTGGCGCGATGCCGAGACCGCGCGCGCCTCGACCGAGCGCGTGCTGAGGCTGGCGAAAGAGGCGGGGCGGCGGCTGCATGTGCTGCATGTGACGACGCTCGACGAACTCCCGCTGCTTGCCGACGCGCGCGATTACGCCACCGTCGAGACCACGCCGCAGCATCTGACGCTCGCAGCACCCGAATGCTACGAGCGGCTGGGCACCTATGCGCAGATGAACCCGCCGATCCGCGGGCCGGAGCATCGCGAGGCGTTGTGGCAGGCGGTGCGCGAAGGCCTGATCGACGTCATCGGGTCCGATCACGCACCGCACACGCGCGAAGAGAAAGACAAGATTTATCCCGATACGCCGAGCGGTATGCCGGGTGTGCAGACGCTTGCCACGCTTCTACTCGACCACGTGAGCGCGGGGCGGATGACGCTTGAAAGGTTTGTCGATCTCACGAGCGCCGGCGCCGCTCGCATCTTCGGGATCGCGGGCAAAGGGCGCATCGCGCGTGGCTTCGACGCCGATTTCACCATCGTCGACCTCAAGAAGAAGCGGCGGATCGAGAATTCCTGGATCGCGTCGCGCTGCGGCTGGACGCCGTTCGACGGGATGGAAACAACCGGCTGGCCGATCGCCACAATCATCCGTGGACGGACGGTCATGCGCGACCATGCGCTGACCGCCGAAGGGCAGGGCGCGCCGCTGCGCTTCGTGGAGACCTTCCGCTGAGATGTCGGGTGGGGGCAAAGCCAGCGTCACGATCAAGGGCCGCATCGGCGCCGAAACGCGCGTCTATATCGCGACACCCGCCTATGGCAGCAGCTTCTCGGCGGAGTATGTGCAGAGCCTGTTCCGGTTGATGAGCGCGCGGCCGAAACGGCCGGTGGACTACAAATTCTCCTATTTCGACTTCGCCGACATCGTCACGGCGCGGAACTATCTGATTTCCGATTTCTTCTTCAACAACGAGCACATGACGCATCTGCTGTTCCTCGATGCCGATATGGGCTTCGAGCCTTCGCTGATCGCCGACATGATCGCGCTGGGCGAGCCGCTGGTGGGCACGATCTATCCCAAGCGGCGGATCGATCTGAAGAAGCTGCATGCGGCGAAGGACATGCCCTATGAGAAGGCGCTCGCGCATTCGGTCGAGTTCATCGGCCATGTCCGCAAGCCGATGCAGGGCAAGGGCGGCTTCATCAGCGTGAACCATTGCGGCACCGGCGTCATGCTGATCTCGCGCGGCTGTGTCGAGACGATGATTGCGCGGCTCCCCGACCTGATCGACACGCGCAGGTTCAAGAACCTGCCGTTCGCGCACAAATTCACCCGCTTCATCACGCCGTTCGACAAGATCAAGACCGACGACGCGGAATGGTCGGAGGATTACTCGTTCTGCCGGCGCTGGACGATCGATTGCGGCGGCATGATCTGGGCCAATACCAACAGCAATGTCCGCCACGCCGGCGCGATGGTCGTCGATACGAAATACGCGGATTTGTGAGCGGCGGCGTGGTGCTTCAACGTCACCGATGAGACCTGTCCGCTCGGCGTCGTCGTGAACGCGCGGGCCGGGTTCCACACCGAAATATTGTCGCAAAAGACCCGCTCGTAACGGGCAGGCACGCAAAGTGGTCCATTGCAACACTTGGCCGCAAGCGTTCGCTTGTTCCGCTGGCTTCGCCCGCAACACACTTGAGCGACTTCAATCGCGCAGCGGAACGCCGCACCAATCCGAAGGGTTTTTTTATGCCGACGTATTTCCTGCCGGTCGTCCTTGTGCACGCGACAATCCTGGCGGTCGCGGGATTTCTGATCTTCTTCGCAGCGTCTTACGCGGAAGGACGCGTTCGTCTTTTCGGAAACGGGCTGGGCGTCTGGCTCTGCATCCTCAGCACGATCGCGCTGGTCGGCGGCATCACCGAACTGATCTTGCATCCGCCTGGCCCATGCGAGAGCCCTGCCGGCGTTTGGCGAAGTTCACCGGCCGTTCCCAAGCTTTGCGAAAACGCGAAGCGCTGATGCGGTCCGTCGTGTCCGTTTCAGCCCCGCAGCGCAGACCGGCGGAAGCTGCGGCCGGATGCATAGCCTTTCTCATTCAGGTGCATGCCGCGCCGGAAATGCTGCACCGGCTGATCGGCGCGTTGCGGGCACCGTGGGTACACTTTTTCGTCCATATCGACGCGGTAGCGGACCCGGCGCCGTTTACGCGCGGTCTGGCTGACCTGTCGGATGTGACGTTCCTGCGCGACAGGCTGCGTGTCCATTGGGGTGGCTGGAGCCAGGTCGAAGCGCCGCTGCGTTTGATGCGCGCCGCGATTGCCAAAGACGTGCAATTCGAACGCTTCATTTTGCTGAGCGGTTCCTGTTATCCGCTGCGGAGCAACGCCGCGCTGCGCAGATTTCTGTTCGCAGATCAGATCGAACACATCACGTCGTATCGCATGCCGAGCTATGCGCGCGACAAGCCCATGACACGCCTGAGCCGCTGGCATATCGAGGGTGGACTGCAGGCCGACGGCTCCCGCGCGCGCTTCACGCGGATCTTGAATGACGTTGCGCGGCTGTTGCCGGATCGGGATGTGATAAAAGGCCTGAACGGCCGCCTCCCCTATGCCGGAAGTGCGTGGTGGACGCTGACCCGGCCGGCGGTTGAGGAGGTTCTTGCAACCGTCGCGCATGAGTCCCGCCTCGTCGAATTTTACCGGTACACCAGAAATTCCGACGAGAGCTTTTTCCATACCGTTCTGTCCAACAGCAGTTTCGCAAACAAGATCGCGCCCACGCTGATGTTCACGGACTGGTCGAAAGGCAAGGGCATCGCGCGCCCCTGCTTGCTCGGCGAACGTCACCTCGACTGCTTGCTGAATCCGGACTTCGTTCAGCCGACCGGCAGCGGTCCAGGGCCCGTCTTCTTTGCGCGCAAGTTCACGCCCGCGAGCGCGCATCTTTTGGACAAAATAGATAAGTCTCGCTTTTGAATGCCGGTTCGACGACGGGTGCCTCAGTGCATCGTGAATTCGTGGCCGTAGAGCTTCAGCTCCGCCGGTGAGATCAGGCCGCGCGCGGCGACGCGCACCGAGTGCAGCTTCCCCTCGATGCTGGTTTCCCAGAAGCGAAGGAATTTCGTGAGCACCGGATATGCCGGTGCGAGATCGAGTTCCTGCCAGATGAAGCTCTGCAGGAGCGATGGCGTGTCCGGCATGCGATAGAGAATTTCCGCCGTGGTCAGCCGGTAACCATGCAGCGTCTGCTCGAAGTTACGCATCTTACCCCTCTACCTCTTGAACCCGCTCCCTTTGAGACCGTTCCATTCTCTCGCGATTCCGTTTCGCAATGGTTTGCGATGATCGCTGGACTGTCGAGACCTGACCCACCACTTTTGCTATTCGGGTTCTTTGCTGTAGCTTTCGCGCCTCTGTTTCTGTCAGCAATCTCACTTCGGTAGTGCCAAAATGAAAAACCGCTTCAAGGCGATCCTCGTCACCAAGACCGAGCATGGACAAAAGGCTGAGGACGTCGAACTCGCGCCGGCCGATCTGATGGAGGGCGACGTCACGGTTGCCGTGTCGCATTCGACCGTGAACTACAAGGATGGACTTGTGCTAACCGGCCGCTCGCCGGTGGTGCGCAAATTCCCGATGATCCCGGGCATCGATCTCGCAGGGACAGTGGAGGAGTCGTCGAACCCGAACTGGAAGCCCGGCGACAAGGTCGTGCTCAACGGCTATGGGCTCAGCGAAACGCATTATGGCGGATATTCCGAACTTGCGCGCGTGAAGGGTGACTGGCTTGTGCCGTTGCCGAAGGAATTTTCGGCAGCCGAAGCGATGGCGATCGGTACGGCGGGCTACACCGCGATGCTGGCCGTGCTCGCGCTCGAAGACGCGCATGTCACACCGGCGAAAGGCAGCATCGTCGTGACGGGCGCCGCTGGCGGCGTCGGTTCGGTCGCGGTCGCGGTGCTGGCGAAGCTCGGCTATCGTGTGATCGCGTCGACGGGCCGTCCGGAAGAAGAAGTCTATCTGAAATCGCTCGGTGCGGCGGACATCATCCCCCGCGCGGAACTCGCGGCCGATCCACGGCCGCTCGCGAAGGAGCGCTGGATCGGCGGCGTGGACAGCGTGGGTTCGAAGACGCTGGCCAATATCATCGCGGCCACATCCTACGGTGGCGCTGTCGCGGCTTGCGGTCTTGCCGGTGGCATGGATTTGCCCACCAGCGTGGCACCATTCATTCTCCGCGGCGTTTCGCTTCTGGGGATCGATTCGGTTCAGATGCCAATGCCACGCCGTAGGCAAGCCTGGGAGCGTCTTGCACGCGACCTCGACGTGAAGAAGCTGGCCGCGATGACGCACACCATCGCACTCGGCGATGTGCGCAAGGCGGCAGACGATATTTTGGCCGGCAAGGTCCGCGGCCGTCTGGTCGTCGAGATCCGATGAACGGATTGAATCAGTTTCTTCTGATCATTCCGGGCATCGGCATCGGCCTGATTGTCGCCGCGCCCATCGGCCCCGTAAATCTCATTTGCATCCGCCGTACGCTGCAATACGGCTCGCTGAACGGCTTCATGTCCGGCCTCGGTGCGGCGCTGGGCGACGGCGTGTTCGCCATCGTCACGGGGTTTGGCCTCACCGCGATCGCGCAACTGATCGAAGGACTTTCCATTCCGCTGCAGCTGGCAGGCGGCGTCCTTCTCCTGTGTTTCGGGCTCTATACCTATTTCTCGAAACCACCGAAGGCCTACGATCCGAACTGCGAGGTGACGGCGGCGAAAGCCAAGGCGCCGTCGAGCCTCGTTCGCGCCATGGCCTCGACCTTCGCGCTCACCATCACCAATCCCGCGACCCTCCTCGGCTTCACCGCGATGTTCACGGGGCTCGGCGGTCTTGCCGGCGACGATCCGAGTTTCTTCAGCGCGGCCTTCGTGGTCGGCGGCGTGATCCTTGGTTCTGCGCTGTGGTGGCTGCTGCTCACCACCTTCGTGGGGCTTTTGCACGCGCGCATCGACGACCGCGTGATGCGCATCATCAATCACGGCTCGGGACTTCTGGTCGCCGCGTTCGGCGTCGTCGTCCTTGGCCATGTCGGTCTGAAGCTGCTCTAGCGGTGTGAGAGGCGCGCACCGACAGGGGGGAGCTTGCGGTGCGCGCCCTTTCCAGTCTGAGGCACTTTTGGCCAGGAGGTTCAATCCCTCCAAGCGCCCGGCTGGTTCTCACACGCGACTTGAACGCGGCGTCGGTTGCCGATCCGGCGGTGGTTTCGGTGAACACTTGTCCATGCAAGAAGCCGAGCCGGAGAATGAGCGCGCATCGCGCGATGATGTCGCGACGCGCGCCCGCCGAACGCTTTTGGCCAAGAGGTTCAGTCCCTCCAAGCGCTCACGGCCGATGCGTAGTGCCGATGCCCATAAGAAATAAATACGGATCGTTGGCCAGCCATCTAAATCGTCCGTAACGGCCTGTGGCGAAACTTCTCAGGCCGGCGACACCAGTGTGGGCAAGCGGCCGATGATGGCCTCGGCTTCGGCCATAATGTCGCGGACGATTTCGGCGGCGGTCTTGACGTCGTGCACGGCGCCGGCGCCTTGCCCCATCGCGAAGGCGGAGCGTTCGCGCGAGAGCCCTTCGATCTGTCCGCCGATGCCGCCCATCACGCCGGCCTGATGCGACAGCATCGCCTGCGCGGGGAATTTCTGGATGTCCTGAGGGCGGCTTTCCCAATCCGCCACCCATTCGTTCCTGAACACGCGCATCGGTTTTCCGGAATAGGAGCGCGTGACGATCGTGTCTTCATCTGTGGCATCCACGATCACTTGGCGATAGAGGCCGCCTGCATGGGCTTCGCGGCTCGCGATGAAGCGGGTGCCGATCCATACGCCCTGCGCGCCGAGCGCAAGCGCCGCTACGAGCCCGCGCCCATCGACGATCGAGCCCGCGGCGATCACGGGGATCTTCACCGCATCGACAATCTGCGGGATGAGGGCCAGCCCCGCGATGCGGCCGGTGTGCCCTCCGGCTTCGGTGCCCTGCGCGACCACGGCGTCGAGGCCGCCGGCTTCGGCCGAGCGTGCGTGCTTCACGGTGCCGTTGACGTTCATCACCTTCAGACCGGCATCGTGGAATTTCTTCACGAGATGCGGCGGCGGCACGCCAAGCCCGGAGATGAACGCTTTCGCGCCGCCCTCGATGATGATGTCGGCGGTGCGTTCGAGCGACTCCGGAACGGCCGCCAGAAGATCGACGCCGAACGGCTTGTCGGTGAAGTCGCGCGTCTTTTTGATCTCATCGCGGATTTCGCCCGGCGAGCGCCCCGCCATGCCCAGCGTGCCGAAGCCGCCGGCATTCGAAACAGCGGCGCACAATTCCGCGTAGGACACGCCGCCCATGCCCGCGAGCAGGATCGGATGTTCGATGCCGAGCGTGTCGCAGATCGGTGTGCGGATGGTCATGGTGTTCTCCAACTTCTTCTCCCTCTCCCTCGCGAAGCGGGGGAGAGGGCCGGGGTGAGGGGGTGTCGAGAGTTGAGCGCTGCTTGCGACACCCCCTCCCCCTAACCCTCTCCCCCACATGCGTGGGGGCGAGGGAATGTTATTTGTATCGTCTATCCGCCTCGCGAGTCAGGCCCAACGCAACGGAAAGAAAATCCGATCCTGCGGCGATGCGTGCCGAAGGTGCCGCAGCGGCAATCGCATCGCGCACGGCAGGGACGCGGCTTGAGCCGCCGGTGAAGAAGATCGTCGAGATGGCGTCCGGCGAAAGTCCCGCAGCGCGAATGCACCCTGCGGCGAGGGTCGTGAGGCGTGCCGTCTTGTTGTGGATCACTCTGTCGAAGCCGGCGCGCGAGGCTTCCGCCACGAGACCCGCTTCGAGAAAGGCGAGGGCGATCTCGGTCACGTCGCTGTCGCTGAGCGCGATCTTGGCATCCTCGACCGCGAAGGCGATGCGGTGGCCGAGACGCTGTTTCAGCGTCTTCAGGAGCCGCGAGACTTTTTCCGGCGCACGCGAATCGGCGACAAGCTCTTTCACCTCGCGCTCGTTGCGGCGGCCATAGGCGAAGTTGATCGTCGACCAGGTCGCGAGCTCGAAATAGAGCGACTTCGGCATCGGTAGATTCTTGGAGATAAGGTCGGTGCCGAGGCCAAGCAGGGGCATCACCGCACTGAGGCTGAGCAGCGCATCGAAATCGGTGCCGCCGATTCGGCCTCCCGCATTGGCGAGGATGTCATCGCCGCGGTCCGCGCGCGCCCGCCGCTCGGGGCCGATGCGGATCACGGAGAAGTCGGAGGTGCCGCCGCCGATGTCGGCGATGAGGACGATCTCTTCGGCATTCGCCGTTTCCTCATAATGATAGGCGGCCGCGATGGGTTCGTAGACGAAGCTCACCTCGCGAAAGCCAGCCTTGTGCACGATGCCTTCCAGCACGCTTTGCGCGCGCGCATCGGCGATATTGTCGTCGTCAACAAAGCGTACCGGCCGCCCATGGACGACGATGTTTATCTCTTCTTCTACAAAGGCTTCGGCGCGCACCTTCAGGTGGCGAATGAATATCCCGACGACTTCGGTGAGCGGGATCTGGCGGTAGCCGAGCGCGGTCTTCTCGTCGATCAGTGGCGAGCCCAAGATGGATTTCAGCGCGCGCATCAGGCGGCCTTCGGTCTGGCCGATATAGGTGTCGATGGCTTCGGCCCCGAACAGGATGCGCCCGCGCGTCTCGTAGTCGAAGAACACCGCGCTTGGCAGGAGGGTGGCGTCGCCCTCGACAGGCGCGAGCACCGGCGCGCCGCCGCGCGCGATCCCGATGGCCGAGTTGGAGGTGCCGAAATCCAGTCCGCAGGCGAGCATGGTGATCCCCGTTCGAAGAAGGGCCAAGAGAAAGGGGATGTCATCTATTACGCAAAAAGCCGGCTTGCCAGTCTGTTTCTTCGCGCTTATGCTCACGCCCGCTAGTGGGATGTCCGGAAAACGGGCGTCCCATTTTGTCTTTGTACGGATCAGTTTCTACATTGCAGCCGTTCGGATCACTAGTCGCGTTCGGCGCCGGTCGGTATCTTGCCCGCAGTAAACGCGGCGCGATGAGTTGGATTTCCTAAGTCCATCTTGAAGTTTTCCCATCGGCCGTCTTTCAAAATGGCCATCCACCACGGGCCTTCAACGTCATCGGAGAATTGCCAAAGAATGTGATAACCGTCCTCATTCGAGAAGCCTTCGTTGTCGGCTTGTATGATTCCGCCAACTGAACGCCATACCGCTCCTTTAACTGCGCCCAATATCTCCCAGCCGGTTTCAGCATAGGTGCCCGATAGAATTCGAAACGCATAAATTGTGCGCACGGATTTGAGATAGGAGAGCAGCCAGTTCGCGGCAGATTTGGGAAAGCAGTCAGCTATCTCAGTTTGAAATTCGCCGATTTCCTCTTCGGCTAAGCTGCCGGGTGAAACTTCGCTGCGTTCAATGTCGCAAACTTGCTGTTGCTTGGCGTTGGTAATCGTCAATTCAGTCCACGCAAGTGCATCGGAATGGCCCTGCACACTGGCACCGTACTTTTGAGCAGCCTTATTCAAAGGCGACAGAGGAGCTGGATTCGATTCAGGCGAGAGCACTCGAATGTAATAACCCATGAGAACCGCAATCCTCAAAATCCAGGTTGATTTTTGAACATCGCCAACGATATGACGATTTCATAAAAACTGATCTCTCGCTTTTCGCACTTCTTCTTCGATGAAGTCGCCGGTTTCGCGGACGCGGGCGAGGTCGCGGAGGTCGGCGTGTACTGTCAGCCAGAACGCGCGCCGCGCCGCGATCTGATCGGCGAGGACCGGCAGAAGCTGGGCGTGGTTCTCGGCAATGAAGGCGGGGAGCATGCAGAGGCCCGCGCCCGACACGGTCGCCTTCATCTGCGCGATGAGGTTGGAGCTGCGCAGGCGCGGCGGGGGCACGTCGGCCTGCGCGAACATATTGGAGAGTTCGCTGGAGAAGATCAGGTCTTCGATGTAGCCGATGATGCGGTGATGTTTGAGATCGGAGACGGTCTCGATTGCCGCGTGGGTGTCGAAATAGGTCTTCGACGCGTAAAGGCCCAGGCGATAGTCGGTGAGCTTCCGCGAAAAGAGCCGCCCCTGTTCCGGCCGCGTGAGACCGACGGCGATGTCGGCTTCGCGCTTCGACAGACTGAACACCGCGCCCATCGCGACGAGTTCGATCTCAAGCCCTGGATGGCGGTCGCACAACGCACCAAGGCGTGGCGCGAGGAAATAGCTGCCGAAACCTTCCGGCGCGCCGATTCTGACCGCCCCGGAGATATCGGCATGGCGCATCTCCGACATTCCGGCGAGCGCCAGGCTCTCCATCGCCTCGGCGGATTCCATCAGCCGGGCACCCTGTTCCGTCAGGGTGACGCCCGTCGAGCGACGTTCCAGCAGCTTGACCTGCAGAATGTCCTCCAGGGCCGAAATCCGCCGGGAGATCGTCGCATGGTCGACGCGCAATTTTGTTGCGGCAGCGCTGAGCTTGCCGGTGCGTCCGACCGCCAAAAGTATCCTTAGGTCATTCCAATCTGGCTCAGCCATGACTCTGCATTTTTGCACAACTGCATTGATAATAATCTTCTTTCATTCTGCATAATACAACGGCAAAAGCGGCCCCGGAACGCCAACGGAGCCGCCCCATGCTCGCCCAGCTCAAGCTCGATGTCGCCGACGATACCCAGGTGATGGCCGCCCGCCATCTGACGCTTGTCCGCACCAGCCTTTGGGATCAGGCTCGGCCTCTTTCGGCCGCGTGGATCGAAGCGAACCCGGAGAAGGCAATGGCCTATCTGATGGTCACCCAGAGCGAAGACGTCCTTGGCTGAGGCGCCGGACTATGTCCGCAACCCGGCCGGCTATGCGCTCGATGTATCGAGCCAGCTCGGTGACGTGGCGCTGAAGGGCCAGCAGGTCTGGACCAACGCGATCTCCAAGATGTGGCGCGGCCCGGCGGGGATGCCTGTCGACCCGCGCGATTTCGCCCGCGCCTTCGCCGAATTCTCGCTGGCCTGGACGAAAAGCCCCGCACAGCTGCTTGAGCTGAACGCGCAATGGGCGCGCGATTATTTCGGGCTCTGGAACATGTTCTTCCGGCGCGTCGCCGGTGAAGAGGTTGAGCCGGTGGCCACGCCCGCCGCGAACGACCGCCGGTTCAAATCGGATTCGTGGAGCGATCATCTCGCTTTCGATTTTCTCAAACAGTCCTATCTGCTTGTCGGCAAACAGCTTCAGGATCTCGTCGCCGCCACCCCGAACATGAACGAGACCTCGCGTGCGAAGGTGGACTTCTTCGTGCGCCAATATGTGAATGCGGTCTCGCCGTCGAATTTCGCGAGTACCAACCCCGACGTCATCCGCAAGACGCTGGCCACCGGCGGTCTCAATCTGCTCACCGGCTTCTCCAATCTGCTGGACGATCTCGCGCGCGGCGATGGGCTTGTGAAGCATCGCGCGCCGGACACGTTCGAACTCGGCAAGAACATTGCGGCGACGCCGGGCTCGGTCGTTTATCAGAACCAGCTGATGCAGCTCATCCAGTACGATCCGTCTACGGACAAAGTTGCCAAACGTCCGATCCTGTTCATCCCGCCGGTCGTCAACAAATTCTATCACTTCGACCTGTCGCCGAAGACGAGCTTCCTGAAATGGCTGGTCGATCAGGGCCACACGGTGTTCGTGATCTCGTGGATAAATCCGGACGCACGTCATGCCGAGGCGGGCGTCGAGGCGTATATGAAGCTCGGCCCGCTTTCCGCCATCGATGCGATCGAACGCGCGACGGGAGAGCAGATCGTCAACATCGTCTCGTTCTGCATGGGCGGCACGTTGACGGCCGCGACGCTCGCCTATCTGACCGCGAAGGGTGAGGCGGACCGCGTCGCGTCGGCCACCATGATCGCGACGTTGCTCGATTTCACTTCGATGGGCGATTTCTCGGTGTTCGTCAGCGAGGCGCATATCGAGGCGATGCGCAAATATCTCCAGAAGCGCGGTTATGTGGATTCGGGCGATTTGACACGCCTGTTCAGCGCGGTGCGCGCGAACGACCAGATCTGGTCGCCCGCGGTCAGCCATTACCTGATGGGGCAGGAGGCCGCGCCGTCGGACCTTCTCTACTGGTTCGCGGATGGTGCGCGCATTCCGGAGCGCATGCACAACGACGTGAATGAGAATTTCGTCCATGGCAACAAGCTGCGCGAGAATGGCGGCATGGTACTGGACGGCGTCGCGCTTGATCTGGGCCTTGTGGAAACGCCTGTCTATTTCATTTCGCTCAAGGACGATCACGTCGCGGAGTGGAAGGGCACCTATCGCGGCACGCAGCTCTTCGGCGGCGAGACGCATTTCCTGCTCGGCGGCTCGGGTCACAATGCCGGCACGCTCAGCGCGCCCTCGGCAAACCGCCACGGCTACTGGCTGAACGAGAAGACGCCGGCGTCAGCCGACGAATGGTTCGCGGGCGCGACCAAACACGAAGGCTCGTGGTGGCCGGCGTGGGAGAGCTGGCTGAAGAAGACCGCCGGCGGCAAGCAGGTCAACGCGCGCGTCGTTGGCAGTGGCGATCTCAAACCGATCGAACCCGCGCCGGGTTCTTACGTTCGGATGCGGTAAGGAAGTTCGCTCTCCAATCCTCCCCCGTTTACGGGGGAGGTGGCGCGCGACGAACGTCGCGCGACGGCGGGGGCAACTGCGCGAGGACAAACGCAACTGCCGCATCGAGATCGGCATAGACGTCAACGTTTGCAATCCGCAGCACCCGCCAACCCCGCGCTTTTAGATACGCATCCCGCTTCGCGTCATGGCGTATCTCGTCATCGCTGCTGTGGGTCGCGCCATCGATCTCGATGGCGAGCCGCTCCAGAGCGCAAGCAAAATCTGCGATGTAAGGACCAATCGGATGCTGACGGCGGAAATTGTACCCGTGCCTGTTGGCTTCCTTTAAGCGCGCCCAGAGAAGCACTTCGGCTTTCGTCATTTTGGCGCGCAGCTTTTTGGCGAACAGACGCGAGCGGATTTCTTCAGCGCGCATGTCCCCCTCCGGCCCTTCGGGCCACCTCCCCCGTAAACGGGGGAGGATTGTTGAGCTAAAACTTCGTATATCCGCCATCGATGATGAAGGTCTCGCCAGTGTGGTAGGCGGAGGCGTCGCTGGCGAGGTAGACGGCGATGCCGCCGAAGTCTTCGGGCTGGCCCCAGCGGCGCATTGGCACGCGCGGGATGACCTTCTCGTTGAAGGTGGGGTTCGACTGCGCGCCGGCGGTCATGTCGGTGGCGATCCAGCCGGGGGCGATCGAGTTCACGCGCACGCCATAGCGCGCGAGTTCGACGGCCAAGGCGCGGGCCATCGACATCACCGCGCCTTTCGATGCGCCGTAGGCCGAGTTCCGCGCCGCGCCCTCGATCCCCGCCGTCGAAGCGACCACGACCAGCGAACCGTTGGCATCGCCATCCTTGGCGCGGTCGATCATATGCTTCGCCGCTTCGCGGAACGTCCACATCACGCCTTCGGTGTTGACGGCGTTCACCTTGCGGAACAGGTCGGTCGTCAGTTCGGCGATGGGAGAGCTGCCGCCGATGCCGGCGTTCGCCACGACGCAGTCGAGGCGGCCGAATTCGCCGATCGCGGCCTTCATCCCTTCGATCACTTCGTTTTCATTCGCGACATTGACCTTGCGCGCCGCCACGCGCTTGCCGTGCGCCTTGAGCGCCTTCACGGCGCTTTCGTTCTTGGCTTCGTTGGTTCCCCAGATGACGACGTCCGCGCCGGACGCGGCCAGCGCCTCGGCCATGCCGAGCCCGATGCCGCCATTGCCGCCGGTCACCAGCGCGACTTTTCCCGTGAGGTCGAAAGGTTTGTACATACTTGTCTCCAGAAATAGCGAAGACGGCACGGTAGCCGCGGAGTGTTGCAGCCCGCAACGGCAACCAGGCGCAGGTTCGGCAGCCCAGACGAGAACAGATCCGCCGCCGCTTGCCTTGCGGAGGCTAAGGCCGCTAAACCGCCACAGTCTTTGGTATTTTCGCCGCCGCCACCGGCGCGCTACACTGGCCCGCTACATTGGCGCATGATCAGGGAGCATAACGAATGAAACGTCTGGCCCTTCTGGCTGCAGCCGCGGTCATGGCCGCGTTTGGGGCGCACGCCGCTGTCAGTTCGCTGAGCCTGGAGGCCAATGCGCAGTACCTGGCCGACAATGCGAAGAAGCCGGGCGTCGTCGTGCGGCCGAGTGGGCTGCAATACCGGGTCCTGCACAACGGCTTCGGCAAGCGTCCCGGGCCCAACGACGTCGTGACCGTCTATTACACGGGCTCGCTGATCAACGGCACGGTGTTCGACGGCACAGAGCCTGGCTTGCCGGCGCAGTTCAAGGCCAGCCAGCTTATTGTCGGCTGGACCGAGGCGCTCGAGCAGATGCGCGAGGGCGATCATTGGCAGATCCTCATTCCCGCAAATCTCGCTTATGGCGCGCGCGGCGCCGGCGGCGGCGTCATCCCGCCGAACCAGGCGCTCATTTTCGACCTGACGCTCGTCAGCGTCACGACGCCGAAGGCACAGCCGGAGAAGCCAGAAGAAGGTTCGCCGGGCAACGGGTCGGAGTAGGGATTCTACGAAGGATTCTGGCGCCGCCATGGCCGAACTGCTGAAGAGGATTCGCCGCGCACTACCCATCGGCGGCGGAACGCTGCGCATTGCGATTGCGCTCTGCCTCTTCGTCGGCGCAACGGCATTGTTCTGGGCCAGCCGCGATTACGGGGTGCTTGCGCCCGATTGGGACGGCCAGGTCCGCGGCGTCACGTACAATCCCAGCCACATCTTCACCGAAGAAGAGGGCAAGCAGGTCAGCCCGGAACAGATCGACCGCGACATGGCACAACTCGCCAAGCTCACGGGACGTGTCCGCACCTACACGGTCGCCAACGGTCTCGACAAAGTGCCGGAGATCGCCGCGCGCTACGGCCTGACGGTGTCGCTCGGTATCTGGATCGGTCCCGATCTCGCCCTGAATGAGAAGGAGATCGCCAAGGGCATCGCGGTGGCGCGCGCCAATCGCGGCACGATAGACCGCGTGTTCGTCGGCAACGAAGCGATCCTGTTCAGCTATGTCACGGCAGAACAGCTCAATGCCTATATCCAGCGCGTGCGCGATGCGCTGCCGGCGCGCATCAAGATCACGACCGCCGAGCCCTGGTCGACATGGCTCTACACGCCCGAGATCGGCAAGAACGTCGATGTCATCGCGGTCCATCTGCTGCCCTATTGGGAGAGCACCGATGTTCATGGTTCGCTCGATTTCCTGCAACGCGCCTATGGCGACGTGCAGCAGGAATTTCCCGACAAGCCGATCATCATCGGCGAGGTGGGCTGGCCGTCGGAAGGACGCACCAAGGGCGCGGCCGAACCGTCGCTCGCGAACGAGGCCTATTTCTTGCGCGGCTTCGTGCAGCTCGCGCTGGAGAAGGGCTACGACTATTACGTGCTCGAAGCGTTCGACCAACCGGCGAAAGTCTCGTTCGAAGGAACGGTCGGCGGCTATTGGGGCGTATTCGACGCCGCGGGCAATCCGAAATTCACCTTCACCGGCTCGCTGCGCTCCTTTCCGGAATGGCGCACTTACGCCTTGATAGCGTCCATCCTGACCCTGCTGATCGGGCTTTTCGTCCTTGTGCGGATGCCGCGCGTGCGTCAGCCGGGCTATCTCGTGATGGGCGGGCTGATCGCGGTGGTGTCGACGGGACTGCTCGCGGTCATCGACGCAACGACGCTCGAATATATCGACCGCGGCGATCTTTTGATGATCTGCGCCATGGCGCCTCTGGTGGTGCTGGCGTGCGCGGTGATCCTGACAGAGGGGGTGGAGCTGGCCGCCAGCCTGTGGCGCGTCGAGCGCCGTGTGGTGTCCTCAGTCATCCCCGAAGCAAGTCCGCGGGTCTCGATCCACGTGCCATGCTACAACGAGCCGCCGCAGATGGTGATCGAGACGCTGAGCCATCTGGCGCATATCGATTACGACAATTACGAAGTCATCGTCCTCGACAACAATACGAAGGACGAAGATGTGTGGAAGCCGGTGGAGGCCCATTGCCGCACGCTCGGCGCGCGTTTCCGCTTCTATCATTTCGATCAGGTGAAGGGCTTTAAGGCCGGTGCGCTGAACGAAGCGCTGGCGCTCACCGATCCTGCCGCGCAGCACATCGCCGTGATCGACAGCGACTACCAGGTCGAGCCGCACTGGCTGCGCCGGGCGCTGCCGCTGTTCGCCGATCCCAAGATCGCGGTGGTGCAGGGACCGCAGGATTATCGCGACTCGCGCGAGAGCCTGTTCAAGCACATGGCGTATGAAGAATATCGCGGCTTCTTCCACATCGGCATGATCGAGCGCAACGAGCACGACGCCATCATCCAGCACGGCACTATGACGATGGTGCGCAAGCGTGCGCTGGAAGAGGTGAAAGGCTGGAGCACGTGGTGTATCACCGAAGACACCGAGCTTGGACTGAAGCTGTTCGAGGCGGGTTACGGCGCCGCTTACATTCCGCAAAGCATGGGCACGGGGCTGATCCCCGACACGCTCGAAGCGTTCCAGAGCCAGCGCTACCGCTGGGTCTATGGTGCGATGCAGATCATGAAGCGCCATGCGGGCGCGATCTTCCTCGGCCGCACCAAACTCTCCTGGGCGCAGCGCTATCAGTTCCTGTCGGGCTGGCTGCCGTGGATTTCCGATGCGCTGGGACTGATCGTGACGCTGGTGGCGCTGGGCTGGACGACGATGATGTGGATCGCGCCCGAGCGCATCTATGTGCCGATGCCCGCGCTCTCGGCCGCGGCGCTCGCGTTGTTCTTCGCCAAGACGGTCAAGACGTTCCTGCTCTATCCGCCGAAAGTACGATCCGGCGTGAAGGGCGCGCTGATGGCCTCGGTCGCGGGATTGGCGCTCACCCATTCGGTTGCCAAGGCGGTGGTTGCGGGGCTTTTCACCTCCGGCAAGCCGTTCCTGCGCACGCCCAAATGCGAGGACCCGGCACTGCTTTCCCAGGCGCTGCGCGTGGCGTGGCAGGAGACGACGCTTTGCGTACTGTGTATCGCGGCCATCGTATCGGTCGCGATGGCGCGCGGGTTCACCGACTCCGCGGCGCTGCTGTGGATGGTCATGCTGGGCGTGCAGGGGCTGCCTTATCTGTCCACCGTCGTCACCGCGACCTTGAGCGCGGTATCCAATGCCGAGCGCCCGAAACCGCAGGCGAGCAGCGGTACGCCGACGCCGCCCGAGCCCGCATTGCGCGAAGCGGCATAGAGTTTTTTGTGCGCCATCGAAATAGGTGTCATGGCCCGCGACTGCGAGGGCCATGACAAACTGTTGAGAGGACTGTACTGCAATTGAGTCTGACCCTAGCCTTATTCACCCCCACCCATGGAGTATTGCTTGAGAAACACGATTCTTGTCTTGGCGCTTGCCGGTGCAACACCCGCACACGCCGCCTTCACCGTCTTCGATATCACCGGCAGCGGTACCAAGGGCGGGCAGGGTACGTACGGCTATGGCGTCAACGTCGAAGGCACAACGGCCGGCAATGTGATCGACAAGCAGGGTGCTGTGGCAGGCTATGTCCGCGGCGCCGATGGTTCAGCGACGGTCTTCCATGCGGAGTCGGGCTTTGAGACGCACGCGATCGATATCGCACGCTCGGGCGAACTGACCGGTTACTACGCCGACGGCGCTGGTGTCGATCACGGCTATCTGCGCGCGTCCGACGGCACGATCACGCCGTTCGATGTCGTCGGCGCCGGCACGGGCGCGGGGCAGGGAACGCAGGCTGTTGCCATCAACGCGCATGGCGGTGCGGCCGGTCAATACATAGACTCATCGAATGTGCTGCATGGTTTCCTGCGTTCGCACCGCGGAAAGGTTGCGACCTTTGATGCCGGACCGAAGGGTGGCCTTGGCACGTTCGTGACCGGCGTCGACGCAAAGCGCGACGTCACGGGCTTCGCGTTCGACGGCAGTTTCGCGATGCATGGCTATCTGCGCATCGCCGATGGAACGATCGTTCCCATCGATGTTGCCGGTGCCGGAACGAGCGCATTCCAGGGCACGCAGCCGGAGAGCATCAACGCCGGCGGCGGTGTGGCGGGCTTCTACACCGACGGCAGCGGCGTGCGTCACGGCTTCCTGCGCACGGCCAGCGGCACGATCACAAGTTTCGACGCGCCGGGCGCGGGGAGCGCGAACGGGGAGGGCACGATCGTCGCCGGCATCAACAAGAAGGGCGAGATCGCGGGCTACATCAAGGATGCCGCAAACGTCGCGCACGGATTCCTCAGGCGCGCGAATGGGAAGTTTGTCTCGTTCGATGTGGCGGGCGCCGGAACGTCCCAGAGTACGGGCACCTTCCCGAGCCGCATCAGCGACAAGGGCGAGATCGTGGGCGAAACGCTCGATTCCAGCTTCGTCGCGCACGGGTTCGTGGGGACCCCAACGAAGTAGCGCGCTACAAAGAAAAAGGCGGGCTCCCTTTTCGGGGGCCCGCCACGAAACTTCGAAAGCTTATTTGCGACCCAAGGTGGCGTCGTTGCCGCCGGCTTTCGGCGAATGCGCTGCAGCCGATGTAACGGTGTAGGTCCCCGAGTTGATTTCGGTAAACGACTTTCCGGTCGAGTCGTACAGGTACCAGTTGCCCGCGCCGCCAGAGGGAGGCGTGAAATACCAGACCAGAATGTCTTTTGTATGCGGGCTCTGGTCGGCCGGCATGTAATATTCCGATCCGCCGATCAACGCATCGGATCCGCCGTCAGTAACGGTATATCCACAGCCGCTCCGCTTGCCGTAAACTGCGAAGCTGTCGAGCGTAAGCTTGAAGGTATTGCAGTATCCGTCGAGTGAGACGTTGAACTTTGCAGCCTGAGCGCTTGCCGAACCGACCAGCAAAACGGCCGTAGCAATGGCGAACTTCTTAAACATACTCTACTCCTCACATTGGTAATCGCATCAACCGTTCGAATCGCCCATGCTATTTCCCATCGTTCTGAGGCTGCGACTGACGGCAATATGCACAAAGATTCACGAAACGGCAAGAATCGGAACCGTGGTCCCTATTTGGTTGAGAGGACCTTGCCGGGATTGAGAATATTCTTGGGATCGAGCATGCGCTTGAGCGAGCGCATGACCTCGATCTCGGCGGAACTTTTGTAGCGCAGAAGTTCCTCGCGCTTCATCACCCCGATCCCGTGTTCGGCGCTGATCGAGCCCGCGAAATCGTGCACGATGTCGTGCACGACGCGTGCGATCTCGGCGCGCTTCGCAAGGAACGCGGGTCCATCGCCGCCTTTGGGATAGCTGAAATTGAAATGCAGATTGCCGTCGCCGAGATGGCCGAACGGCACCGGCCGCGCACCGGGTACGATCTTGAGCACCGCAGGAATCGCGCGCGCGACGAAATCGGGAATGGCGGCGACCGGAACCGCGATATCGTGCTTGAGCGAGGCGCCTTCCTTCTTTTGCGCCTCCGACATGTTTTCGCGCAAACGCCAGAGCGCCATGCGTTGCGCTTCGCTCGATGCGATCGCGGCGTCGGTGGCAAGGCCTTTCTCCATCGCCACCCCCAGCGCGTTCTCTAGCACGGGCTTGAGGCCGAAGCGCGCGGCACCGCTCGCTTCGGCGAGCACGTACCAAGGCGAAACGGCGTTCAGCGGATCGGATGTGTTCGGAATATGTGCGAGCACAAGGTCCAGTCCGGAACGCGCGATCAGTTCATAGGCCGAGAGCAGCCCGCCCGTTTCGGATTGAAGATGGGCGAGAAGATCGACCGCTGATTTGGGATCGGGCACTGCAATGAAAGCCGTGGCGTATTCGGCAGGTCTCGGAAACAACTTCAGTGCTGCGGCGGTGATGATACCGAGCGTGCCTTCCGCGCCGATGAAAAGATTCTTGAGATCGTAGCCGGTGTTGTCCTTGCGCAGGGTGCGCAGCATGTCGAGCACGCGTCCATCGGAGAGCACGACTTCGAGCCCGAGGACCAGATCGCGCGCCATGCCGTAGCGCAGCACATGCACGCCGCCGGCATTGGTGGAGAGATTGCCGCCGACGGTGGCGGACCCTTCCGAGGCAATGCTCAAAGGGAAGTATAGTCCCGCGCCAACGGCGGCGGCTTGCGCGGCCGCGAGCGTAACACCGGCTTCGACGATCATGTTCGCGCCGGCGGAATCGACATGGCGCACGCGGTTCATGCGCGACAGGCTCAGAAGGATTTCGCCGCCCAGCGGAATTTGTCCGCCGACCAGGCCGGTGTTGCCGCCTTGCGGCACCACCGGCGTACCCGTCTCGTTGCAGATCGCGAGGATGCGCGAGACCCGGTCCGTCGTTGCCGGTTTGAGCAGAAGCGGCGTGTGGCCTTCATAGGTGCCGCGCCATTCCTCGAGATGCGGCGCGATCTCATTCGGGTCTTCGCTGAAGCCTTTGGGGCCGACGGCCTCTTTCAGCCGTGTCAGCACGTCGCTCATGGCCGTGGCGCCGCCGCGCGCAAAAGCCGGTCGTTGATCGCCTCGCCGAGACCTTCGTCCGGGATCGGCATGACCGCGATGGCATTCGATGTCTTGTCGAGGGTGCGCAGCATCGCAAACAGATTGGCCGCGGCTTCGTTGAGATCACCAGCCGGGCTGAGGTTCAGCGCCGCGCCGGAACCAGGTGGGCCGAACGCGAGCAGGGCTTCGCCCGGCTGCGTATCGCGTGCGTTCAATCGCAATTTCGCACGCGGCGCGTAGTGGCTTTCGAGCTGCCCGGGCGAATGGATCGTCGTGTCCGAAGGATTGGCCAGCGGACCAGTAACGCGTTCGATCGCATCGCGCGCCACACCGCCGGGGCGGAGCAGGACCGGTGTGTCGCCCTCGAAACCGATCACGGTGGATTCGACACCGATCGCCGTCGATCCGCCATCGAGGATGAAATCCACCTTGTCACCAAGCTCTTCGGCGACATGCGCCGCCGTCGTCGGGCTGACATGGCCGGAGACGTTGGCGCTCGGCGCGGCGATGGGTTTTCCCGCCGCTGCGATCAAGGCGCTGGCGACCGGATGGGAGGGCACGCGCAGCGCCACGGTGTCGAGACCGGCGCTCACCAATAGCGACAACGAACAATCGCTCTTGCGCGGCAGGACGAGCGTCAACGCGCCCGGCCACAATGCCTCCGCCAGCGCGCGTGCGCGGGGCGTGAATTCCACCAGCGCCTCGGCTTCGGCGCGGTCCCGCACATGGACGATCAGGGGATTGAACTGCGGCCGTTGCTTGGCGGCGAAGATCGCAGCGACGGCCTTGCCGTTGGTCGCATCGGCGCCGAGGCCATAGACCGTCTCGGTCGGGAACGCGACCAACCCGCCATCGCGCAGGATCGCGGCCGCGCGTTCGATCGCGCGTGGGTTGGCGGTGTGGATCAGTGGCGATCGGTCACAATTCATTGCGCCGTTTAGAGCACGGACGCGCAGGTGATGCATCTGTTCGGGGAGGGGTATTGCGCCGGCAGCGGAGCCGTTACCCCTCCCCGAAATTTGCTCGCGGTGCTCGCAAATTGTCGACCTCCCTCAAGGGGAGGGTGGACTAGTGTGCCTTTGTCGCGTTGAGTTCGACGAAGATGCCGACCTTGTGGGCGACGGGGGTGTCGCCGGACCATTCCGGGTCCGCGCCAAGGCCCCAGTCCAGGCGCATCACATCGGCGGTGCCGCTCATATGCGCCTTGTCGCCGTTGATCTGGAGCTGGAAGTTCAGCGTCGTGGGCTTCTTGACGCCTTTGATCGTGAGGAAGCCTTTGGCGGCATATTGATTGCCGCTGCCATGCGTGAAGCTCGTCGCCTCGAACTTCGCGGTCGGGAATTGCGAAACCTGGAAGCCGGTCGCACCCTTGATGCCGTCGTCGTTGTCGGGCGAGTCCGATTCCTCGCTCGCGAGGTCGATGTTCGCGATGACGTGGGCGTGCGCAAGATCGGCCGGATCGAAATCGATGGCGGCCGTCCACTTCTTGAACTTCGCGCCGAACGGCGTGCCGCTCCACTGCACGGCGAAGCCGACCTTGCTGGTCGCGTAATCGACATTCCAATGCGCTGCGAACGCGGGCGAGGCGAGGCAGCTCGCGGCCAGGGCCGCAACAACGATCCGTTTCATGTCCGTCCTTCGATGGTGGTTCCGGGCAGCATGCGCCGGAGCACGGTGTCCCCGCGCCAGAAGTGATGATAGAGCGCCGCGCCGATATGAAGCGGGACGAGGATGATGGCCGACCAGGCGAGAATGACGTGTGCCGTCTCGAAGGTCTCGTGCATGGGATGCAGCTCAGCCCGTGTCATGCCGGTGAAGAGCGGCAGATTCGGCCAGTCGAACAGCCCGAAATAGAGCGTTCCGTTTCCGAGCGGCGATGCGGATACCATGATCCACCCCGTCAGCGGGATGAACACGATCAGGAAATAGAGCACGAAATGAGATATGTGCGCCGTATAGCGCAGCGGCGCGCTAAGCCCGGGGGGGAGTGCCGGCACGGGATTGATCAGCCGCCAGATCACGCGCAGGACGCTGAGCACGAGCACGGTCAGCCCGATCGATTTGTGGGTCTGGAAGATCATGAACTTGTTCGGATCGCTACGCGGCAGATCGGCCATGTAAAGCCCGACACAGATATTTGTGATGAGGAGCAGGGCGATCAGCCAGTGCAGCGTCACGGCAACGGCGCCGTAACGATCCGTTGTATTCTTGGCCTGCATGATTATTTGCCTTTCGGGCGCTGGAACATGGCTTCGATGGTTATCTGGACGTCATTGCCGACGATATGATCCCACACCATGCCGGTGATGCCGAAGTCCTTGCGGTTCACGGTTGTCGTGGCGTGAAAGCCGATATCGTCGGCGCCCGAGAACGGATCGGCGGTCAACCCGCCGAACGTCGCGTTCAGGGTGACGGGCTTGGTGACACCGTGCAGCGTGAGATCGCCGGTGATGGTGCCGGTTGTCGGTCCGGTTTTTGTCACGGCTGTGGATTTGAACGTCGTGGTTGGGAAGGCGGCGGTGTTGAACACGCCGGCGCCCATCAACTCGCCCATCAGCTCGTGGCTGGGTGTGTCGACGCTGGTCATGTCGACGGAGGCGGTGACGGTGCTTTTCTCCGGCGCTGCGGGATCGAAGGTCAGCGAACCGGAAAGCCTGTCGAAGCGTCCGTAATAGTTGGTGATGCCGAGATGCGGGATCGCGAACAGCAGCTGGCTGTGGCGCGTCTCCATCGCATAGTCGCCGGCCGGTGCGGTTTTCGAGTGCTCGGCCGCGACCGCGGCGCCTGTCAGCATCGCAAACACAAATGGGACGGCAAATGTCAGGCGCATGATTCCTCCCCAGCGATCCTAGCGTTCGGCAGGCGATTTTGCTGCCATTCACGACCGAATTGTGACGGAACTTGACGCTATACGCGGCGGCTACCCATAGTCGGTCCAACCGCTATTGAAAGAAAGCATGACCGTGAACGCAAGCGAGGTCCGGGAACGGCCGGGCCGCAATCTGGACTATCCGTTCGAACGGCGCCCCGAACTTGGCGAAACGATCGAAGTCGTGCCCGGCGTCCACTGGATCCGCATGCGGCTTCCGATGCAGCTGAACCACATCAATCTGTGGCTGCTGGAGGATGGCGACGGCTGGACGGTGGTCGACAGCGGCATCCGCAACGAGGAGACCGCGAACGCTTGGAAGCAGCTCTTCGCAGGCCCGATGGGCGGCAAACCTGTCAAACGTGTCATCGTCACCCACATGCATCCCGACCACATCGGGCTCGCCGGATGGCTGGTGCGCAAGTTCGACGTCGAGCTCTGGATCACGCGCACCGAATTTCTGATGTGCCGCAATCTTGTCGCCGATACGGGGCAGGAGGCGCCGCAGGAAGGCGTGCGGTTCTATCGTGCCGCGGGCTGGAACGACGAGCTGATCGAGCATTATAAGGCGCGGTTCGGCGGCTTCGGTCACGGCGTCTACAAGCTTCCCAATTCCTATCGCCGCATCGGCGAGGGCAATGAGATCGTCATTGGCGGGCGCACGTGGCGCATCGTCACCGGCAACGGCCATTCGCCGGAGCATGCCTGCCTGTGGTGTCCCGAAGCGAACATCGTGATCTCCGGCGACCAGCTGCTGCCGCGCATCTCGTCGAACGTGTCGGTGCATCCGACCGAGCCGGAAGCCAATCCGCTCCAGGACTGGCTGGACTCCTGCAACAAGCTCAAGACCGTTCTTCCGTCCGATGTGCTGGTGCTGCCCGCGCACAACGAGCCGTTCCGTGGCGCGCATCTCAGGCTCCAAGAACTGATCGACGATCACGAGAACAACATGGAGAAGCTCGTCACGCTCTGCACCGAGCCGCAGCGCGCCATCGACGTGTTCCCGGCGCTGTTCCGCGCGAAGATCACGCAGGGCGTCTACGGCATGGCGACCGGCGAGAGCGTCGCGCATCTGAACTGCCTGCGCCATCGCAGCCGTATGGATCGCGATGTCGATGCGGATGGTGTGCAGTGGTATCGTAGCCTTTAACCTCCCCCTTGTGGGGAGGTCGAAGCATTGAGCGGCCGCGAAATGCTTCGGGTTGGGGGGCTGACGTTGAGAGCGGTCCCCACCCGGCTCACTTCGTTCGCCGACCTCCCCACAGGGGGGAGGTGAAAGGAGAAGCATGTCGCTTCAAGGGAAAACACTCTTCATCACCGGCGCGTCGCGCGGGATTGGGCTGGCGATTGCGCTCAGGGCTGCGAAAGACGGGGCGAATGTCGCGATCGCGGCCAAGACGGCGGAGCCGCATCCCAAGCTGCCGGGGACGATCTACACCGCGGCAGAGGATATCGAGAAGGCCGGCGGCAAAGCGCTGCCGCTGCTCTGCGATATCCGCTATGAAGAGCAGGTGCAGGACGCGGTGGACAAGACCGTCGCGAAATTCGGCGGCATCGACATCTGCGTGAACAATGCGAGCGCGATCCAGCTCACCGGCACGCTGCAGACCGACATGAAGCGCTACGACCTGATGAACGGGGTCAATGCACGGGGCACCTATCTCACCTCGCGCCTCTGCATCCCGCACCTGAAGCGCGCCGCAAATCCGCATGTGCTGATGCTGTCGCCGCCGCTCGACATGAGCGCGAAATGGTTCCGCGGACACACGGCCTATACGATGGCGAAGTTCGGCATGAGCATGTGCGTTCTGGGCATGGCGGCGGAGTTCGCCGATGACGGCATCGCGTTCAACGCACTTTGGCCGCGCACCGGCATTGCGACCGCGGCGATCCGCAACGCGCTCGCGGGCGATGAGGGCATGCGCCATTGCCGCACGCCGGACATCCTCGCCGATGCGGCGTATCTCGTCTTCAACAAGAACGCGCGCGACTTCACCGGCCACTTCCTGATCGACGACACGTTCCTGGCCAGCGAAGGCGTCACCGATTTCGACCAGTACCGCGTCGATCCGACCAAGAACCTGATGCCGGACTTCTTCGTGCCGGACAGCGTGCCACCGCCGGAAGGGGTGAGCCTCGATCCTGTAGCACCCTCTCCTTGAGGAGGATCGAAAAATCCGGAGCGAAATTCTTACACTGATCCCCGATCTCTCGTTCCGAACCAAGCGATCTATCTGAAGTTCATGATAGATGGAACGCCAAGTAAGGGCCTTGGTGTCAGTTCAACCGAACTTGGGTAAAGCGGCACTGCTTGAGAGGTAGCGAGCATTTTGGCTTGCGATTCGCTAGATTGATGCCGGAACTCCATCGAGCGTTCATGATCAAATTCGTCATCGGCGGAAAGAGCATTGACGCACGCAATGTCAAGGACGCGCTCATGAGCGCTGTCTTGGAGAGCCTTCGTGCTCAAATAACAGAAAAGGTCGGCTCAATTCGTGATCCCGAGACGGGAGAGTTTCCCACCGTGGTTGTGAGGGGTGACGATATTGAACACCTGACCCTCAGCGTTGAAGGGTCGCCAGCATTAGTCGCTCTTATTAAAGAGCGACTGGGACTAATGTCTGCAGAGAATGATGGTACCGCGATGCCCACGAAGCCGATCCATGTGTTCCTGAGCTACACGGCAGATGATACTGAGTTTGCAAAAAGAATCGCTGAAGCGCTAATCGCCAATGGGATCGAGACATGGTGGGACAAGTGGTGCATCGCCCCTGGCGATAGCTTGCGTCGAAAAATTGATGAGGGGATTGCGGGGTGCACGCACTTCCTAGTTTTGCTTACTCCTCATTCCATCAATAAGCCCTGGGTCAACCAGGAAATGGACGCCGGGCTCGTGCGCAGCCTCAACGAGCAATGCAAATTCCTCCCAGTGCGTTACAAGCTTCCTGCATCGGCTCTGCCGCCGACTTTGTCTGGCATGCACTCGCCAGAAATTGCAACGGATGAGGATATTAGCCAACTCATCAGTGATATCTACGGGGTCAATCGTCGTCCGCCGCTGGGTGCACCCCCAGCCGCCGTTACGCGGGCGAAAGAGGCGACGACCGGTTATTCGCCAGCGGCTACCTCAATTGCTCGCTTCTTCGTGGAGCACAGTCGCTTGGGGTTGTTTGCGGACCCGCAGCTAAATGTTGCCAATCTCGCGTCTGAAACGAAACTCAGCAGAGAGGACTTGGAAGATGCTCTGTACGAACTCTCTGGCTTTCTCAAGAGAAGCGGCGAGCACGTACTCGTAAAAGGGGCGTTCTTCGCGGAGTTTGATCAGTACTGGAAGCCGTGGAAGACCACCGATGACGCATTGCGCGTAGCTGCGGATATTGTGAGCGATCCGGCTTTCCCGGCAGGTCCGAACGAAGTGGCGCAACGTTATGGCTGGGAACCGCGACGACTTAATCCTGTGATCTACTACCTGCTGGAGCGCCAGCTCATCAGAGATTACCAAGCTATGGGTACCGCACCTTTTGCAATGTTTCGAATAGTCGGAAACGATCAAATGCGGCGTTTTGTGAAGGGGCGCTTGTAAGCATCTGGATATTCGCAAATCGAAGTTCGGGGTCAGAATAATAGAGTTCGTGGAGTTCGAGGTCAGAGTTGGAACTCTCGCAACGCTTTGGGTTTGCAAAACCTCGGCTATTTCCGATCCATTCCGGAGGGCGCAGCCGCGGCTGCCCACGCTATGGCAGCGGACGGTTCCGATAGGCTAAATTGCCGGAGGAACAAATTTCGAAACAGCAGCGATGGCAGTCGTCATCCGGGTTCTTGAGCGTGGAGACGAGAGTGTTCTCGAGACCGTCGCGCAGGACGTTTTCGACAACCCGATTCAGCCGGCGCTGGCGCGCGCGTTTCTGGATGACGACAGACATCACATCGCCGTTGCCGTCGACGATGGTTGTGTCGTCGGCTTTGCGAGCGGCGTCGATTACATCCACCCCGATAAACCGCGCGAACTCTGGATCAACGAAGTGGGCGTTGCTCTCACCCATCGCGGCAAAGGATTGGGCAAGGCTGTGCTTCAGGCGCTGCTGAATGCCGGCAAGGCGAAAGGGTGCCGCGCCGCATGGGTGCTCACCGATCGCGGCAATAAAGGCGCGATGGCGCTCTATACATCGGCCGGCGGAGCCGAAGGCGTCGACGACTCCCGGCCGGACAGCCAGATGACCGGCTATTCCTTCGTGCTCACGAACTAGGACGCCGTTTCCGCGATGCGATTGTGCCCACGCACTGCCGCGCCCGCGCGGGTTTTGCCCGCGCGGGCACGTTTGACGGCTTCTATTGCGAGGCTGCCGCTTTTTCGATGAGGGCTGCAACCGCCTTCGGCTGCGAGACGTAGATGGCGTGGCTGCCTTTCACTTCGACGGTCTTGGCGTTCGAGCGCTTGTACATGAAGCGCTCCAGATCCGGACTGATGGTGCGGTCCATGGTGGCGACCATGGCGTAGCTGGGCTTGTTCTTCCATGCGGGCGATGTCACCGCCGTGCCGGCGATCTTCGCGGCCGGCGTCACTTGCGAGCGCGACATGAAGCTCGTCGTCGCTTCCGGCACATCCGCCGCGAAATCGGCATGGAAGTCCTTGAGATCGACATAGAGGAAACCATCCGGCGTCGGCTTGATGGAGTTGGACGGTGACGGGATTTTCTTGAACAGCGTCGCGAAGCTCTCGCCTTCGTCGGGCTGGAAGGCGGCGATATAGACGAGCGCCTTCACCTTCGCGTTGTTGCCCGCTTCGCTGATGATGACGCCGCCATAGCTGTGGCCGACGAGAATGACCGGGCCGTCCATCGTGTCGATCGTGCGGTTGGCGGCGGCGACGTCATCGGCGAGAGAGGTTTCCGGCGGCTGCGCGATGCCGACCTTGTAGCCGTCCTTTTCGAGAATGTCGGACACGGCTTTCCATCCCGAACCGTCCGCGAAGGCGCCGTGAACCAGGACGATGTTCTTGATCGCATTCGCGGGCGGCGCGGCAGCCACGTCCAGAGACGTGCCGAACACGGCGAGAAGAGCGCCGGCAGAAAGAAACGCAAGGTGCTTCATCAGAATGTCTCCCTTGAAGAATTGAGGTTGAATGCCAAAAGGGATTCGGCACGAAGCTGTGTCAAACTCGCCGAAACCGAGTACTTCCGCTGTAGTATCAGACATTACGCTGACGTGGTAGCGATATCAGGCGCTCGAGAATTCCACGCATTCGTTCTACGCAGTGACCGCAATGCGTGCTTGAAAACGGTACGAAGCCGATGCTCTTTTGTCGAGGTATGTAGCGTGTTATCCAGCGGGTAGGGGCGTGTGGCGAAAGAAATTTCGAGGCTAACCACCATGCGACTCTGCAAATCTCCTGCGCTTCTGGCACTTGTTGTTGCGACATTGCTCGTTATTGCGCCAGCAGGCAGCGCGTTTGCTTACACCTTCGAAACGCTCCATGGGTTCTGCGCGCATGATGGTTGCCCGAGCGAGCCGGTGGGCGCGCCGGTGCTGGATTCCGCCGGCGATATTTACGGCATGACGCGCGGCGGCGGCAAATACGGCATGGGAGTTGTTTTCAAACTTGTGCCAAACGGGAACGACTACAAGGGCTATATCCTTCACAATTTCTGCGCCCGCGCGAATTGCGCCGACGGTTCGTCTCCGTCGGCCGGGCTCATTATGGATGTCGATGGCAATCTTTACGGCACCACCCCGGGAGGTGGAAAATTCGGCGGCGGCGTTGTCTTCAAGCTGACGCACGGCGCGAACGGATGGAGCCTCGGAGTCATCCATGATTTTTGCGGCCAGAAAACCTGCGCGGGCGGTTATCAGCCGAAGACCGAACTCAGCTACCAGGGACAATCATCCGGCGCGCCCTGGGACACATTCGCGCCGTTGTTCGGCACCACGGATTATGGCGGCACGAACGGCAGAGGTACGGCCTTCGAACTGCTGACAGATGGCTCATTGTGGAACCACCAGGTCGTTCACAACTTCAACACCCTTGCTGGACCGACCGCGAACCCTGGGCCGATTTTGGTGGATCCTTCCGGAAATCTGATTGGCGAGACGCACACCGGCGGCAAGTACAACAGCGGTGTTCTTTATAGGCTCGCGGCGAGTACCTGGAAGGAAACCACGTTGCACAATTTCTGCAACCCGCCGGATTGCGCCGATGGCGCCACCGGCGTGGGGCGGCCGGTGATGGATGCCAGCGGCAATCTGTACGGGACGACGCTTTACTCGTACTGCAACGAAGACGGTTGCAACGGAGGCGTTGTTTTTAAGCGGACAACCGGCGGGGCCTATCAAGTCATCTACCGGTTCTGCACGTCGATAGAATGCGCTGATGGCAGCAACGCCCTTGGGCTTGCGATCGATGCGGCGGGCGCGCTGTATGGAACGACATCGGACGGCGGAACGCACCAGATGGGAACCGTGTTCCGCCTGGACTACAACAGTACGCAGCAGCAATGGGCTTATACGATGCTTCACACATTCTGCAGCAACGCTTGCAAGGACGGTGACATGCCCGCAGCGCCACCAGTCGTGGACGCGGCGGGCAATATCTATGGATATACGCCCGAAGCCCCCGGCAGCAATGGCACCGTGTTCGAACTTTCTCCGTAGCGGCGGGTGGACGTTGCGTGTGACAGCGTACGGACGCGAGGGGAAGATTTCGGGTAGGGGTTAACGTGCGCGCATCGAAGTACCCCTCCCCGAAAAATCCCCTGGATTTTTCGACCCTCCCTCAAGGGGAGGGTTGATGTGGCTATCAAGCGATTGCGACTTCTCGCGCATCGTGTTCCCGGGCATCGCCGGTTCGGCGCGGACGATAGGCGCCTGGCGGGCCACGGCGATGAGGACGTTGTTCTTGTCGAGCGCGGTCTTCACGTCTTTCTGGATCGAGGGCAGCGCCTTCCAGTAATCCTCGCTCTTGATGTAGCAGCGCACGAACATCTGCACGGCGTATTCCTGCAACTCGCTGACGCCCACCCAGGGCTCGGGGATCTTGAGCACATGGGCGTTGGCTTTAACGGCGTCGAGCATCGTCTTCTCGACATGATCGAGGTCGTTCACGAAATCGACGGGCAGGGTGAAGTTGATGCGCCGTAGCGGCTCGCGTGTGTAATTGGTGATCACGCCGCTCCACACCGCGGAATTGGGAACGGAGATGTAGATCAGGTCGCGCGTGATCAGCAGCGTGGTGAAGAGGCCGATCTCGCGCACGGTGCCGGCAACGCCGCCGGCCTGGATGTACTGGCCGACGCGGAACGGCCGCAGCACCAACAGCATCACGCCGGCCGCGACGTTGGAGAGCGTGCCCTGGAGCGCGAGCCCGATGGCGAGACCCGCGGCGCCGATCACCGCGATCAGGCTTGTGGTTTGGACGCCGAACTGGCCGAGCACCAGCACGATGGTGATAATGAGGATCACATAGCGCACAAGCGACGCGAGCAGAGGCTTCAGCGTCAGATCGAGCGGCACGTGTTCGAGCGCGACCGCCATCCAGCGTTTCGCCCAAGTCGCAAGCAGCCAGCCTGCGACGAGGATGGCGATGCCGGCGAGTACGCTGAGCCCTTCGTTCACCACCAGGACGTTCACGGTTGAAAGGGCGTTGCTCGCCAGCGTGGCTGTGTTGGAAAAATGCATGCGTGGTTAATCTCAGGGCTAGGTTCCCTGATGAAAACGCATGAAACACGCGATGGGCTCCGCCTGAGGGAACCCGGTAACCGGATGCACGCCCACGTCTTTTGTGCACAATGCCGCGTCTTCGGGGCATGGGGTTTTGCGTATGGCGTTGAGGGTCTGGCACTGGCTGATGGCATTCGCGTTGCCGGCCGGGGGCGCAAGCGCGGCCGCGATTCCCGAATGCGCCGGACCGGTGGAGCTTCCACGCGCGCCGATCATGCGCGTCGAGCGCACCAACGATGTGCTCGTGCTGCGCGACGGACGCGCGGTGCATCTCGAAGGGATTCGCCTGCCGCACGGACAGCAGGAGCACGCGCCGCCCGCCATCGCGGAGCGCGCTTTCCAGATTCTGAACGGCATGGCGCGCGGCGAGAGGCTGGTGGTCACCGCGATCCCGCCCAAGCAGGATCGCTACGACCGCGTGCGCGGACAGGTGTTCAATATGGGCAGCTCCGATCCCTGGCTGCAGCGCGCGCTCCTGACGGCCGGAATGGCGCGCGTCGACATCGCGCCCGACCGCACCGAATGCGTCCCCGAACTCTATGCCGCCGAGAGCGAGGCGCGCGCCGCGCGTCTGGGGATATGGGCGCTGCCGGCCTATGCGATCCGCAATGCTGACGGGCTCAGCTTCGACGACGGCACGTTCCAGATCGTGCAGGGCACGGTGTTGACCGCCGACGTGAAGAACGGCCGCGCCTATCTCGATTTCGGGCCCGACTGGCACACCGATTTCACCGTGACGATCGCGCCGGCCGACATGGCGAATTTCCGCCGCGAACAGGTCGATCCGCGACTCTATGCCGGCAAGACGCTCCGCGTGCGCGGCATCGTCCAGCAATTCCACGGCCCCGAGATTGAAATCGCCAACCCGGAGCAGATAGAAGTTCTGCCATGAATTGCGACTGGTCGATGTCTCGATCGGTGCGAATTCCCGTTCGGCGTAGCGTGAACTGGCGGCCTGTTCCCGTGGTGCGATAGGCTTTGTTCCTGATTCGAATCGTTGGAGGGGGGCATGCAACGGAGTTCGTTCGCCAAGGCATTTCCATTGGTTGCTGCACTGACGCTGGCGTTTTTCCCGCAGACGGGTTTGGCGCGGGGCTTTCGGGTTCTGCACACGTTTCAGGGCGGTTTCAGCAACACCGACGGTGCCTTCCCAATGCCTGGGCTGACCATAGGTGCGGATGGAAACCTCTACGGTGTGACGCAAGGAGGCGGAAATTCGGGGGGCTGCCTCCTCTCCGGCTGCGGAACGGTCTTCAAAATCGCTCCAGGCGGCGATTATTCCGTCCTGCACCGGTTCACAAACATGCCGGATGGAGCCCAGCCGAACGGAGGGATCGTTGCCGACAAGAGCGGCAATCTCTACGGCACGACATCCGAGGGCGGCACCGATTGCCAGAACGATTTCATCGGCTGCGGAACGATCTTCAAGCTTTCATCCGAGAATGCCGAAACGGTCCTCTATGCGTTTCCATCCGCTGGAGGTCCGACAGCGGGGTTGGTTCGGGACAAGAAGGGCAACCTCTTTGGCGTGCTTTCCGGCGGTGGTGCAACAAATCTGTGTGGCGGTCGGGGCTGTGGAATGGTCTTCAGACTCTCCCCCGCTGGTGAACTGAAAATACTCTATGAGTTCAAAGGCGGCACCGACGGCATCGGTCCGGAGGGGAGCCTGATCCGCGACGATGCGGGCAATCTCTATGGCGTTACGAGCGGCGGCGGCCGCGGTAATTGCGAAAATGGCTGCGGAACCGTGTTCAAGGTCGACGTGCACGGGAATGAAACGGTGATCTACGCGTTTAAGGGGCGCAACGATGGCAGAGCGCCGATGGGTCCGCTAATTCGCGATAAGGCCGGCAATTTGTACGGGACGACAAGGTCCGGCGCCGTTCCCCATTACGGTTGCGGCACGGTCTTTAAGGTGACACCAGACGGCGTTGAGACAATCTTGCACAACTTCACGAGCGGCAACGAGCGCACGCGCGAAATCGAGCCATTCTCCAGCCTTGCGATGGATGCGGCCGGCAATCTGTATGGCACGGCGTTGGTAGGCGGAGGATCCTCGTGCGGAGGTGGTGGCTGCGGAACGATATTCCGGATTGCCCCGGACGGTACGGAGACGGTGCTGCACAGCTTTAACGGATCGGACGGCGGTGGACCCTTAGGCCTGATTATCGACAGGCACGGAAATCTATTTGGCGTGACGTCAGGTGGCGGCGCAGGCTTGGGCGTGGTGTTCGAACAAGAGACAGGAACCGGTGAGTAAGAGTATGCGCTGAGATGGAGCAGGCCAAAATCGCGAAGACCTGTCCGACCTGCAACGCTGAGCTCATACAACGTAGCCGCCTTACGCTGTTTCTCGCCGGCGTGGTGTTCGCGGCCGTTGCCATCGTTCTTGTCTGGCTGTCGCAGTGGCTCTGGCTTCCCGCGGCGCTCCTGGTCGTGATCGCGCTCTATCTCGCGATCTGGTCCTGGCGGGCCAACGGGCTCTGGTGCCGCGACTGCAAACGGGAAGTGAAGCCGGCCACCTCGGGGCAACCGGCTTCGCGGTGTTGTTGCGGCTAGTTGGGCGTCAGGAGGCCGATCAGGCCGTGCGTTTCACCGCCGGGTCCGGCAGAGAACGTGATCGAGCCGTTGCCGGTGTCGTCGAGCGCCCACAGGCCTTCGATCTCGATTTCATGGTGCTTGGAACTGTGAAGCGTCCCGAGCGGGGTGCCACCGACCGGGTCGAACGCATTGATCTTGCCGTCGCCGAAATTGCCCACCAGCAGGTTGCCGGCAAAGGTTCCGAAATTCGACGGTGCGATCACCATGCCCCACGGTGCGTTCAAGGCGCCCTTGGCGATCAGGGTCTTCACGAACTTGCCCTTGGTGGTGAAGACGTCGACATAGCCGAGGCCGGCGCCATCGACTTCGTCGTCGCCACCCTTCTCGCGCAGGGCGAAAGCGACATAGAGCATGCCGTTGATCACGGCCACGTCGAACGGCGCGTAGTGCCTGGGCAGATTCTTGTCGGTGAAGGTCTTAATCCGGGTGAACGTGTTGTCGAAGATCTCGACCTTGTTGTTGTGGAAGTCCGCCGCGAAGATGTGGTTCGAAGCGGGATCGTAGGCGAGACCTTTGTAAACCGAACCGGCGGCCGAGCCGTTGTAGGCGACGACCGCGTTGGTCGCGTCGACATTCGGATTCCAGCCTGTGATCGCGCCGCTTTCCGAATCGAACAGGAACAGGGCCTCGCCACTGTTGGCGCCTTCAGTGACCACATAGCCGTGCCCCGGCGCGATGGCGACCGTTCCCGTCGGCGCGCCCATCGGGATGTTGACGTTGAGGTTTATTTTCGCGCCGGTGTTGGGATCGTAGAGCGTCGACAGATCCGTATGGTTGTCGGAAACCCAGAGCGGATTGTTTGGAAACTGCGAGAGGCCCCAGGGATTTACGAGATCGGGATCAACATTGGGGGCCTGGCCCGCCTGGTCGGAAACCAGCGGCGTCATGGTGAACATCGTTGCGGCAGGCGGATGTCCGCCTGCCAAAGCCGGAGACGCAACAAGCGCCAGGCCGAATGCGATACACAGCTGCTGTTTCATGTGCTTCTCCTCGAGGTTGGTTGCGGCAGAACCTCGCGGACGCGATCGTCCCGCCAGCCCCTTGACGTTCCCACGAAGCCATTCATTCCGAAGCGTCGCGATCACAATCATGGCGGCAAGCGTGCGAGTTTCGCGTTACGAAGTAAGCAGGCTGAATTCCGGCCGGGATGAATTTGCCTTCCACCACCGCGAGAGATTCACAAGAGGACTTGATTGCGCGGTCAGTAATGTGATGGCAAGGAAACAAAAAGGCCCGGAGATCGCTCTCCAGGCCTTTGGCATCCTTGAATGATGAAACGGCTTACGCGGCTTTCTTGAGCAGCATCGTCTCAACGCGCTTGACGGCTGTGGGCTCGTCGGTGCGTTCGACGGCGGCGACTTCGCGCGCCATGCGGGCGAGGGCCGCTTCGTAGAGCTGGCGTTCGGAATAGGACTGCTCCGGCTGGCCGCTGGCGCGGTGCAGGTCGCGCACGACCTCCGCGATCGAGACGAGGTCGCCCGAATTGATCTTCGCTTCGTATTCCTGCGCGCGCCTGGACCACATCGTGCGCTTGATGCGCGCGCGGCCCTTGAGCGTGTTGAGCGCGTTGTTGACCACGTCGGGGGAGGAGAGCTTGCGCATGCCCACCGCCTTCGCCTTCGCCACCGGCACGCGGAGCGTCATCTTGTCCTTCTCGAAGGTGATGACGAACAGCTCGAGCTTCACGCCCGCGACTTCCTGTTCCTCGACCTTCAGGATCCGGCCGACGCCATGGGTCGGGTACACGACATGGTCGTTCGACTTGAACTCGTGCTTCCTGTTCGAATTGGCGGGAACCTTCTTGGGTGCCGCTGCCGCTGGTGGTGCCACTGCTGTCTTTGCTGCCGTCATTTCCGTTCCATTCCGCGCATCCTCACATCCATGCCTTCCGGTATGGAGGCCAACCGCATCATCTTGCACTGCAACAGAATGCGGCGCCGGCCGGATCGTTCATAAATCCGGAGTGGGGGAGCGCCTTTCGAGCTGTTTAGATTGTCGATTATATAACATAGAGAAGGCCAAAAAGGAAGGGCCGAATCATCAAGTTATTGAATTGGCATGATTTATTTCAAATTCCGGGGCGAGAAACCGGCAATTTTGCGCACCGCAAGCTGCTTCGGACTGTAATTTACAGCCCGGCGCCGAGAAATATCAATTCTACGAGCCAGAACCGGGTTTATCGCTGAAGTACTTCTCGAACTTGTCAGGTACCCCCTCGAACTCCTTGCCGTCGGCCGGCGGGGTACCCTTCACGGTGATATTGGGCCACTTCTTGGCGTATTCGGAATTGAGCTCCAGCCAGCGTTCCAGCCCCGGCTCGGTGTCCGCCTTGATCGCCTCGGCGGGGCATTCCGGCTCGCACACGCCGCAATCGATGCATTCGTCGGGGTGGATGACGAGCATGTTCTCGCCTTCATAGAAGCAGTCCACCGGGCAGACCTCGACGCAGTCGAGGTATTTGCACTTGATGCAGGCTTCAACGACGACGTAGGTCATGCACGGCTCCAATGGCGCTGGGTTCACTTAAGACGACCCCTGCTGCGGTGCAAGAGCCGTGGCGTCGCTGGACCTCCCTACTTGTCATCCCCGGCTGAGCAGTGCGAAGCGCTGCGAAGGGACCGTCTCCGCCTTTGGCTTCGCCGGTCGAGCGGTATTCTCACTCGTCCGCCGTAGCTGAAAGCGAAGGCGGAAGGGGGCCCAGGCGGAGAGTGCAGGCCCGGTCTCTCGACCTAGGTCCCCTTGACCTCGCGCGAAGTGATGCTTCGCGCCGGGGATGACAGGGGAGTCATTGCACTACCTCATAGAGCGTCTGTGCCTCGCTTGCCGGGCCGCGGCGGATTCCACAGGCGAGGATACGGACAACCACGATCTCGCGGCCCCGGCCCAGTGTGAGGATGTCGCCGATCTTCACCTCAAGCCCCGCTTTCTCCACGCGCACATCATTGCGGCGGATGCGTCCCGAGGTGGCTGCGTGCTGGGCAAGCGCGCGCGTCTTGTAGAAGCGCGCATGCCAGAGCCATTTGTCGATGCGGATACGTTCCGTCATCGCTTCGCGAAACGCGCCGCGAGTTCGGCGAGCGAGGCGGCGGAGGGTTTGGTCGGCGCTGGTTTCGCTTTGCGCTCGGCCGGCTTCTCGCGCTTTTGGGGACGCTGGCGTGCGGGGGCGCGGCGCCAGACGGTGCGAACGCCGGCATCCGCATCGGCCACTTCCATCACGCGCCAGCCGAGCGCGTCGAGGATCGCGCGCAGCTCGTCGTTGCTGCAGCCAAGTAGCGAGACGAGCTTCGGCATCAGCACGTCGGCGGTGACGCCGGTCGCAGCACCTTTCCCGAGTTCGTCTTCGAGGCGTTCGAGCATGTCGAAGCGGATCGCGCGGCTCACCACCACGCGAAAGCCGCAGGCCGCCAGAAAATCGTACGGCGTTTCCGGGTCGATCACGAACGAGGTGAGGCCGGCTTGCGGATGCGGCGGGATGTGGTCGCGCTTCGACCAGACGCCCCACAGAAGGCCGAGCAGCGACGCAGAATCGGGCCTGAGCAGCTTGGGCAGATAGATCGCGCGCTTGCCGAACCAGATGCCGAACGGCCTGAGCGCGCGGATCAGCGAGCCGAGATTTTCCGGCAGCGAGAGGATCGCGGGATCGAGCGAACCGAAATTCTCCGTCAGCCGGTGCGCGATGGCGCGCGCGAAGCCGGGTAGGGCGGTTTCGGTTCCGGCCTTGGCGTCGGCGGCATTGCGCAGCGCGATCAGCGGTTCGAGACGCGTGGCGATGCGCGCCTCCATCCAGCGTTCGAGACGCTGCTGAACGCCGTCGCGCAATTCGCCTTTGAGGTTTTCATCCGCGACCAACACGACGTTCGGCGCGAAGGACGATCCACCGCGTTCAAGCTGTGCCACGATCGCGCCGTCCCACCAGATACGGCCGTGTTCGCTCAAGGTGAAGGCCTTGTCGTCGGCGGCCGTGAGGCGTTGCGCGCGGGCGAAGAACTCGCCTTCGAGACCTTTCAGCGCGGCGGCGCGCAAAGTGCGGCCGTGAACACCCTCGGCGCGCGGATCGGGCGCGAAGCGGAAGCCTTCGAGCTTGCCGACCGCTTCGCCGCCGATGATGACGCCGCCGGAATCGTCGAGTTTCAAATCCATCACATCGTCCTCACGCAGGCGTTTCATCAAAACAGATGTCCGCCTGTCGATGAAGCGTTGTGTCAGCTGTTCGTGTAGCGCGTCTGACAGCCGGTCTTCCACCGCGCGGGTGACGCCCTGCCAATGTGCATTGTCGCGCATCCATCCGGGGCGGTGTGTGGCGTAGGTCCAGGTGCGGATCTGCGCAAGGCGGCCGGAAAGCGTGGCGACATCGCCCTCGGCGATATTGAGCCGTTCGATCTGCCGCGCCAGCCAGTCGTCGGGCAAGACGCCGTCGTCGCTCATCAGGAACAGGAAGATGGTGTGCACGAGCTTTGCGTGTTCGTCGCTCGACAGTTTGCGGAAGTCCGGCAACTGGCAGACATCCCACAGCCGCCGGATGCCGGCGGGTGCGCGCGTCAGCTCGCGCACGTCGTCCATCGCGCTCAGATGGCGCAGCGCCAGAAGGTCGCTCGCCGGCCGTGCCTTCACCAGGCCGCGCGCGGGCGGCAGCTCTTCAAGGCTCGCCATCAGGCCCTCGAGCGAATGGAAATCGAGTGCCGAATTGCGCCATTGCAGCACGCGTACCGGATCGTAGCGATGACCTTCGACGCGGCTCACGATTTCTTCGTCGAGCGGCTCGGCCTCGGCGGTGACGCCGAAGGTGCCGTCGTTCATGTGACGGCCGGCGCGGCCCGCGATCTGCCCGAGCTCTTCCGGCCGCAGCGGACGCATGCCGGCGCCGTCGAACTTGTCGAGCGCCGCGAACGCGACGTGGTCGACATCCATGTTGAGGCCCATGCCGATGGCATCGGTCGCGACCAGGAAATCGACGTCGCCGTTCTGATAGAGCGCAACCTGTGCGTTGCGCGTGCGGGGCGAGAGCGCGCCCAGTACCACAGCCGCGCCACCACGCTGGCGCCGGATCAGCTCCGCAATGCCATAGACGTCCTCCGCCGAGAACCCGACCACCGCGGAACGCCGCGGCAGGCGCGTGAGCTTCTTCTGCCCGGTGTAGGCGAGATCGGAGAAGCGTGCGCGCGACAGGAAATAGGTTCTGGGCACGAATCTCTGGATCGCGCCGCGCATCGTGTCGGCGCCAAGGAACACCGTCTCCTCTTCGCCGCGCGCGTTCAGCAGACGATCGGTGAAGACGTGGCCGCGCTCGGGATCGGCGCAGAGCTGGATCTCGTCGATGGCCAGGAACGCGGTGCTGAGATCGAGCGGCATCGCTTCGACCGTGCAGACGAAATACTTCGCGTCCGGAGGAACGATCTTCTCCTCACCGGTGATGAGGGCGGCCTGCCTCTCGCCCTTGATGCGAACGATCTTGTCGTAGACCTCGCGCGCGAGCAGGCGCAGCGGCAGCCCGATCATGCCGGATTTGTGGGCGAGCATACGCTCGATCGCGAAATGGGTCTTGCCGGTGTTGGTGGGGCCGAGGACCGCGGTGACGCGTGCGGCCTCGTTCGGGCGCTTGATACTCATGATCGGCCGAACATGGGTGTTTAGACCGCGCGCATCAATACAAAAAGAGCGTGAGCGCCTGCGATTGGCGGGCGTAGGCGATCAGGGCGCGGGTTAGAGGCTAATCTCGTCGAGAACGTCTCTCCAAAATGCAATCTTCTGTGCATCGCGCTGTAAAATAGCGTCCTTGATCTTGTCGTTGGCAAATATCCGTGCCTCTGCCGCGCCCAACTGGCTAGTCAGACGCGCTGCAGTTTCTTGAACCTTTTTTTGCCCTGCGTTTGTCATTACAGGGTCTATGGCTTCAACCTTACGGTCAGGCCGCCGTCGGGCAAACGCTCCCCGCAGTTGTCGCAGGCAACAATCGGATCGCCGGATAGCGTGCGTTCCATCTCCCGATGGAAGCCGTTGGAAATGCGGATCAGCTCACGTTGCGAACCGGAGGCGCGATTCCCCACCGCATTTTCTTCCCAGAAGATCGAGCCATGCTGGCCGCACTTCTTGCACGCGACCGGCTCCGCGAAACGTTCGCGATTGGATGAACTCGGATTGCTGCTTTGTGCTTGCGACATCACACGCCCCGATTTGTCTTTGTTGCGACGGGAGATCGGACACGTTCTGCCGTGTGTCTCGAAGGTCTCTCAGGCGCCAATCTCTTCGACCAGATTGGCGACGGGAAAACGTTAGCACCTGCAATCAGTGGTGGGTATCATTTTGTGCTGAACCCGACATAGCGGGAAATGGCGGCTTTTCGCAGGTTCCACCCCCCGCGTGCCCCGTTATGTGCGATACCGTACAGAACAATTCTCTGGGTACTGCTACCGACCTTTGATGTCATGGGGAGCGCTTAGCATGCCAGCCAAGAGCACGAATGCCGAAGTCCGCAGCCGCGTGAAAAAAGTCAGAGAGATTGCCAAAGGCATCTTTGACGCCGACGAGCGGAAGGCGGTTCTGGACCTTGTAACAGACTACGAAAAATTGGCGCTGCCTAAAGCGCGGCGTTCTTCAGGCGCATAAATCACCGCCACCGGGCCGGGAGGCCACGCGCGAAGCCCGAAAGTCCGAAACAGCCGACGCTGTTTTAATGCGCGGTCGCGTCGGGCTTCGCTGAGGCGCCCCGATTATCGCGCGTAGGCGATCCCGGCGCGGGTCTCTGAAATGGCGCGGTCGACGAGGTCGATGGCGCGGACGCGATGCCCTCCCTTGTCCGGAGCTGCGGCCGAAAGCTCGGCCCGCGCGCCGCGGAGGCGGTCGAGCGCGTTCTGCATATGCGGCTGGTAAGCCATAGCCTGGCCGGCGACGAAGCCGATGGCGGGCAAGGCCGCGACGGCGGCAACGATCAGAGCGCGGTTGATGGTGATGGTCATGGGTTCCCCCTTCCGAAAAGGTTACGGTTCAGACACGGGGAACTGTAGCAGGCCAATATCGCTAAACCAGCCATTAGGAGAAGAGCGTGACGCTGTGTCATGATGTGCGGCCAAACTTGTGTTAATCCACGAGCCTCTGAGCACATCCAACTTCACCCGGAGGGCAAAATGCGACGTGTGTTCAGGACAGATTTCGCGCTGCCGATACTGGCGTTGGCGGCACTTTCGAGCGCTGCAGCAGAAGCGAGGCCCATCAAATTCCCGTTGCCGCAGGGAACCACAGGACTGCAAATCACGAGGCCTAACACCAAGTCCTGTGCTTTCCCGCATGGAGATGTAGCGGGCACGTACTTCACAGCCGGTGGCCAAGCCGGCCAATCCTTTGGGTTCATCCGTTCTTGCAATGGCACCTTCACCACGATCGATGTGGACTCCTATGACCATCACACCACGGTGGAGGTCATCGACAATGCGGGTGACGTCGCCGGGCAATACGAGGACAAGAACAATCCCCATATCTGGCACGCGTTCATCCGAACATCGGACGGCACAATAACCAGTTTCGACGGGCCCGGGGCATACAACACTTTTCCGTCGGATCTGCATCCTCCGATGACGGTCGGCTGGTATTATACCGCGGATGGCGTTCACGGTTTTAGCCGCGCGGGGGCAACGTTCACCACGATTGATTACCCGGGTGCTACCGCAACGTATCCATCAAGTATCCGATATGCCGCCGGCATCGGCTTCTACGAAATAGCAGGCACCTACGACGATCAGGGCGGCCGGCGCCATGGCTTCTTCACCCCTCATAAGGATCTCCCTCTGCGAACGCTCGATCCGCCGGATTCCACCTACACCGGGAATGTCTGGGAGGAGGGCGGCCGCGGCGGGCTTAGCGGCACTTATCGGGATGGGACGGGCGCGTGGCGCGGTTTTTTCTACGATCAGAGAAAGGTTTATCCCGTCGATCAACCCATCAGCCGCGTGAATACTCGGAATGAAGCCGTCGGGCAGACGCTCAAGCTCCGATACCTGCACGGCAGGATCTATACAAGGGAAGTAGATCCGCCTCCCAACTGTTACAACTTATCTCTCGCGGGCATCAACAATGGGCTCGCGATGTCCGGCACCGTGCAGTGTGGCAAGCACGGCTCGTGGTTCGGTTATCTGGTGAAAGCGGGCATACCGCGTTGAGCGCCTTAACCGGATCCGGTGGCGGATAGCGCTGGTCATGGCCGACAACTCCGACAGGCCCGGATCGTAGGCTTGTGACGTGACGCTGTGTCATGATGTGCGGCCAAACTTGTGTTAATCCACGAGCCTCTGAGCACATCCAACTTCACCCGGAGGGCAAAATGCGACGTGTGTTCGGGACGGGCTTCGCGCTTCTGGCTTTGGCGGTACTGCAGAGCGCTGCCGTGGAAGCGACAACCATCAAATTCCCGCTGCCAGAGGGAACCACGGGGCTGTCCATCACAAGGCCCAGCACCAATACTTGTTTTGATTTCCCACATGGAGATGTCGCAGGCACGTACTTCACTGCAGGGGGCAGCGCGGGCCATTCCTATGGGTTCATCCGTTCTTGCAATGGCACCTTCACCACGATCGATGTGGACTCCTACGACCATCACACCACGGTGGAGGTCATCGACAATGCGGGTGACGTCGCCGGGCAATACGAGGACAAGAACAATCCCGATGTCTGGCACGCGTTCATCCGGACACCGGATGGCACAATCACCAGTTTCGACGGGCCCGGAGCATACAACACTTTTCCATCCGACGTGGTCCAGTACACCACCCCCCCTCTGGTGACGCTTGGCTGGTATTATACGGCGGATGGCGTTCACGGTTTTCGCCGCGCGCCGGATGGAACGTTCACCACGATTGATTACCCGGGTGCTGTCGCGACGTATCCATCAACTGGCCGCTGGGACAGCGGCGGCGGCGGCTTCTACCAAATAGCAGGTGCCTACGACGATGCGGCCGGCCGGCGCCACGGCCTCTACACCTCTTATGGTCATGATCACCCGATGCTGCGAACGCTCGATCCGCCGGGTTCCACCTACACCGGGAATGTCTGGGATGGTGACGGCCGCGGCGGGCTTGGCGGCATTTATCGGGATGGGGCGGGCGTGTGGCGCGGTTTTTTCTATGAACAGAGAAAGTTCTATCCCATCGATCAACCCATCAGCCGCGTGAACACTCGGAATGAGGCTGTCGGGCAGACCACCAAATTTCGATACCTGCACGGCAGGATCAAGTTTACGAAGGAGGTAGATCCGCCTCACGGCTGCTACAACCTATCTCTCGCGGGCATCAACAATCGGACCTCGATGTCCGGCACCATGCAGTGTGGCAAGAGCGGCGCGTGGTTCGGTTATCTGGTGCGCAGAGCACACACGTCACCCTGAGTGCCTCCCCTGACTAAGCCATCTGGCGTTGCTCTCGGCGAACGGACGACGGAGCCAGGGGCTTTCTAGGTGGTTAAACCCAAGGGCGAATTCGTGTTAAATTCACGAGCCTCTAATCTCATCCAACTTTTTCTGGAGGGCAAAATGCAACGTGTGTTCGGGACAGACTTCGCTCTGCCGATTCTGGCTTTGGCGGTGCTGCAGAGCGCTGCGGTGGAAGCGAGACCCATCAAATTCTCGCTGCCGCAGGGAACCACAGGCCTTAACGTCACAAGGCCTAACACCAAGAGTTTTTGTGATTTCCCACATGGTGATGTGGCGGGCACGTACTTCACGGCTGGGGGCCAATCCTATGGATTCATCCGCTCCTGTAATGGCACCTTCACCACGATCGATGTGGACTCCTATGACCATCACACCGCGGTGGAGGTCATCGATGATGCGGGTGACGTCGCCGGCCAATACGAGGACAAGAACAATCCCGATGTCTGGCACGCGTTCATCCGGACACCGGACGGCACGATAACCAGTTTCGACGGACCCGGCGCATACAATACTTTTCCGTCCGATCTGATCTCTTCAGAGACGGTCGGTTGGTATTATACGGCGGAAGGCATTCACGGTTTTAAGCGCGCGGGGGCAACGTTCACCACGATTGATTACCCAGGTGCTACCGCGACGTATCCATCAAGTGTCCGCAATATCGACGGCTTGAGCGAAATAGCGGGTGCCTACGACGATGCGAGTGGCCTGCGCCATGGCTTCTTCACTCCTTATCGTCGCCACAATCTACAAACGCTCGACCCGCCGGATTCCACCTACACCGGGAATGTCTGGGAAAGTTACGGCGATATGAGCGGCAGCCACAGAGGCGGGCTTAGCGGCATTTATCGGGATGGGGCAGGCGCGTGGCACGGGTTTTTCTACGACCAGACAAAGGTTTATCCCGTCGATCAACCCATCAGCCGCGTGAATAATCGGAATCAGGCCGTCGGGCAGACGATCAAGCTCCGATACCTGCACGGCAGGATCTTTACGACGGAGGTAGACCCGCCTCACGGCTGCTACAACCTGTCTCTCGTGGGCATCAACAATAAGACCGCGATGTCGGGCACCATGCAGTGTGGCAAGAGCGGCGCCTGGTTCGGTTATCTGGTGAAGGCGAAAGTGACAGTGCGCGGAGCGGCCTCGCCGCGCTGAGTGCCCCAACCGGTGGTCGATGGCGGAAGGCGCCTGTCACGGGGCGCGCCGCAGGAAACCCCAACGGGCCAATATTGGGGATTTGTGACGAGTGTGAATGTCCACGGCGTGTTTTTGCACCCTGAACGCCTCAGAAACGAATCAGGGACGAATCACTAACCGAATCAATATCAGCCTTTGTTCTCATACTATTAGATGATTGTCAATGATTCGCGATCACCACATGTTGGGGATAGGCCGACCCATGGAGTCCGGAGGGGTTATCCACGGAATACTCCGTAGGCGGACAAAGTGTGACATTTGTGAATTCGGAAAATAGTCGGCGACTTCCGCTAGGGCGCGTAAAGCTTCGCCACATTCTGGAACTGCTGAAGAATTTGTCGGAAGACAAGCCTTGGCGGTGCCATGCCAAATTCATATCTCATTAACCCCTTTTGTATCAGAATGTCGCCACAGCGCACCAATGACACATCTACCCCTCGGTTCAGCCAACGGCCCTCAGAAATGGGGGCCGTTTGCTTTCCAACGGATTCTCCCTGCTCCGCACGGGCAAACCCTCATTTATTGACGCAGCACAATGTCCTGGCAGGCCGCCCGAGCAAAGATGGGCGATGGCACCTTATCGCGTCGATATCTTTGATCACGGGGGCAACGTCCGCTACACCGCCAACTTCAAGGCAGAGCATGACGAGCACGCGAAGTCTCATGCCAAGCTGATGTGGGGCGGCTCGAGCATCGGGGCCGGTTACCAAGTCTGGCGGGATGGCCGCTTGGTGCATTCCGAAAGGTCGCAGGGGGCTAGTCCCGGCGAGCGAATTGCGCTCCCAGCGGCTGCGAAAAAGTGAATTTGGTCTCAAGGTCGTCAGCCAGCCGGCGGTACTGCCGTGCGATTGAAAGGAACTCGTCCTTCACTCCAGAGGATTTCTGCGCTCGCTTTTCTAAGGCTTCTGCGGTCGCTCTATATTGGTGGGCGCGTTCCAAGCCGTCCGACATCACGCAAACTCCGGAGATGGAGAAACTAACGCCTTGAAGGCAAATTCGTTTCCATCAATTTTGGTGCAGTTTTTACCTGTCCCGCGGCGGTACACCCCCCCAAAATTCAAACCGAGACGCTACCCAACTACCTGGTGTTCCATTTCTCGCCAGGCGACTCAGCTCGCTCGCCGTCTTCTTCCCCAACGGCGCGTGATGCTTTGGAGGCGTGCTCAGCATATCGGCCTGACGCGACCGCGCATTAGAACAGAGTTGGGTCGGCTGGTTTCTTGCTGCGCTTGGGCTTGTCGCTTTTGGGCTTCTGCGGCTTGGGCGGCTTTACTTCCGGCGCGATGGTCCAGTTTTCGCCTTCCATCGTTTTCAGAACGGACTTGACCTGATCCAGCGGCGGATCGTTTTCGCCCAGCCAAGTCGCCCAATCCTGATCCTCCAGGATCGCCGGTATGCGCGGATCGGGATCTGATTTTAGAATCGTGTCGGTCAGCAGTTTGTTGGCGCGCACAGTCACCATGCAGCACGCTCTCAGCTGTTCGCGCTGTCCGTCGCGGTGTTCGATGTCATAGCCCTGGCAAAGAAATGCGAAGCCGCGTGCCCGCCCATCTTGCGGATTGATGGTCCATTGGTCGCTGTTTTCCGGCGGCGTCTCATTGAACGTTTTCATAAGCACAATTCCGCGCCTCCCGTCCGTGAACAGCGGCGCGAACGCTTTTGTCGTGTCTATGGTCTCCGCTCGCGCGTGAATATGTTTGAGCTTCTTAAAGTTTTTGAGGTCGGGTAGGCCCCAGCGCATCGCAATGACTTTGCGTTGCTTGGCTTCCGCGTCCCAGACGATGACCGGCAAATCCGAATAGGGCCGGTAAGTCACTTCGTAATCGTTCTCGTCTTTGCCGCCGCCATCGCGAGCCGGGACGGTCAGCGGTTGCGAGAACGCAACCACCTCGGCCCATGACGCCATCGCTGTGAACTTGCCGCACATGCGCGAAGTTTAGCCTGCTATTTGTGGCGGAGGGGGCCATGACATCATCTCTAATGGCTTCTCCACAGTGGTTCCCCAGACGTGGACTTCCATAGTGCGAAGATCGTCCAGCTTGATGCGCTCGATATAGGGGGGAGCATCGATAGCCCGTGACATGCGCTGCTCCTGGAATATCTCGCCGTACCACCAGCGTAGGACCGTCAAATCGCCCGACGTAAAGAGTTCGTCGAAGACGGCGCTGACGAGGTGTTCGGGTGGCTTGGTACGCCGGTAAACGCTCTTCTTTCGCATGAGAACAATTGAAGAACGATATCGGGACGAGAGTCCAGCCGCTAGGGCTTGGGGATTTCTCCAATTTCTTACCAGGCGACCAAGGCCGACTGGACTTTTCATCCAAAGGCGAGCGCCTAAGCGCGGGATGGGCAGGTGACATTTGCGAATTTAAAAAGAACGTTCCTAGTCTAGCGAAAGTGGCCCCATCTAGCATTATGCCCGGTATGACCATTTACAAATGCGATTATGGGCAGAAAAACGACAGCGCAGGCCGTGGCGAGAGGATCGCGGACGGCATCGAGAAAAACTTCGACCAGTGCAACGTCATGCTGAATCACGCGATAGACGCCGCCTGGGCGCGTGGAGGCTTCCAAGATCGGGATTTCCGCGATTTCGTGGTCTTCCTGAAGACGAGCGCTCGCCTTGCCAACGTGGCCGCCCGCTTCGAGACCATCAAAAATCGCGGTTCAAATACGAAATAAAATGCCACTGAAGCGCGGCGCTCCCAAAGGCAACACCAACCGGCTGAAGCACGGCCGCTATACAGCGCAGAACCTCGCTTACCGCGCCGAGATTCGCTGCGCCTTGCGCGCTTTCCGTGCGGCGATTGCCGAAGCGGAAGCTTTTCTGGCGGAACAGCGCTTAATTGACCGTCATTTCGCACCTGCGATAATCCGGCCCACCGGAGGAGAGCATGACCGACAAAAATCCCGAAGCGTGGGCCAAACTGGCGGCGAAGGAATTGCGCGACCGGCCGCTGGCGAGCCTCGACTGGGCGGCACCCGAGGGCTTCACGGTCAAGCCGCTCTACACCGCCGCCGATCTGGAAGGGGTAGCGGAGGCGAACTCGCTCCCCGGCCTGGCGCCCTATCTGCGCGGCGTGCGGGCGACCATGTATGCCGGCCGCCCCTGGACCATCCGCCAGTACGCCGGTTTTTCGACCGCGGAAGAATCGAACGCCTTCTATCGCAAGAATTTGGCCGCGGGTCAGATGGGATTGTCGGTCGCCTTCGATCTCGCGACCCACCGCGGATACGACAGCGATCATCCGCGCGTGGCGGGTGACGTCGGCAAGGCGGGCGTGGCGATCGACAGCGTCGAGGACATGAAGATCCTGTTCTCCGGCATCCCGCTCGACAAGATGAGCGTGTCGATGACGATGAACGGCGCGGTCATTCCGGTGCTGGCGAGCTTCATCGTGGCCGGCGAGGAGCAGGGCGTGCCGGCGGAGAAGCTCTCGGGCACCATCCAGAACGACATCCTCAAAGAGTTCATGGTGCGCAACACCTATATCTATCCGCCGACGCCATCGATGCGCATCGTCGCCGACATCATCGAATACACGGCGAAGAAGATGCCGAAGTTCAATTCGATCTCGATCAGCGGCTATCACATGCACGAAGCCGGCGCGACCGCGGTGCAGGAACTGGCCTACACGCTGGCCGACGGCATCGAATATGTGCGCGCCGCGCTGGCCAAGGGGCTGGACGTCGATGCGTTCGCGCCGCGCCTGTCGTTCTTCTTTGGCATCGGCATGAATTTCTTCATGGAAGTGGCGAAGCTCCGCGCCGCACGGTTGTTGTGGTCGAAGATCATGGCGGGGTTCGGCGCCAAGAATCCCGAAAGCCTGATGCTGCGCACGCATTGCCAGACATCGGGCGTGTCGCTGACCGAGCAGGACCCGTACAACAATGTCGTGCGCACGGCCTATGAGGCGCTGGCGGCGGTGCTTGGCGGTACGCAGTCGCTGCACACCAATTCGTTCGACGAGGCGATCGCGCTGCCGACCGAGTTCTCCGCCCGCATCGCGCGGAACACGCAGCTCATCCTCCAGAATGAGACGCAGGTGACCAAGGTCGTCGATCCGCTCGGGGGGTCGTACTACGTGGAGGCGCTGACGCATTCGCTGGCCACGCACGCGCAGGCGATCATCGACGACGTCGAGGCGATGGGCGGCATGACCAAGGCGGTCGAAGCCGGCATTCCGAAGCTGCGCATCGAGGAAGCGGCCGCGCGCCGTCAGGCCCGCGTCGACCGGGGCGAGGATGTGATCGTCGGCGTCAACCGCTTCCAGCTCGACAAGGAAGACGCGCTCGAGGTTCGCGATATCGACAACGACGCGGTGCGCGATGCGCAGATCGTGCGGCTGAAAGAGGTGCGTGCGAAACGCGACCCGAAGACATATGCCGACGCCATTGCGGCGCTGGAGAAGGGCGCCGCGTCGGGCGAGGGCAATCTGCTCGCGCTCGCCGTGGACGCTGCGCGCGCGCGTGCCACGGTCGGCGAAATCTCCGACGCGATGGAAAAGGCGTTCGGCCGTCACCGCGCCGAGATCCGCTCGATCAGCGGCGTCTATGGCGGCGCCTATGAAGGCGACAACGAATTCGCCGCTATCCAGGGCGAAGTGGAAGCCTTCGCGAAGGACGAGGGCCGCCGCCCGCGCATGCTGGTTGCCAAGATGGGGCAGGACGGCCACGACCGCGGGGCCAAGATCATCGCGACCGCCTTCGCCGACCTCGGTTTCGACGTCGATATTGGCGCGCTGTTCCAGACGCCGGACGAGGTGGCGCAGGACGCCATCGACGCCGACGTGCATGTCATCGGTATCTCGAGCCAGGCTGCCGGCCACAAGACGCTGGTGCCGCAACTGATCGAGGCGCTGAAGAAGCGCAAGGCGGGCGATATTCTGGTGATCGTGGGCGGCGTGATCCCGGCGCAGGACTACGGGTTCCTCGAAGATGCCGGCGTCGCCGCCATCTTCGGCCCCGGCACCAACATCCCCGACGCCGCCCGCAAGGTTTTGAAACTCATCCGTACACGGACAAAGGCGGCGGCGTGAATCAAGAAGAGGGCAGTTTCAGTTCCCGATATATTTCTTGAGGAACGCCTCCGTCTCCGTCAGCACGCGGATGCGGGTGTCGGCGAGGTTGCGGTAGTGATCCTCGCCTGCGAAGCGGATGAACTGCACGTCCTTGCCGGCGTTCTTCAGGGCCGAATTCATCAGCTCGCTCTGCTCGATGGGCACGGTGGTGTCGCCTTCGCCATGCATCAGGAGCACCGGGCATTTCACCTGATCGGCATGGCGCGCGGGCGAGGTGGCGCGCAGCTGATCGGAATCGTCATAGGGGCTTCCGATGCGCGAAATCCAGAACGACACCGCGCCCGACTTCTCGCCGTAACGCGAACGTTCGGCGCTGATCGCGCGCGGCAGGTCGGAGATACCCGCAAAGCTTACCGCGCAGGCGTAGAGATCCGGCGTAAAGGTCGCGCCCGCAAGCGCGGCATAGCCGCCATAGCTCGCGCCCACGATGCAGACGCGTTTGGGATCGGCAATGCCGTCGGCGGTGAGCTTCTTCACACCGTCGCTGATGTCGTCTTGCATCTTGAGGCCCCATTGATGCAGTCCGGCCTCCGTGAATTTGTGACCATAGCCCGAAGAGCCGCGGAAGTTGGGCTGCAACACTGCATAGCCGCGATTGGCGAAGAATTGCGCCATCCAGTCGAACTGGATGTAATCGCGCCAGTCCGGGCCGCCATGCGGCATTACGACAACGGGCAGGTTTTTGGGCGCCTTGCCGGGCGGAAGCGTGAGATAGGCGGGAATGTCGAGCCCGTCCCGCGCCTTGTAGGGATAGGCCTTCATCTCGCCCAGATCGGCGGCGGTGAGATCGGGATAGGCCGAACCGATCGGATCGGCCGCATGGGTCGTGCGATTGAGATAGTAATAGGCTGGTGGTTCCTTCGGGGAATCGACGGCGACGATGACCGCCTTCATCTCGGTATCCCACGAGACCGCGCGGACCGAGACATTGGGAAAGGCCGCTTCCAATCCCTTCTGCAGCGCGACCATCTTCGGACTGAAGTAATGATATTCGGGCTTGTCGTCGATGAAGGCCGTGCCCACCACACGATTCGTCCAAATGTCGGTCAGCGCATCGTTGGAGTCGTAGGTCGCATCGGTATAGAGCGCACTCTCCGCGCCGGTCGTCAGATCGACCCGGCTCAGAACCCCCAGCTGATTTTCGTTGTTCACCGAACGCACCAAAGAGGTTCCGTCATCGGCCACGCCAACGATTCCAAGACCGCGATCCGCCGTTGCGTCGTAGTCGGCAAGGTTTTTCCACTTGCCGTCCTTGTAGACCTGCAGGCGATCGATCAGCGGCGTTTCGACTTGCTCCTGACGCGCCAGGATGTGGCCATGGCCGTCCATAAACCAGTCTACGGTGTGGTTGGTGCCGGCCTCTACTCTCTCCTCATGGCCGGTCCGCACGTTCACGCGGTAGAGATCGTAGCGAAAGTTGTCGCTTTCATCGTGTCCTCTCTTCGAGTCCAGCGCTTCCTCTTGTGGGCTGCGCATGTCGGCATAGACGAAGATCGGCATATAGACGTTGTCCGGATCGTCGAGGTCCAGATCGACAATGCGCGCGGCATAGGGGTTGTTGTTGAGATAGGGGTTGTCGGCCAGGAGCCCCACGCCGTCGCCGCCTTTCAGGTCGAGCGAGACTATTCGGGTCCAGGTGTGCATCAGACGATGCACGTCGTTGACCTTCTTGTTGACCTTGATGACGACGCCAATGCGGTCGTTCTTCAGCCAGGTCAGGTCTTCGATGATCCAATCGTTGCTCGCCGCGACGGCGGGCTGCTGATCCGGCGGCGCGCCCACCGTGTAGATCACGATCACCGGCTTTCCCTTCATCGACTGGATCGCGGCAAAATGCTTGCCGTCGGGCGAAAGCGTCGGATGGCTCATCGCCGGCAGGTCGCCGAACGCCTCGACCGGCGGCAGGGCAGCGGCGCGCCCAATCGCGAGGAACGCGGCCAAGACCGCTGCCAATATCGAAATCGTGCGCTGCACTGTATCGCCCCCAAACCCCGCGCATTTCTAGCAGGGTGCAGACCGCGATCAAATGAAAGACTAAGGCGTTCGTTGAATCAGGTTCGTCACCGTGCGGTGCAGGGCGCATCGCCCTTCGAGGGCCGCTGCGCGGCCACCTCAGGGTGACGCGCTTATTGCAACAAACGCGTCATCCTGAGGTGCGAGCGCAGCGAGCCTCGAAGGATGACCCAACAATTCAAGCTCAGAAAGCTCTAGCCGCCCGATTTCGGCGCCTGGCCGTCGATCTTGAGGGCCGTCGCGACGGCGGCAACCACGCCGTATTGGGTTTCGGCCCAGACGCGCAGTGGGATCACATAAGTGCGGCCGGCGATGCTGCTCGGGAAGGTCGCGATCCAGGCGTTGATCTTCGGGAAGCTCTCGTTCTCCTTGATGATCTTCGGCTTGAAGCCGGCGAGCTGCCGGTATTTCATCTCGCACACCGTCACGCGGCCGGAATAGAGGCCGTTGTCCATCTTCTTGACGTCGTCTTTGACCTTGGTGAGTTCGATGTTGTAGCGCCGCCGCCCGTCAAACACCGGCGCGGTGACGCCACAGGGATTGCCAGGGCTCGCGCCGACGCCGGAGGCGATGTAGACCACCGCGCTCAGCGGATCGAACGTCGCCTTCTGCTGCTCGGGCTTCACCTCGTAGCCGTTGGTCGGGAATTTCGGATTGGCATACATGCGCACCGGCGCGTCGCCCTCATAGGTGAGCGAGACTTCCTGCTTCTTGCCGGAGTGGTTGGTGTCGAAGGAATCGTAGAGCATCGGCTGGAACGTTTTGTCGCCGATCTTGCCGTTGGAGGTCGCCTGGATCTGCGCCTGCCAGAAGGCATTGACCACGCCGCTGGTCTCGAGATTGGAGACGACATGGTATTCGCCGCTGCGGATCGTCGCGTCCATATCGACCTTGCCGAGCGTGATGCCGCCGGCATAGAGCGTCATGGCGAGGCTGAGCTGCGAGGCCGGCGCGCTGTTGGTGCCTTCGCCGCCGGCGGCCCACGCGATGCCGGGGAGGGCGATCAGTGCGATGGCGTAACGGAACGTCTTCATGCGAACTCCGGAGATGCTGGCGCGACGCTGCCCATCCAGTATGGTGCAAATATGGCGCGGACAAACGGGAACATTAGTGGCCCTCCGGTTAACGATTTGGCAGCCGGAATCGTTGCGGGCGAACGGCCTGCGCTCGCGCGCGCGATCACGCTGGTCGAGTCCACGCGCGACGACGATCGCGATCGCGCCGAGGCACTGCTGACGGAACTGCTGCCGCGCACGGGTGGCGCCATGCGGATCGGAATTTCCGGTGCGCCCGGTGTCGGCAAGTCGACCTTCATCGAGGCGTTCGGTCTGCATCTGACGGCACTGGGCAAGAAGGTCGCCGTGTTCGCGGTCGATCCGTCGTCGCGCCGCGGAGGCGGTTCGATCCTGGGCGACAAAACGCGGATGGAGAAACTGTCACGCGATCCGCGCGCCTACATCCGTCCCTCACCGGCGGGCACGACGCTCGGCGGCGTGGCGCGGCGGACGCGCGAATGCCTGCTGCTCGCCGAAGCCGCAAGCTTCGACATCGTGCTGATCGAGACCGTGGGTGTGGGCCAGTCCGAAACTGCGGTCGCCGACATGACCGATCTGTTCGTGCTGCTCGCAAGTCCCGGTGGCGGCGACGATCTGCAGGGCATCAAGCGCGGTGTAATGGAACTGGCCGATCTCGTGCTCGTCACCAAAGCGGACGGCGATCTTCTGCCCGCATCGCGCCGCGCGGTCGCCGACTATCATGCGGCGCTGCACCTGATGCGGCCCAAGCACAAAGGATTGCAGCCCGAGGTCCTCGGCGTCTCGGCGCTTGAAGGGCAGGGCATCGCACAAGCATGGAACACCATCTGCGCAATTCACGGGAAGCTCGCGGAAGACGGGCGTCTCCTGCAACTTCGCGCGGCACAACGCGAACGCTGGTTCCGGAGCGAAATGCAGGAGATGGTAGTGGAAGCGTTTCGCGCCGATCCCGGCGTAGCGCGGCGCGTCGGAGAGCTTGAAACCGAAGTCCGGGAGGGTCTAGTCCTTCCCTCTCTCGCCGCGCGTCGATTGATCGGAAGCAGGTAACGAGAGAGGACCGCATGACGTCGAACGCCTGTCTCTTGGGAATGGCTTTCCGGGTGCCTAACGATCACCTAAGCGGAGCGCTGACACGTGACGTCGCTTGAATAATAAAACTCAATGGATGGTGCACCCAAATGATGCGACAGACATTCGGATCGGCTCTGTTGGGTTCTTGCCTGCTCGTGATGTTGGCGATGGGGCCAGTCGGCGCACTTGCCAGCCCGCAGATCGTGACGTTCGATGTTCCAGGCTCCAGCGGAACCGTTCCGTTAAGTATCAACGCGAAAGGCGCTATCACCGGATATTGCGGCGACAATTCCGGCCGTCACGGCTTTGTACGGCAACCTGATGGGACAGTTGCGACATTCGACGTTCCGGGCGCGGACCCCGCTTTTGGAACGGCCCCGGCAAGCATCAACAACAAGGGATACATTACGGGCAACTACGCGACGCTCAACGACAAGGGCCACGATATTCCGCACGTGTTCGTCAGAAGTCCGGATGGAACGATCGACACCTTCGGCGTCCCGAACAACAACCGGTATGATTATCCCGTCAAGATCACCACAAATCGCACGGTTATTGGTAGCTACACGGAGGGCCGGTTGCACTATGGATTTATCCAACCCCGCCACGGCGCTGCGGCGATCTTCCAGAGCCATCAGGACGACACGGTCGTCACGGCTGCAAATAACCTCAATGTGGCGACTGGCTGGGCGCCTTCCTATCGTATCGCGTTTGTGCGAGCGGTGGATGGGACGTTCACTTATTTCAACGGTGGCAGTGCTACAAGGCCTCTAGGCATCAGCGACTCTGGGACAATTGTCGGCGCGGTTGACTCCGAGGGGTTTATTCGAACGCCTGATGGCACCATCACCACTTTTGTTGTCGATGGCAGTCAAACGATTGCAGCCTCAGTAAACATTCACGACACGCTCACGGGGTATACGCTTGAAAACTCGGCCCATGGATTTGTGCGAGACGCCAATGGCGAGATCACAGTATTTGATCCGGATGGGTCGCTGGAAACCGCTCCGCAGGCCATCAATGATCATGACGTGATAACGGGCTATTATTTCAGCGAGAACCAGGATCACGGATTTATTCGATACCCCTAGCGCAGGAGGGTACAGTGCTTCCCATTCTCGCCGCGCGCCGATTGATAGGAAGCAACCGGAGTTCACAGCCGCAACAAGATCTGGAGGACCGCATGAAACGGAACGCCTGTCTCTTGGGAATGGCCTTTCTGATCATCTGTTCGGTCCCGGCTCTGCCGATGACACAGGACCAGCGTGAAACCGCAATTCACGCGCTGCAGGCGGGAGACCGGGAAGCGAAAATCGAAAGCGAGAATCTGCAGTCCTACATGAAGCTCAGGCCCGGATGCCTGAACGAACGCGATGTCGCCGGCTTCTATGACCGGCGGAGGGCATTCTCCGATCTTCGCGAAAATGCCGGGTCATGGCGCGACGCCGGCGACGATGTGCTGCACAAGGCCCTGGTGCTCATGCGGGACGACGCGAAAGCCGACGAGCAACTTGCAGCCAAGATGAAGCACAGGGCGAAGTCGCCCGATTGCTGAGCGCCGCTATTTCGGCGGCCCCGCCGGGCATTCGTGGAACCTTGACCCGACCCTGGTCCGGGAGCTTTTCACGAGAGGCCTCTCAAAAAGGCCGGAAATCCTGGCCCGGGCGGGCCGGGTGGGTCACCGGGGCGCTTGACCGGGGCGGACCGCCCCCTTAAGAGAGCCGCTCCTTGAATCGAACTTGACGAGATCGCCATGTCGCGCCGCTGCGAATTGACCGGAAAAGGCCTGTTGGTCGGCAACAATGTGAGCCACGCCAACAACAAGACCAAGCGCATCTATCGCCCCAATCTGCAGACCATTTCGCTGGCGAGCGAGGCCCTGGGCAACTCCTACAAGCTCAAGATCTCGATGAACGCGCTGCGTACCGTGGATCGTTCGGGCGGGCTCGACCCCTTCCTGATGAAGGCGAAGGACGGCTTGCTGTCCGACCGCGCTTTGAAGCTCAAGCGGGCCATCGCCAAAAAGCTAGCCGCCAAGGCCGCTTAGTTCATTCTGTTAATCCGCCGTTGACGTTATATCGCCATGCCCGCGGCATGGTGGCTACATGGCGCCGTGCTAAGACGCGGCGCATGGCTCTTCCGTTTTCCAGCTTCGACAGGCGCAAGTACCGCACGGTTGGCGTGCGCGAGGGGTATGCGGAATGGGCGCCGACCTATGAAGGCACCGTTCTGGACCTGATGGATTTGCGCCTGCTGGCGCGGCTTGAGACCGTGGACTGGCAGGGGGCGGCGAACGTTCTCGATCTCGCCTGCGGTACCGGCCGCGCCGGCGTCTGGCTGAAAGACAAGGGTGTGCGCCATCTGACCGGGCTCGATTTCACCGAGGAGATGCTCGGTAGGGCGCGAGCCAAGAACGTCTACGACACGCTCGTGCTCGCCGATGTCGCTGAGACGGGGCTGGCGTCGAACGCCTACGATCTCATCGTCGAAAGTCTCGCCGACGAGCATTTCGCGCGGCTCGATCCCTTCTATGCGGAAGCGGCGCGGTTGTGTGCAGCGGATGGCCGGTTGGTATTGGTCGGCTACCATCCCCACTTCGTCATGCTCGGCATGCCCACGCATTTCAACAGCGCGACGGGCGAGCCGGTGGCCGTCGAGACCCATGTCCATCTGATGAGCGATCACGTCTCCGCGGCCCACCGCGCGGGCTTCCGCCTCCTCGAAATGGTGGAAGGCGTGATCGACGCGGATTGGCTCGCCGCGAAACCGAAATGGGAAGCCTTCCGCGACCATCCGATCAGCTTCGCCATGGTGTGGCAGAAGTAGAGCCTTCTGACTCCAGAAGGTCTTTCCACGCGGAGGCGCGGAGTCCGCGGAGAAGAATTTCCCTCTCCCCCTTAGGGGGAGAGGGCGGGGTGAGGGGGCCGGAAAGCAAAGCTGTGCCGTGAATATTCTGGCGCGCTGTATCTGCAATTGGATTCGACTCTCAGCGCCACAGCTCTGACATCGGGCACCCCCTCACCCTTACCCTCTCCCCCGGGGGGAGAGGGTAGTTCGCGTTGACCTCCGCGATACTCCGCGCCTCCGCGTGCCACACTTTTTTTAGATGGCCGGGTCAAGCTCGGCCATGACGGGTTGGGGCGAATTACCGCGCCGCGACGTGCGGGTGGCGCTCGTGGCGGACGCGGGCGAGGCGTGTGGGCGTGCCGGTGCGGCCGTGGTCCTTGTCTTCGGCGAACAGACCGATGAGCTGTTCGGTCATGGCACCGCCGAGCTGCTCGGCGTCCACGATGGTCACGGCCTTGCGGTAGTAGCGCGTCACGTCGTGGCCGATGCCGATGGCGTTGAGCTCGACGCTCGACTTGTCCTCGATCTCCTCGATCACATGACGCAGATGGCGCTCGAGATAATTGCCGGCGTTGACCGACAGCGTGGAGTCGTCGACGGGCGCGCCGTCGGAGATGATCATCAGGATCTTGCGCTGCTCGGGGCGGGCGACGATGCGATTGTGCGCCCACATCAGCGCCTCGCCGTCGATGTTCTCCTTGAGGAGGCCCTCGCGCATCATCAGGCCGAGGTTGCGGCGTGCACGCCGCCATGGCTCGTCCGCCGCCTTGTAGACGATGTGGCGAAGGTCGTTGAGGCGGCCCGGATGAGGAGGCTTGCCGTCGGCGATCCATTTCTCGCGTGACTGTCCGCCTTTCCAGGCGCGCGTGGTGAAGCCGAGAATCTCCGTCTTCACCGCGCAACGCTCAAGCGTGCGCGCCAGGATATCGGCGCACATCGCCGCCACCATGATCGGCCGTCCGCGCATCGAGCCCGAATTGTCGAGCAGCAGCGTCACGACGGTGTCGCGGAAGGTCATGTCCTTCTCGCGCTTGAACGACAGCGGATACATTGGATCGATGATGATGCGGGGCAGGCGCGAGGTATCGAGCATGCCTTCTTCGAGATCGAACTCCCAGGTGCGGTTCTGCTGCGCCATCAGCAAGCGCTGAAGCTTGTTGGCGAGGCGCGAGACGACGCCCTGCATGGAGGCGAGCTGCTGGTCGAGGAAGGCGCGCAACCGCGCCAGTTCCTCCGGGTCGCACAACTCAGACGCTTCGATGATCTCGTCGAATTGCGGCGTGTAGAATTTGTAGCCCCACTCGTCGGCATGGGAGAAAGGCTGTTCCGGACGCCACGGCTTCATGCCGTCCTGCGGCTCGGTGGCGTCGCCCATGTCCTCGGTCTGCTCGGCGCGCATCTCGGCGTCAGCGTCCGGGCTCTCCTCGCCCTCGGCCTCGCGGACATCGGCCTCGGAGGTCTGGCCTTCGGCCGCATCCTGCTCGGCGTCGCCTTCCTGGTTCTCGGCGGAGTTCTCGCCTTCCTCGCCGGTATCGTCGCTTTCCGAGTCGAGATCGGATTCGTCGCCGAAATTGAGGTCTTTGAGGATCGTGCGCGTGAGCTTTGCGAACGCCTTCTGGTCGCGAAGCGCCGGCGTGAGCTTGTCGAGGTCCTTGCCGGCGCGCTCCTCGATCCACGGCCGCCACAGCTCGACGGCGGTCTTCGCGCACTCGGGCGGCGCTTCGCCGGTCAGCTTCTCGCGCACGATGAGGCCGAGCGCATCGGCGATCGGAACGTCTGCGCGCACCCGCGCCTTGGCGATGCCGCGCGCGTTCAGGCGTTGCTCCAGACCGGCGGTAAGATTGGCGGCCACGCCCTTCATCGCGAGCGAACCGATGGCCTCCACGCGCGCCTGTTCCGCCGCCTCGAACATGGCCGCACCTTCGGCTGATTGCGGCCGATATTGATCGTGCAGTCTGTCCTCGTGATAGGCGCGCCGGAGCGCGTAGGCATCGCCCGCGCCACGCACGACGGCGACTTCGCTCGGCGGCAAATTGCGCGAGGGCAGGGGCAGCTTGGCCTTCAGCCCTTTCAGCGACGGCGGCTCGGCCGAGAAATTGACTTCAAGCTCAGGCTCCCCCGCCAGGCTTCGCACAGCGATGGCCACGGCGCGCTTGAAAGGTTCGGAAGGGTTTTCGGGTTTCATGAGATTCTGGTGCCGACCCAAAAAACGGACGCCATCCACAACAGCGTCACCAAGGTATAACTTGCCACAAAGGCGAGAGCGATCCGATTCCAACGCCACCCGTCAAGGATGCTTGCGAGTAGGCCGATCAATTCCACCATTAGGTAAAGCACCAAGAACGGATGATGTTCAGAGAACATCCGCTCTATTGCCCAGATGCCCAAAGCACCTGCCAACGCTATTGCAGTGCTTTTGAGGCGCAGTTCGACCAGATTGCGAACCACCTCGCGCATTTGATTACGCCACCAGCACCTTCGCCGCACTCTCGGGCAACTCCTCCCCGAATGCGCGCTGATAAAACTCCGCCACGCTGGCGCGTTCCAGCTCGTCGCATTTGTTCAGGAAGGTGAGGCGGAAAGCAAAGCCGATGTCGTTGTAGATGTCGGCATTCTCCGCCCAGGTGATGACGGTGCGCGGGCTCATGACGGTCGAAAGGTCGCCGTTGATGAACGCGTTGCGCGTCATGTCGGCGACGCGGACCATCGACGAAATCTGCTTCTTCTTCTCCGGCGTGTTGTAGTTCGGCACCTTCGACAGCACGATGTCGACCTCGGAATCGTGCGGCAGATAGTTGAGCGTGGCGACGATGCTCCAGCGGTCCATCTGGCCCTGGTTGATCTGCTGCGTGCCGTGATAGAGGCCCGTGGTGTCGCCGAGACCGATCGTGTTCGTGGTCGAGAACAGGCGGAACGCGGGATGCGCGCGGATCACCTTGTTCTGGTCGAGCAAGGTGAGCTTGCCCGAGACTTCGAGCACGCGCTGGATGACGAACATCACATCGGGACGCCCGGCGTCGTATTCGTCGAACACGAGCGCGACCGGACGCTGCAGGCACCACGGCAGGAGGCCTTCGCGGAACTCGGTCACCTGCTGGCCATCCTTGAGCACGATGGCGTCCTTGCCGATCAGGTCGATACGGCTGATGTGGCTGTCCAGGTTGATGCGGATGCAGGGCCAGTTCAGGCGCGAGGCGACCTGCTCGATATGCGTCGACTTTCCGGTGCCGTGATAGCCCTGGATCATCACACGCCGGTTGAAGGCAAAGCCCGCGAGGATCGCCAGCGTCGTCTCGCGGTCGAAGCGGTAGGCCTCGTCGCGATCGGGTACGTATTCGGTCGGCTTCTTGAAGGCGGGCACCTTCATCTTCGCCTCGAAACCGAACACCGATTTCACGTCAACGGTCGTATCGGGCACAAGCGCGGGATCAAGGCCCTCTCTATCACTCGCCATATTCTTTGGATCCGGTTCAAATGTCTTCGGCGGAGGGCCGCCGCATGGAGGAGGGCGCGATTTGCGCCGCTTAGGTCAGCCCGGAGGCGCGTAGCACGCCATAGGCTTTGATAACCTGCTTCAGACGCTCCTCGGCGCCCCGATCACCGCCATTTGCGTCGGGATGGAACCGCTTCACAAGTTCCTTATACCGCGCCTTGATCTCGTTCAAGGTGGCGGATGGTTCCAGTTGGAGCGTGTCGAAGGCCGTGAGCTGCAGGCGTGTCACCTGGCGCTCCGGACGCCGCGGCGATTGGGGCTTTGTGTGCTCTTCGCCGCCGAACGCACCGTCGAATTCGAAGCCGGTGAACGCATTGTGCAGACGTGCCGCGCGTTTTCCGAGTGGCCAAGTCGGTCTGTGGCCTGTGATGGCGTCGTTGCGGAAGCTTTCGATTTCGCGCTCGCTCATACCCTGGAAGTAGTCCCACGACTCGTTATGGGTGCGGGCATGGGCAAGGCAGAACCACAGATGCTTGTTCAGTTCCTGCCGGCTTTGGGGAACGCGAAAGGCGCCTTCCTCGCGGCAGCCGGGTTCCGCGCAGGGACGCACATCTACGGCCGCGGCGGCGACGTGCGGCACATCCGGTTTGATGCGGATGTTGTCTCTCAAACGCGACGCGCTACGCGGCCTTGCCATGACGCGATTATGGGGTCGCAAGATATAAAAACAAGAAAACGTATCGCTTGACTTCGCTCCAAAACATGCCGATGGCTGGATGATGTCGATGGCCGAAATCCTTCGCGAAAAATTAACGGCTGCCTTCGCGCCCGAAGCGCTCGATATCGAAGACGAAAGCGCGCGTCACGAAGGCCATTCCGGTTCGCGCCCCGGCGGCGAAACCCATTTCAACGTACGGATCGTATCGAAGGCGTTCGACGGCCTGTCGCGCGTGGAACGCCAGCGCCGCGTCTATGCCGCCCTTGCCGAAGAGCTGAAGTCGCGCGTGCATGCGCTGTCGCTCACGACGCTTACGCCGGCCGAAGTCTGGAACGAGCATTAGCGCGTATCGTTTTCGTTGAATCATCCTTCGGAGCCGGCGCGCCGCCCTTCGAGGGCCGCTTCGCGGCCACCTCAGGGTGACGCGCTTACTATAAAAAATCTCGTCATCCTGAGGTGCGAGCGGAGCGAGCCTCGAAGGATGACCCAAACGATTCAAGCTCAGAAAACGTCCGCGGGCACGTATCCGGGCTCTGGTTGGCGGGGTAATGCGCAATGCGGTCATCCGGTTGCGCTGGCGGCGCAGGAGAACCGCCTCGCGCCGCACGGACGCAAGGCGGTTGCCCGATTACAAACGCTAGTTCTTCGTGATGCTGAACACGGTGCCGCTGCTGTCGGCGCCGTAAGAGCTGGTGGTGCCATACAGCGCCCCATGCTTGCCCTTGGTCAGACCCGCCGAGTAGCCGCCGCCGGTCGCGGCGACGAAGGTGTGGAGCACCTTCTCCTTGCCCTCAGGCGTGACTTCATAAACCACGCCGCAGCCGCAGTTGGGATCGCCGCCCGTGTCGGTCGTGCTATAGAGGTTGTTGCCCACGACAAGCATGTCGCCCTGCGCAGAGCCGCCATCGGCCCCGCCGGTGAAGTTGTAGAGCGTGGTCAGCGTTCCGGCAGGCGTGAGCTTGAAGACGGTGCCTTCGCTGTTGGCGCCGCCAAGAACCGTGCTGCCGTAGAGATTGCCGTCCTTGCCGATAGCAACGCTACCATACAGGAAGCCGCCATCCGCTCCGCCGGTGAAGCTGTAGACGGTGCTGAAGGTTCCATCCGACGCGATCTTGTATACCGCGCCCATACCACTTGCGCCGCCGAAAGCTGTCACGCCATAAAGATTTCCAGCGGAGTCGCGCACCAGGCCGTGTTCCGGATATTGGCCATCGGTCTCGTTGAAGGCGTGCAGCACGCTGAAAGTGCCATTGGCGGAATACTTGAATACCGTACCGTTGCCGGGGGCGCCGCCGAACAGCGCGGTGCCGTAGAGATTGCCCAAGGTGTCGCGCACCAGCTTTCCACGGATGGAAGTGCCTTCATTGTAGTTGAAGGCGTGCAGAATTTTGTATTTGCCCTTGGCGCTCAGCTTGAACAGGACACCGGTTACGGCGCCGATGCCGCTCGATGTCGTGCCGTACATGTCGCCATTCGCGGTGATGGTTAGGGCGCCGTCCGGTGACTGGCCTTCGCTGCCGTCGGCGGCGAGGGAATAGAGCACGCTCTCTGTTCCGTCGGACGTCACTTTGAAAATCGCACCTTCGCCGTTCGCTCCGCCGCCCTCGGTGGTGCCGAAGAGATTGCCGCCGTCGAGCGTGACTTCAGCAGTCGGACTGAGGCCGTCGGGTTGTCCGGCAAAATCGTGCAGGTCGGTATAAGTGAAACTGCTGTTGCCCGGCGCTGCGATGCCACCATTCCGAAAAGCGTGGCCCTGAGGGCCGTGAGCGGCAAGAAGGCGCTTCGAAGCGGCGTCGAGTGTATTGGCGCCGAACGCGGGGGCAAGAGCCGCGAACCCAAGCACCGTACCGAGCAATGCTACGCGAATTGTGCGAAATGAACGCATTCAAATTCTCCATTTTTGTATGAAAGACGATTGACGACCGCATTAGGCATGCACGGCGCGGAGAGACACTACGGCGTTTGGACAACGGTTTCAGCCTAAACCCGCTTCGCCACGTCCGGGGGCCTTACACCTAGCCCGGGGGCACCATATCGGGGCTCTGGTTGGGCGGGGTGATGCGCAGGGCAGTGATCTGGTTGCGCTGACGGCGCAGGATTTCGAACTTGAAGCCGAAGAACGCAAAGCGCTGGCCGACTTCGGGGATCGTGCGCGCTTCGTGGATCACGAGGCCTGCGATGGTGGTGGCCTCGTCGTCGGGCAAATTCCAGTCGAGTTCGCGATTGAGTTCGCGCACCGGCACGCTGCCGTCCACCAGATACGAACCGTCCTGCTTGCGCCGGACGTCGGGCCGCGACTCCGCCTCATGCTCGTCCGGAAGTTTGCCGAAGATTTCGTCGAGGATGTCCTCGAGCGTGACAAGGCCCTGCAACGCGCCATATTCATCGACTACCAGCGCGAAGCGCGCGCGCTTCGCGCGGAAGGCTTCGAGCTGCTCCTCGGCTGTGGTCGTGTCCGGCACGAACCACGGCGGTGTCGCCATCGCGGCGACGTCGATACCGGCCGAGGATCCGCCGTTGCGCACCATGGCGCGCACCACATCCTTGATGTGAAGGATGCCTATGATGTTCTCCGGCTCGCCGCGCCACAGCGGAACGCGCGAATGGCCGGACGCCATGACTTCTTCGAGCAGTTGCTGAACCGGCTCGTCCGCGCTTGCCGTGACCACATTCTTGCGATGGACCATGACCTCGTCGATGGTGAGTTCGCGCAGGTCGAGGATGCCGCCGATCATGTCCCGATGTTCCCGCTCGACGCCGCCCTCCTTGTGATGGAGTTCGACGGTGCCGCGAATCTCTTCGTGCGGCGCGACGATCTCCTCGGCCTCGGTCTGCCGTACACCGAAGACCCCAAGCACCTTCCAGACGATGTACTGGACGGTGGACACGACCGGACCAAGAAACGACACGGCGATCTTCACCGGCCACGCGACCGTCAGCGCGAAACGGTCCGTCCGCGCGATGGCAAGCGTCTTCGGCAGGACCTCGCCGAACACCAGGATGAAGAACGTCATGACAACGGTTGCGACGGCAACCGCGCGGGGCCCGAAATTCGTTTCCAGCAACCAGGTCGCAATCGACGAGGCCAGAATGTTCACGAAGGTGTTGCCGAGCAGCAGAGCGCCGATGAGCCTTTCGCGATTGGCGACCAGCAGGTTGATGTTGGTCGCTGCCAGCGATCCTTCCTTCTCGAGCTGATGCATCTTGCCGCGGGAAACCGCAGTGAGCGCGGTCTCCGAACCGGCGAAGAACGCCGATATCGCGAGCAGCAGAACGATGGCGGCGATCCAGATCATAATAGAAGAGGGGTCCATGAGAATCCTCGAGGCTAAGCGGGCACTATAACGGATGGGCAGAACGCCGCGAATTGCTATACGCTGCCCGGGTCGACGGAGGACTTTCATGCAAAAGCTGTGGTGGCCGGAGGGCGCATTTGTGGGCGCATTTGTGGGCGCTCTGGCGCTGCTGTCGGTTCAGGGGGCGGCGAGCGAGCCCTATTACCCCTACAATGCCGTCGATTTCCTCGTTCCCATCGACGAACTCGATGCCGCGGGCGTGGAGGAAGCCGCCGTCCACAGCGGCTTCCGGCCGATCCTGGACTCCAACGCAAAGGTCGCGGCGCTCAAGGCAGCGCCCGATCCGCTTTACGAAATGTGGGAACTGCCGTCGCACAAGATCGCCACGATCACGCTCAGCAAGCTGACCAAAAGCAATTCTTTCCTCGTGATGTTCGTCAGCAAGGACCCCGCAAAGCACAAGTCGCCGCTCAGCGGCGATGCGTGCAAGAAATGGCTGATGTTCTCGTCGGCGATGCGGATGGAGTTCGGACGAGGGCGCCCGAAGATCAAGTTCCGCCTTCCGCAGTGCACGCCTTAACCACCACGATTTGTCATCCCGGCTTCGCGCAGCGAAGGCCGGGACCCATCGAGCCGCTAATTGCCCTGGGTCCCGGCACGGCGCGATGCTAACGCATCGCTTGGCCGGGATGACAAGCTGGGATTGCTTGCACCAAACTGCGCCGCTCACAATGTCGAGATGATCGCATCGAGCGCTTGACGGCGCTCGGATCTCACCGCGGAGTCTGCCTGATTGTTCGGGGAGGGGATGTTCGTGCGGGGAAATGGGACGTGGATCGCACTGCTCTTTTCGATCACGCTTGTTGCCCACGCCGCCGCGGCACAGGTGCAGCCTGTCGCAATCGTCCTCGGTCATTCGACCATCACATTGAATGGTCCCTGGATGTTTCAAACCGGGGACGATCCCCGCTGGGCTGAGCCCGGTTTTGACGATTCCGGCTGGGAACGAGTCGATCTTACGCCGAAGCCCGGCGCGACCGACGGCGATGTCGGAATAGGGAATTACGTTCCCGGTTGGACCTTGAAGGGACATCCCAAGTATCACGGTTTTGCGTGGTATCGCATTCGCCTGAATGTGAGTGCGCCGGCGGGCGAAAGCCTCGCGCTGCTCGGGCCGTGGGCCGCCGACAGCTCTTATCAGGCTTACGCCAACGGCGCGCTACTCGGTGGAGTGGGCGGGTTCTCGGGCGCGACCCCGACAGCACACAGCTATCAGTCTCCGCGGATGTTCGTACTTCCGCGGCAAGCCAGTGGTGGCGCGATTGTGATCGCTATTCGCGTCTGGATGGGGCCGTGGGTCTCTCCGGGCAGCGGCGGCATTCACGTTGCTCCGGCCATCGGCGCTGAGAGCGCCATTGCTGCGCAATATCACCTGCAATGGCTGACGATTTTCAAAGGCTATGCCGGGGACGCGGTTATTGCATTGCTGTTCTTCCTGTCCGCCGTCGTGATGCTGTGTCTGATCCCGACCGATCCGGGCAGCGGAAAATATCTCTGGCTTGCAATTGCCCTGACGCTGAGTGGCATACAGCGCGGCAACCAGGCGTTCTTCTTCTGGTGGGAGTTCGAGACGATCCAGGGCTTCGTGATTTTCATCTCCGCGTTCATCGGCTCGCTCGTGCTCGGCGCATGGCTTATGGCATGGCGCAGCGTGTTCAACCTGCATCGCCCCGCGTGGCTGCCATGGGCGATCGCGGCGATGACGGTGGTGTTCATTGGCGTGCAGTTGCTGGCCAGGCCCTGGCTGTTCGATGCGGTGTATCCAAAATCCGTATCAGCGGGCCTTCACACGCTGATCAGCGGGATCAGGCTGGCGTTCCTCATCACGCTCGCACTGATCGTCGTTCTCGGTGTGCGCCGCGAAGGACGCAACGCCTGGTTCTGGCTTCCCGCTGTGCTGGCCTCGGTGGTGTTGCTCTTTACCGGCGAACTCACCCAGATCGGCCTGCCGGGCATCTGGTTTCCCTGGGGCATCGGCGTGTCGCTCAGCGAATATGCGTCGATCGCTCTCGTGGTGCTGCTCTGCGTGCCGGTCCTGCGCCAACTGTGGTCCTACGCGCCGCGCGCGACACCGTCATCGAATTAATCGCAAGATTGTCATCCCGGAAGCCGCGCAGCGGCTGTCCGGGACCCAGCGGGCCGCTTGCGCGATGGGTCCCGGCACAGCGCGCTGCTGACGCAGCGCTTGGCCGGGATAACAAGCGGAGATTGCTTGAAGCGAGCCGCCCTAACTAAGAACTTGCTCCAATAATTCGGCAGGCACGTCGCTGGTGACGAAGGCTTGTCCGATTCCGCGTAGCAGAATGAAGTTGATTTTGCCGTCCTTGGCCTTCTTGTCGTGACCCATATGCGCGATCAGTTCGGCGGCTGGCGGGCGCGGTCCGGGGATGTCGCCGATAGACGACGGAAGTCCCGTAGCCCTCAGGTGGCGGATGAAGCGCTCGCTGTCCTGACCCGGACAGAGGCCCAGCCTCACCGAGAGCTGGAACGCGAGCGCCATGCCGATGGCGACGGCCTCGCCATGCAGCAAGCGATCGGAATAGCCCGTGGCCGCTTCCAGCGCATGGCCGAAGGTGTGGCCCAGATTGAGCAGCGCGCGCTCGCCCGTCTCGCGTTCGTCGCGGGAGACGATATCGGCTTTCATCCGGCAGGAACGGGCCACGGCATGCACCATCGCATCGCTGTCGCCGGACAGCGCCTTGCTGCCATTCACCTCCAGCCACTCGAAGAAAGCCCGGTCGCCCAGCGCACCGTATTTGGTGACTTCGGCATATCCAGCGAGCAATTCACGCTTCGGCAACGTCCTGAGCAGGCTCGTATCGGCGATCACGGTCTTCGGCTGATGAAACAGGCCGACAAGGTTCTTGCCTTCGCGCGTGTTGATCGCGGTCTTGCCGCCGACGGAGGAATCCACCTGCGCCAGCAGCGTCGTCGGGATCTGCGCAAACGCCACGCCGCGCTTCAGGACACCGGCGGCGAAACCTGTGAGGTCGCCGACCACGCCACCACCGAGCGCCACGATCAGTCCGCTGCGGTCCACGCCCGCGTGCAGCAGGGCGTCGGTCAGTTTTTCGAGCCCCTGGAAACTTTTTGTGGACTCGCCCGCTTCGACCACCACCGGACGCGCATCGATGCCCGCCGCGCGCAGTATCGCCGTCATGCGATCCAGATGCAGCGTTTCCACATGTGTATCGGTCACGACCGGAACAGGGCCGCGCGCGAAAGGCGCCAGCAGCGCGCCAGCCTGCGCGACCATGTCTGGCCCGACATGAATGTCGTAGCTGCGCGCACCAAGGCCGACAGTGACCGTCTCGCTCATGGTGCCTCGCAGGCGCCGTGGCGTTTCAGAGCCGACACGATGCGATCGACCGTCATCGTGTGCGGTCCGTCTTCGCTTTCGATGGCAATATCGGCCTCGGCGTAGATGGGCGCGCGCTCAGCCAGAAGCCGTTCGAGCGTGCCGCGTGGGTCGGCGGTCTTGAGCAGCGGGCGATTGTCGCGACGCTGCACGCGCCCCATCAGAACATCCACCGGCGCCTTGATCCACACCGTGACGGCGCGCTCCTTCAGTTTCGCGCGGGTTTCCGGATCGATGAACGCACCGCCGCCGGTGGCGAGCACGAAAGGCGATTCGCACAGAAGCCGCCCGATGACCTTGCGCTCGCCTTCGCGAAACGCGGGTTCGCCATAGCGGTCGAAGATTTCGGGGATGGGGCAGCCGGCGGCCAGTTCGATTTCGCTGTCCGCGTCCTTGAACCCAACGCCGAGTCGCGCCGCGAGACGGCGGCCGACCGAACTTTTCCCGGCCCCCATCATCCCCACCAGCGCCACCGTGCGGCTCAATCCCGTCATCTCGAGTTCCGCTTACACATGTTAACCCGCCGCCGCCAGCGGGACTTGCATGTCCTCGCCTATTTCCGCCACAAAGCGCATGCAACGTTCGGCATGAGATCGGGACAGACCTTGGGCAGAGAAGGCATGGGCCTGGCATCGTGGTTTGCCATCATCCTCGCGGTGCTGGTGATCCTCAGCGCGGTGGGATTGGCGATCTATGGCGGCCGGGCCGAGCCCCCTGTTCGCCACATCGAGCAGGTCGTGCCGGATGACAATCTCCCGCATTAGTTTCGCAGCACTCGTCTTCGCGTTCGTCGCTTCGAATGCGTGCGCACAGAGCGATGACGAACAGACAGCGCCGCCGCAACGCCGGGGCAGCAATGCGAGTGGTGAGCAGCCGCCTTACGTCGACACCAGCGATCTGAAATCCGACGAGCCGGAATCCGATCAGCCATCGTTCCCGCAGGACCAGCCGCCCCCCCACGAAAAGAAACGGCGGCCGGCGGACGATGGACGGGACGTCTCGACCGGCGATCCGCAATCGGATGAGGACGGGGCTTCGGCACCGCCGCGGCAATTGGGCGGGCCGCGACAACCCGCGCCGCATGAGAATTCCGGTGTCGTCGAATCCGCGCCACTGGCGCCGCTGGCGCCACCGGAACCGCCGCGCGCTGCCGTTCAGGTCGAGACTCTCGGCACCGTCGAAGGGCCCGCGGCCGGCACGCTCGATCCCTCCAATGGCGGACTTGAGCCGAACCTGTGGATGGGCTCACAGCGTGCCGACATCGAAGGACTGCTCACGCGCGTTCCGGTGGCATCGCCCGATACGGCGACGCGTGCCTTGGCGAAGCGTGTGGTCCTGACAAAGGCGGACACGCCGCCGGGGAATTCCAATCACGCGCTCATCACCATCCGGATCCGCAAACTGCTCGAAGCCGGGCTGAGCGACGAAGCGGCAACGCTCGCCACGCAGGGTGCCGTCAAGGACGACCCTGACTTTGCCCGCGCGCAGGCCGAAGCCATCCTGATGGCTGGCCGCGCGGCCGATGCCTGCGGCAGCGCCACGACGTCGCGACAGACCGAGGGCGATCTGCTCTGGCTTCAGTTGCGTCTCTATTGCGCGGCGGCGTCCGGCGATAGCGCGACCGCGGACCTCACGCGTAGCGTCATCAAGGCGCAAGGCAAGGCCGATGCGGCGTTCGATGTGCTTGTCGACGATGCCGTGAACGGCGAAAAGAAACCACCGGGCCCGATTGCGAAGCCGAGTGCGATCCATATCTTTCTGTTGCGCAAGGCGGGATTGCCGATCGGCGCCGATGTCGCGAAACCGCTTGGCCCGTCGGCCGATGTTCTGGTGCTGCGCGATACCCGCAACCCGCCGGAAGCGCGGCTTGCTGCGGCCGAGCGCGCCGTGCGCGCCGGTGCCGCGCGCTTTTCCGAACTGAGGGCGGTCGCCGATGCGCAGGCCATCGCGCCGGATCGTCTCTCCGGTGCACAGGCGGCAGCAGCGAAACTTCCCTTCCTGGCAGGCCAAGCTCTGCTCCGGCGCGCGGCACAAATCGAGTCGCGCCCGGCGGTGAAGGCCGCGCTCGTCCATCAGGCGCTGACGCTCGGCGACAAGGCCGGGCTGTTCGAGGTGGCGGCAAACCTGCAGGCCGATGTCATCGCGACCGTCGATCCCAAATCGGTGCCGCGCGAGCAGTCGCCGTTCATCGGCTGGGCATTGCTCATCGCCGGCCGTTCGAACGTGGCAGCGCCATGGCTCGGCGACAACGACATCGCACGCGCGGTTCTGGGTCTCGCGTCCGGCAAGGACGACACGGCCCAAGTCGCGCTCAACGGAATCGCGATGCGGCTCACGGCCGATCCCGCGCCTGCCGATGCCGGAAAGCCGATCGAATTGTTGCTGCTCGGTCTTTACGACGCGCTTGGGCGCGCCATGCCGGCTGACGCCAAATCCGCCGCGATGAATGTCCGCTCGCAACATCTGCCCGGACGCAGGCCCGACGATGCGCAGATGCAGAAGATGCTGGCCGCAGCCGGAACGCCGGATCGCAAAGGCGAAGCGATCCTTCGGATCCTCGATATCGTCGGCGCCAAGGGGCCGGGCGATCTGGCCCCCGACGTGACGGCGGAAATCGTCCACGCCTTGAAGGATATGGGGCTTGCGGATTCCGCGCGTTCGTTCGCGCTGCATGCGCTGCTGCTCTATCGGCCGCCGGCGCAGTCATGACCCGCGCGAAGGCCTCGGCGAATGCGGGGCTGATCGAGAACTTCCTGGATATGATGAGCGCCGAACGCGGCGCCAGCATCAACACCATCGCCGCCTACCGCCGCGACCTGCTGGATTTCAGTGCGTCGGGCGATATGCGGCACCTGACGCGGGATGACGTCCGAAAATATCTGACGTCGCTATCGAATTCCGGAATTGCAGGCGCGTCGCAGGCCCGCAAGCTTTCGGCGCTTAGGCAATTCTTCGGATTCCTCTACGCGGAGGGCATCCGCAAGGACGATCCGACGTCGTCCATCGATGCGCCGAAGCGCCAGCGGCCTTTGCCCAAAATCCTCACGCGCGAAGACGTCGATGCGTTGATCGAAGCCGCGCGCGCAGAAGAGGGCGCGGAAGGTCTGCGGCTGCTGTGCATGGTGGAAATGCTCTATGCCGCGGGATTGCGCGTCACGGAGCTTGTGGGTCTGCCGCTTGTCTCGGTGCGCGACCGGAGCGGTTTCCTGCTGGTGAAGGGCAAAGGAAAAAAGGAGCGTCTGGCGCCGCTCAATCCGGACGCGCGTGAGGCCATCGCGAATTATCTCGCCGTGCGGGAGGAATTCCTGCCCGTCGGCCTCCGCCGCAAGAGCGCGGAGCATTTCTTGTTCCCCTCGCGTTCGGCGGAAGGCTATCTCACGCGGCGGCGTTGTCATCAGATGCTGAAAGGTCTGGCGCTCAAGGCGGGCCTCGATCCGGAGAAGCTTTCGCCGCACGTGCTGCGTCATGCGTTCGCGACCCATCTAGTCGAAGGCGGCGCCGATCTGCGCAGCGTGCAGACCATGCTGGGCCATGCAGACATCGCGACCACGCAGATTTACACCCACGTCGCCAGCGACCGGTTGACAGCGGTCATGGAGACCGCGCATCCCTTGTCGCGGAGAAAACGGCCATGAGCTTTACGACCATTCCATCCCACGCGCCGGTGCGGCTTTACCGCTCCAAGCTGTTTGTGCCGGGTTCGCGCCCCGCGCTGTTCGAGAAAGCGGCGGCGAGTGCTGCCGACGTCGTGTGCCTCGATCTGGAAGATGCCGTCGCACCCGCGGACAAGGATGCGGCACGCGACAACATCGTCGGCGCGCTCAACGACGTGAACTGGGGCACCAAGACGGTCACGGTCCGCATCAACGGGCTGGACACGAATTTCTGCTACCGCGACGTCATCGCGCTGGTGGAGAAGGGCGGCGAACGGCTCGATGCCATCATGGTGCCGAAGGTTGGCTGCGCCTCCGATCTCTACGCCATCGACATGCTGATCACGCAGGCCTCGGACTTCGCGGGCCGTAAGAAACACATCGGGCTCGAGGTCATCATCGAGACGGTGCTCGGCCTCGCCAATATCGACGAGATCGCGGGCGCATCGAAGCGGCTCGAAAGCCTGCATTTCGGTTCGGCAGACTACGCCGCCTCGCAGCGTATGCGCACGACCAATATCGGCGGCGGCAACGCGGACTATGTGATGCTCACCGACGGGCCGGACGAACGTGCGCGGCACTGGAACGACCTCTGGCATTTTCCGCTGTTCAAGATGGTGCAGGCGGCGCGCGCACACGGCCTGATGCCGATCGACGGACCGTTCGGGAATTACGGCGATGCGAACGGCTTCCGCGCCCAGGCGATGCGCACGGCCGTGCTCGGCTGCGAAGGCAAATGGGCGATCCACCCAAGCCAGGTGGCACTCGCCAACGAAATCTACACGCCGCCAAAAAAGGAAGTAGACCGCGCCGAAGCCATCCTCGCCGCGATGCGCGATGCGCAAGCCAACGGCTTGGGCGCTGTCGCACTCAATGGCGTGCTGATCGACGCCGCCTCCATCCGCCAGGCTCAGGCGATCGTCGAACAGATGGCGATGATCACGGAACGGACGGGCGGTTGATGCGGTGTGTGAGCGTTCTCACGCGCTACTATGGCTGCTTGTAGCGCTTGCCTTCTCAGGGCTGATCGGCTGGATAATTCATGTTGGCCGCATTTGGGGTGGCCGCGGCAGCGGCAAAGCGATTATCGAGCGCTCCGAAGACCCGTTTTCGTTCTGGACGCAGTTGGCAGTCGTTGCGACCATGAATCTCTTTATCTACATCTTGGCGTGGCGTGAGTTTGAAAGATGTTTTTCGAACTGACTCACGAACGCCCCACCGCCCGCCAGCCGATGTCGTGGCGGCAGAAGCCCTCCGGCCAGTCGATCAGGTCGACGGCGCGATAAGCGCGGCGCTGCGCTTCGGCGATTGTGGGAGCGACCGCTGTGACGTTGAGAACGCGTCCGCCATTGGCGATGAGCTTGCCGTCATTGCGCGCGGTGCCGGCATGGAAAATCTGCACGCCCTCAATGGCGGAGGCAGCATCGAGCCCGCGGATTTCGCTGCCTTTGCTGTAGTCGCCGGGATACCCTTTCGTCGCCATCACCACGGTCAGCGCGGCGTCGGTGCTCCAGCGCAGATCGAGATGGGCCAACTGGCCGTCGCGCATAGCCACCAGCGCAGTCAGCAGATCTGACTTCAGCCGCGTCATCAGCACCTGGCATTCCGGATCGCCGAAGCGGCAATTGTATTCGACGAGCTTCGGGCCGTCCTTCGTGATCATCAGGCCGAGATACAGCACGCCCTGATAGCGCCGTCCGCGCGCCGCCATGGCGGCAACCGTCGGGCGGATGAACTTCTCCATCGCCTCCTGTTCGAGCGCGGGCGGAAGCACTGGCGCCGGCGAGTACGCGCCCATGCCGCCGGTGTTCGGCCCCTTGTCGCCATCGAAGGCGCGTTTGTGATCCTGCGCGCCGGCGAGCGGGATAACGTGCTCGCCGTCGCTGAGCGCAAAGAAGCTCGCTTCCTCGCCCTCCATGAATTCCTCGACCACGACTTCGTGCCCGCTTTCGCCGAAGCCGCCTTCGAACATGAAGTCGATGGCTTTGGCCGCGTCGGCTTTGGTCTCGGCGATGATGACGCCTTTGCCGAGCGCGAGCCCGTCGGCCTTGATGACGACCGGCAGGCCAAGCGTGTCGGCAAAGGCTTTCGCGGGAGCAGCCTCGCGGAAGCGCCGGTAGGCCGCGGTCGGGATGCCCACCTCGTTGCACAGATCTTTGATGAAGCCCTTTGAGCCTTCGAGGATCGCGCCTGCCATGCTGGGCCCGGTTGCGCGGATGCCGACGGACTCGAAGCGGTCCCACAATCCGCCGACCAGTGGGTTGTCCGGCGCGATGACAACGAAGTCGATGCGCTTCTCCTGCGCGAACGCGACCAGCCGGTCGAAATCCATCGCGGCGATGGGCACGCATTCCGCGATCTCGGCGATGCCGGCGTTGCCCGGCGCACAATGGAGCTTGGTCAGGAGCGGGCTCGCGGACAGCGCCCAGGCCAGCGCGTGCTCGCGCCCGCCCGATCCGATGAGAAGGACGTTCATGGCCGGAACCTCCCCGAAAGGAGAGGTGGATTCAAGCGCGCTTCCTATATCATCTGTGAGTCATGTCCGAAGCCGTCGCCAAGCCCAATCTGCCCGAATTCAGCGTCAGCGAGATCGCAGGCCTTCTGAAGCGCACCGTCGAGGATGCGTTCCCCTTCGTGCGCGTGCGCGGCGAGATCAGCGGCCTCAAGAATGCGACTTCGGGCCATGTCTATTTCGACCTGAAGGACGACAAGGCGGTCCTGAACGCCATCATCTGGAAGCAGACAGCGCGGCTCATGAAACTGCGGCCGGAGCAGGGGCTCGAAGTCGTCTGCACCGGGCGGATCACGACCTATCCCGGTTCGTCGCGCTATCAGATCATCGTCGAGCAGATCGAGCTTGCGGGCGTCGGCGCGCTGATGGCGATGCTGGAGGAGCGCAAAAAGAAGCTCGCCGCCGAGGGCCTGTTCGACGCCGCGCGGAAGCGGCCGCTCCCCTTCCTGCCAGATGTGATCGGTGTCATCACCTCGCCGACGGGTGCGGTGATTCGCGACATCATGCACCGCCTGAACGACCGCTTTCCGCGTCGCGTGCTGCTCTGGCCGGTGGCCGTGCAGGGCGAGAAGGCCGCAAGCGAAGTTGCCGCTGCCATCGCCGGCTTCAACGCCTTCGCCGCCGGCGGTGCGATGCCGCGTCCGGATGTGCTGATCGTCGCGCGGGGCGGGGGCTCGATCGAAGACCTCATGGCGTTCAACGAGGAGATCGTGGTCCGGGCCGCCGCTGCCAGTGCCATCCCGCTGATCTCGGCAGTGGGGCACGAGACCGACACCACGCTCATCGACTTCGTCTCCGACCGCCGCGCGCCGACGCCCACGGCCGCCGCCGAGATGGCCGTGCCCGTGCGCACCGAGCTGCTCGGCCAGACGCTCGATCTCGAGCGCCGGACCTTGCGCTGCTTCTCAAAGGGCATGGAGGATCGCCGCAGGCATTTGAACCAGCTTGTCCGCGTACTCCCGCGCGCCGACCAGCTCTTCGCCCAACCGCGTCAGCGTTTTGACAACGCCGCCGAGCGCCTCGGCCATGCGCTCCGGCAGAACCTGCAGGTTCATCGCCGCAGCTTCATCGAGGTGTCGGCGTTGCTGCGGCCTGGCCCCATCGCCGCGCGGCTTCGGGTTTCTGTCGAAAGAACAGCGTCTTCCGGCAGACAGCTAAACCAATGTGCGAACGCGCGCGTCGCCGAGTTCCGCCGTCATCTGGAGTCGCTGTCGCGCGTTCTGGAAGGTGTGAGCTACAGAGGCGCGCTTGAACGCGGCTTCGCCTTGGTGCGGTCCGAGGATGGCGCAATCCGCCGCCGGGCTGCAACGGTGAAGAGCGGCGAAGCTCTTTCCCTGACCTTCGCGGATGGATCGGTCGAGGCGGTTGCCACAGGCACACGAGGCCGCACGAAGTCACAAGGTAAGACGAAGGCCGGTTCGCAGGGCGATCTCTTTTGAACGTTCATTTTGCGCACTGCGAAGTTAGGCCGTAGACTGGCGCTATGAACAAGTTCGAGCGCGATCTCAGGCCAGAAGGCGAAGCCGAAGTCGAATATCTCGACGGCGAATATCATGTCGTCAGGCCGGGCGCGTTTGTGGTTTGCGCGGTGACCGACATCAAAATCCCGCTGGAGGCGCTCCGGTACTGGAGTGTCGATCTGCAGGAGCCCTATGCCACGCCGGCGATCGCCCTGAAGCGCATGCAGGAAACCGGGCGCACGCCCAAATGATCCAGCGCCGGGCCTTTCTGGCCGGCTGCGGTGCCCTTTCGGCCTTTCCCCTGCGCGCCGAAGAGGCGAAGCTCTCGCTTGCCGGACCGCTGGAACAGGGCAGCCTTGTCATCGGGACGGCGAAAGGCGCGACCGTCACCGTCGACGGTCAAAACGTGCTCGTGTCGCCGGAAGGCTTGTTCGCATTCGGCTTGGGCTACGATCAGGCGAAGTCCACCTCCGTCATCGCGCGTTTTGCCGACGGAAAGACCGAACCGCACGACATCGTGCCGGTGCTCCGCCACTACGACATCCAGCACGTCAATGGGTTGCCGGAAAAATACGTCTCACCGCCTGCCGAGGTTCTGGCCCGCATCGCGCGCGAGAACGCGCTGGTCGCGGAAGCGCGCAAGCGCGATACCGCTGCGACAGCGTTTGCGCAGCCGCTCGACTGGCCGGCCAAAGGAATCCTGAGCGGCACATTCGGCAGCCAGCGCATCGACAACGGCAAGCCGATGGCGCCGCATTTCGGCGTCGATATCGCAGCACCACAAGGAACGCCGATCCACGCGCCAGCCGATGGCACGGTTTCGCTGGCCGAGCCGGATTTCTACCTGACCGGCGGCACGACCTTGCTCGATCACGGCCACGGCGTCTCGACGACCTACATTCATCAGAGCGCGTTGAAGGTGAAAGTCGGCGACGTGGTGAAGCGCGGCGACCTGATCGGACTCGTCGGCATGAAAGGCCGCGCGACCGGTCCGCATCTGCATTGGGGGATGAACTGGTTTCAGGTCAGGCTAGACCCGTCGCTCTCCACTGCCGTACCCGCGCCCGCCAAAGCCTGAGCTTTCGTCTTGGGAAGATTCTTTATGGCGTCGCGCGGCGTGGTCCAGCGGCGATGTATCCATAGCCACTGCGAGGGCCGCGCACGCACGCATTCTTCGATTGCCGCGTTGATCTTGGCCGTCAGCGCCACGACGTCGGCGTCGTGATCGCCGCTTGGCGTGAATTCGATGGGCGGCCGGATGTTCATGCGAAAGCGCGCGCCGCCCAACCGTTCGTTAGACGTCGGCAGCAGTGCCGCACCGAGCTTCAGCGCCAGTGCCGCTGGTGCCGGTGTCGTCATCGCATCGCGGCCGAAGAACGGTGCCGCGACGCCCTGATCGGTCTTCTGATCGACCAGCATGAGGATCGCCTGGCCGCGCCGCAGCGTCGTGAAAATCTTGCGCGTGCCCTGCGCCCCCTTGCTGATATGGATCTTCGGCCCGGCACTGGCGCGCATCCGCGAGATATAACGGTCCACATAGGGATTGTTGGGCGGACGATAGACGAGCGCACCCTCATAACCGAGTTCGGTCGCCGTCACCGGCATTGCTTCCCAATTGGCGAAATGGCCGGAGATGAACATCAAGCCCTTGCCGGCGGCGATGGCCGCTTCGGCATGTTCTTTTCCGGCGAGCTCCAGACGCGGATTGGGTCCGGTGACTTTCAGCTTGTCGAGATGCGGATACTCCGCGACCGTTCGTCCAAGATTGTCGAACATCTCGCGAATGATGGCCTCCATCTCGGCTCGCGGCATTTCCGGGTAGGCAGCTTTGAGATTTTCGCGGGCGCGATCGGCAACGGGCTTCACGCGATAGAAAATGTGCCGCCCGATGAAGCCGCCGAACGTAGACGCCGCGTCGATACCCAGCAGTTTGAACACGCCCATGAACAAATAGAAAGGAAGCGCCTCGGCGCCGTACCGAAGGACATCTTTCAAAGGGAGGTTTTGGGGAGTGCCGTTGTCTGACATGCTGGACGGCGCGCTATAGCGTCGTCACAAGACTGTCAAGCAAGCGCGCGATTTGGGCCGGTTCGTCGAATTGGGCGCGCACCGGCACAGCCTTGATTCCGTCCCGATCCACCTGGCTCAGCCGCACGAAATCCTTCTCGGTTGTCACAAGGAGCGCGTCACAAGATCGCGCTTTGGATTTCAGCCGGGCAATCTCGGATGGCGTGTAGGCATGGTGATCGGCGTAACGCTTTGTCGCAGCCAGTTCAGCGCCCGATGCTTCGAGCGCCTGAAAGAATTTTTCCGGACGTCCGATGCCGGCAAATGCAATTAACCGTCTGTGCCCGAGGTCGTGGCTCTCCTGCGCGAGATGCGCACGCAGGACGGGACGGGGAAACAAACCCAGATTCGGTCGTCCCTCGCCGACGATGATGACGGCATCGGCCCGCGATAGGCCCTGATCGACAGGTTCGCGCAACGGACCAGCGGGAAGAACGCGGCCATTGCCGAAACCGGTCTCGCCATCGACCACGACCAGAGACAAATCCTTCGCCAATGCAAAATTCTGATGTCCGTCGTCCATCACGATCGAATCGGCGCCATGCGCCTCGGCGAGAAGCGCACCGGCGCGCCGGTCCCGTGCCACGACGACGGGCGCGGTGCTATGCAGCAGCAACGGCTCGTCGCCGACGTCGCGCGCGTTGTTGTCGTCGCCGACCAAGATCGGCCCGTGCAGACGCCCGCCATATCCGCGTGTGAGAAAGATCGGATTTCGTCCCCGTGCGCGAAGCAGATTTGCGATCGCGATGGCGACTGGCGTTTTACCTGTTCCGCCTGCCGTGAGGTTGCCGACACAGATCACCGCCGCTTTCGACCGGTAGGGCTTCGCGTGCAGCGCCTTCCACGCCACGCTTGCGCCATAAACCCAGCCGAGCGGCGACAACGCGTGCGCGCGCCAATCCGGGCTGATCCAGAAATCAGGCGCGCGCATTTTGGGAGATGAGTTGCTCAACGGCAGCTACGGTTTTTTCGACGGCGCCGCCGAGTTCGTCTGCTGCCGCTTCTGCCGCAGCGCCAAGTTGTTTTGCCTCCGCCGGGTTTCGCAGCAGGCGTCCCGCCAATTCCGTTATTTCCGCGCTCGAGCGCACAAGGCCAATTTTCTGCGCCGCGAAGATGGCTTCGTAGGCGCTGGTGAAATTGAAGGTGTGCGGCCCGGCAAACACCGCGCAGCCAAGCCGCGCGGGCTCCAGCGGATTCTGCCCGCCATGGCGGATGAGGCTGCCGCCGACAAACGCAAACGGCGCAATCCGATAAAACAATCCAAGTTCACCCATCGTGTCGGCGACATAGACAGCAGTGCTGGGCTCGGGCAACTCGCCGAGCGCGCGGCGCTTTGCCGCCCGCTCGCCGCAAAGCATCACCAATTCCGCTCCGCGTTCGATATGGCGTGGCACCAGGATCGTCAGGAGATCGGAAATGGTCTGTCGAAGCGCGTCATGCGCGGGAAGGATCGTCTCGTCTTCGCCGGGATGGGTTTGCGCGGCCAGCAAGACGGGCCTGTCTCCGATCGCGTCTTTCAGGGCCGCAAGTTTTTCCGGGTCCGCAGGCAGTGGCGGCGCATCCGCTTTCAAACTGCCGATGACCCGCACGTTGCGCGCGCCGAGGATGCGAAAGCGTTCGGCGATCTGATCGTCCTGGGCGAGGCAGATATCGAATGCGGACAGCAGCGCCGCCGCGGTCCCCCGCGCCCAGCGCCAGCCTGCGAAGGACTTTTCCGACATCCGCGCGTTGACGAGGGCGAGTTTGATGCTGTGCGATTTGGCACCCAGGACCAGATTGGGCCAGATGTCGGAATCGACGAACAGGCCAACATCGGGCCGCCAGTGATCGAGAAACCGCCGTGTCGCGGCAGGCGTGTCGATGGGCACGAACTGGTGCAGGGCGCGGGCGGGCAAACGCTCCGCCATCATCTTCGCCGATGTCACCGTCCCACTGGTCACAAGGACGTTGGTGTTGTCCTTGTTCAGTAGGGCTTCAATCAAGGGCAGGGCTGCGAGACATTCGCCGACACTCGCGCCATGCACCCAGATGAGTGTACCGTCGGGCCTGGGCGGCAGATTGCGGCCCAGACGTTCGTTGGCGCGTGAATCGTCCTCTTTGCCGCGGCCGGCGCGGCGGCGCAGCAGCAGCGGGGCAACCGGCTCAAGCGCGGTCGTCACGGCGCGATAAGCCAGATAGCCGAATGGTGTCCGCCCCATCCCAGTCTACTCGGCTGTAGCGGGAGCAACGGCGCGGTCGTCGAGATCGTGTTGATAGAGCCGGGCGTAGAGCCCGCCGCGCGCCATCAACTCGCCATGCGTGCCGGATTCCGCGACCCGGCCGCGGTCGAGCACATAGATGCGGTCCGCATCAAGCACCGTGGTCAGGCGATGGGCGATGACGATGGTGGTGCGGTTCTTCATCAGGCGCGTGAGCGCTTCCTGAACCTGGCGCTCGCTTTCGGTGTCCAGCGCGGATGTCGCTTCATCTAGAAGCAGGATCGGCGCATTGCGGATCATCGCGCGCGCGATCGCGATGCGCTGGCGCTGCCCGCCCGAAAGCTTCAGGCCGCCTTCGCCGACCCTCGTGTCGTAGCCCTCGGGCAGCTGCAAGATAAAGTCATGTGCGGCGGCATCGCGTGCAGCTTCCTCGATTTCCGCACGCGTCGCGCCCAACCGCCCCAGCGCAATGTTGTCGGCGATGGTCTCGTCGAACAGCATCGGCTCCTGGGTCACTAGCGCGATGTTGCTGCGCAGAGAGCTCAGCGTGACTTCTCGAATATCACAGCCATCGATCTCGATCCGGCCGCCGTCGATGTCGTAAAACCGCAGCAGGAGATTGAAGATCGTGGATTTGCCGGCGCCGGAAGGTCCAACAAGGGCAACCTTCTGGCCGGGCGCCACGCTGAAACTGATGCCGCTGATGGCGGGATCGCCAGCTTCGGCTTGATACCTGAAAGCGACATCGCGAAACTGCACGGCACCGCCGACGGGTGCGGGTGCGATGGTCAGTTCGGCAGCCCGTGGTTTGTCGACGATCTTTGGTTTGGCGTCGATCACGGCGAACACGCGTGTGGCGGCGGCACTTCCGCTCGAAAGCAGCGGCCAGAACTGGCTCAAATTTCGCACAGGATCCTGGGCCAGCAGCATCGCGGAGATGAATGCGGAGAAGCGGCCGATATCGAGCTGGCCGTGCAGGGATTGATAGCCGGCGAAGAAGATCGTCGCCGCCAGAACGACGCCCACAAAGATATCGGTTGCCGGCGCGGTGGCGGCTCTGCGGCGCACGACCTTGAGCAGGGTCTTGAGGCGCACCGCGATGCGCGCATGCGCGCGTTCCGACGCGAAGTGTTCGAGCCCATAGGCCTTGATGATCCGCCGCCCGTCCAGCGCCTCGGAAAGCGTGGTGGAAAGGCCGCCGGTCTGCTCCATCCCGCGGGTCGCCGCGCGGCGCAGCGAACCGCCGATGCGTTCCATCGCCCACGCGACCGCCGGCAGCGCCAGCAGCGAGATCAACGCGAGCTGCCAATCCTGATAGAACATCACGATTGCGAACGCGATCAGCTGCACGGCCTGAAGCGCGACGGCCGAGACGCCTTGCGCGATCGCATCGCGCATCAGGTTCACGTCGTAGATGAACCCGGAAATGAACTGCGCCGAATGCACCGCGTTGAGCGAGGCAAGATCGCGCGCCATCAGGCTGTCGAAGATGTCGCGCTGTGCCCGCGCAACGATGCGCTCGCCGACGGTATCGAGCAGGCTCTTTTGCCCGAACCATGCCACGGCGCGCACCGTCATCACCGCGACGACGGCAATCGTGATCGGCCAGAGCATCGCTTCGCTCTTGCGCACGAACAGAAATTTCACCGTGAGCTTGATCAGCACGGGAATGGCCGCGTTGGCGGCTGCCACCATCAGCATGCAGAGGATGGCGACGAACAGGATCGACCATTGACCCGAAACATAGTCGCGGACCAACCGGCGCAGAACCGCGGGGTTTTGCGCCGTGGATTTGGTTAGGACAGGTAGGCCGGCCGTCATGGGGGCGTCGTGTAGCACGCGCCCAGCCCGGCGGCGAGAATCAAGCCTCGCCCTCAGGCTCCATCAGGCGGTGAATGTGGACCACGAAGTAGCGCATATGGGCGTTGTCGACCGTAGCTTGTGCCTTGGAGCGCCACGCCGTCAGGGCTTCGCGGTAATTCGGATACATGCCCACGATGTCGAGCTTGGAAAGGTCCTTGAACGAGATCTGGTCAGGCGACGACAGCTCGCCGCCGAACACGAGATGCAGGAGTTGTTGGGGAGCGTGGTCGGCCATGATGCGTCCTATTGTCTGGGCAGTTTGATGTGCGAAACGCGTTCCAGGAGTTTGGCATGCAGGATCGGGTTTGCGGCGACAACCGATGGCTGGATCGCGCCGGATCGATTGTAGCGGAAAATCGCGCCGTCATGCGCGGTCATGATGCCGCCCGCCTCCGTTAAAATGATATCGGCGGCGGCGAGGTCCCAGTCGCGTTTCGCCGAGAGCGCAAGCATGGCGTCGAAAGAGTTGTCCGCGACCAGGGCTGCGCGATAGGCGATCGAGCTGCGCGTTTCGATCTCCATCGGCGGCCACGGCCGGTTGGGCGGCGTGTCCCAGGCCGGGTGCGCCAACATCTGCTTGTCGCTCAGCATGCGGCAGCCTTCGATATCCGCGCGCTGGCCGACATGGATCGCCGACCCGTTGCGGAATGCGCCGGCGCCTTCACGCGCGGTGAAGCATTCCTCCAAGATCGGGTTGTACACGACGCCCGCTATCGGCCTTCCATCGCGCACCACGGCGGCGCAGATGGTGAAGTGCGGCCGGCCTTTGAGAAACGCGACTGTGCCATCGATGGGATCGACGATGAAAACATTCTCGGCTGCAAGGCGTGCCGGATCGTCGTCGGTTTCTTCCGAGAGCCAGCCATAGTCCGGCCGCGCGGCGCGCAAACGCTCGTTCAGAAACCGGTCGACCGCCAGATCGGCCTCGGTCACCGGGCTTCCCTGCTCCTTGCTCCAGCGCTTGTAGGTGCCGCCGAAGAATTTGCGCGCGATGTCGCCGGCCTCGCGTACCGAAGATTCCAGAAGCGTGAGGTCTTGGGCGGTGTCAGGCGCCGGCAACGGTCATGCCTTCCACGCGCAGGGTCGGCGCGTTGGTGCCATAGCGGAATTCGAGATCGTTCGCGGGGGTGAGATGGACGAAGATGTCTTTCAGGTTTCCGGCGATGGTGACTTCCGCGACCGGGAAGGCGAGCTTTCCGTTCTCGATCCAGAAGCCTGACGCGCCGCGGCTGTAATCGCCCGTCACGCCGTTAACGCCCATACCCATGAGTTCGGTGACATAAAAGCCGCTCTTGATATCGGCAATGAGTTCGTCGGGCGAAAGCGCACCGGGCTCCATGTAAAGATTGGTGGCGGACGGCGATGGCGGGCCGCCCGTTCCGCGTGCGGCATGGCCGGTCGTCTCCAGCCCCAACTGGCGTGCGCTCGCACAATCCAGAAGCCATGTCTGTAGCACTCCGTCGTCGATCAGCGCGCGCCGCGCATTGGCGACGCCTTCGCCGTCGAAGGGCTTCGAGCGCAGGCCGCGAACGCGATGCGGATCGTCGACGATCGTGATGCCGGGCGCGAACACCTTCTGGTTCATCCGGTCCTTCAGGAAGCTGACCCCGCGCGCGATGGACGCTCCGGAAATCGCACTCGCGAAGTGGCCGACGATGCCGTTGGACACGCGCGGCGCATAGACGATCGGCACAGCCTGGGAAGGGACCTTGCGCGGATTGAGACGGGCGACGGCCCGCTCACCGGCACTCTTGCCGACCGCCTCCGCGGCCTCGAGATCGCCGGAATGCCTAGCACTCGCGCTGTCATAGTCCGTCTGCATCTCGGTGCCTTCACCGGCAAGCACGGCGACGCCGATGCCGTGACTGGTGCCTGCGTAACGCCCGAAGAACCCCGCACTGGTCGCCAGAGACACCGCGCTGCGGCTGAAATTCGCGCTGCCGCCTTCCGAATTGGTGACACCCGGTACCGCAAGGGCCGCGCCTTCCGCCGAGCGCGCGCGTTCGATCAGCGTGTCGGCGGACGGCTCCGCAGCATCTTCGAGATCGAGGGCCGGGATATTCCTCGCAAGCCGGTCCGTGGGCGCGAGACCGGCGAATTTGTCTTCCGGCGCGAGTTTCGCCATGGCGACCGCGCGGCCGGGCAAGGCTTCTATCGCGTCGGGCGAGAAGTCGGTGGAGGAGATGAAGGCGACGCGCTGGCCCACGAACACGCGCAGGCCCAGATCGGCGGACTCGGCACGTTCGACATCTTCGAGATTGCCGAGCCGGTACGACACGCTGGCGGAAACGCTCTCGACCAGAAGGGCGTCGGCGGCGTCGGCACCGGCATCTTTTGCGGATTGAATCAGGCGGGAAAGTACGCTTTGCGGGTCTGGCTTTGTCATGCGCCTATGTGACCTGCCGCCGCCTTCAAGGCAAGCGGCGCGGCCCTAGTGCGGGCGAAGTCTGGCGGCCGGCGGCGGATTGGGTGTCGCCTGACCGCGAATGGCGGCGGGTTGGTCAATCTGAGTTGTGCTCTCGAAGGACACCACGACCGGCGAACGCGTCAGGTAAAGCTTCTGTTCCTTGTAGGCGATATAGATGTGCCATTCCTGGATCACGTTCATGCCCAGGATCATGTCGCCGAATCCCGGCTTCTCGGTCACCCGCGGAATGCGGGTACCGCCTTCGAGATTGGCGTGCGGGTCCTTGATCTTGTTGCGCATGAGATCGGGGATCAGCCGTACCGCCGGATCGGCGATTGCGATTCCGCCGAGCGCCAGAGACTTGAACCGGTGGGAATAGGTTTTGGATTGCGGCGACCGCATCAGGCGCCCGACCTCCGGCGTGTCCGCGTCGCCGGGTGTGAGCCCGAATGTGCTCTTGGCCAGTTCCACGTCGAGGACCGACCTTGTCGCGCCGGTATCCAGAATGGCGGTCAGATTGTGCCCGTCGAGCTGAACGGGAATCTGAATATGGTCGCTTGAATCGAGTTGCATCGGCAGCACAGCAATGCCGCCCGGCCAGTTCACGGCTTTGCTCTCGCAGTGGTTCTGCGAATAGAGGCTGAGCTTCATGGTGCTGAAGTCGATATCGACGTCGTAGTCATGCAGCAAGTTCGGTGCGAGCAGTCCCGCGACGTCCGGCACGTCGGTCGCGAATCCGTTCGCATCCGGGATGACCATGAAGTCGGCGGCGTCCGCCCGCAGATTGCCGAGAAGGAGCGATGTGGTGGTCGTCATATTGGTCGTGTCGCCGCCGACGCCGACGAGCTCATAGCGGATGTGGTGTGTGGAGAGCCTGAGCCCCTCCGCGGTCTGCTTCGTGAGTTCGCTCCAGAATCCGCCGGTATCGACGAGCAAAGATCTCTTCGCGTCCCGGACCTTTACGGGGACGTAAATCCTGCCGTCGTCGCCGATCTTCATGTCGACACTGGTGACAAGCTGAGCGGGCGAGCACTCGTCCGCCCGCGCAACGCCGGTCGCCAAGGCGACGAGAAGCAGGGCAGTCAAAGTCCGATAGTGGCTCATGGCCTCGCAGAGCCCGGATTATGGACGCATTCTAGGCGCTGTGTGAACAAATGCAATCTGAAGGGGACCGTCATGCAGTCCCCGCAGCCCCTCCAATTTACCCGGATTTTCGCCAATTCGCCTAGTTTGCCTCGGCGGCAGTCACGTAAATCTTGTGCTCCTGATAGGCGATATACAGATGGAGGTGGCGCAGGATGTTCGTCCCAAGAATCATCTTGGGCATCAGTGAACTCTGCACGCCCAGTTCGTGCAGCCCCAACCCCATCTCATTGCGATAGGCACGGTCGGCTGCGTCGTCCAGCAGATAAATCTCGGGATTCAGGACTTTCACGCCGCCGACCGAGAGTTCGTGAAGCTGGAAATGGGGCTGGTCGCCGGTTACGCCGGGGCTGTCCTTGCTTATGCCGAACAACGCATGCGCCACCGGAGCGAGCAGAGTCGTCACACTGGCGCCGGTATCTAGGATGCCACTTGTGCTCTTTCCGTCCAGCGACAGCTCCAGCTTGATATGACCGTCTTCAGACATGGTGAACGGCATGGCGGCATAGGATTGTGCCCAGTAGACGACCTTGCCCTCGCAGTGGCCCTGCGAGAACAGGTTGAGCTTCTTGTTCTGAAAATCGAAGTCGAGATCGAATTTGCTCAAAAGGTCCGGGGCCAGAATACCCTCTATCTGATGCTCGGCGCCTCCGCTCGAGGACGGCAGGGCCAGGAACTTGCGATCGGCGAAGTGCGCGAGACCGATTTCGAAACTCGGAACGGTCGCCCAATGGATGATCTCCGATCCATTCACGGCATAGACGTGCAATCCGGGAGCGAGCGGATATTGCTTGATCTGCAGCGCACTCAGGACGTCTTCGCCTATCTCGCTCGTCGCGCCACCGGTGTCGACGAGCATCCATCGCGGCGTGTGATTGACCGTGACCTCGACCAGGACACGTCCGGACTGGTCTTCCTGCATGTCCAAGCTGGCGTAGCGTTTCAGGGCGCATTGTGTGTCGGCAGCGTCTGCGGGCAATGCCGCCAGCAGAGCGATGAGGATGACCGCCGCAAGACGCATTAGTGGCTCGCTTCCGTTGCGGGTTTGGCGGTCGGCGCTGTGGCGGGGGTGATGTAGAGCTTCTTCTCTTTGTAGGCGATGTAGACGTGCAGGTGGTGAAGGATATCCATGCCCAGAATCATGTCGCCGAAACCGACCGTACGGCTGGGATCGGGAAGGCGCGTGCCGCCTTCGAGGCTGTCCTTGGGATCCAGCCGCTTGTTGCGCATCAGATCAGGTATCAGCTCGATCAAAGGATTGGCGACTGCGATGCCTTCCAAGGACAGGGATGAGAAACGGTGTGTGTAGGTCTTCGAATAGGGTGAGCCGTCGAGGCCGCCGTGTTCAGGCGTGGCGGCGTCTCCCGGGTGCAGGGAGAATGCGCTCTTGGCGATTTCCAGATTGAGGACCGTGTTTGTCGCGCCGGTATCGAGTATGGCCTTGAACTGATGGCCGTCCACAGTCACCGGCACAATAATGTGCCAATCCGAGTTGATCGTGATCGGCACGACGGCGACAGCGTCGGCCGGCCAATAGACGACCTTGCCCTCACAGTGATCCTGCGACAGCATATTGAACTTTTTGCCCGCAAAATCGAAATCGGCGTCATATGGGCGCAGATGATCGGGGCCGATGACACCCGCTGCGTCGCTGACATCGTCCGCGAACCGGTGGAAGGACGCCATCACCATGAAATCCATATTGGCGTGCAGATTCCCGATTGTGAACGGCGCATGCGTCACGACGTCGGTCACGTCTCCCGAGACGCCGATGAGCTCAATCCCCGTGTGACGCGCGGTGAGGTTCAACTCGGCAACAGCTGCCGGGGTGAGTTCCGTCAGGAACCCACCGGTGTCGACCAGCATGGATTTCTGCACGTTGCCGATCTTGGCGGGGACGTAGACCCTTCCGTCATCCCCGATGTGCATGTCCACGCTGGTGATGAGCGTCAGCGGCGGACAAGCCGTGTCCGCATGGGCTTCGCCCGAAAGCGCCGCGAAAATCAAAATACTCCACTTTGCGAAAAGCCGCATGATCGCGCCCCGAAAAGCCCTGCATCGGATCGTACAGGTTGCAAACGTCTCGCGCTAACGCCAGATCGGTTTGCCGGCGCCCGGAAGGCCAAGCTGCGACCATTTTTCCGTGACCGTCCGCACGATCTCATCGTCCATCCGGATGAGACGGCCCCATTCGCGCTTGGTCTCGGGTGGCAGCTTGTTGGTGGCGTCGAGACCGATCTTGGAACCGAGTCCGTTTTCCGGCGACGCGAAGTCGAGATAATCGATGGGCGTGTTTTCGATCACCGTGATATCGCGCGCGGGATCCATGCGCGTCGAGATCGCCCACATCACGTCTTTCCAGTCGCGCGGGTTGACGTCGTCGTCCACCACGATCACCCATTTGGTGTACATGAACTGGCGCAGATAGGACCACGTCGCCATCATCACGCGCTTGGCATGGCCGGGATAGGCTTTCTTTATCGCGATCACAGCGATGCGATAGGAGCATCCTTCGGGCGGAAGCCAGAAATCGACGATCTCCGGAAACTGCTGGCGCAGCAACGGCACAAACACTTCGTTCAGCGCTTCGCCGAGGATCGAAGGTTCGTCCGGCGGCCGTCCGGTATAGGTCGAGAGATAGATTGGTTTCGACCGCATCGTGATTGCCGTCGCGGTGAAGACGGGGAACTGCTCGACGGCATTGTAGTAACCCGTGTGATCGCCATAGGGGCCTTCGTCGCGATAGTCGGTGAGCGAGACCTCGCCCTCGATCACGATCTCCGCTTCGGCGGGCACTTTCAGCGGCTGGCTGACGCAATCGACGAGTTCGACGCGCTGGCCGCGCAGAAGCCCTGCGAACTGATATTCGGACAGCGTGTCGGGAATGGGCGTGACGGCCGCGAGGATCGTTCCCGGATCGGCGCCGAGCACGATTGCAGCGGGCAGGGGTGCCGCTTTCTCCTTCGCCCAGCGAGCATGATGCTGGGCGCCTCCGCGATGCCGCAGCCACCGCATGATCGTCTGGTTCCGGTTCAGCACCTGCATGCGGTAGATGCCGAGATTGAAATTGTCCTCGCGCTTGTCCGAGGGCCCTTTCGTCACCACCAGCGGCCAGGTGATGAGCGGCGCTGGTTCACCCGGCCAGCAGGTCTGGATCGGCAGCGCATTCAGATCGATGTCGCTGCCCTTCAGCACGATTTCCTGCGCGGGGGCGCGGGAAACCGTCTTCGGCTTCATCGCCATGACGGTCTTCGCAAGCGGCAACAGATCGAATGCCTCGCCGAAGGAGCGCGGCGGCTCGGGCTGGCGCAACTGCGCGAGCAGTTCGCCGACCTCGCGCAGCGAGGCCGCCGTCGTGCGCTCCACACCCCCCATCGTCACGCCCATCGCAACGCGCTTCACGGTGCCGAACAGATTGACGAGCACGGGAATGTCAGACGGCGTGCCGTCGGCCTTGAGAGGCTTCTCGAAGATCACGGCCGGGCCGTCCTGCGCGATCAGCCGCGTCTGGATTTCGGTCATCTCGAGCACGGTCGAAACCGGCGCGCGCACGCGCACAAGTTCGCCTTGCGCCTCCAGCCGCGCGATGAAATCCCGGAGAGAACGATAGCTCATGGCCGAAGCTATCAGCTTTCGTTGGTGACCTTCCACTTCGACGGCGCTGCATGCCACACGCCGTAGACGAAATAGATGACGATACCGATGATCGTCCATAAGCCCAGCCGCCACCAGGTGTCGATCGGCAGGCTTTTCATCATATAGCCGCAGATCGCGATGCCCAGCGGTGCCACGACCCAGACAAAGGGCGTGCGGAACGGCCGCTTGGCTCTCGGCGCCTGCACCCGGAGCACCATGATGCCGAAGCACACGATCACGAAAGCAAGCAGCGTTCCGATGGACACGAGCTGGCCGAGCAGGTTGATCGGGAAAACGGCGGCGATCGCGGCGGCCACGATGCCGGTGATAATGGTGCCGCGATGCGGTGTGTGGAACCGCGGGTGGACGGCGGCGAACATCTTGGGCAGGAAGCCGTCGCGCGACATCGAATAGAATATCCGCGACTGGCCGTAGAGGCCGACGAAGATCGTCGAGGCCAGACCCACCGACGCGCCGACGTCGATAACCGGCACCAGCCATTTGAGGCTCGGGATCTTGCCCACGGCGAACGAGACTGGATTGGGGATGTTCGACATCGTCGAATAATACGCCATGCCCAAGAGCACGACCGAGATCACGATGTAGAGCGCGGTGCAGATCGTCAAAGACAGCAGGATGCCGATCGGCAGGTCGCGTTGCGGGTTCTTGGTCTCCTGCGCTGCGACCGACACGGAATCGAATCCGATATAAGCGAAGAAGATGATCGCCGATCCGGTCATGATGCCGGGCCAGCCATAGCGGCCACCGGTCTCCGCCGGGATGAAGGGCGTGAAATTGTGCCAATCGATGTGACCGAGGCCGAAGGCGATGACGAGCAGGACGACGACAACCTTGATGCCGACCATGATGGCATTGGTGTTGGCGGATTCGCGTACGCCGACGACGAGGACGGCCGTCAGCAACAGCGTCAGCAGCACGGCGGGCAGGTTGATGATCGCGCCGGTATAGCCGAACTGGTAGATGAACCCCATCAGACCCGTTGCGTTGTCGACGATATGCGGGCAGGGCGGCGGGTCGCCGATCACGCAGAGCGGCGCGTTGGTGAGCGAGGCGGGGAAATTGATGTGCAGGATCTGCATCAGCTCGGTGAAGTAGCCCGACCAGCCGACCGCGACGGTCGACGACGAAACGAGATACTCCAGCACCAGGTTCCAGCCGATGAACCACGCCATAAAGCGGCCCATCGTGGCGTAGGCATAAGTGTAGGCGCTGCCCGAAACCGGGATCATGGAAGCGAACTCGGCATAGCACAGGCCTGCGAACAGGCAGCCGAATGCCGCGATCACGAAGGAGATCAGAACCGCCGGCCCTGCATAGTCCGCCGCCACCTGTCCGGTGATGACGAAGATACCGGCGCCGATGATGGCGCCGATCCCGATCATGGTGAGGTGAACAGGCCCAAGCGTGCGCTTGAGCTCGTGTTCTTCAGCCACGACGGGGTCGGGCTGCTCCGAAATCGCGGTGCCACTCATATCAGGCCGCATCCTCGAGCTTGAAGCGCGGAGGCTTGGCGTGGAAGCGGCTGTAGAGCCCATAGATCACAAGGCCGATCACGGTCCAGACGAAGAGCCGTAGCCACGTGTCCCCAGGCAGGAACACCATCATGAAGCCGCACATGAAGATGCCGAGCGGGCCCACGAGCCAGATGACCGGCGCGCGGAAGGGGCGCTTCACGTTCGGGCGCTGTACGCGCAGCATCATCACACCGGCACAGACGATGACGAAGGCGAGAAGCGTGCCGATGGAAACGAGCTCGCCCAGGATATCGAGCGGCAAAATTCCTGCGCCCAGTGCGCAGAACGCGCCGGTGATGAGCGAGCCGCGCCATGGCGTCTTGAAGCGCGGGTGGATCTCGCTGAACAGCGGCGGGATCATGCCGTCTTTCGCCATCGCGTAGAAGATGCGCGACTGGCCGAGTAACAGCACGAGCACCACGGACGCGAGGCCGACCACGGCGCCAACATTCACATAAGGCGTCAGCCACTGTGTTTCCGGGATGGCTTCCACGGCCTGGCTGACGGGGTGGGCGACGTTCAGCGTCGGATAGGCGGCGATGCCGGTCACGACCCATGACATCAGCATGTAGAGCACCGTGCAGATCAGCAGCGAACCCAGAATGCCGAGGGGCACGTCGCGTTGCGGATTTCGCGCTTCCTGTGCGGCGACGCTGACGGCATCGAACCCGATATAGGCGAAGAAGATCACGCCGGTGGCCCGGAACACGCCGGTCCATCCGAACTGCCCGAACGTTCCGGTATTCGGCGGGATAAACGGCTCGTGGTTGGCGGGAACGATGTGACCGAAACCGACAAAGATCACTACCAGCACGATGCAGAGCTTGATGGCGACCATCAGGTTGTTGAAGTTCGCGCTCATGTTCACGCCCACGATCAGGACGAAGGTGACGAGGGCGACCAGCGCGACGGCGGGAAGATTGAAGTACGCGCCCGTGGCCACGAGGTTGTGAAAGCCTTCGAGCTTGAAGGGCGCGCCGTCGAACGCGGCAGGGATCGGCATGCCGAGTTGTTTCGCCATGAGATCGCTGAAATAGCCAGACCAGCCCACGGCAACCGTCGATCCCGCGGCGAGGTATTCGAGCACCAGGTTCCAGCCGATGATCCAGGCCATGAGCCGGCCCATGGTCGCGTAGGTGTAGGTATAGGCGCTGCCGGCGACCGGGATCATCGCCGCGTATTCGGCATAGCAAAGACCGGCAAACAGGCAGCCGGTGCCGGCGATGGCGAAGGAGATGACCACGCCTGAGCCGGCATAGCTGGCGGCGGCGTGGCCGGTCAGCACAAAGATGCCGGCTCCGATGATGGCGCCGATCCCTAAGGCGATCAGATGGGTCGGACCCAGCGCGCGTTTGAGATCGTGGACCTCGGCAACGGGATCTTCCGGAATTCCGGCCATGACAACTGCCCCCTTCGACATGTTTTTAGGTCCGCGAAGCGAACCATCTTGGGGGTCACTTTGGCATGCGTCGGCTAAACCGACAAACGGGGAAGACTGCTAGGCCTTTGTCCACACGGCGATTTCATTGCCATTGGGGTCGCGGAAGTGGAAGCGCCTGCCGCCCTCGAAGGATTCGCGCGAGATGATTTCGGCACCGGCGGCTTTGACCTTCGCCTCCATCCCGTCAAGGTCAGCGGCGTAGAGGACGATCAGTGGTCCACCGCTCGCGACGACCTTGCGCTCGGCATTGAAGCCGCCCTGGCGTCCCGCGCTGTCGAAAGCGACGTAGTCTGGCCCGTAGTCCGTGAAGCTCCAGCCGAACACCGACCCGTAGAATGTCTTGGTCGCCGGAATGTCTGTTCCAGGCAGCTCGATGTAGTCGAGATATCCGTCAGCAGGCATATGAAGTTCCCCTTTTGTTCTATAAAGCCAGCAGCAGAGATCGCTGTCAAGAGAGCCAATCGCTTCTATTTCGCGAGAACGAATCGTTCGTCCGTCTACGGAAGACTTTCTTGACATTAACGAATTTTCGGCGCTATTAGTACTTTATTAACTATAGTGCTCAGCCAAGCCGCGGGGACGGCGGGCGGCAATGGGTAGGGTGGGGTGTTCCAAGGAAGCAGAGTCACATTCGAAAAGGGTGTCACTATGCGTTCCCATGAGTTGCCGGTTTCCGGCGAATACGAAACTGCGTCTGCCGACGCATTGACGTGGCGCTATGCCGACCTCACAGAGCAGCATCAGGATCTCGACTACATGATCTCAGCGCTCAGTGAGCAGGCCACCTGCGACGAACTGCTCGTCGCCCGGCTGAAGAAGCGGAAGCTTCATCTAAAGGACGAGATCGCGCGTGTCGCGAGCGGCCTTCGGGCGGCGGGGAATGTCACCGCCAACGCGTAGACGGGCCGTTAGCAATATCTGTTTATCTGTGAGCGCAGTGGGGGCGAAATATGCGCGCGATCATTATTCTTCGGCCAAGAGACGCCGCGTTCGGCTTCGCCGCGGCATTGTGGCTTGCGCTGATCGTTGTGGTCGTCCGCGGCGGTCTTGTTCCGTAAGGGCTACGGCACGAGTTCGAACACCGTGCCGTTGCCGGTCGCTCCGCCTTGGAGCGTGGTGCCGAAAATGTTGCCAGAAGCGTCCAGGATCAGATTGCCTTCGGGCAGGGCACCATCGGAGCAGTCATCCCGCTTGCAGAACGCATAAAGCGGCTTCGCGGCGCTCAGATCGAATACCATGCCGGAGCCCGGCGCCGGCCCGTGGCCCCCGCCATAGAGCGTTGCGCCGTAAAGATGGCCGGCACCGTCCATCGTCAGGCCAGCCAGCGGATAGCCGCCATCAGCGCAGTTCTTTTTTGCACAGAAATCGTGCAGCACGGTCAGTTGGGACGCGCCGCCATCCGGCACGAGCTTGAACGCCGTGCCGCAACCGCTGACGCCGATGTCGTCGCAGTTCCTGCCCTTGGATCCGCCTCCGAACGTGGTGCCGAAAAGGTTTCCCGCAGCATCCATGATCAGGCCCGCTTCGGGGAACGCACCATCGAGGCAGTCCTGTTGTGCGCAGAAGCTGTGCAGCACCGTCTCGGTCTCACCGCCTCGCGCGGCACTGAGTTCAAACACGGTCCCCTGATTGCTCTGTCCGCCATAATACGTCGTCCCGAAAATGTTGCCTTGGGCATCGATCAACACGCCCGCAGTCGGGCCGGCCCCGTCCGCACAATTCGCGAGCGCGCAGAAATCATAGAGCACCTGCTCGTTCCACGATTGGCCGTTCGGGGTTATCGAGAACACCACACCCTGGTGATGCGCACCCGCTAGCGAGGTCGTGCCGTACAAGGGCGACGCGCCGTCGTAAGGCGCGCCCGATCCCTTACCGGCATAGGCGAGATCGGATTGCGGCAGGCGGCCGTCCACGCAATCGCTTGCGGAGCAGAATGTGTAGAGAGTCTCGAGCGTCCATGTTGTGTGCTTCGCGTTCGGCACAAGCCGGTAGACGACGCCGCCATCATTCGCGCCGCCGGCCATGGTCGTTCCGTAGAGGTTTCCGGCGCTGTCGGTGATCAAATTCGAAAGCGGATCGCTGCCGTCCGCGCAGCCCGCCTGCGTGCAGAAGCTGTAGAGCACCTTGTACTTCCACTTCGTCTGGCGGGCATTGGGGACAAGCTCGTAGATGGCGCCAACGCCATTCGCGCCGCCGAACAAAGCCGTCCCATAAAGATTGCCCGACGGGTCACGCAGGAGTCCCGACGCCGGCTCGCGTCCGTCAGCACATCCGCCCTGAATGCAGAAGGAATAGAGCGTGCGCAGCTTGTAGCCATACGCGTCGCCCGTCATCGCCACCGCGAGTGTGACCGCCATGAGAAACGTTCGGGCGATGCTGTTGCGCATTTCGTGCAGCGTAGCGCGGAACTATACAAGCCGATAGACGCTGGTCTCGCGGATTTCGCGGTCTTCGAGGTCGCGTGTCGTCTGGACGCGATAGGTTTCGAGCTTCTCGACGCCGGATTTGGGAAAATAGCTCCGCCCCGGATCGCCAAGCAGAACGGTCGCTCCACGTTCCGTCAGCTTGTGAAGCCAGGCGAGAAGCCGCTCTGCCAACGGGCGCTCGTAGCACATATCGCCGACCAGAACGGTCTGCCAGCCATCGTCGCTGTCGATGATGTCTTCGTTCGTGGTCTCGACGTGGACGTTGTTTGTTACCGCGTTCAAGACGATGGCGGCGCCAGCAAAGCGATCGATGTCAACGGCGAGAACACCAGCCGCGGCCGATTTTGCAGCGGCAATGGCAAGGAGACCGGAGCCCGATCCAAAATCGAGTACACGTTTTTTCGCGACACACTCGGGATGATCGAGCACGTAGCGCGCCAGCGCCTGACCGCCGGCCCAGGCGAAGGCCCAATAGGGCGGAGGCACACCTTCTGCCTCGAGCTCTTCCTCCGTCTTGCGCCACAGCGGCACGACTTCTGTCGCGAGGTGCAGCTGGATTTCGGGCACCAGCGGCGGCGCGATCAGGGCGGTGTTGGCGAGGACGAAAGCGCGCGGATCGTTCACGCGGGCTGGGGTTCCGGCTTCGACATCGCAAGCGACAGGATCTCGCGATAGTTCTTGCGGATCTCCATGCGCGGACCAAAGCCTTTCGCGAGCAGCATCGCGTGCAGCTTCGTCAGATTGTAGCAGGGCACATAGAACAGCAAATGATGGTCGACGTGGTAGTTGACCCAGTAGGGCGCCACAAGAGCTCGCATCACTGGCCCGGCATAGGTCGTGCGCGCGTTGCGGAAGACATCGTTGTTGTCGGGTACGACCGCGTGCTCGGCGATGTTGCGGATGCGGGTGATGACCATCTGCCAGGTGATGTTCGGCAGCAGCCAGAACATCAGCCAGTAATGCGGCTTGCCGAACGCGGTAAGGATCGCGAGCAAAACGAAATTCGCTGTCAGCACGCCACCCAGTTTCTCCCAGAATGTTTTGATATGCTGGACAAAGCTGAGGTTGTTTCCGCCCCATGCGCGGCGGAACTGCTCGCGGCGCTGCTTGAATCCGGTCTGTCCGGTGATGTCGCGGATGAATTTGCGCCGGTAGCTCGATTTCGTGATCGGGAACGGCGCCGACAGGCCGAGATCGGGATCGTCCTTCTGCTGCGTCGCGCGGTGATGCTTCAAATGATAATGGCGATACGAGATCGTGTCGGCGCCGACGGGATAGGCGCAAAGCCACTGGCTCACCCATTCGTTCAGCCAGTGCGTGCGCATCAAGACGCCGTGCGCCGCATCGTGCATCAGGATCGCGAGCCCGAGCTGGCGGCTGCCGATCACCAGCACGGCGGCGATGAAGGTCAGGGGATTTGGCCAGAGCGCATAGACCGCCATTGCGATGCCGATGACGGCCCACGCATGCGCGACGCAGAATAGCCCCCGGATATCCGAGCGCTCGCGCACGGCGGCCATCTCTTGCGGCGAGAAGCAGGTCGTCGGATCGAAACGCTCAACGTTCATGGCGTGATATTAGCTCGTGTTTTCCGGCGCGAACAGCAATATTGAAGCCGCCGCAGGGGAAGCGTCATCGTGCAGGAATTCGAGAACGTCGCCTATTTCGATCTCCAGAAGACCGGTTCCACCACGATCAAAAAGGCGCTGCGGGCCATCCTCGACGAGCCGCTCCTCTATCGCAGCGTCCATGACGGACCACGCGAAGACTACGACCCTTCCAAGCCGTCCTTCGTCTCGATTCGCGAGCCGGTGTCCCTCTACATCTCGCTCTTCAACTTCGCGACGATGGAGCGGATGGGCGGTCTCTACAACAGGATGCGTCGGAGCGGACAGGAAGGCTTCTACGAGCCGAGCGTGAAGGCGTTCGAGCGCTGGGTAGAGTTCGTGCTCGATCCGGAGAATGCGGACTCGCTCAACAAGGAATATGCGCATTGCGCGCCGCGCAGAGTCATCGGGCTCCTGTCATTCCGTTTGCTTCTCGTCAGCATGCCCAACGCGCGCGAGACGATGAAGAGCAGCAGGTTCACCGACCGGGACGCGATCCGGGAGCTGTTCGGGCGGCGGGTCTGGCGCGACCATGTCCGGATCGAGAACCTCGGCGGCGACTTTTTCGCTTTCCTGAAGCGCAACGAGGCCCGGCTCAAGCTCAAAGAGCCGCTTCCGGATGAGACTGACTTCGTCGCAAATCTTCCGGTTCGAAACGCCAGCCGCAAGATCGCCGGTCTCACACGCGACAGCGTCTCACCGGCGCTCATGCAGCGCGTGCGCGAGCGCGAATGGCTTATCTACGAAGCGTTCGGCTACGACCGCGATCCGAAAGGCGCGCGCCGTCTAACTGATGAGGCCGGCCGCCAGAAATGCGACGGCGATCAATGCGCCGGCGTCGCGGTTGGAGCGGAAGAGTTTCAGGCATCGCTCCGGATCGGCGATGTTGAGCGCGCGCACCTGCCACAGAAAATGCCCACCCGCGGCCAGCATCACGAAAGCGAACGGCCAGCCGGCGTGGTCAGTGAACCCGCTTGCCAGGACGAGCGTGAACGCCACGGCGTAAAAGCCCAGGATCCATTGCTTCGATCGAGCGCCGAGAAGTAGGGCGGTCGATTTGACGCCGATCAGCGCGTCGTCCTCCTTGTCCTGATGGGCGTAGATCGTGTCGTAGCCGAGCGTCCAGAAGAACAGCCCCGCGTAAAGCATGGCATCGGCGAGATCGATGCGGCCGGTCTGCGCTGCGAAGCCGAGCAGGGCGCCCCAATTGAAGGTGAGGCCGAGCCAGGCCTGGGGCCACCAGGTGATGCGCTTCATGAAGGGATAGGCCGCGACCAGCAGCAGCGAAGCCGCGCCGAGCGCGATGGAAAACAGATTGAGCTGAAGCAGGATCAGCAACCCCATCAACAACTGTGCCGCAAGAAACAGCCACGCCTGTCGAACGGTGACGGCGCCGGAAGGGATCGGGCGGCCGCGCGTGCGCGCCACTTTGGCATCGATATCGCGATCGACGATGTCGTTATAGGTACACCCCGCGCCGCGCATCACGATGCTGCCAATGCCAAAGAGCACGATCAGCCACCAGTCGCGCAGGCTCGTGAAAGGCCGGTCGGCCGCTGTGGCGCCCAGCATCAGGCCGAACACACACGGCCAGTAGAGCAGCCACGTGCCGATCGGACGGTCCAGCCGCATCAGCCGGAGGAAGGGCTGCACGTACGGCGGCACGCGGTCGAGCCAGTCGCCGAGCACGGCATCTGCGGGTTTCAGGGCTTGCGGTTTTGCGGTCATTGCGGATCAAGTGTGTCATGAGCGCGGAGCTAACGGAACCCGGCGGCAAGGTGCGTCTCTTTGTCGAGGCGGATCTTGGCATCGGCCTGCGGGTCGTGCCGTCGGATGGCCAGGCGCATTACCTGCTTCACGTGATGCGCGCAAAGGCTGGCGATCACGTGCGCCTGTTCAACGGCCGCGACGGCGAATGGCGCGCGCGCCTCGCCGAGGTCGGCAAGCGCAACTGCGTTCTGGAATGCGAGGCACAGACCGCGCCACAGCGCGCGGTTCCCGATCTCTGGCTCGTCTTCGCACCGGTCAAGAAGACGCCCGCGGATTATCTGACACAGAAGGCGACGGAGCTGGGCGTATCCCGGCTCCAGCCGGTCAACACCCGCCGCACGATCGTGGCCCGCGTCAATCTGGAGCGCATGCGCGCAAACGCGATCGAGGCGGCGGAGCAGTCAGACCGCTTAAGCGTGCCGGATATCGGCGAGCTGACGGAGCTGGAAAAATTGCTCGCCGGTTGGCCAGCAAATCGCCGCTTGCTCTTTTGCGATGAAGGTGGCGATGCGCGGCCTATAGCCGAAGCGCTGAACGGTACCGGCACGGAACCTTGGGCGGTTCTGACGGGCCCCGAAGGCGGCTTCGATCCCCAGGAACGCGCGCGGGTCCATGCATTGCCTTTCGTTGTGCCGGTCTCGCTCGGCCCGCGCATCCTGCGCGCGGACACGGCTGCGTTGGCGGCGCTTACGGTCTGGCAGGCGTTACGCGGGGACTGGCGCGGCGGTTAACGCTGTGGAGGGGGCGTGCTCGCGGGAGCGGCTTCGGCGGCCTTTGGCAATTCGAAATGGATTTTCACTGTCGTCCACGCTGAAACCGTGTCACCGCCTTGAACGGCCGGAACAAACTGCCAGTTTGCCACCGCTTCCGCGGCTGCATTGTCGAGATCGGAATATCCGCTGGACTGGTTGACGCGGAATTTGCGCGGATGCCCGCCTGCCGTCACATAAACGTCGAGCAGCACGTCGCCCTGTTCGCCCGTTACCTGCGCGGAGTCGGGATAGGCAGGTGCAGGGGTAGGGCGGGAGCGATCAACCCGTGCCGGAGAATCCGCAAGACAGGTGCTCGCGCTACCCAGCACGAGCATAAGCGCGAGTGCGCCGCCCCCTGCGACATGCGCCGCGCGAACTGCAATGGATGACATGAGACTCTCCTTGATACCGGCGCGGCCACAATAACAGCAGAGGGGGGCCCGTGCCATGCGATCGCAGGGTTCTCAATCGATTGTGAAAGGGGCTGAAATCGGGCCAGTCTTCCGGAAACCTGTCTTGCCGGAAACGTATCTGCCCATTACATACCAACCGCTGAACGGGCGGTTCAGAATTTACATATTGCCGGCCGGGCAATACCCGCTTTGGATTGCGGGAGGAGAGGCGTCCGTATGTCCATACCCCAATCCGCTGGCGGCCCGATCGGGTCGCGCGACGATCTGGTGCGCCATCTGGCCGACGGCTGCAAGCCAAAGGCCGATTGGCGTATCGGCACCGAGCACGAGAAATTCGTCTACGACCTGAGGACCCACAAGCCTCTGGCGTATGAGGGCACACCGGGCATCAGGGTGCTGCTCGAGGGCATGCGCCGCTTCGGCTGGGAGGATGTGCGCGAAGGCGACAACATCATCGGGCTTTCCCAGAATAGCGCGTCGCTCAGTCTCGAGCCGGGCGGGCAATTCGAACTTTCCGGTGCCCCGCTCAAGACCGTTCATGAGACGTGCTCCGAGGTGAACACGCATCTGGAGCAGGTGCGCGCAGTTGCCGGTGACATCGGCGCCGGTGTGATCGGCCTCGGCTTTGCGCCGACCTGGTCGATGGCCGAAACCCATCAGATGCCCAAAGGCCGCTATAAGATCATGCGCGCCTACATGCCCAAGGTGGGCGGCTATGGGCATGAGATGATGTTCCGCACCTGTACCGTGCAGGTGAACCTCGACTTCTCGTCCGAAGCCGACATGGTGAAGAAGTTTCGCGTCGGCCTGGCGCTGCAGCCGGTCGCGACCGCGTTGTTCGCGAACTCGCCGTTCCGCGAGGGCAAGCCGAACGGCTTTCTGTCGTACCGCTCGCAGGTCTGGACCGATGTCGACAACGACCGCGCCGGGATGCTGCCCTGGGTGTTCGAGGACGGCATGTCGTTCGAGCGCTATGTCGACTATGTGCTCGATGTGCCGATGTACTTCGTCTATCGCGACGGCAAATACATCGATGTGTCAGGCAAGAGCTTCAAAGATTTTCTGGCGCACAAGATTCCGGAAGTGAAGGATATCGAGCCGACGATGGCCGACTGGGCCGATCATCTCACGACGATATTTCCCGAGGTGCGGCTCAAGCGGTTCCTGGAGATGCGCGGCGCCGATGGTGGAAGCTGGCGGCGGATCTGTGGATTGCCCGCGCTCTGGACCGGCATCTATTACGACCAGACCGCACTCGATGCGGCCTGGGATCTCGTGAAGGACTGGACGGCGGAAGAGCGGCAGTCGATGCGCAGTGCGGTGCCGGTGCTCGGGTTCAAGACGCCATTCCGCAAAACCACGGTCGGGGAACTGGCCCATCGCATGCTCGAAATTTCGTCGGCGGGCTTGCTGCGCCGCGCCGAGGAAGATTCCGCTGGGGCGACAGAGGATGGTTTCCTCAATCCCCTGCGCGAGCTGGTGGATCGCGGCTACACGCGCGGCGAGGAACTTCTGAGGCGCTATCATGGCGAATGGAACCGCGATCTCGCGCCCTTGTTTAAAGAATATAATTTTCTTTAAACGGTGTCCCCTCTAGTCTTTGGTCATGCGTAGCGGCGTACAGGTGAGATTGGCGGCAACGCGCGACCGCCGCGCTATTGCGGATTGCGATCCGCGCGTGGCGTCCGACCTGCAACGCCGTGAGCGGATCGATGCCGCGATCGCCGCGAGGAATTGCTGGGTCGGCGAATACAACAAGGCGATCGCGGGCTACGGCGTTCTGTCGACGAGCTTCTTCGGCCGTGATTTCATCGAGCTGGTTCACGTCGCCGAAAACATGCGGCGGCTCGGTGTCGGCGACGCCCTGCTCGAAACCATCGAACGCGCGCGCCAAGCCGACCGCCTCTTCACATCGACGAACGAGTCCAACGCACCCATGCGCGCACTGCTCGAAAAGCGCGGTTACGAACCCAGCGGCGAGATCCAGAATCTCGACGCCGACGACGCGGAACTGATCTTCGTGAAGTTCATGCCGCGCAGAGATCCTTAGAGCGGGTTCGGGTTAAATACGTTCACCCTCAACGTCATGGCCGGGCTTGACCCGGCCATCCATCGAAACAAAAACGTTGGATGGCCGCCACAAGGGCGGCCATGACGGATTGGAAACAGCCCTAGCGGCGCGAATACCAGATCAGGCCGATTCCGATAACTGCAGTCGCCATCCCGTAATAGGTCCAGCGCATGACGCCGATCATGGGTGACGGGATTTGGGTTATCATGCCCATACCCTGGCCAATCCAAAGCAGGCCAAGCAGCAAGGCCAGAATGCCGACGATCAGCATCAACGTCTTCATGAAATCCCCCTGAACGAGTCGGAGGACGCTATCACGATTTCGGTTGAGGTACACGCTCCGCGCCCTGGCGGGCCAGCATCCATCCAGGATATTCGCTGGGCAGCGCGCTAACATCGTCCAGCGTCTTCATTTCGCCGGGCGTCAGCGCCAGCTTGGCCGCTTCGAGATTGTCGTCCAGCTGTTCCATCGTCTTCGCGCCGATGATGACGGTCGTGACAAACGGCTTGGAGAGGACATAGGCGAGGGCTACGCGCGCCACCGAAACGCCTCTGGCATTGCCGATCTCGCGCATTGCATCGACGCATTTCCAGGCGCGGTCCTTGTCGACCGGCGGGAAATCGAACGCCACGCGGCGCGCGCCTTCCGGGCCGTTGCTGCCGGGACCGAACTTGCCGGAAAGCAGGCCGCCCGCCAGCGGGCTCCATACCATCAGCCCGATCTTCTGGTCGTTGAGCAGCGGCACGATCTCGCGTTCGAGGTCGCGGCCGGCGATCGAGTAATAGGCCTGCAACGTCTCGAACCGTGCCCAGCCATGGTGATAGGACGCGCCCTGCGCCTTCATGATCTTCCACGCCTGCCAGTTCGACACGCCGACATAGCGGACCATGCCGTTGCGCGTGAGATCGTCGAGCGCGCGCATGGTTTCCTCGACCGGCGTCACGCCGTCGGTGGCATGGATCTGGTAAAGGTCGATGTGATCGGTCTGCAACCGTTCGAGGCTGCGCGCGACGGAGTCCATGATATGGCCGCGGCTTGCACCGATGTCGTTCGGCCCCTTGCCCGTGCGGCCATAGCATTTCGTGGCCAGCACGATGTCCGAGCGCCGGATGCCGATGTCCTTCAGCGCCTGCCCGGTGATCGTTTCGGATTGCCCTTCCGAATAGACGTCGGCGGTGTCGATGAAGTTCACGCCGGCTTCGAGCGAGCGCGATACCAGCCCCGTCGCGTTTTTCTGATCGAGTTCGCCGACGACCTTCCAAAATCCGCTACCGCCGCCGAACGTCATCGTGCCGAGGCAGATTTCCGAAACGAGCATGCCGGTGCTGCCGAGCTGATTGTATTTCATCGTGTGTCTCCGGTTTTGCGCTGATGCAATCGTAGGCTTTCGCGCGCGTCACGCGCAATTGCATCAAGGCCTTGATGTCGGCATGGTCTTACCCGCATCGAGGGGATTGAATATGCCGTTTGTTACACTTGTCGGAATGGTCGCGGGCGTTCTGACCACGGTTGCGTTTCTGCCGCAGGTTCTTCGCACCTGGCGGACGCGCTCGACCGCCGACATCTCGCTCGTGATGTTCCTGATCTATGTGACCGGTCTCGTGCTCTGGCTGATCTACGGTGTGATGTTGAACGATCTTCCGCTGATCCTCTCGAACGCCGTGACGCTGGTGTTCTCCGGCACGATCCTCGCGCTGAAACTACGCCACGGCTAATCGGGCAGGGGGATGAACTCCCTGTCGTCGCCGGGGATGGTGCCCAAGCGCATCGCTTTCCAGTCTGCCTTCGCCTGCTCCAGGCGTTCGTGCGAACTGGAGACGAAATTCCACCAGACGTGACGCGGCCCATCGAGCGGCGCGCCGCCAAGGAGCATGACACGGGCATCGCCTGATGCCTTGATCTCCGCCCGCTCGCCTTTGTCGAACAAGATCATCGCGCCGGTTTCGTGGCGCGCGCCGCCGGACTCCACGACGCCGCCCACCACCATCGCGCCGCGTTCTTCGTATTCGTCCGGAAGCGTGAGCGTGCTTGCGTCCTTCATCTGCGCGTCGACATAGAAGATTTCCATCGGCACACGGACGGGTGAGGTCATGCCATAGGCTTTGCCGGTGACGACGCGGAGCTTCACGCCGTCGATTTCGGTAGAGGGGAGGTCCGCCTTTGCGACATGCTGGAAATCGGGGGCGTCCTCTTCATGCGCGTGCGGCAGTCCCACCCAGCTCTGGATGCCGTGCATGCGGTGACCCCGCGCGCGCACATCCGGGCCTGTCCGTTCGGAATGGACGATGCCCCGCCCCGCCGTCATCCAGTTCACGTCGCCGGGAACAATCTCCTGCGCGTTGCCCAGACTGTCACGATGCACCTGCGAGCCCTCGAACAGATAGGTGACGGTCGCAAGCCCGATATGGGGATGCGGCCGCACATCGATCCCTTTTCCCGGCGCGAAATCGACAGGGCCGAAATAGTCGAAGAACACGAATGGCCCGACCGTGCGCTGGTGGGGATGCGGCAACACCCGCGCGACACTGAACCCGTCGCCGAGTTCCCGTTTGACTCCGCTCAAATCGCGCATCGCACTCTCCGCCGTACCGCCGGCAATCCTACCCGATCAAAATGACAGCAGGAACCCAGCCTCGTACCTCTTCTCGCGCGGCAACCGATGAAATAAGACTCGCGGAAGCTGTCATCACGAAGGGGTACGCGGTTGGATCTCTATTTGCATATCGGGACGGAAAAAACCGGCACGACCTCGATTCAGGAATTCCTGCGAAGTAACCGCGGGCGGCTGCTTGCCCGGGGTGTGCAGTATCCGAAGCTGCCCGGCCCCTCCAATCAGATTTCTCTTTCGACCGCTGCCCTGGAAGAAGTGCATCGTTCGATCACACATATATTCGATCTGCACTCCCTGGACGATCTCGCCGCGTTTCGCGAAAGCATAGCCAAGACACTGTCGGAGGCGTTTACCGGCAGCACCAGCAGAATCGCGATCCTCTCCAACGAACATTGTTCTTCGCGATTGCTGAACCGGGCGGAGGTGCAGACGCTGCACGATATGCTCCGGCCTTATTTCGAACGGATGTTCATTGTCGTTTATTTGCGGCGCCAGGACGAGTTTCTGCTGAGCACATACTCGACCGCCGTGAAGACCGGCCTGCGATGGCCGCTCGGCCTTCCTGCCAAGGATTCCAAGCGTGATCGCCGCTACGACTATTGGAAATTGCTGAGCCGGTGGGCGGGCGTTTTTGGCCGCGACGCCATGATCTGCCGAAGATTTGAAAGGAGCGCACTCAAAGGCGGCGACGTCGTTGAGGATTTCCTGGAAACCGTCGGGGTCGAGAACGATCCGGCCTTCGAAAGGCCGCCGAACCAGAACGAGAGTCTGGATGCGGTGAGCCTCGAATTCATGCGTCTTATGAACGGATATATCGGCTCCCGCGGTCCGCTGCGATTTCGCCTGCATCAGCTGCTTGCGAAAATCGGCAAGGGACCGCTGCTGACGCTTCCCGCCGAAGAGCTTGCCGAATTCATGGGTGCGCTCCGCGAATCCAATCACAAGGTCGCGGAAGAATATTTTGGCGGGGCGCGGGACGATTCGGACGACCCTCTCTTCGCGCCGCTGAAGTTTTCGCGGCCACGCGTGGAACAACCTCAAATGACGTTGGACGACGCTATTAAAGTTATGGCGCGCGTCTGGGCCGGCGCCAATGAGGACGTGGAGGGCGGTTTGCTCGACACGGTCGAGAGAGACGTCATGGACCGCCAGCGTCTGAGGCGCAAAGCGCCTCCGCCCAATCTCAACCGTATCGAGCGGAAGAAGGAGCGGCAGGAGAAACGAGCGGCCATGAAACGCGCGAACGCCGAAACTCCGTCGGCTCCGTGAAAATTAAAATTTTGACATGAATGGGTTGTGAGAACCATGCTCTAATTTAGGTTGTACATCATCGTGGGGGTAAGCGGCTTGGACGACGTTTATGCTCCGGATGGCAGCGTGGCCGCCTGTTCGCCGCTCGCGCCAAGTGAAATTCCCTTCGAGCAATTGCTGCACGCCGCCGATGGCGCGCGAGACGCACGCCGGTATTCCGAGGCCGCAGATCTCTATCGGACGTATCTGTGGCAGCAGCCCGACCGCGCCGCGATCTGGGTTCAGTTCGGCCACATGCTCAAGGAATCCGGCAACACCGACGACGCAGGGCTCGCCTATGAACAGGCGCTCAAGATCGAACCGTTCGACGCCGATACGCATCTGCAATACGGCCACCTCCTGAAGATTACCGGCAACACAACTGTCGCGCTCCAGATGTATTCGCGCGCGCTCGAACTCGACCCGCAATCGCGCGACGCGGCCCGGGAACTAACGATGCTGCGCAACGAGGTGGGCGTCGAACGAAAAGAGGGCGCTTCGACACCGCAACTCTTTTGCCACTGGCTCTGGCACGGTGCCACGGTCCTCTGCGACGGGACGGTTACCTGCGGTCTCGACGATCCTTTCAAGCAGCGCAGCTACGGCAATCTGAAATCAGAGACGATGCACGACGTGCTGCGCAAACCGGCAATCGCAAAGCGGCGCGAGGACCTGCTTGCGGGAAAGGCTTGCGAAGGATGCAGCATGTACACCACAGCTGCGCGCATGAACGACGTTCAGCTGAGGCCCAGCTCGCCGTTCCCGCATCGTCTGATCATCGAGCCGTCCATTCGCTGCAACATCCGTTGCCGGAATTCCACGTGCGATATCGCCAATGACGCGAGTTTTCATCTCCGCCGCGAGGATTTTATGTCGTGGCCGCTGTTCACCAAGCTGATGGACGAAGTCGGCCCGTACATCAAAGAACTCTACTTCTACAATTATGGCGAGCCCTTCGTGCATCCCAAGGCGCTCGATATGCTTGCTTATGCCAAGGCAAAAAATCCTGATCTGAATATCACCACCAGCACGAACGGTATTCTGCTTGCGCGGGCCGGAATGGCGGAACGCATCGTCGGCGAAGGCCTCCTGGACTATGTGTGCTTCACCGCAGGCGGCGTGGATCAGGAAACCTATGTCCGCTATCACAAATCCGGGTCGTTCGAAAAAGTGCTGCATGCGATGCGCCGCATGATGGAAGAGCGGCGCCGTACGGGCAAGACCAAGCCCTTCGTCCATTGGCGCTATCTGCTCTTCCGCTGGAACGATTCCGATGAACATATCGCCGAAGCGTTGCGTCTGCGTGATGAACTGGGAGTCGACGAACTGAAGTTCATGCTGAGTTGGACGCCGATGGACGGACGCTCATTGCGGCGAGCGCCCGGCACGGCAGGGTTCGCGGCAATCAAGGAACATGCTGCTTATCAGGATGGCTATTGTCCCGAACCCTATGGAGAGGCAGGACTGTGGCAACCGGAGGATAGTCCGGAGCTTGGCCGGTTTTGCTGGACGGGACGTCACGTTCGGATCCAGACAACCCCGGCAGGCGACAATTTCACGCTGCGTTTCTCGCGTCCTGAGATGCTTGATGTGCCGAAGTCGAAAGTCAAAATACATCTTCCCTGGCGCGAAGCGGAGGGAGAGGTCGCAGCGCGCGGATGGGCGGAAAACCGGTTCGATATTCCCGTCGAGTATATTGGAAGAACGATCCCGATTGATCTGGAAATCGATCCGATTTTCTCGCCGTTGCGGCATATCGAGAGCGCCGATAGCCGCGATCTTGGCATTATGCTCTCAATGGAGGGAATTTCCGTTCAACCCAACCCCTATCGTTTGGACGCGGTCTCGCTGGAACCAGCGGCCGATCAGACGCGCGGCGAGGTTGCCTGGAAGAAAGAGCTCCAACTCAGCTGACCGTTCAGCCGTGATCACGGCAGTAGAAACGCGCCTTGTGTATCGCGCGCGATCGGCCGAACCCACCGCACGGCGGGAAGGGGCAAGTCTCCGTAAAGATGCGGATAGAGCGCGCCCGCCGTCGAAGGTTCGTATTTCAGCGCGTCGCCCAGGCTGTCGGCATCGACGGCCACCAGAACGAGGTCGTCGGCATCGGCGTAGTAGCGCGTCAGCGTTCCGGTCAGCTGCTCCTCAGTGGAAAAGTGCAGGAAGCCATCGGCTTGGTCCTTCGCAGAACCGCGATAGAGGCCCGCCGCTTCGGCTTCGCGCCATTCGTCGCTGTGAACGATTTTGAAGATCAACATCGAGGCCCTTATACTGAGGGCCGTTCTCCCTGTCGCGTTTGCATGAAGAGATTTGTCAGTAGGCTTTCTCCAGGTACGGAATTCTTCATCGTCACCGGCATTGCGTTCGGCCCATTCCTGCTGGCCGAAGTGCTCTCACTCGTCGTTCCCCGTTCCGGTCCCCATCACAACAGCCTGTCGCTTCTGTTTCTGGTGGGGCAGGAGCTTGCTCTTGGTGCGGTGCTGTTGTGGTTCCTCCACGCCCGTGAGTGGGTGCTGCGCGATCTTGGGCTCACAGAAGATGCGCCGCTCCAGGATGTGGGCGCCGGCGGGCTGCTGTTCGTGGCCGTCTATTCCACGTGGTTCCTGATCTGGAATCTCGCCGCCTCGGTGTCCCCGGACTTCGTCATGTCGATGGTCAAGACCAGCGGAAATGTCGTTGGCGGACACATCCCTCCGATGACGTCCGTCACCGTGTCCGTCGTCAACGGCGCGTTCGAGGAATTGTTTGTCGTCGGCTATGTGATGTCGGCGCTGGCGCGGATGCAGAAGAACGCCTGGTTCTGCGTCAACGTCAGCACCGCCATCCGGCTGGCCTATCACCTCTACCAGGGGCCGCTCGGTGTCCTTTCCGTGGTGCCGACGGGTCTGATCTTTGCCTTCTGGTTCGCGCGCACGAAAAGGCTGTGGCCCATCATCGGCGCACACATCCTGATGGACACGGTTGCGCTCTTAACGCACGCGTGACGGCTACGCCGCCGACGAGGCTCATCCGCTAATTGTCACTCTATGACCGATCGCGGCACACAGGATCAACGCAGAAAGCGCGATCGCGAACAGAACGCGCGCCAGATAAACCAATCGCGTAAGATGCTCATCGGGCGTGTCGCGATGCTCGGCACTCAACAGGATGTAGTGACCGAGATTCCACATGCTTAAACCCGACCGTCGCGCGAACGGCTCGCCCATCTCGCGCCATAGTTCTGGGTGTGTGGTGCGCAATCGCACGGATACACACCACCCGGCATACAAATATGCGCAAACAGCCACTACCGTGAACGTGCTGAGCCAAACCGGCGCCAAATAGGTGAAGGTGTAAGTACCCCCGGTCACCTACGCCGCGGTGCCGCCGACGGTGAGGCCGTCGAGACGCAACGTCGGCTGGCCGACGCCCACCGGCACCGACTGTCCGTTCTTGCCGCAAACGCCGACACCGGGATCGAGCTTCATGTCGTTGCCGATCATCGACACGCGCGTAAGCGAATCCGGTCCGTTGCCGATCAGTGTTGCGCCCTTGATCGCGGGGCCGATCTTGCCGTCCTCGATCAGATAGGCCTCGGTGCAGGAGAACACGAACTTGCCGTTGGTGATGTCGACCTGTCCGCCGCCGAAATTGGTGGCGTAGATTCCCTTCTTCACACTCTCGAGAATTTCGCCGGGGTCCTTGTCGCCACCCAGCATGTAGGTGTTGGTCATCCGTGGCATCACGGAGGACGAATAGGATTCGCGGCGGCCATTTCCGGTCGGCGCAACCCCCATCAGCCGCGCGTTCTGGCGGTCCTGCATGTAACCTTTCAGGATTCCGTCCTCGATCAGCACGGTGCGGGACGAGGGCGTGCCTTCGTCGTCGATGGTGAGCGAGCCGCGCCGTCCGCCGATGGTGCCGTCATCCACCACCGTGACGCCGGGGGCCGCGACACGCTGGCCGAGCAGGCCCGCGAACGCGCTCGTCTTCTTGCGATTGAAGTCGCCTTCCAGCCCGTGACCGATAGCCTCATGCAGCAGGATGCCCGGCCAGCCCGGCCCGAGCACGACGGTCATCTCGCCGGCCGGCGCTGGAATGGAGTCCAGGTTCACCAGCGCCTGTCGGAGCGCTTCGTCGATGGCCCCCTGCCAGTAGCCGCTTTCGAGATAGGCCTCGTAACTGCCGCGTCCGCCGCCGCCGAAGAAACCGGATTCCTGGCGTCCGTCCTTCTCCACCACGACCGACACGCCGATCCGCACCAGCGGTCGGATGTCGCGATAAGTGTCGCCGCCGGCGCGCAGGATTTCGATGTTCTGCCATTCGCCGGTGAGGGAGCACGACACCTGCTTGACGCGCGGGTCTTTGGCGCGGGCATAGGCATTCATCTCTTCGAGCAGCTTGACCTTGGTCTCGAAACCCGCGGTGCCGAGCGGATCGATGTCGGTATAGAGGTGCTTGTTGGTGCGCGCCGGACCTGCCGCCGCCACACCGGCATGGCCGCGCGAAACCGCGCGCACCGTGTCCGCCGCGCGCTTGATCGCGTCTTCGGAAAGTTCCGAGGCATGGGCGTAACCGGTGGCTTCACCCGATACGGCGCGGAGCCCGAAGCCTTGCAGCGTGTCGAAGGTGGCGGCCTTCAGCCTGCCGTCGTCGAAGGAAAACGATTCGCTCTGACGGTATTCCAGGAACAGCTCGCCGTCGTCGGCATTTTTCAGGGCGTCGTCGACGGTGGACTGGACGCGGTCGCGGTCCATGCCGGTGCGGGCGAAAAAGAGGTCATTTGGCTGGCTCATGGGAACTCCGGTGATCGGCTATAGCGTCACAGATATAGGGATTTCCTGGCCCCGTGCCATAAGGTCGCAATGACTTTAGGGGCTTAGCCCCTCTAAATCCCGGCCAAGAATCTACAAGGGGGAAGCTGGATTCGCCCCCGCTGGAACCTGTGCGAGGCTGCCTCATGTCCAAGGTCAAAAATGCTGTCCGCGCGGGGCTGGGTCTCGCCGCCGCGACTTGGGCCACGGGTGCGCTCGCGCTGCCCAAGCCTTGGGGGATGAATTTCCAGCCCGCGGTCACGCCGGTGATGGAGCGCATCGAGACGTTTCATACCCAGCTGCTCTGGATCATCACGGCGATCTGCATTTTCGTGCTCTTTCTTCTGGTCTGGGTGGTGATCCGCTTCAACCAGCGCGCCAACCCGACGCCCAGCAAGTCGCATCACAACACGATCCTGGAGATCATGTGGACGGTCGTGCCGGTGATTATTCTGGTGTTCATCGCCGTTCCTTCCTTCCGGCTGCTCTACTTTGAGGCGGTCATTCCAAAGCCGGATGTGGTCGTGAAGGCCATCGGCAAGCAGTGGTTCTGGACCTACGAATATCCGGTGCAGAACTTCCAGTTCGATTCCCTCGGCCTATCGGACGACAAGGCGAAGGCTGCAGGTGAGCCGCGCCTGCTCGGCGTTGACAACGTCGTGGTCGTGCCGGTGAACAAGGTCGTCGAAGTCGACACCGCCGGCGCGGACGTCATCCATTCCTGGGCTATCCCGCAGTTCGGCGTGAAGATGGACGCCGTGCCCGGCCGCATCAACCACACCTGGTTTAAGGCGACGCAGACCGGCACGTATTACGGCGAGTGCTCGGAACTCTGCGGCGCGCGCCACGCTTTCATGCCGATCGAGGTGAAGGTCGTGAGCGACGCCGAATACACCGCCTGGCTTGCCACCGCGAAGAAGAAGTACGCGGCGATCGACGACAACACCCAGCCGCGTCTTGCGGCGAAATAGGACGAGCGACATGGCTGATATTGCCCACGCCCACGAAGACCATCCGCACGGTTGGCGCCGCTACGTCTATTCGACGAACCATAAGGACATCGGAACGATGTACCTTATCTTCGCGATCTGCGCCGGCATCATCGGCGGCACGCTGTCCATGTTCATGCGCGCCGAGCTGATGGAACCCGGCATGCAGATATTCAAGGAAACGCACACCTTCAACGTGTTCGTGACCGGTCATGGCCTGATCATGGTGTTCTTCATGATCATGCCCGCGATGATCGGCGGGTTCGGCAACTGGCTCGTGCCGCTCATGATCGGCGCGCCGGACATGGCGTTCCCGCGCATGAACAACATCTCGTTCTGGCTTCTGCCGTTTTCCTTCAGCTTCCTGCTCCTGTCGATGTTTGTGGAAGGCGATTCCAACGGCATGGGTGTCGGCGGTGGCTGGACGCTCTATGCGCCGCTATCGACTTACGGCTCGCCCGGACCCGCCATGGACTTCGCGATCTTCTCGCTCCACGTCGCCGGCGCCTCGTCGATCCTGGGCGCGATCAACTTCATCACCACGATCCTGAACATGCGCGCGCCGGGCATGACCTTGCACAAGATGCCGCTGTTCGTGTGGTCGATCCTGGTGACCGCGTTCCTGCTGCTCTTATCGCTGCCGGTGCTCGCGGGCGCGATCACGATGCTGCTGACCGACCGCCACTTCGGCACGGCGTTCTTCAATGCGTCGGGCGGCGGCGATCCGATCCTCTACCAGCATCTGTTCTGGTTCTTCGGTCACCCCGAAGTGTACATCCTGATCCTGCCGGGCTTCGGCATGATCAGCCACATCGTGGCGACCTTCTCCAAGCGCCCGGTGTTCGGCTATCTCGGCATGGCCTACGCGATGGTGTCGATCGGCTTCATCGGCTTCCTGGTGTGGGCGCATCACATGTACACTGTGGGCCTCTCCGTCGACACCAAGGCGTACTTCGTCGTCGCCACCATGGTCATCGCGGTGCCGACAGGCATCAAGGTGTTCTCATGGATCGCGACGATGTGGGGCGGTTCGCTCGAGTTCAAGACGCCGATGCTGTGGGCGATCGGCTTCATCTTCCTCTTCACCGTCGGCGGCGTGACCGGCGTCGTGCTCGCCAATGCCGGCGTCGACGTTTCGCTGCAAGACACCTACTACGTCGTGGCGCACTTCCATTACGTGCTTTCGCTGGGGGCCGTGTTCACGATCTTCGCAGGCTTCTATTTCTGGTTCCCGAAGATGACCGGCTACATGTACAGCGAGTTCCTGGGCAAGCTGCACTTCTGGATCACGTTCATCGGCGTGAACCTCGCGTTCTTCCCGATGCACTTCCTTGGGCTGCAGGGCATGCCGCGCCGCTATGCGGACTATCCCGATGCGTTCGCAGGCTGGAACCTGGTGTCCTCCATCGGTGCTTTCATTGCGGGTGGCGGCGTGGTCGTGTTTCTGGTCATGCTGGTCGACGCGTTTGCGCGTAAGCGCCGTGCGGGCGACAACCCTTGGGGTGTTGGCGCCACGACGCTGGAATGGACCGTCTCGTCGCCGCCGCCGTTCCATACCTTTAACGACCTGCCACGGGTCGTCTGAGGAAAACGATGGCCACGGTCGCAACCCTTTCGGTTCGCTCAACCGCCGCGGTCGGCGACTTCTTCGCGCTGCTGAAGCCGCGCGTGATGTCACTTGTCGTGTTCACGGGGCTCGCGGGCATCATCGTGGCGCCGGGCGACGTTCATCCGCTGACGGCGTTCACGGCGCTGCTGTGCATCGCGGTCGGTGCAGGTGCATCCGGCGCGCTCAACATGGCCTATGACAGCGACATCGACGCGCTGATGTCGCGCACGGCGGGGCGGCCGATCCCGATGGGCAGGATCGCGCGCGAGGATGTGCTCGGCTTCGGCTATGCGCTGTCCGTCGCTTCGGTCGCGATGATGTGGTTGTTCGTGAATGTGCCCGCGGCTGTGCTGCTCGCCTTTACGATCTTCTTTTATGTCGGGGTTTATACGCTCTGGCTGAAGCGCCGCACGCCGCAGAACATCGTCATCGGCGGGTTGTCGGGCGCGTTGCCGCCCGCCATCGGCTGGGCCGCGGTGACGGGAGATTTGTCGCTGGCGCCGCTCGTGCTGGTCGCGATCATCTTCCTCTGGACCCCGCCGCATTTCTGGGCGCTCGCCCTGTTCCGCTCAGGCGACTATGCGCGCGCCGGTGTCCCGATGCTGCCGGTGGTCAGTGGAAAGCGCGTGACGCGCTGGAATATCTTCGCGTACACCCTGGCACTGGTGCCGGCCGGGATGGTCCCGGCATTCATCGGTCTTGGCGGACCGCTCTATCTTGCGTGCGCCGCCGGTCTCGGTGCGTGGTTCGTCTGGCAGTCCGTGGCTGTGTTGCGTGAGCGCGACGAGGCATCGGAGCCTGCGGCCAAGCGCCTGTTTGGAATTTCGTTGCTTTATCTGTTCGCATTGTTCGCCGCCCTGATCGGCGAGCATCTGGCGCATATCGCGCCGTTTGCGAACTGGATGTGAGGATGGATGAAAACGGAAGCTTCGACCGCAACAGACGCAGGCGCAGTATCGCGCTGGCGCTCGCGCTGGCCGGGCTAGCCGCACTGGTGTTTTTGATGTCGGTCGTGAAGTGGGGCGGGCAGTTCTTCCACTGAAGCGGCCGAAAGAGGCAAAAGGGTCCCAAGTCATGGCGCATAGCGAAGTCCACCACGACTATCATCTCGTCGATCCGAGCCCGTGGCCGATCGTCGGTTCGCTTGCCGCGTTCACGATGCTCGTGGGCGCCGTGCTGTGGATGAACAAGGACTACCATGCCTTCGGCGTCCTTGCCGGCCAGCCCTACGTGTTCGGCATCGGTTTCGCGCTTCTGATCTACATGTTCGTGGGCTGGTGGCGCGATGTGATCCAGGAATCCGTCGTCCGCGGCAATCACACGCCGGTGGTGAAGCTGCATCTGCGCTTCGGCATGGTGCTGTTCATCGCCTCCGAGGTGATGTTCTTCGTGGCCTGGTTCTGGGCCTACTTCAATTCTGCCTTCTTCCCGCACGACGTCTCGATCGGCCAATGGCCGCCCTCGGGCATCGTGACCCTCGATCCGTGGCATTTCCCGCTGCTCAACACGCTGATCCTGTTGTGCTCGGCGACGACGGTGACGTGGGCGCATCACGCCCTGCTGCATGGCGACCGCAAGGGCACGGTGCAGGGTTTGCTGCTAACGGTATGTCTCGGGCTCTCCTTCACCTGCATCCAGGCCTATGAGTACAGCCACGCGCCGTTCACCTTCGGCTTCAACGGCGCAGCCCTGGTGCCGTTCACCGATCCTGCACACGCGACGCTCGCCACCGGTGTGGGCAATCTGGGTGCGATCTACGGCTCGACCTTCTTCATGGCGACGGGCTTTCACGGCTTCCACGTGATCGTCGGCACGATCTTCCTGATCGTGTGCCTTGGCCGCGCGATGGCCGGACAGTTCACGCCGGACCGGCACTTCGGCTTCGAGGCCGCCGCCTGGTACTGGCACTTCGTCGACGTGGTGTGGCTGTTCCTGTTCACCTGGATTTACGTCTGGGGCGCCTCGGCCGTCACCGGTTGACCGCGACCGAACCGTCCGTCGCTAAAGCCGCATTGCTCGGCCGCTGCCCGCGTTGCGCCCGAGCATCGCTGTTCGACGGCTATCTGAAGGTTGCTCCGCGCTGCACGTCCTGCGGCCTTGATTACGCGATGTTCGACGCCGGAGACGGCCCGGCGGTGTTCGTCATCCTGATCGTCGGCGCGATCGTTGCGGGCTCGGCACTGGTCGTCGAGGTCAAGTACGAGCCGCCCTATTGGGTACACGCGGTGTTGTGGATACCGCTGATCCTCATTCTTTCCTTCGCCATGCTGCGGCTCATGAAATCGACGCTTCTCGTCCTGCAATACAAGCACAAGGCAGGCGAGGGCAGGCTGGAAAGCTAGTAGTTCGGAGAATCCTCTTCAGGGCGTGAATTCGAACACGGTGCCGCCATGCGCTGTGCCACCACCCGCGGCTGTCCCAAAGAGATTTCCGGCGCTATCCATGATCATCGTTCCCTCAGCGGCCACGCCATCGCTACAGTCGGCCTGGGCACAGAAATTGTAGATCACCTGATACGAGCTTTTCAGCTGGTAGATTGTGCCGCCGCTGTATGCTCCGTTTTCCATTGTCGTACCAAAGAGATTGCCCGCTGCGTCCATGACCGGCGCGCCGTAAGGAGCCACGCCATCTCCGCATTCGTTGCAGAAGCGGTGCAACACAGCATACCCGGACTCGCGGGAAAATTTGAAAATCAGGCCCCAATTGTCCGTACCGCCAACGTTCGTCACTCCATAGAAGTTTCCGTCTGCTGCCAGCATGAAGCCCGCCGTGGGGTACAGGCCATCGGTGCAGTCTGCCTGCGAGCAGAAGCTGTAGAGGACGGTTTCCGTTCCGTCGGCGCTGATTTGAAAAATCGTGCCAGAATTGAATTGTCCACCAGTCGTCGTCGTACCGAAAAGATTGCCGGCCTGGTCGATGACAACTGTACGCGGCCCGGCGCCACCCTTGCAGCCCTTCTGTGTGCAAAATCGGTAAAGCGTAGTCTCAGTCCAGCGCTTAGGGTCCTTCTCGAGCTTGAACACAGCATTGCTCTCGGTCCCGTAGAGTGGCGACACGCCGTCATAGGGAAGGCCCATCTGCGCACCCCGATAGGTGAGAGTGGCCCCGGGACCGTTGCCATCGGGGCATGATCTGCGCCGGCAAGAGTTGTAAAGGATTTTTAGCCTCTTGCGCCCGATCAACTCGAAAACGGCGCCCACATTTCTGGCGCCTCCCTGGGTCACCGTGCCGTACAGGTTTCCTTGTGTGTCTTCGATCAGAACCCCCGCAGGATTTGCGCCGTCAAGGCACAGGCCGCCCTGCTGGCAGAAGCTATAGAGAAGCTTGTGCTTCCACCCCTTCGCCGTTCTGGCGAGTTCGAAGATAGTGCCTTTGTTGTGCGCGCCACCGTACACGGTCGTGCCGAAGAGGTTCTCCGAACTATCCATGAGTAAGCCCGCGACCGGCATGGATCCGTCCGTGCAGTTGGCCTGCTGGCAGAAGCGGTAAAGAGTCTTCAGCCCATGAGCGGCCGCCGTATTCCATGGCATCAGCCCCATCGCCATCGACAGGACGAATGCCCAAGCGGTTGCAGCAACGTGCAATTTGAGTTTCATGTGAGCCCCCGTGCTGGAGAGATTTGCGTGAGAAGCTCAAAATTGCAACCGCTCGCTGATGAAACAGGCGACGCGGCGGCCATTGGACGGACATGATCACGTTCCGGCCGCTACTCGCGCTCACGCTGTTCTGTGCGGCGCTGTTTGCGAGCCTGATTGCGCTCGGTGTGTGGCAACTCGATCGGCTACAATGGAAGCTGGGGCTGATTGAAGAGGTGCAGCACAATCTCGCGGCCGCGCCGATCCCGCTCGATACGGCGCTGGGTCTTGGGGCGAAGGCGCAGTATCGCCGCGTGACGCTCGATGGACGCTTCGACAACACGAAAGAAGCCTACGTCTTCGGCACCGATAACGCGGGAGCGCCGGTCTATCACGTGATCGCGCCGTTCCGGATGCAGGACGGGCGCGCCTTGCTGGTCGATCGCGGGATTGTGCCGAAGGAGAAGCTCGACCCCGCCACGCGCTCCGCAGGCCAGATGGAAGGTGAGACGCGGATCGTCGGCGTCTGGCGCATGCCTGATCCATTGGGCTGGTTCACGCCCGCACCGGATACTGCCCACCACATCTGGTACGCGCATGATCTCACGGCAATCGCCAAAGCAGATGGCATGGCGCTCGCCGCGCCCGTGGTCGTCGAAGCCGATGCAACGCCCAATCCGGGCGGCTGGCCGAGGGGTGGGCAGACGCGCGTGGCTTTCCGCAACGAGCATCTGCAATACGCCATCACCTGGTTCGGGCTCGCCGCCGTGCTGCTCGGCGTCTACATTGCCTATCACATCTCGCGTGGGCGGCTGGGCTGGAAGCGATGACCGGACTGCGATTCATCAGCACCCGTGGCCAGGCGCCTGCCTGCGGCTTTGCCGATGTACTGCTCGCAGGCCTTGCGCCGGATGGCGGGCTCTACATGCCCGAAGCATGGCCGCAGATCGACTTGAGTGAGATCGCCGGCAAATCCTACGCCGAGGCGGCGTTCGCGGTCCTGAAGCATTTCGCAGGCGGCGATTTCACGGACGCAGAGCTGAAAGCGGATATCGATTCCGCCTATGCCGGCTTCGACGATGCGCGCATCGCACCGCTGGTCGAGATCGGTCCGAACCTGTTTCTGCTCGAACTGTTCCACGGGCCCACGCTCGCGTTCAAGGACATCGCGTTGCAGGTGCTGGGGCGGCTGTTCGCGCGCGCGCTCGCCAAACGCGGCGGCCGCGCGACCGTGGTGGCCGCCACGTCGGGCGATACGGGCTCGGCCGCTATCGCAGCACTCGGCGGGCTAGCCAACATCGAAGTCTTCGTGATGCACCCGAAAGGGCGCGTCAGCGAGGTGCAGCGGCGGCAGATGACGACGTCGGCGCACACCAACGTCCACAACATCGCGCTCGAAGGTTCGTTCGACGACGCGCAGGCGATCGTGAAGGATCTGTTTGCCGACACCGTTTTCGCGGCGTCGGTCCATCTCACGGCGGTGAACTCGATCAACTTCGCGCGGATCGCGGCGCAGAGTGTCTATTACTTCACCGCGACCGCACAGCTCGAAAAGCCCGCGACCTTCGTCGTGCCAACCGGGAATTTCGGAGACGTGTTCGCCGGCGAAGCGGCGATGCGCATGGGGCTGGCGATCGAAAAGCTCGTAGTCGCCACCAACGCCAACGACATCATGGCGCGCGCGCTGAACGAAGGCGTCTACGAAGCGGGCAGGGCACAGCACACGCTGAGCCCGTCCATGGACATCCAGGTCGCAAGCAATTTCGAGCGCGCGCTGTTCGAAGCAAGCGGCCGCGATGCCGACTGGACGCGCCGCGCGATGGCCGATTTCGCGCGCGACAAGCGGATCGTGCTGCCGGCTTCCGTTCGCGCAGCCCTGGCCGAACGCTATGAGGCCTTCCGCACCGACGATACCGAAACGCTCGCCACAATCCGGCTTGTGCACGCCGAAACCGGCCGCCTGATCGACCCCCATACGGCGGTGGCCGTGGCCGCCGCGGGGCGTTTACCAATTGACGCATTTAAACCCAAGATTGTGCTCTCGACGGCCCATCCGGCCAAGTTTCCGGACGCCGTCCGGGAGGCTACCGGCCAAATTCCCCCGCTCCCCCCGAGGCTTACCGACCTCTTCAATCGCGAAGAAAAAATGACTGCTCTGGCCCCTGATAAAGGCTTGGTTCAGGCCTATATCACCGCTAGAGTGGCCGCCTCATGAATGTCGAAATTTCCCGTCTTTCCAATGGCTTGACCATTGTCACCGATCCCATGCCGCAGCTCGAAAGCGCGGCGCTCGGGGTGTGGGTGAACTGCGGCGCGCGCAACGAAACACGCAACGTGATGGGCGTGTCTCACATGCTCGAACACATGGCGTTCAAGGGAACGGAAACGCGTTCCGCGCGCGACATCGCGGTGGAGATCGAAGCCGTCGGCGGATTCCTCAACGCATACACGAGCAGAGAGCAAACCGCGTTCCATGCGCGCGTTCTGAAAGCCGATGTGCCGCTGGCGATCGACATTCTTTCCGACATTCTCACGCGGCCGACTTTCGAACAGGCTGAGCTCGAACGCGAACGCCAGGTGGTGCTTCAGGAGATCGGCCAGGCGCGCGATACGCCCGACGACATCATCTTCGATCATCTGCAGACGACGATCTACCCGAACCAGCCGATGGGCTGGCCGATCCTTGGCGACGACGACACGGTCGCGGCCTTCACGCGCGAGAACCTGCGCACCTATATGGGCGCGAACTACCTTGCGGGCGGCATGACATTGATCGCATCCGGTGCGGTCGATCATGCCACAATCGTGCGGATCGCGGAGGAAAGGTTCGCGCATCTGCGCGCCGGCGATACACCGGCCCCATCGACGGCCTTGTGGGTGGGCGGCGACACGCGTTTGAGTGATACGCTCGAGCAGGCGCATATGGCATTCGCGTTCCCCGGACTGCCGCAGACCGATCCCGATATTTATGCCGCGCAGGTCTATACGACGGCGCTCGGCGGCGGGATGTCGTCGCGTCTGTTTCAGGAAGTGCGCGAGAAGCGCGGGCTCTGTTATTCGATCTACGCCTTTGCCCAAGCCGCCAACGACAGCGGCATCATCGGCGTTTACACCGGCACGGGCGAGGCGGAAGCCGGAGAGATCGCACCCGTGGTCGCGGGCGAGATGGCGGCATTGGCCGAGAGCGCATCCGAATCCGAAGTCGCGCGCGCCAAGGCGCAGCTCAGATCCTCGCTCCTGATGGGACTGGAACGCCCCTCGACGCGCGCCGAGATGATTGCAGGTCACATCTTTTCCTATGGCCGCGTGCTGACGGTGGAAGAACTGAGCGCGCGGCTCGATGAGGTCGATGCCGAAGCCGTACGCCGTTTCGGTGCGCGGCTGATGATGTCTGAGCGTCCCGCAATGACGGCGCTCGGTCCCGTGAAGCGTGTCGAGAGTTACGAGGTCTTTGCCGATCGCTTCGGCGGTTCGGCTTCCATGCGCGCCGCGGAATGACCACTGGCGCAATGGCTTTCATGCGTGGACTGACTTTTCCTGGCGGACAGCAGCCGGTGATTCACGGCCGCGAGGTGTATCTGCGCTATCCGCGTATTTCCGATCACGCGGGCTGGGCGGCGGTACGCGGAGAGAGCCGCGAATTCCTGTCGCCCTGGGAGCCGGTCTGGGCGAGCGACGAGCTCAGCAAGAGCGCTTATCGTCGCCGCATCAAGCGCTACCAGAAGGAAACGCGCGCCGATTCCGCCTACGCCTTCTTTGTTTTCCGCAAGGAGGGCGACGTGCTGATGGGCGGTTGCACGCTCTCCAATGTGCGGCGGGGTGTCACGCAATGCTGTGCGCTCGGCTACTGGATCGGCGAACGCTACGCGCGTCAGGGTTACATGTTCGACGCGGTGCGCGCATTGGTACCGTTCGTCTTCGCCACGCTTGGCCTGCATCGCATCGAGGCCGCCTGTCTTCCCTCGAATGAACCTTCGAAAAACCTGCTCACAAAGGTCGGGTTCCGGCAGGAAGGGCTGGCGCGGCGCTATCTGCAGATTAACGGCGAATGGCGCGATCATGCCCTATTCGCTTTGCTCGCGGACGAGGCGCCTGTAGGTTAGCCCGCTTTTATCGCTATCAAGGCCTTTCCTACCGGTGTTCAAACGATTTCCCCTCATCTGGGCGCTTGTCGCTTTGCTGTTTGCGACCTTTTCCATGGCGGCCCCGCCGGCGAAGGACGTGCATAGCGTCGACCTCGGCGTACCCGATGGCGTGATCGAACTGCGGGAGGATCTCGGTCCCTATCGTATGCCCACGGGCCAGATCGCGCGGCGATCCGCGTGGTACATGCTCAACGCCTCGAACACCTCGCAGCGCGTGGCCGTGCGCGTGCTGCTCGCGGGGCAGTCGCCGGAAGTCGGGCTCGGATTCTTTCCGCCATCGTCGCGGCCGGCGATCCTGAGTGTGGCGAGCACCAATCCGGGGATACTCGTCGAGACGGCGCATGCCTATGGCCGTCACGCCTGGCGCGTGACGATTCCACCGGCGACGAATGCGGGCTTTGCGATCGAGATGGCCAATACCGCCGCGCCACCGTCGCTACTGGCATGGACGGAGCCCGCAATCGCCGCGCACAACAAGCAGATCGGTATCTTCATCGCCGCCGTCGCAGGGCTGATCTTCGCAGCCGCCGCCATCGCCGGCGGACTGGCCGTGATGACGAGCCACAAGCCACCGCTCTGGGCTGCGGTGACGCTGCTCTTCGTGCTGCTCGCGCGCCTTGCCGGAACGGGGATGTTCGATGCGAGCATCGCGACCCGGGTGGGCGGTCCCTACGGCCTGATTGCGCTGTTTGCCGGCCTGGCGCTCGTCTCGGGCACAAAGCTCGCCGACACGATCGTGCCCGTGAATGTGGCCTGGCCCTGGGCCGCACGCTGGCTGCATCGCGGGTTGATCGCGCTCATCGTCGTTTCGCTATTGGCGTATCTTGGCGTGCCCGGCGCGACCGATCTCATCGACTTCGCTGTCGTGCTTGGGAGTGCGGGGATCACCGTCTACCTCGTTCATCGCGGCCGCTTCGGCGCGCAGGTCGCGCGTGTGCTTGCGCCAAGCGCTGCTGTGTTCGCGCTTGTGACGCTGGCCGCGGCTGCGTCTTCGGTCGGCGTTCTTGGGAATTCTGCCGTGGCGCCGGATATCGCGGGCGGTTTCGCGGCAGCCGGCGCGGTTCTGCTCGCACTGGCGGTGGTCGCGGGCGAGGGCATCGCGGTGCTGCCGATTCCGCGGCGCGCGCAGCCTGGCGATCATCCTGCGCTGCAGGCCATCGGCGCGTCGCACCAGGGCATCTTCGATCTTGATTTCGTCCGCAACGAAATCCATCTGTCGCGCGAAGCAGCCGGCATGATCGGGCTGAAGGAAGCGGCCGGGCGCATGAAGCATGCGGCCTGGGTCGCACGCGTGCACGAAGAAGACCGTCCGGTCTACGAACGGGCGTTGTCGGACTATCGCGGCCGCAACGGTCTTGCCTTCCGTATCGAATTCCGCGTGCGCAACGAAGAGGGGCGTTATCCCTGGTTCGAACTGCGCGCGACGATGATGGGGCAGGGAAGCACGGCAAGCCGTTGTCTCGGGCTGATCGCCGACATCAGCTCGCGCAAGGACGCCGAGGCCGCGGTCGCCGATCACACGCTGCGCGATCCGCTCACGGGCCTCGAGAACCGCACTGCCTTGATGGAAACGCTCCAGGCACTGGGTGACGGGTTCCTCGATACCGCATTTGCGATCCTCGACGTCGACCGCTTCAAGTCGATCCATGCCAGCCTCGGCGATGCCGGCGGCGATTCCATTCTCGTGCAGATCGCAGAACGCCTGAACGGCGCGTTCGATCAGAATGCCCAGATCTTCCGCTTCGGCGGCGACAGTTTTGCAATCCTGTTCCGCGAATCCGAAGGCGGCACGGCATCGCTCGGCGCCGCGCTTGTGGACCTTTGCGCGCCTGCCTGCAATTGGGAAGGTCGCAACGTGTTCGCGCCGGCGAGCGTCGGCATCACGGTGGGCCACGATGCCCGCGACGCCCGGGACCTGATCAAGAACGCAGAACTGGCATTGACGCAGGCCAAGCGCGACGGCGGAGCCTGCGCGCGCGTCTACGCACAAAGCATGAGCCTCGCCGCGCCGGGCGATTCCGTTGCGCTTGAAGCCGAGTTGCGCAATGCGCTCCAGCACGATCAGCTTGAAGTGTTCTACCAGCCGATCGTGCGCCTTGCCGATGGCACGGTGGCTGGGTTCGAGGCGCTGCTGCGCTGGCGCCATCCGGAAAAGGGATTGATCGCGCCGGTCGATTTCATCAAGCACTCGGAAGAAACCGGCCTGATCGTGACGCTCGGCGCCTTCGCGCTCGAACGTGCGGCACAGGAGCTTGCGCAGTGGCAACGGTTCTTCCCGCTCAAGCCGCCGCTGTTCGTGAGCGTGAACGTCTCGCGCCGCCAGCTTCGCGATCCGTCGTTCGAGCCGTTTGCACGCAAGCTGTTGCAGACCAGCGGGATCGTGCGCGGAACGCTCAAGCTGGAGCTGACCGAAAGCACCGTGGCTTCGAATGTGCTGCCGCTGCTCAAGCGCCTGCGTTCGCTGGGTGCCGGCCTTGCCATCGACGATTTCGGCACCGGTCAGTCGAGCTTGAGCCAGCTCAAGGACATCCCCTTCGACACCGTCAAGATCGACCAGAGCTTCCTCACGCGCCATGGCGGGACGGACAAGGAAACGGAAAGCGGCGTGGTGCTCGAATCCATCGTCACGCTGGCGCACGATTTGAAGCGCGACGTCGTGGTCGAAGGCGTCGAAAGCGAAGACGATGTGCAATGGCTGAAGGACATCGGCTGCGAGTTCGCGCAAGGGTTCTATTACGCGGAGGCGCTGCAGCTATCCGATGCGCTCAACTACATCGCGCAGCACTATAATCCGGCGACGTCGGTGTCAGGCGCGCCCGGCCTCGGCGGAAAGACCGGCGATGCCGGCCCCGAGGGTCGCTAGAGCGGCCTGCCATTTCGCATCGTGGTCGAGATCGAAGAGAATCTGCTTGTCCGCGTCGCAGTGGATCCAGCCATTCGACAGCAGCTCGCTCTCGAGCTGGCCCGGACCCCAGCCGGAATAGCCGAGGGCGAACAGCGCTTTCTCAGGTCCTTCGCCTTGCGCGATCGCGCGCAGGATGTCGACCGTCGCGGTCAGCGAAATCTCCGATGTCACGGGCATCGTCGCCTGATCGCTCGCATATTCGGAAGAGTGCAGCACAAAGCCCTGACCCATGCGCACCGGCCCACCGAACATGATCGGCGGATCGGGCGTATTTGCGGTCACGCGGACTTCCAGCTTTTCGACCAGTTCGCGAAACGACAGCCCATCGAACGGCTTGTTGATGATCAGGCCCATCGCGCCCTCATCGGAATGCGCGCACATGAAGATGACGGTTTTTTCAAAGCGCGGGTCTGGCATGCCCGGCATTGCGATCAAAAGCTTGCCGAGGAGGAACCCGCTGCTTTCCGGCTCTTGGGAGGTCGCCATGATCCAAGCATAGCATAGGGCCCCCGAGCGTCCGCAATTCCTTTGCGGGTCAGAAGGGCCTGCGCTACAACGCGCCGGGCTAACAGAGGAGTGACCATGACCATTAAGGTGGGTGACAAAATCCCGTCCGCGACATTGATGCAGATGAAAGACGGCGGACCGAAGCCGGTGAAGACCGATGAGCTGTTCGGCGACAAGAAAGTTGTGCTGTTCGCGCTCCCGGGCGCGTTCACGCCGACCTGTTCCGCCAAGCACCTGCCGGGCTTCATCCAGAACGCCGACGCCATCAGGCAAAAAGGCGTGGATGCGATTGCCTGTCTGTCCGTCAACGACGCGTTCGTGATGGGCGCCTGGGGCGATCAACAGGGCGCGGGCGACAAGGTGATGATGCTTGCCGACGGCAACGGCGATTTCACCCGCGATCTCGGCCTTGAGATGGACGGTTCCCGTTTCGGCATGGGCAAGCGCAGCCAGCGCTACTCGATGGTCGTCGATCACGGCGTCGTGACGGAACTGAACGTCGAGGAACCCGGCGCGTTTTCGGTATCCAGCGCCGAACATGTGATGAAGCAGATCTGAACTTGGTCACACGCAAGGCACAATGCTGCTGCGGTTCGCTAACGGCAGAAGCCGATGGCGAACCCGCGGTGATTTCGCTGTGCCATTGCACCGAATGCCAACGCCGGACGGGTTCGCCGTTCGGCGTTGGCGCTTATTACGACGCCGCGCAGGTGCGTCTCGCCGGCCCCGCGCACATGTACGAGCGCAGCGTCGAGGGACGTTACCTCAAATTCTATTTCTGCCCGGATTGCGGCTCGACAGTCTATTGGCAGACGGCGAACCATCCGGGACGCTATGCCATCGCCGTCGGCGCCTTCGCCGATCCGCATTTCCCCGCGCCCGCGCGTTCAGTGTTCGAACGCAGCCGCCACGATTGGGTCGGTGTTCCGGACGATATTCCAGGATTGACCGCCGGCCGCGACAGCCCGCCAAGCCGTTAAGGGATCGCCGCTCGCGCAAGCGCGTCGACACGCTCGTTCTCGACATGACCGGAGTGGCCCTGCACCCAGCGCCACGTGACGTCGTGACGGGTCAGCAGGACGTCCAGTTCGCGCCAGAGATCGTCGTTCTTGACCGGCTTCTTGTCGGCTGTCTTCCAGCCATTCGCCTTCCAGCGCTTCAACCATTTCGTCGCGCCGTCCAGCAGATAGCGCGAGTCGGTGTGAACCGTGATTTCGGATGGCTTGCGCAATACTTCCAGGCCGCGGATCGCCGCCATCATCTCCATACGATTGTTGGTCGTGAGTGCTTCGCCGCCAGACAATTCCTTTTCGTGCCGTCCGGCACGTAGCAATGCGGCCCAGCCGCCCGGCCCCGGATTGCCGGAACAGGCGCCATCGGTGAAAAGATGGATGCTCGTTGTCATAGTCCGTAATCCCTCGCATTCCTGGTGGCGAGATGGAAGCGAAGGCGCTTTGCAAATTCGCGCGGATCCTTCGGCCGCACAAGCGCCATCGGATCGTGGTTCAGAAGATCGTAGAGCCGCGTCAAGAGAAAGCGCAGCGCCGCGCCTTGCGCCAGCACGGGCAGGGCGGCGATCTCAGCATCGGAAAGATCGCGACGCGTGTGATAGGCGCCGAGCAACGCCTTGCCCTTAGTGATGTTGAACGCGCCGTCCATTTCGAAACACCACGCATTGAGCAGCACGGCGAGATCGTACGCGAAGGCATCGTTACAGGCGAAATAGAAATCGATCAGGCCTGAGACTTCGCCATCCATGAAGAGGACATTGTCCGGGAACAGATCAGCGTGGATCACGCCAGTCGGAAGATCGGTGGGCCAGTTTTGCTCAAGATGTGCGAGCGAGGACTCGATCAGCGAACGCAGACCCGCCTGCACCGTGTCGGCGCGATCCGCGGTGGCGCGCACGAGATCGGGCCAGCCCCTCGCGGAAAGCGCATTCGGACGAGACAGTTCGAACCCGCGTCCCGCCTCGTGCAGCGCCGCGAGTGCCGCGCCGGCCGCTGTGCAATGCGCAACACTCGGCTGGCGAAGCGACAGTCCATCGAGATAGGTGAGCAGCGCAGCCGGCCGTCCGTTTACATGCGAGAACAGCGCGCCGTCGTTCCGGCGCACGGGGAGCGGGCAGGCGATTCCGCGCGACGCGAGATGCTCCATGAGGCCGAGGAAGAACGGCAGATCCGCCTCGCGGACGCGCTTTTCGTAGAGGGTAAGGATGAATGCACCGCCCGTGGTGCGCAGAGCGAAATTCGAATTCTCGACACCCTCGGCGATTCCCTTGAAGCTCAGCGGCGCGCCAACCTCATAGCCTGCGAGCGCGGTTTCGAGGTCCTCGAAAGAAACGTCCGTGTAAACGGCCATGCGTCAGGACGCCAATTCCCGGGGCACGTTGAACGCCACATCCTCGCGCGTCACTGTCGTTTCCTCGATGGCGAGGTCGTAGCGCGTGCGAAGCGCGTCGATCACCTCGTCGACGAGAATTTCCGGAGCCGATGCACCGGCGGAAAGCCCGACCGTCTTCACGCCTGCAAAACCTGACCAATCGATCTCGGCGGCGTGCTGGATCAGGACTGCGCGTTTGGCGCCCGCGCGCTCTGCGACTTCGACAAGCCTGACCGAATTCGACGAATTGGGCGCGCCGATGACCAGCACCAGATCGGCGCCGCCCGCGATGCGCTTGATGGCTTCCTGCCGGTTGGTGGTGGCGTAACAGATATCCTCGCGATGCGGGCCCGCGATTTCCGGAAAGCGCTTGCGCAGCACATTCACGATCTCGACCGTGTCGTCGACCGAAAGCGTCGTCTGCGTGATGAAGGCGAGTGGCATCTCGCTCCTGGGCTCAAGGTCTTGCGCTTCCTCGGCCGATTCCACCAGCGTGATCGCGCCCTCCGGCAGCTGGCCCAGCGTGCCTTCCACCTCGGGATGGCCCGCATGACCGATTAGTAAGATATGCCGTCCCGCCGCGTGATGCCGCTCGGCTTCGACATGCACCTTCGACACCAGCGGGCAGGTTGCGTTCAGATAGAAGAGCTGGCGGCGCTTGGCTTCGGCCGGCACCGATTTCGGCACGCCGTGCGCGGAAAAAATTACACAGGCGCCATCCGGCGCCTCATCCAGTTCGTCGATAAAGACAGCGCCGAGGCCTTTCAGCCGCTCGACGACCGTTCTGTTGTGCACGATCTCGTGGCGCACATAGACCGGCGCGCCATACTTCGCGAGCGACAATTCGACGATCCGGATCGCCCGCTCGACGCCGGCGCAGAAGCCGCGTGGGCTTGCGAGCAGTAGCTTCAACTGCGGCTTTTGCGCCGTCGGCTTGTCTGGCGCGAAGCTTTCCATGATAAGCCTGCTTGGCTACAGTCCGGCGTCCTCGAACGCCTGTTCGAGAAGTCGGCTGCGGCTTACAAAAAGTCAAGCGAAAGGCAAAAGAATGGCGATGTCCGTTGTCGCGGTCAAAACTCTGCGTAGCGTAACGGCCGTGGCGCTTGGTTTTTCGCTGCTTGGCGGATGCATCAAGACGGATACCGAGAAGGGCCTGTGCCCAAGTGCCGCAGTGCTCGCGCCCACCGCGTCGGTGACGGTGTTCCGCGCCAACGCGCCTGCCGATCCCTCCGGCGAACTCTACACGCTGTGGATGACGAACGTTGAAGCCGCCTGCGATTTCGAGAAAGAAGAGAAGACCACCAAATCCCATCTCGACATCAGCTTCCACGCCACGCGCGCGCCGAGTACCGAAGCTGCGAATTATCGCGTCCCCTATTATGTTGCCGTGACGCAGGGCGGTACGCGCATCCTGACCAAGAAGTTCTTCCTCGCGGACGTGTCGTTCCAGCCGGGTGAAACCGCGGTCGATTTCCACCAGGACGTCGACGACATTTCGCTCACGCCGGGCAAGGGATTGAAGATCGGCAGCTACCTGGTCCTCACCGGCCTCCAGCTGACGCAGGAACAGCTCGACTACAACAAGAAGACGGGCCGCTACGCGCCATGACGGGCCTAGCCTCCGAGCTGAGCGCGATCGCGAAGGCGGCGTTCGCGGCCGAAGGGCTTTCGGAGTCCTTCGGCGACGTGCAGGCGTCGGACCGGCCGGACCTCGCGCAGTTCCAGTGCAATGGCGCGCTTGCCGCCGCCAAACAGGCGAAGACCAATCCGCGCGCGATTGCTGAGAAGATCGCCGCACGGCTCAAGGCCGATCCGATCTTTGCGAAAGTGGAGATCGCGGGGCCGGGATTCATCAATCTCGACGTGACGGATGCGGCGCTTGCCGAACGCGCGGGCAGGATGGCGAAGGATGCGCGGCTCGGCGCGCCGGAGACGGGCAAAGGCAAGACTGCCGTCATCGATTTCGGCGGCGCCAATGTCGCAAAGCCGATGCATGTGGGGCATTTGCGCTCTTCGGTGATCGGCGACTCGCTGCAGCGTCTGTTCCGCGCCAATGGCTGGCAGGTCGTGAGCGACGTGCATCTGGGCGATTGGGGCCTGCAGATGGGACAGCTCATCAGCGAGATCGGTCATCGCGGTATCGCGCCGCTTTATTTCGACGAAGCCTATAAAGGTCCGTACCCGGAACAATCGCCGGTGACGATGGAGGACCTTGAGGAGATCTATCCGGCCGCGTCCGCGGCTTGCAAAGCCGATCCCGCGCGCCTCGATGAAGCCCGCAAGGCGACGGCCGAACTGCAGGCGGGACGTCCCGGCTATCGCGCGCTGTGGGAGCACTTCTTCGCGGTCTCGAAATTCGGCCTCGAACGCGAATGGGGAAGCCTCGGCATCCACTTCGACCTCTGGAACGGTGAAGCCAGCGTCGAGCCGCTGATCGCGCCGATGATCGGCGATCTCAAGGCACGGCACATCACGGAAGAAAGCGAAGGCGCGCTCGTCATCCCCGTGGCGGAGGAGGGCGACAAGAAAGAAATGCCGCCGCTGATTCTGGTGAAGTCGGACGGCGCGGTGCTCTATGGCACGACCGACCTCGCCACCATCGTCGACCGCGTGAAGGCACAGGACCCCGATCTCATTCTCTATGTGGTGGACCAGCGCCAGCATCTGCATTTCGAACAGGTGTTCCGCGCCGCGCGCAAGGCGCACATCAACGGCAAGGCCGTGCTCGAACATGCCGGTTTCGGCACGATGAACGGCACCGACGGCAAGCCGTTCAAGACCCGCGCCGGCGGCGTGATGAAGCTTTACGACCTCATCGCCACCATGACTGTGGAAGCGGACAAGCGGCTGGTGGAGCAGGGGCTAGCGAACGATTACCCCGAAGCCGAGCACCGCGACATCGCCAAGAAGGTCGGCATCGCCGCGCTGAAATTCGCGGATCTCTCGAACTTCCGGTTGACCGACTACATCTTCGATCTCGACCGCTTCGTGCGCTTTGAGGGCAAGACGGGGCCTTATCTGCAATACGCCGCGGTGCGCATTCAGTCGATCCTGCGCAAAGCAAAGGACGAAGGGTTCGCATCATCTGACCCGGTTGTGCGTTCGCCGGAAGAACGCGCACTGGTGCTCCAGCTTCTGTCGCTGCCCGACAAGATGCAGGCCGCCGAAACCAACCGCGCCCCGAACATCCTGTGCGAATACGCCTTCGAACTCGCCCAGAAATTCAGCCGCTTCTATTCCGAACACCACATCATGTCTGAAACCGACGCCGGGCTCCGCGCCGCGCGCTTGGGCCTGTGCGAAGTGACACTGGCTACGCTGGCGAAGGTTCTGGATCTTCTGGGAATTGAGATTCCTGCGCGAATGTGAACGGAGCTCTAGGGTATCGTGAAAGACCTGCGAAACAATCGGGTGATCAGAGCGGGTGCATTTCTTTTCGTCACAATATCGCCGGCTATCATATCTATTGCTTTGCTAAGAATCTGGATCGATCCAATTCTTTTTTGGATGGCTCAGAACATTCGCCCTTATCTGGGCGCGATTCCTTCGATCATGATCTTTGCCCTAGCTTGTACGATCGCCGTTATGACGTTGCTGTATCACGGGTTGGGACTTGCTTGGCGGCTGATAAAGCCAAACCTGCCTGAATTGAACGGAATGATACACGGAAGCGAAGAGTTTCTCAGATATAGCCCCAACAACCCATATCATTCTGGACGATTGAGAGCCTTGGAACGTCTGCGCGAGGAACGATTCGGCGTTCCCGCTCCAAAACGTGAGTCAAACCCAGCGATCCCACCCCAATAACAGGTTGTTTGGCTTCGTTTCGTTGACTCTCCAACCTCCCTCCCTATGATGCGGCGCAACGAGCCGTTCCGCCGTGAGGCGCGCTGGTTTGGCCATACAATCGATCCCTCGCGGGAGAGACTTGGAAACAAGCGCCGAAGGAGCAACCGCCCCGGAAACTCTCAGGCAAAAGGACCGCGAAGGAGATGAACTTCTGGAAAGCGGGGCTGCGCAAGCGGCCTCCACCGAAGGGGTAATCCGTTCAGGGCAAAGCCCGGCGGGGAAATCTCTCAGGTCCTATGACAGAGGGGCGCGAGTTCCGCGAGTTGCGGTTCGCGCCCACGCAACTCTTGTCTGGACCGTTTATGACCGACACGACCGAGACGCTGAAACAAACGTCGCTCCACGCGCTGCATCTGGAGCTTGGCGCAAAGATGGTCCCGTTCGCCGGTTACGACATGCCGGTGCAATATCCCGCGGGCGTCCTGAAAGAACATCTGCACACGCGCGAGAAGGCGGGCCTGTTCGATGTCTCGCATATGGGGCAGGCGTTCCTGGCGGGCGCCGATCCGGCGAAAGCGCTCGAGCGCGTCACCCCCGCCGACGTCGTGGGTCTCAAGCCCGGCATGCAGCGCTACGGCCTGCTGCTGAACGATCAGGGCACGATCAAGGACGACTTCATGTTCACCAAGCTGGAAGGCGAGACGGACATGTACATCGTCGTCAACGCGGACACGAAGGACGGCGACTACGCCTATATCGCCGAAAAGCTGAGCGGCGCGGCCACGGTCACGACGCGGTTCGACCGCGCGCTGCTCGCGCTGCAGGGTCCGATGGCGGGTATCGTGCTGGAGCGCCTGTCGCCCGGCATCGACAAGCTCACCTTCATGAAGGTCGTGCGCGCGGACGTCGCCGGTTGCCCGGCAATCGTCAGCCGCTCGGGCTATACCGGCGAGGACGGTTTCGAAATCTCCATCGAAGGCAAGGATGGCGAACGCGTCGCGCGTGCGCTGCTGGCGGAAGGCGAAGTGTTGCCTATCGGTCTTGGCGCGCGCGACTCGCTGCGTCTGGAAGCCGGGCTGTGCCTCTACGGCCATGACATCGACGAGACCGTGACGCCGGTCGAGTCGAACCTTGCCTGGTCCATCGCCAAGCGCCGCAAGATGGACAAGGACTTTCCCGCCGCCGAAAAGATCATGGATCAGATTTTCAATGGCGTTGCCAAAAAGCGTGTCGGCATTCTTCCTGTCGGCAAGGCGCCGGCGCGCGAACACACACCGGTCGCGGACAAGTCCGGCCGCGTCATCGGCGAGATCACCTCGGGCGGCTTCGGGCCGAGTCTGAATGCGCCCGTCGCTATGGGCTATGTCGAGACCCAATTCGCCGGCGACGGCACCGAAGTCGATCTTATCGTGCGCGGCAAGCCGATGCCGGCCCGCATCGCCCCGATGCCGTTCTTTCCTCATCGTTATCGCAGAGCCACAGGAGCAGCTTCATGAGCGAAGTCCGTTACACCGATCAGCATGAATGGGTGCGTGTCGATGGCGGCGAAGCCACCGTCGGCATCACCAAATACGCCGCCGAGCAACTGGGCGACGTCGTGTTCGTGGAACTGCCCGAGGCCGGACGCAAGGTCGGCAAAGGCGGCGAGGCCGCGGTCGTCGAAAGCGTGAAGGCGGCGAGCGAAGTCTATGCGCCCGTCGGCGGCGAAGTGACGGCATCAAACGCCGCGCTTACCGACGACCCGGCCAAGGTCAACGCCGATCCGGAAGGCGATGCCTGGTTCTTCAAGCTCAAGGATGTCGACGCCGGCGAGTTCGGCAAACTGATGTCGCGTGACCAGTACGACGAGTTTGTGAAGGGGCTTTAATCCTCCCCCGTTTACGGGGGAGGTGGCGCGCGAAGCGCGACGGAGGGGGACCGCGAAACGCCCCCTCTGCTTCGCTCGCGAAGCTCGCTCAACACCTCCCCGTAAACGGGGGAGGACACAAGATGCAAGGAAGCAGGAATGCGATACCACCCGCTTACTCCCGACGACCGCACCGCGATGCTCGCGAAGATCGGTGCGCCGGATATCGATGCGCTGTTCCGCGACGTGCCGAAATCGGCCGTCGTGCCGCTCTCGGTGTTTGATCTCCCCGATACCAAGGGCGAGCTGGAAGTCGACCGGCTGCTGTCGCGCATGGCGGCAAAGAACATTGCGGCGGGCAGTGTGCCGTTCTTCTGCGGTGCTGGCGCTTACAAGCATCATGTGCCGTCGGCCGTGGATCATTTGATCCAGCGCTCGGAATTCCTGACCTCCTACACGCCGTACCAGCCGGAGATCGCGCAGGGCACGCTGCAATACATGTTCGAGTTCCAGACCCAGGTGGCGCTGCTCACCGGCATGGAGGTCGCGAACGCCTCTCTCTATGACGGCTCGACCGCCACCGCCGAGGCCGTGCTGATGGCCCAGCGCGTGACGCGCCGGAACAAGGCGATCCTGTCGGGCGGGCTGCATCCGCACTACGCCGAGACGGTCGAGAACATCGCCAACCTCTCAGGCCAAGTCGTGCGCACACCGGTCACACCGGGATGCGCCGAAGACATCGCGGCGCTGATCGACGGCGAAACCGCCTGTGTGGTCGTGCAGAGCCCGGACGTGTTCGGCCTGATCCGCGACCTCAAGCCCATCGCCGAAGCCGCCCATGCCAAGGGTGCGCTCCTGATCGCGGTGGTGACCGAGGTCATGTCGCTCGGCCTGATCGAGCCGCCCGGCCATCAAGGCGCCGACATCGTCGCCTGCGAAGGGCAGAGCATCGGCGTTGGACTGAACTTCGGCGGGCCCTATGTCGGGCTGTTCGCGACGCGAGAGAAGTTCCTGCGCCAGATGCCGGGCCGTCTCTGCGGCGAGACCGTCGATGCGGACGGCAAGCGCGGCTTCGTGCTGACGCTCTCCACGCGCGAACAGCATATCCGCCGCGACAAGGCCACGAGCAATATCTGCACGAATTCAGGGCTTTGCTGCCTGGCCTTCACAATTCACCTGAGCCTTCTGGGCGAGGAAGGCCTCACGCGGCTGGCGCGGCTCAATCACGCCAAAGCGTCGGCGCTGGCGGACAGGCTAACGAAGATCAGCGGGGTGTCGCTGGTAACATCCAGCTTCTTCAACGAATTCACGATCCGACTGCCGAAGCCTGCGGCGGATGTTGTCGATGACCTCGCGGCGAGGAACATCATTGCCGGCGTGCCGGCCTCGCGCCTCATGCCGCACGAAGACGCGGCCCGCGACCTCCTAATCGTAGCCGCCACCGAAACCAACACGGACGAAGACTGCGACGCCTTCGCCAAAGCGCTTGCGGAGGTGGTGTGATGGCCATGAACAAGCAGGGCCGCCCGACCGCGCCGGGCACGATCGATGCCAACGAGCTCTCCACCATTTCCGGCGACCGCGGGCTCGACCACGAAGAGGGCCTGATCTTCGAGCTTGGCCGCCCGGGCATGACCGGTGTCGATATCCCTGACGTCCAGATGAGCGAGGCGCGCCTCGGTGGCCAGCGCCGCAAGGGCCCCATCGGCCTTCCGGGACTCTCGGAGCCGGAAGTGATCCGCCACTATGTGCGTCTGTCGCGCATGAACTACGCGATCGATGCCGGGCTCTATCCGCTCGGATCGTGCACCATGAAACACAACCCGCGCCTCAACGAGAAGATGGCTAGGCTTCCCGGGTTTGGCGACGTCCACCCGCTCCAGCCGCAGCAGACGGTGCAGGGTGCGTTCGAACTCATCTCCGATCTGATGAAGTGGCTCACCGACCTGACCGGCATGCCGGCGGTGGCGATGTCGCCCAAGGCGGGCGCGCATGGCGAGCTGTGCGGGCTGCTCGCGATCCGCGCCGCCATCGAGGCCCGCGGCGAGAAGCGTCCGCGCGTCCTCGTGCCGGAATCCGCGCACGGCACCAATCCCGCGACGGCCGCGTTTGCGGGCTTTACGGTAGACGAGGTGCCGGGTACGGCGGACGGGCATGTCGATGTTGCCGCGCTCAAGGCGAAGCTTGGGCCCGATGTGGCGGCGATCATGCTCACCAATCCGAACACCTGCGGATTGTTCGAGCCGCAGATCATCGAGATGGCGGATGCGGTACATGCGGCCGGTGCCTATTTCTATTGCGACGGCGCCAACTTCAATGCCATTGCGGGCCGCGTGCGGCCGGGCGACCTCGGCGTCGACGCGATGCATATCAACCTGCACAAGACCTTCTCGACGCCCCATGGTGGCGGCGGGCCGGGCGCGGGTCCGGTGGTGCTGTCGGAGCGGCTGGCACCCTTTGCGCCGCTGCCGCTGCTCGTCCATGACGCGAACGGCTTCCGCATGATCGAGCATGCCGATGAAGCCTCGAACGATGCCAAGCCGTTCGGCCGCATGTGCGCCTTCCACGGCCAGATGGGCATGTTCAGCCGCGCGCTCTCCTACATGCTGAGCCACGGCCGCGACGGCGTGCGCCAGGCGAGCGAGGACGCGGTCTTGTCCG